>Ga0209512_1000243_pt1 | contig 105882 bp, 111 predicted proteins | sample frozenSSSSmetaG_FD_184142 | JGI IMG/M metagenome (GOLD analysis project Ga0209512, IMG submission 184142) | Glacier valley bacterial and archeal communities from Borup Fiord, Nunavut, Canada, to study Microbial Dark Matter (Phase II) -... | ecosystem: Environmental > Aquatic > Freshwater > Ice...
CCCCCATCTTCATTCCATTTCTTTCCTCCCATTTTCATCCAACAACCTCTCCGCTTATCGTTGCAATGTATACTCGCGGCGAGAATCAGCGGACGACAGACTACAACCCACCGAGGTGAGGAATCAATGCCATCTTCATCTCGAGCCGAACGATACCGTTGTCGATGCCAGACTACAACCCGTCACCGAAGAGGCGAGGAGTCAATGACATCCACCAAACGGCGGTATCGTCCCGCCGACTCTGTTCGAGTATACATTTGATAGAAGGCGACAGACTACCACTCAGCACCGAAATACTGAGGAATCAATGCCATATTCCTTCTCGAAGGGAGAAGAGGTTGTCGAAAATGTAGTGAGATTATGAGGAATCAACACGCCCTATGCTACGCCTCGTTTCCGAAGCACTCTCCCAGCAGGTGCTGGTTTCGGTGCAGTACTAGCCGTAGTCGTCTTCCTTGTAGCTGCCATCCCCTTGATTGTTCCCATCACCGTTCTCTTCACAGGCTCTTTCTTCACCGCAGCTGGCTTTGTGACAATCGTCGTCTTTTGACTTGCATCGCTTGACTCGCTGCTGTTGCTCGGCCTTCCTCTCCTCGCTCTCGGAGCTGGTGGAGGTACAACAGTTTGCTTCCTTGCCCTTGATGTGGCAGTGTTAGTGGTTGTAGTTGAAGTAGTGGTGACCTTTCTTGTAGCAGTTGCTCGCGCAGACTTCGCCTTCTCGACCATATTAGTGAGGATACCAGCTGCTCCGCCTGCGGGCATTGGTGGCATTGCTTTCATCGGCGATACTGGACGTGCCAGATATGACTTGCCAGGCGATGCCATACTTGTGGGTGGACGGACAGGAGACAGAGCTTGTGGGGCAGTGCGAGAGTTTCCAGAGCGGGGTGAGAGGACTTGATCGGTTGGTTGCTTTGTGCGGGATGCGGCGCGGGGTGCTGCCGCAGCTTTGCCACGCTTCCTGGGGTTGGAAAGATCGTCGTTCTCCTTATCTAGCATTTCATCACTGGATATTGTCAGCAGAAGACTTAATCCTCAAGAGGAGCCTGGCTTGCCTGTGACGCTTCGGCGGGCGCATTGGTGAGGGGCTATTGCGGGCATCTCTCTGCTTATCTTGAATGAGGTTTCTCGCAGGCGAACCCCTCGCAGCCATTCCTGGCAGAATGACATTTGTTCCATGCTGCTTGGCTGTCGTGTCGCTATATTTGAGCACGAGATCCCCCATCTTCGCTTTGCGCAGGGCCACGGGTATGCGGTTAACTCGAATTTCAATGCGCGTCCGTAGACCCTGAGCTTGAAGATTGTATTGAGCGCGTAGCTTCCTCGCGCGTTCAGTGACTGCAATGCTCGTCAGCAAACTTCAAGGACACACTTGCTGGTGCATGGCGGGATGCGCAGCTTACTCTCTAGTTGCAGATTGTCAAGTAGCGCTTGCTTCTGGTTGGCAGTGAGGCCTCTGGGAGCTTTCTTCATAGGACTCCTAATCGGAGTTCTCGTCGGGGTACTGGTTTTCGTGGGTATGGTCTGAGGAGGTGCTGGGAAGCCAGATGTGTCGACAGAGCTCTGCGACTCTGTCGACTTGCGTAGCTTTCTTTGGCGCGTCGGCGCCATGTTTGGGCTATAGTGTTTCTGAATTTGATCGAGTGCGCAAGATATTTGAGCAAAAAGGCGCGTATGATTTCAGAAGATCTGTAAGCAGTTGCGAGTTGTTACAGCTACTGACGTTCCAACTTCGAATGGAGATGCTGGATGCTGGATGCTAGATGCTGGATGTAAACAAACCCGGCAGCTATGAACCTACACAATCGTGACATGGGTCTAGGCACAAGCGAGTTCGTAAGCTACAGCCTACAAGGGTGCTACATCTTGCCTGAGCCGCAACCACAGATAGCTCCATCTACTCCATCAACTCCCCCAACAAACCAAGCTCTTCAAGAACACGACATCAAGTTAATATCACCAAGAATCCTGTGCCAAAGTACTTTCACAATCTTCGACACCGGCCATTACATTCTCCTCTGAATACAGAGTACATCAGTCAAGATGGTCCTCGAAGCGGTGATGGTGGTGGTGGACAACAGCGAGAGCAGCAGGAATGGAGATTATACACCAACACGATTCGAGGCGCAAGCCGATGCCGTCTCCCTCATCTTCTCCGCCATCACACAAGGCAACCCAGAATCATCCGTCGGGCTCATGAGCATGGGTGGCAAAGGGCCGGAGGTGCTGGTGACATTGACAGATGACCACGGCAAGATTCTGGAAGGATTGCACAGGACGAAGAGCAAGATCGGGGGCACATCACATCTGGCGACCGGTATCCAAATAGCAGGCGTAAGTTTACCTGATTCTCTGTCTAAGTTTCCAGGCTGGCTGACGCCACCAAGCTCGCACTCAAGCATCGCCAGAACAAGACACAACGCCAGCGCATAATCGTGTTCACCTGCTCGCCCATTCCCGAAGACGAGAAGGCGCTCGTCAAGCTCGCCAAGAAGATGAAGAAGAACAACGTTTCGATCGACTTCGTCGCATTTGGCGAGATCGAGGATGACGTGACCAAGAAGCTGAGCGCCTTCAATGAGAACGTCAAGAGCGGAGATGGATCAAACCTCGCTATCATCCCACCAGGACCAGGGCTTCTTAGTGACCAGCTTGTTACGTCGCCAATAGTTAACGCTGATGCTGGTGCTGGCGGAATGGGCGCCGGAGCAGAAGGTGGTGCGGGGGCAGAGGCATTCGAGTTCGGCATCGACCCATCGGTAGACCCCGAGCTGGCGCTTGCTCTGCGCATGAGCATGGAAGAGGAGAAGGCTCGACAGGAGCGCATCAACAAGGATGCAGAGGCGGCGAAGAAGGCGGCGATGCCGGAAATCAAGGAGGAGAGTGAGGAGGCGCAGCCGCTGCTGGATAATAACGGAGAGGCATCGGGCTCAGGGTCAAAGAAAGATGATAAATCGGATGATCCGGATAAGATGGATACGGCATAGACTATCTTAGAGGGTTCAATCATGGGCATTGCAGCTGGCGTTCGGCTTCGGCTTGTACTTTAGAACCGATATCACATGAATGGAGTATGGCTAAGCGTGTAAACTCCATCCTTTCTCTCAACATAGATTAATTCTGCATTTGCTGTGAAGATTAATTATGACCAAATTATACAATTTCTATTGCCATTCTCGCTCTATATCACAATCCCAAAACAGGCCCCCTTCAACGCCCCAACTCCATTTCTGCACCATGCCCTCTCTGCCCCCTCCTACTCACCCCCCCTTTTCCCCTCTACTTATGATTCAACGGCCTCACATACCCCACCAACTTCCTCTCCCACGCCTCGCACCTGATCGGATTATCGACGGCGTAGAACGGATTCTTCGTCACATAGTCGGCATACAGCTCGTAGATCTTCCTGATGATGCCGTCGACGTTCGGCTGCAGGGGCTCGGTGAAGAGCAGGAACTTGGTGCCCGTGAGCGTCTCGAAGCACTGCAGGCGGAAGTTCTCGGTCTCGAGGACCTCGATGCCCGAGGGCGCGGGCGGGCGGTCCGAGAGGGACGGCGGAGGGAGCGGCACGGGGTTGAGGCGCGTGGTCAGGGCGTGCACGCTGCGAGGAGGTTAGTTGGCGAGGGAGATGGTGGTGGAGGGGTTGAATGGGGAGGGGCGCGAGGAACGCACCTGTGGAAGGTGCCCGCGAGGATGATGTATTCGTTCGTGCTGAGCTTCTGGAGGCCTTCGCTGAAGTCGCGCTGGTAAATGAGACTGCCCGCCTTATTGACTATGAAGAGAGCGAAGACAACCCTATAATTCATTAGTACACCTTCAGATTGCCATGCATTTTGTGATGGGCGGGGAATATAAGCATACATATCGGCGGCTGGTCAGCCTCCTTTGGCTGGGGCAGACGTCCCAATGGAATGGCTATTCTGCGCCCAATATAGCTCTCGATAGCTATACTTGTGCGGAATTTATCTGATCATCAGGTACTTTGTACGTAAGTTCATCGAGCGTGTCGCATAAGCAGGCGCATCGTGTGTGGAGCTGCGGTCGTCGTTGCGAGTTTAAGGTCCCCCGTTTTACCCCAGATTTCGCATTCCGCATTGCAGGGATCAAACACTTCCATCGACCTCGCCTTCCGCCTCACGTCCACCATAAACTCACCACCGCACCCCACCACCCCTCAACCCACCACTCCTCGAAGCCGCACTCCAGGCCCATCTCCACGGTCGCACACGGCGCCCCTCATCGACAGACCCGCACACGAACCCCGCCGCCGCGCCCAGCCCCCAACATGTCCACCAACGCGTCCGGCACAATGCGCAAGCGCGCGCCGCCGCAGGGCGACGAGGAAGCCGGCGCCGAGCTCAAGCTGGGCGAGTTCCAGGACGTCGACGCGCTGACGCACTCCGAGGCGGCGCTGGTCATCAACGCGCTGGTGGCGAAGCGGAAGATGGACAAGGACAGCAAGCGCGTCAACGACTCCGAGTACGTCCCCCCCCAACCACACCCACCCCCTCTGCCTTCGACCCCGCCGAGACGCGTGAGGGACGGAGTGAAGTAGAAGCGCGGGGCTGACCGGCCGCCGCAGGATGCTGAACAAGACGCTCGAGTACCTCGACCACTTCGCGCGCTTCAAGCGCAAGGAGAACGTCGAGGCGGTCGAGCGGCTGCTCTCGGCGCACCAGGAGCTGGCCAAGTTCGAGCGCGCGCAGCTCGGCAGCCTGTGCTGCGAGCTGGCCGAGGAGGCGAAGACGCTGATCCCGAGCCTGGCGGAGAAGATCGGCGACGAGGAGCTCCAGGAGCTGTTGAATGAGATTAATAAGCATAGGGGCTATGATGGGTGAGCTGAGGGGTGTTGAGGGGGGAGGGAGGGAGAGGAGGGGGTAGATGTGGGGAGACTGCGGGGCAATGCGACGCCGAAGGAAGGGAGGAAAGGGATGAGGGGTGACGAGGAAGGACGAGGATGGGAAGGGCCGTGATAATGGCTACTGGATGGAGTTAATGCTGGCAAAATAGGTTGCATGGGTGGCGTTGGGGTAGATAGACTGTGCCTACATAACATACTTTGCATCCAAAATCAAGACACGATAGACGTCGTCTTGAATAACAAAACGAAACTATATCAAGAATCATCGCTCTCTCACAAATCACGACTCACGTCACAATGCCGAAACAGAAAGTTTCATAGACAATATAAACTCCATAATATAGACACAATACCTATCTAATATGCATATGCGCGCTTCCTAAAATGCATCAAAATACCAATCTATACTCCTCCTTCCTATGCTCATTCTCCTCCCCTCAAATCACAGGATACCAATTCGCCCACTGACAACTACACCCCGAGTTCCCACCATCAAAACCACCCAGGCTCGCGTCACTACTCTTATTATTAAAATCACTCGGCGCTTGATTCACCAACGCGCCTCCAAACCCCCTAAACTCCGGCCTCACCTTCGCGCTCCCCGACACAACCTTCTCCCTCGCATCAAGCTCATAACAATACACGCCCTTCTTGCTCGGCTCCCCACCATGGCGATCCGTCGTAATCGTGATTGGATACGGAAAACTGCCAGGGCGGAGGAAGTTGTTGGCTATCTCTGTCGCATTCTGGTCGGTGTTGGGTGAGCCAGTGGAGTTGAATAATTCCGCGGTGCCGTTTTTCTTAGTCCACATTTGGATGAGGAAACGCGTTTCAGACCATGTGCACCGGAATCGCGCTTCGGACTCGCTGCACCCGCCATTACGATCGTCGGGCACCTCGCCGTCGCCTGCGTTGGTGGCATTGAGCAGGGCCGTTGACTTGAGGAAGATGGAGCGGGAGAAATAGGTATAGAAACCGTAGTGCTCGGTCCGGAGTCCTCGGTCGAAGAGTCGCAGCGGCTGCTGCATCGGGAGTGGAAGAAGGTTGGCTGCGGCAGCTGTGCCGTCAGCTTTGAGGTCTGGAGGTGGAATTGATTTGCTGAAATCTTGGAATTCGCCTGTTATGTTGACTTGTCTCCTCGACAACTGGGCGAGAGTCGTGGCCTCAGACTGGGGTTCGAGCAAGCTAATGTAGAAAGGTGTTAGTTCGCCAGCTTTGTTGTCAGATACAACGCCATCTGTGGTGTTGCCCAGGAAGGCTTGCTCCGCAAAGGTAGGCGGTGCAGGAGATGGTGTGAACTTGACAGCCTGCCTGGCTTGAAGCACAAGACGCTTGATCAGTTGTCCCGCAGTGACGGCGTTTCCAGCAGATCTTCGAACAGGCGTGGTCTTAGTGGTAGGTCCACCCCAGGTTGCATTTGCGGCGCTGCTATTATCCCATTGGATAAAGAGCTTCAGATTTGGTTGATCAGGCTTGTTCGGGGCCACCGAAGACTGAAGTTCCTTGGGAAGGGCGCAGCTCCAGACGGTCTTGGGGTATACGCAGCCCGTATTAGACACAGTATTCTCTGGAGCAGCTACCGTAGATACACCAGTATATATCGGTGGAAATGCCGTCAAGTTCAACCATTGTGATGGTATATCGACTGAAGAACTCGCAGTCTGATTTAACTGGGTTGCAAGAACCACAATTAAGATGATTAAAGCAAGAAAGCCAGCAATCACACCAAACCAACATCTTCTTCGCTTGCGACCCTCTGATCCGCTTCTCCCGTAGCAACCTCTGTTGGAAATGCAACCACGTCCACGCCACAAACCTCCAGCTTTGTGTGCCATGGCATCTTCCTTCTCATGTCTTCGGCGCTTGGCCTCGACTTTCCGAGCCCTTTCTGATACTCTTTCAAGATCCACAGGATTAAGATGTGCATTGCCTGTTCGTGGTGGTAGGCTTGGGTATCCGGAATTTAGATTGATGACTCTCCGAGGCGCTGGTGTCAGAGGAACTTCTGTCATCGCAATTGCCCCACTTGACGACATCGCCTGCTGAAGACCTGGAGAAAGTGGCCCTGGAGACGGAGGTGGTTGAAGACCCGAAACGTGGCCTGGAGGATAGATACCGCGAAGTCTTGGAAAGTCTGACCGTGGAGGGGAATATGGAGGTGGAGGAAGTGGGTTATCTAAGCGTGTGCTGTTTTCTGTAGACTCTTGAGGCTGAGCCTGCGAAGACATCGTTGTGGATGTGGTATTTGTGGTTGGATGTGCTGGAGATATTTGAATGCTGTACCGGTCTCCCGTGGTGAATGGAGCGGACAATGTAGAGGTGTCAAGCATGAGTGGGGCTTCTCTATCAGATGGGCTGACCGCGGAAAATCTATTTGACGGAACTGTCAATGATTGATCTCGCTGAAGACCACTGTTTGGTGTATTGCTATTTCCCGAAGGTTGCAGCTCTTGGTTAGTTGAAGACACTGCCTCTCCAAGGTCGCCAGCAGCGAGCATGAATGGGAGAGTTCCAGACTCAAGAGTTGCAGATTCAGACACCTGAGCTTTATGCCTGTGAATCTCATCTTTAGCCTTGAAATCCACCTTAAAATCCGTTTCCGTCCACTTGGGGCCGCCATCAATGGTATTTCGACTCTCCCACCACGCATCAGATGCTATCGTGGTTGAGGACAGCGGTGACTTAGGCGAAAACGACTTCTCCCAAATGCTTATATCACCGATGTTGTCATGAGCCTTGGTGCCATTAGTCGTAACACTTGGCAGTGGTGGCCGTTCTTCTTGTGTAGTCGTTTGTGGTGATAACAAAGTATTTGAACGGCTCAGGAATGGAGAGACAACAGTATTCCACCAACCGACCGACGTACGGTTTTCATTCGATAAGAGCATGCTTTTGTGCTTTCTGATGGTGCCATCAGATCCAGCACGCTTCTTTCGTGGAAGTATCGGACTCTCATCCTCCTCGAAAATAGTACCTGACGACAATATCCGTGATTTCTTGCGCCATTCGATTGGTGTCTCTTCATCCTCGGAGAATATTGTCCCCACAGAGTCTCTTCCATGCCTTTGGCTCTGGAGAACAGATGGAGGAAGCTGAGGCATGGGAGGGATATTTGACGACTGGGTTGTGTCGAACGAGAAGCTGACCGGCCTCGAATATACACTCGATGGGACTCTTCGTGACTGCGGAGTCGTGGTTTTAGAACTGAACGGAGACCAATACGATACTTCCGCTGGGGTTATCATTATGACAGGTGTTTCTGGGACGCCATCCTTTGGAGTACGAGTCTCATAACTTTGGATGATGTTGGAAGTTTCGGATACAGCCGTTTGTGGGCTAGGAACATGTTGTGCTAACTTCGCAGAAGGTATCGATATTCCAATAACAATAGGTCGATCACTTGGAGACAGATCATCCTGTAGATTGAGTGATGGAGGCTTCAAATCTTTTGCTCTACGGCTTCCAACCCCTCTTGTAAGCCCACTAGTAGCTTCTTCTTGAGATCGGCCATGTTCAAGGAGATCGGCTGTTCGTGATGGAGGAGTGGCGGCATCCGGTGCAGTCCCAAGCAAGGATTTCCAAAAACCTCCGTTGTTTGGAGCTCGACTCTCAAGGGCTTGGAGAGCAGCCAAATCAACAAAGCGGCCAACTTCTGGAGCTGGCCGCACTGACACTGTATTTGCAGGTGATTGCTTGACTACCGGCGCTGGACCATGATGTCGTGAGAAATTTGTAATGACCTTGATCCCGGCCCTCTCGTTTTGTCTCTTCTGCCTCTGTCTCGACTTCTCTCTTGTAGGCTTTTGTACAGAATAGCGCTTCACGGACTTTCTTGTCCTCGTCTGAGGCTTGTGTGGGAAGGGTGCCGGCGTGACAGAAGTGGGGATCGTCGGCCATTGTGTCATTCGTGAAGTGTTGGGCTTATCCCCCTGAGCTCCGGTCGCAATCTCATATTCTTCGTCAGTGGATCCCGCATCTTCATTATCCTCATCGAAGGGCGTATCGAAGGGATTATTATTGCGGGCTTGTGGCATCGAGTCATCTTTGCGTGCGTCGGCCTCCGAGTTCTGCCTCATCTGCAATGATCGCATCGGTTCGGGCATGTTGACGTCGAGTTCGTAGTAAATTTCGTTATAGTTGCGGCGAGGCCTGCTATCAAGTCATGCCTCCTCTGAGCAAAGCAAATATTGAATGGTTGGAAAGTATCGATGATGAATGTTTCGCATATGTCCAAGTATTCCCGAGACATAAATTGTAGATCTGAGGACGTATATTAAAAATGAAAAGGAATTCTCGAGGTAAAGGGAAGGCGTAGTGGAATAATACAAAGGTATTGATATTGATAAACGAGAGGCATTGACGATTGTCTATTGTCTATTGTCCATTGCCTATTGTGGCGGGCTTTTGTGACTTCGCATTGTGGAGGGACAAAGAAGCGTGGAAATTGGAAACAAGGAAAGTAACGAACGCGTGGTCTCGTAACCAGGCCACAACAAAGACCAGAGCTAAGATTCAACAGAGAAGAAGAGGAGAGGAGGAGGAGGAGAGGAAGAAAAAGAAGGAAAGGAAGAATGGCTGTGATGGCTTGTCTGTCATGCCATGAGAGATGTCAGGCGCGTCTATGCCATCTGCCATCTGCCAAGGAGAAGTGAGTGTCCCACCTGCTCCATACTTATTTCGTCCTGTCCTTCATCCCATTCGACGGCAATCTCTGTATATTGGTTATTATGTTCTCCATGGCCATCTGATGTGGTCTCCATCGTTGCTCGCTCGTTGATGGTTGGAGGAGGTCGAGGTAGGCGCCGAATGTCCTAATTTGGGCGGTCGACGAATGGTTGGCGCTTAACAGCCCAAACAGCGGCAGGCTCATCATGATGGCCAAGGTGGAGAGGGCATGATTGGGCCAGCATTCTCTATTTATTGTACTGTGTTGTATAGTACTGTAGAGTACATACATCATACGGAGTATGTGAGACACAGAGTCAGGGCAGGTCATCAGAGCTCCGAATTCATGATATACAGCTGGTAGCATAGCATAGGTGCATACCTACATACTGCGTATACAGTATGCATGCATATGCGCTGTACAGCAGCACAGACTGAGCAGGTACGTAGGTATGTCGGCAGGTAGGTTTCATCTGGTCGGTCGGTAATCGGTCGACATCATCGAGAGTGCGTATAGTGTGGTATATACCTTATTATATGGTATACAGTGTAGGAGTATCATGAGCGTTGTGAGATATGATGAGAGGTCCATGTGTGTTTGAGAACAGAAAGATTACGTAATATAGACATTCCTCTATGATCGATCACATGACATGAATCTGACCAGGCTGCGAATTGCCTGACAATGCCTGACAATGCCTGACAATGCCTGACAATGCCTGACAACTGTCAAACTTGCTGAGTTGCAAGGAGCTAGCCTGATCCGTATCATTCGTATCTGTGAGATAAGCTAATATAGAACAAGTACTTTGTACTGCTATGTATGTACGTACTATATCTGCTATTGTATACTGTATACTGTCTACTCTCCACCTCTTCACGTCTCCAGCTCTCCACCTCTCCATTTTTAAAGCATGATCGGTCAGTCAACAGAGCGATCGATGTACTGTACATATGTAATGACTGGGACGGCGCACTGGAACACCCCTTTGTGCCTTTGTGGCCTTTAGTGGTGAAGAGTGGTGAAGAACCTAGCTATAGTATAGTTAGTATCAGTATCGTATCAGTATAGTATCAGTATCCTACATTTATATGATGACCATACTCCCCCAGGGGGGGATCACGGAGTAAATAGGGGATTGTTGATATTCTGTATGTATTATATGTACATACATACATACATACTATACAAATACTCTGTACAGTACCTTTCAATCTGATTAGAATCTCCATTTTTTTCTAATTACGGTACTTAGTATTCTGCCCCTTTCCGTCCCTACTATAGACAGGTACCTCGAAATGCCAGGGGATCGTGCTCCAAATGAGGTACCCCAATACCTCCCTAACCCAGCCCACATCCACAGATACTACTGTAGCAATCTGTTAACACATCCACAGTACAGCTGTCCGAGCCAACCATACATGCCATTGCCCATCATTGCCATGGCCATTGCCGCCATTGCCAGGATTCCAATCTTTCCTAATCGTCCAAAAAAAACAATGCAATTTCTCTAAAGCTTAATATCTGTAAAGGGAGGCCACAGCACTTCACAGGTATCCTTTTGACCTTCGCACTTTCGACTTCGACTTCAGTTTGGATCTCCTGCTGCTGCACACTACACTGTACACTCCCGACGGGATCATCGTCGAGTTGTTTCTCGATTTCTCGTATAATTCTCGTTCTCGTACAACGACAAGGACCGCTGCTCCTCCATGAGTACGAAGATCTTGCGATTGATCGCGACATATTGAAATTGGCCCACAAAATAAGCGTGGAATATACATACGAAAGACCTTGCTTGGCGCAGCTCTCCACTCCGCCTTTACATTTCTACAGCACCTCTCATCCGCCCACTTTTCACTCACTTCGAGCGAGCAAATGCAACTGCGACGACCGAACAATACGACTGACTGACGACTGTTCCATCGGAGGAGGAGCTTGCTTTTGGTTTTTGTCTTTCAACACTCGTCGTGTACAGCAGGCGCAGAGGAGAAACGGAAACGGACGACGGCACATCTACATACGTGTGCCCTCTGTACCCTCTGAAATCACCCCCTCTGCTTCCTCCCTTCCCCCCGTCCCCCCTCGTACTCCCCGAAAGTCGGAAATCGAAAGCCTCCACCCACGCGACCAACAACCATATTTACAACACCAGACGGTCGCTGACCTTCTGGTGCCTCTCTCGCTCTTCGTCGTGGCTACCTCTAATCCAGTCTTGGCTTCCTCCACGTCGCTAGATTCGACATTTTCGCATCGCAGGAGGCGCTCGTCAGCAGCAAGCCTCCAGAATCTGAACACTCAGGACGCGAACAATCTCTCTTCACGAGGTGGAGGCTCGACGCTCGCCCCAATCCCAGGTATGTCAAATCAATGGGCCAATAAATCTGCGCTCATCTGCGAGATTGTGCTGACGAATATGTCTAGGCACACCGAACCTGTTGAATCCATCAATGTCGCTCTCACGCCCGCCTTCGCCCAACGACGATGGGGGATGGTCCAGTCCAGGACTCACGACCCAGTTCGCGGAGAGCAGTGGCAGGTCCAGTCCGGCTACGGGTTTGCGAGCGGCGAATGGCAATGGCAACGGCAACGGCACTCCAGTGACGTGGGATGGTGCGAGGAAGAAGAGTTCAGCAGTCAACGGAGGCTATCCATCATTCGCAACGAAAAACAACGGCTTCTTCAGTCGACACATGCGCAGCATCTCGAGTAGTCTGCCGAAATTTGTGGTCACCCCAGACGAGTATAGCTATGCCGAGAAGGAGAAACTGGGACGAGGACGGTGGCTTCCCAACAGAAACAGCAAACTCGGACGAGTAATAAATTTTGCGCTGCAGACGTTTCAAAGATTCAGGACTCGGTCATTAATCGCATTCGCCTTTATATTCGCAATCATCTTATTTTATAGCACCCGTGAGTCTCTCCAAGAGTCTCATGCATACAGTTACGTTGAAAACGCTGACCGTCATAGCTTTGCACTATTGGTATCGTAGAGCGTCATTCCTGGGAGGAGGCAAGAAGTTTGTTATCATTTTAGCAGCCAATCAAGGAGGTGGAGTAATGGAATGGAAGGGCCCAAGAGAATGGGCGATTGAGCGAGACAGCGTACGAAACAAACGACGATACGCAGACAGATGGGGCTATGACCTGGAGATTGTGGACATGAGCACGAAGAAGCGGTACGCACACGAATGGCGTGAGAGTTGGGAGAAGGTCGATACTATCAGGCATTGCCTGCAGAAGTATCCCGACGCTGAGTGGTAGGTCCTTTAAAGCAGATGCATGGCTAGAGTTACTGACGAATACAGGTTCTGGTGGCTTGACCTCAATACCTTCATAATGGAGCCATCTTACTCGCTCCAATCGCACATCTTCAATAATCTCAAAGGCAATACATACCGCGATATTAATCACTACAATCCGCTTAATATAAGCCACCCATTCACCGAAAAATACCTAGACGCCGAGTCACTCTCACCCGTCGGCGACGGTAAATCCAAGTCGATCAATTTGATAGTGCCCCAAGACTGTGGCGGCTTCAACCTTGGTTCTTTCTTCGTCAAGCGCAGTCCATGGACTGACCGACTTCTCGATGTTTGGTGGGATCCAGTAAGCTACGAGCAGAAGCACATGGAGTGGGAGCACAAGGAGCAAGATGCGCTGGAGTTCTTATACACGGCTCAGCCATGGATCAGGCCACACACGGCCTTCATTGAGCAACGCAAGATCAATTCCTTCCCACCGGACGCCTGTAAAGACAACGGTATCGACTCCCAAATCCACTACGACCAGAAAGACCGCGATTTTCTAGTCAACATGGCTGGCTGCGAGTGGGGCCGCGATTGCTGGGGAGAGATGTACAATTACCGAGAGCTGAGCAATCTCTTGAATCGCAACTACTGGGAGTTGTTCAAAGAGGAGATCGTTGCGGTCATCTGGTTCAAGATCACAGGCCAAAAAGTAAAGCTCTAGACGAACGACTCACCAGGGCCTTGCCTGAAAGCAATTGCCCAGAAATACCCAATTTCCTCCAAGGTCACATCCAAGATATGTCCTCACTGTCGGCCCTCGATGGGCCATGATACCCACGCCCCGTTCGCACATATACTACACGACAACGCCTATCTTCTTGTACCATATAATCCATAATGTCGCTGGAAAAATACGATCAACGCGTCATGAGCATGAAGGGGCGCACACGACGCGAGTCGGAGACTAGAGACTGGGCTCAGAAGGACCTTTTATCTTATTGATTTCCAATTATCAACCCATTCGGTGTTCTCATTTCTGCCGCATGGCATGGCATGGACCTGCATCATCTGGCGTCGGGCCCAGGGAGGTTTAGAGGGGACGTACTGTACTAGGTGTGGGTGTGAGTGAGGGCGCATTGCGCTTATATTCATGTATTCCGTTGTTTTCTTTTGGGTGTTTGCTCGTCGGAGGAAGCAACATGTATTATATCGTCGGGCTGGAGCTGACGGGAGGGGAGGCTTTGGGACTGATGGACAGACAATCTCGTAGATGGCACCCTTTTGACGCCAAATGCATGACCTAAAACTCAGCGTCCGTACCTTGACTCGATGATTAAAATTGGTGTCTTCTATTTCCATTTCGGGAAACATGTATAAATTTTGATGATATGCATCCCATATTTATTATTGAGCCTTTTAATGCAGTTCTTGTTGCATTTGCTCGTTGTGACGGATCCTCCCTTTCGACTTCGCTCGACTTCTGCTCGCTCGTTGGCACCATTTGACGTCTAAGTCGCGACTCGAGGCTGAAGATCCCCTGCCAGCCTCGTGTCTAGCGTGTCAGCCTTGCGGCACGCGAGCCCAAATTTCTAAAGTCGTCCACAGTCGCAAGTCCATACTGCCCTACCATACCTCTCTTTGCATACGATGGTACGTATCCCATATTCCTCTGACGGCAGTATACTGATCCCTTGCGGCAGTCCGATCAAAGCGCAACTACAGAGCAGATGTTCCGCCCTCCCATCGTCCGATCGGCCAGCGCAATCCTCGACCGGAGCCTCTTCTCCAAGACCTTCCCCATCGCCGCGGCGCGGATCGCGGATCACAAGTCGATATCGAAATGGCGGGGAGAGCTGGATAGAACGAAGGAGCTGCTGCGGGTGGACAGGGTGTCGGCCGTCAGGATCGATCCGGACCCAGCGCTGGCGGCGACGGGAGCGAAGTGCGTGCTGCTGCAGCCGAAGGTCAAGCATGACGATCCGGCGACGTGGAGCGCGGTGCTGCAGCGGGCGGTGGAGGCGAAGGAGCTGAGCTTGACGCCGTATGACTTGACGCTTGATTACGACTACTGGAACTACCGTACGTACGTTGAGAGTCCCTGTGCCGCGAAACAGCCGGCTGACAGCGTCTAGTTGATATAATGAAGTCCATACTACCGGAAGACGAACAACAAGAAATCCCCGTCGGCTTCAGCCTGGTTGGGCATGTCGGTACGCAGAGCTCCAACACTCCCCATATCCACAACTACTAACGGCCCCCCAGCCCACCTCAACATCCGCGAAGCCTACCTCCCCTACAAAACCCTCATCGCGCAAGTCCTCATGGACAAAAACCCCACCGTCAAAACCGTGATCAACAAAATCGACGTGGTCGGCGAGACGTCCCCCTTCCGCACCTTCTCCTACGAGGTCCTCGCCGGCCCCGACGACCTCAACGTCGAGATCAAGGAGGAGGAGTGCACCTTCCGCTTCGACTACGCAAAGGTCTACTGGAACTCGCGGCTCAACACCGAGCACCGCCGGCTGGTCGCCATGTTCGAGCCCGGCGACGTGGTCTGCGACGTCATGGCCGGCGTCGGCCCCTTCGCCGTCCCCGCCGGCAAGAAGGGCGTCTTCGTGTGGGCCAACGACCTCAACCCCGACAGCGTCGCCGCGCTGCGCGACGCCATCGCGCGCAACAAGGTCGGCGACTACGTGCGCGCCTTCAACACGGACGGCCACGCCTTCATCCGCCAGTGCGCGGCCGAGCTGCTCGAGCTGTCGCGCACGGGCCAGAACCAGCTGCGCATCCCCGGCCGCGTGGCCCGCTTCAGCCGCACGCAGGGCCGCCCGCCGACGCCGCCGCCGACCGTCGTCGCCATCCCCGCCACCGTCTCGCACTTCGTCATGAACCTCCCCGCGTCGGCGCTGTCGTTCCTGCCGGCGTTCAGGGGCCTGTATGCCGGGCGCGAGGGGCTGTTCGCGCCGCACACGGCGGCGCGGCTGCCGATGGTGCATGTGCACTGCTTCAGCACGAAGTCGGAGGACAATGTGAGGGAGGGGCACGAGATCGCGGGGGTCGTGTCGGAGATGCTGGGCGCGGAGATGGTGTTTGAGGGCTCGGTGGAGAAGGTCGAGGGCGATCGGAGGGACAAGGCGAGGATGGCGGGCGAGGTCGCGGACGGGCAGGTCAGGATACACGACGTGAGGGATGTGGCGCCGCTGAAGCGGATGTTTTGCGCGAGTTTTAGGATCCCGCGGGAGGTGGCCTTTGCGAAGGTCGACGGGGCGATGTAGAGGTCGCGGAAATGAAGCGGACTTGGCCTACTGTTCGATCGTCGGCGCTGCTGCCCACTCATATTGCTAGTCCTGCGCGCAATGATTTCAGGTCGTGCATCACCATTCCAGAATCCCAAGTCTCCCCCTCCCCCCCCGGGCGGCCCCAATCTCGACAGCAAGGATGCGACGGCGCGTCGCAACGGCATAGACGTGAAATCCACTCCTCCGTGCCTGCAACTGCCCAAAAACACATGACATCACAGTCCCTCGGTTTCCGGCCGGCCATTTCCAGCTCACAGCAACGAGGGGTCTAGGACACAACACACATCCACCTCACCTCACCTCACCTCACCACGGCCTTCCCTGTCAGAAAAGCGCGTCGACATCCCACCTCGCGGCTCGACGACGAGATGAGCGCCTGGCGCCTGCATGCGTCTTCTTGGGGAGTCTCCCGCTCATCCGTCGTTCAAGTCCCAGGGAACCTTGGGCAACTTCAACGGACGTATTTGCATTGCAGTGATGATCTAGTAGCTAGGAATCTCTCCCCATTTCTTCCCTCCCAGCACAGCCCCTTTCGGCCTCGCCTCACCTCGCCTCGCAGCCTACAAAAACAACATAGAGGGGCTCCAGACGCCCACTGGATATATGCCAACCTGCAACCACACAAGCCCATTTTGACAGACAGATGCAATAAAACCATGACCCTTACGCGCACTCCAAGTCCATTCATTACCTTAACTACTGATTATGCGTCGTCGGACTCTTATCCTCCAGCCTCACAACCGCCTCCCTCGCCTCGCCCCCCTCCGTGAAACTCAGCGCCCGCGCCCGATCCACCTCGCTGGTCTGCGCGTCGAGCTCGACAGGCGCCCCGTGGTACTGCGGGATGGGATACTGTCTGTTTACACAACCGCGTCAGCTTCCCGGCTATCAAGCATGCCTCGCTCGGGATGCGATGTGGAGGGATGAAAAGGAAATGGGAGTAGTGAGCACGAACGTGGTCGATACTGCAGCGCAACGCAACGCAACGCAACGCCTTGCGCCACGCCATCGATGCCTCACGGCAGCTCCTGGACTGGGACGGTCACGTAGCCGTTATTTCCCTGCGCCTGCACCTGGCCCTGCTGCCCCACCAGCCGGTCCGCCGCTGCCACCTCCTGCCCCGTGGCCATCTCGTGGTTCTGGCTCTGCGCCACCTGGCTGCACTGCGCGTAGCCGAAGCCGCCGGGACTCCACGGCTGCGCGCCCTGCGTCATCGGGCTGTAGCTGTGGTGCTGCGGCGCGAAGCCCGCGACGAACGAGTTCGGCGACATCATCGCGTTGTGCGCGTAGCCCGCCTCGCTCATGTCGGGGGAGGCGCTACGCACGGTGGTGGCGGCAGTGGGCCCGGACGTCCAGGATTCGTGCGCGTTGGCCTGGTTGGGCGAGGGCAGAGGCGCGAGTTTGTTCTCCTGGGGGTAGGCCGGGGAATAGGGTGTTGAGGGCGGCATGTAGGGGGAGTTGGAATCGCCGACGGAGGGGATGGGGGCGGTGTGGCCGGGTGGGGGGCGCGAGTAGCGTAGGACGGAGGTGAGGGTGCGGTTCCTGCCGAAGAGGTAGAGGAGACCGCCGAGGAGAGCGACGCCGACGACGGCGCCGACTGCGATGCCGGCTATGGCGCCGGTGGAGAGGCCGTGGGAAGCTGTGGCGATGGGAGTTGGGGTTGCGGTGCCCTCGGATGGAACTGGGTCGCCGGGGCTGAGCTGGACTTTGGCCTTTTTTGCGGCTTTAACTTGGTCGGCTAAGGTTTGTGTATCGTTCTGGGGACGAGGGTCAGGATGACGCGTTTAATGAGAGGGAAGGATGGCTTACAGGATTGATCACGCCGACCATGGCGTCGGGTACACAGGCCCCTACTTGGGAGCAGTAGTACCATATCGGCTCTGTATCGTTCACTGTGACGTCGAAAAAGGGACCCTACGATAATTGTTAGAGTAGAAATTGGCCGATGCTTCAAGTGTGATAATTTACATCTGCCCTTGGCGTCGTAACAGGCTCGAAGCCACTCCAGAAGCCCACTTTGCCCGGAGTTGTATAGTCAATTGGCTGGCACGGCATCAGATATTCGGCTCTGGCGACCGAATGTTCGTTTGGGAAGAAGTGAAAGCGAATGACATCGGAGACGTTTGCGTAGACAGTGTCTGGAACAAAGGTATGTCCATCCTGTTCATCATCAGTATGAGGTTTGGCTTGAGCAAAGGGCTGATTGGGGTTCCTCACAGGTCCGACCTTGACAGTATGTGTGGCAGGGGGTTGTGTCTGTGTTGGTGTTGTATGTGATGGTGTCGTCGTCGTCGTCGTCGTCGATTGAGCGGATGCCAAGGCTGCCAGTACTGTCGCTCCTCGCAGAAGCCTTAATGAAAACATGTTAACTGATAGTACTTTGCTAGGAAACCTCCAGTCTCTGGTCTCTCGGGTATTGAAATGGAAACGGCTATATGGACATATGGACAGATGAAAGAAGAGAGTAGAGTATGGATACACAAGAGGGATGTATGGATGTTTTGGACACGTGGGACAGACAAAGAGAAGGTTGGACGAGAACAATGAAAGGAGGACGAAGATGGAGATGGAGATGGAGATGGAGATGGAGACGAAGATGGAGACTAGGAAGAAGGAATGGACAGAATGAAAGACAGGCAAACCTATGTAAATCTATTATGGGATATGATATGTAAGCACATCATCTCATGTCATCTCATCTCATCTCATCTCATCTCATGTCAGGAGGATGAGGATGAGGATGAGGATGGGAAGAATGATAATGAGCCTCATCTAGCTTAAAGCGGCATGGCAGCTGGGTGATGGCTGAGGGCAGGCGGTGCAGGTCTGTACAGATTACAGAGTGGCAGTCTATGTATGGACCACAACAGGAACTCATCGTGTACAGTATACGTATGTATATGTAGAGTATGCAGTGTACAGTATACAGTGCATGGAATGTCTCGTTGGTGTTGTTGGTCTTGGTGTTGGCCTTGGCGTTGGCCTTGGCGTTGGCTGCGGGATGGCCGATGTGTGATGCTGCTCTCTTTAGCGCGTAAGCTGACATCAGATCCTACCCCTATAAATTATAATTATATATATATATGTATGTACCTAGGTAGGAGTGGACTAGAGTGTAAATAAGCATATAGAAAGACCAAAACATATCTTCTTCTAAAGCTTGACCTACAGAAATACATGTTCTCTGTAACCATCCTTTTCAATGGGATTAACTAGGTGACCTAAGTATACCTTATTACCTTCAGTACACAGAAGTATTAACATTAGGATATTTAGCATATATACTTCATCTCATGCTACTTAACTATTCGACCTCATCTCTTGTCTGCCGAACTCGTAACAGCAAGGCGAGATCAGCATATCAAGTGCATGGTCTCAACAGTGAGCCAATCCTTACCGGCGACAGGCGAATTCACGAAGGCAAAAACCACCGGCGGCAAAGATTCGGAGAGGTGGGCACTGATAGCCGGCGAGAGGAGTGGTGGGAGTAAGAGATGCTCAGGGAATCTGCAGGCTGAGGAGGGGGAACGCGGTCATGGATGCTTTGTTTGTGGCTGTGGGTTGCGAGAGCACACCCGTAACGTCCCATGTAGATCATTTGATAATTTTGGTTGTTGTGTCACTGACGGGTGGGTTGGCGGTATTTATATACCAAACATGACAGTGTGACACTGGGGAACTTCAAGATGTAGCATGTTTCAGTCCGACATCCACCAGGGAGATTGTCTGTTTTGAAGGAGATTATATTAGGGGGTCAAATAAATATATGCATCTTACCTACCTGTCTATATCGTCACCTCTTCCCTCCTCTACCAGCAACGCCATACTTAAGGGCCGACCCATCCATCCGTCCATCTATCCAAGCTACAAAATCAAATCAAACAATCTCTCCAATATCTGGGCATCCAATCTCCCTCCATCACCAATCCCCTCCTCTCAAGCCAAAACAGGTGCCACAAACAGCCTCTCCCTCTTCAAGAAGATACTAAGCACAACCGCCACACATCCGCCCGTAATACACACAATATACGTCTTACTAATTGCGGTCACGATCGCATGCAGCACCAGCGCCCTCACCTCCTGCGGCAGTGTCTGAACCAGCTGGCTCCCCACACCCGCAATCGCAGCCTGGATCTGGTCCTGCGGCACGCTCGGCAGCAGCGCCGCAATCCCGCGCTCCGCCTCGTTGAGGAACACACTGTTCGCGATCGCGATGCTGATCGTGATCCCCGTGATCTGCCCACAGGTGATGAAGCCCACGGCGCTGGGGATGTCGGCGGCCTGGACGCTGCCCTGCGCGACGGCGAACGACGTCTGGCAGAAGGAGCCTACGCCCAGCCCGATGATGATCGTGTACCCGTACACCATGGCCGCCGAGGAGCCGAGGTCCACGGTGAACATGAGCGCGGACCCGATGATGAAGAGCACCCCGCCGCCGAGGTACCAGGGCATGTAGAGCCCGTACTTGGAGAGCGCGGCGCCGTTGACGATGCAGGCAAAGACCATCACGCAGATGTACGGCAGGATGCGCACGCCGGCCGCGAGTGCGCGGTCGCCTTGCGTGAATTGGAAGAAGAGGGGAATCCTGCGTGTGTTAGGAGGCTGTGGTGACAAGCAAGGCGCAGGGCAGGGGGCCTTACATGTAGAGCGGCACGACGATGCCGACGGATGCAGCAGCCGTCTCGCAGAAGAGCAGGATCATCGTGCGGCTTCGGAGGAACTGGACCGGGAAGATGCGGTGCGCGGCGTTCGTGAAGATGGCCAGTTCCTGCTGGACGGCGAAGACGGAGAAAAGCACAAAGGAGAGGACGAAGCAGGCGATGATCTGGCCGCTGTTCCAGGCGTACAGGATGCCACCGAAGGAAAGGGCCATGATACCACTGACGAAGGCTCCGACGAGAATGACGGTGCCAACCCAGTCGACCTCCTTAAAGCGTCGCAGCACGGGAACGCCCTTTCGAGGGTCGAACGTTGGGATCATGAAGAGGTAGACGGGCGCGAAGGCGGCACAGAAAAACAAGTTTAAATAGAAGGAAAATCTCCATCCAACGGAGGATTCTGTGAATGCACCTCCCACGATGGGTCCGAGAACGGTGCCGATGCCCCAGACAAGGCCCGTCAAACCGACGTACATGGGACGTTCTTGGATGCTTGTTGTGACGGAGAGCAGCGTCATGACACCGACATACATGCCGCTCCCGCCAACACCGGCAATGGCACGGCCGACAATGAGAGCGTTCATGGTCGGAGCGGAACCGCAGAGCGCCGAGCCGACTTCAAAGATGAGTACGCTGATTATATATGTCCATTTTGATTCCATCTGGCCGAAGATCTTTCCCCATACCAAGTTCGTCGAGGCAGAGCCGATCAGGAAGGCCCCCGTTAGCCATGGCAGTTTCTGGATCGCGTTGAAGTCGGCGATGATGGCGGGCTGGATATTGGCGACAATCGTGTTGTCTAGGGCGAAGAGAAAGATGGAACTCAGAATGGCGACGACGACAATTGCCCATTTCCAGCCAGTGACAGTTCGTGGGGGTGCAGTCTCGACTGCTTCTGCAGCCTCAATCTTCTCCTCGGTGACTGTATCATTTCCAGATACTGATGTTGTCTCAGAGACATCTCGGTCGGCCTTTTTCTCGACGTCGAGATAGACAGGAGTCGGCTTGGGGAAATCCTTCTCCACATCGATGGCGTTTCCTGAAGTGGTCGACATTTTTTTTTTCTTTTTTTTGCAATATGTTTATAGAAAGATGAACAAAGCAACCACGCAGTGGTACAAAGACATATAAGCAAAGCCGCCGGAATCTGAATGTCCAAGCAGAGGAAGGGATACTCTGAAGTCGAAACAGCACCTACATATATATTGCAAGTAATACTCAAGTCCAGCTCCCTAGCCATATACTCTCTGATCTCATCACAAGCAAGTCTGACGAAGACTGACCCCTGATCGAACATGGACGACGGAGCAACAGTCTAGCATGCCTTCAACTCCACTCCACCTCAGTCAGCGCCATCCCCAAGACTCAGCTTAGCAATGCGATGGATCCAAAGCCATTGCGTCAGATCAGCGCCACGAGATTGTCTCTCACGGCCTTTCCCGTAGAATCCGCGTGAGAATGAGAGGGGCCCGGCTCACTTCAGCCTTACTACAGCTTGATTCCGGCGCCCATCCCCGCACTTAACTGTCCTCCGTGTATGCTTTCGGGCAGAAACAAGTCAGACATGCTTGCGTGGGAAGAGAAAGGAATTCATATCAGGGCAATGACATTGGAAGGGGGGTGTGGTTGAGGGCTTGAGCTTGAGGCTGACAATGAAGGCCGCCCTTGCAAATGCAGGAAGCAGTCAGTGGCTGACTGACTGACTGGCTGACTGGTGTTCGTTGCAGGACAGAGAGTGACGCAGGTTAGAAATATCAGAAGCCAAGAACAGTACGCAGATTAGAATATCAAAAGCCAAGAACAGTACACAGGATGTAAGACGAGAGACATTAGTTAATTACCGTTGTACGTTGTAAGTGAGGGCTGGATTGGTGAATTCACCATTCCCTTGGTCGTCGGAGGAACACGACATGTATGGCTTGGCCGCTTAGTCAGGCATAAATACGCCGTCGGCGCATCTTCAGCCCGAGCCCCTGGGACAACGTCAACACAGCTTCACCACCACCAGATCTGATCTGCTCGGCCTGTCAATCATCCCGCAGGAGGAGAGTTTATATGCCCGGTGGATGTGTGCTGTACCAGGGGAGAGGATGCCTTGCTGAGTCTAATTACGGAATTCCGCTCACAAGAGACGTCGCCGTCGAACCTAAGATTGCTTAACGCCTATGGACGGACCACTTAACGCCAATGCATGCATGTACTCTGCTCTACCCTCGCCACGACGGCGGGTGAGAAGTCTCGTTCAGAAATGCTGCCGGTCAGATCTCTTCCTTCTGGAGACGGAGGTGAGCTGGCCACACGGAACCCTGAGCGTCGTCTTAGAGCCGAATGCAAGTCGTCGACATAAATCATGAGCCGAGATGCTCAACCACAGTGATAGCCAAACACTATGATAATAAGATACTAATGTCTATAACATATACTGTAACATGTTAGAACCATGAACCCAAAACATGCCATATATACGCCTCTTCCAGAGCCAACGAGTTGACGTGAAAAGTGTGAGTCTGATGTCCGTCGGACCCAAACCAAAAATCTGATACAAAAAGTCCAAAAATCTACACCTCAACTTCCCATTCCCCTTCCTCCGCCAACCTCGCATATTCCACCGCCGCCATCTCCTGCAACATCTCTCCTCTCACCCTCTCCACCTCCGCCATCCACCTCTGATCCGCCTGCCGTTTCCTCTCAAGCTCCTCCTCCTTGACCTCCCTGAACGCTTCACTGATGGCCTCCGCCTTCTCCTTCGCCCTCTTATACCAGCTTTGCACTCCCGCAATCTTGCTCGTAGCTTTCTCAGTGTCCGCCTTAAAGTTAGCCATAGCTTGCAGCATGGCCTCAGTACTTGGCCACTTCCCCAACGCAGCGTCACCTTGGAATATTTCCCGTATACTATCCACCTCTGCCTCCGCTGTTCGTAGGTTCTCCCGATATGTATTCTCAAGCTTCATCTCAAATTCTCCTTTCATGGCCCCATCCTTCCTCGCTGCTTCACTTTCCGCCTCGTATCGATCCAGCATCGCGATCTTCTGCACCGAATGCACAAATTCCATCTCCTCGCGCAGATTGTCGAAATGCCGCCCAATAGCTTGCAGCCGTTCCTCCTCCCTCCGCTGTCTCAACGACAATGCAAGCGCCCTCTCAGCTTCAGCTTCCTCAGCAAGCCTCGTGGCCTCCTCGAGCTCAAAATCATCAATCAGCTGCAGAATCTCCCTCAGCTCCTCCGCCATGGCCTCCTCCTGCGCCTGTCTAGTTCTCTCCGCTCTCTCTCTCGCCGCGGCGGCCGCCACACCTGCCTGCTCCTGCGCTTGCACGCTCCGTCTCCTCGCCGCAGCCTCAGCAAGCCGCGCCCCAAGCTGCTGATCCGTGCACCCACACGTGTGCCAGCGCGTACCACAGACATAGCAGAACTGTGCTTTGCAGCGGCATGTCATATGCAGGCAGCCTTGGTTGTGCTCGACGAGGGCGTTGCAGCTGTAGCAACGGCGCCAGCCTGAGTCGGTGGCATAGGCCAGGGTGGCACGCATGTTTGGATCGTCGGGACAGTCGCCGCTGGAATGATAGGCGCCGCGGCAGGTTGTACAGGATTTTTGGCGGCAGGAGGGACAGCGAGCGAGGGCGACGGATTTGTCGATGTGACGAGGTGGAATCCAGGATGCGCATGTGGCCTTGGAACAGTAAATTCGCTCGCCTGCTGGAATGGAACGTTCTTCTAGGATATTTTTGTATCGTGGCTGCAACTTGATGTTCAGGTGAGCTAAAACTGTCTCGTGTGGGAGTTCATTAAGACAACATTTTGGTGGCCAATGGTTCTCAGATGACATTGCATTTCTAGAACTATCAGCCTTGATACAAAAAATCAGAGATTGGTGGCAACTTACTCAATGAATTGTGTAAAGCATGGCTGGCAGTAAAAATGACAGCTCAGGGGCACAAGCTGCTTGGTGTCAAAGTCTTCAAGACACGAAACACATTCCCTAGCCCTATTAGGTTGTATCCAAAGCACAAATCAAACTACTTACTTGGTAACTGTTACGGAAACTGAAGAAACCTGAGATATACGATCTCGGCTTGTTCTGCGGCTGCGTCGAAAGAAACTGCTAATACGTGGCCGAAAATGACGAAATGACCATTTCGCCGGTGGTAAACAGTCGGGAATAGTTGACACATAACCAGAGTCTTGAGAAGAAGATGCCATCAAAACAGTCGTGTGGCTCATGCTGCTGCCTGAACCAGTCGGCGATTGAGGCTCTCGAGGCTCTCGAGGGCTCTGGAGTCAGTCAGCATGGGCGAGAACGAGGAATAGTCAGTAGTCTCACGGCGGCTCCTCCTAATGGGTGCACATCTGTTGGAGTCATTCGTTGCTTTCCCTTGGACATTCGAGCTCTTGAATTAATTTCTCTCGGCTCATCTTCTCCTGCTCTGGAAGCTTGCTCCTGAGCTCTCAGTTGCTCATCCCGCAGACGATCCTCCTCGACAAGCCGAGCTTGCAGCCTTTCTACAGAAACTCCCAGTATGCTTTCAATCTCCGGAGATGTGCCAGGAGGCACGTTGAGAAGTTCCCGAGGTGGCTGGAAAATTTTCCAGCCAGAGACAGCATTGTGAGTAGATTCCATTAGGATTTGGTTTTGTCTTGAATCAGATGAGCTGGCTTCAGCCCTCCCAGAACAATTCTCGACCATAGGGGTGTCGTAAAATGCGTTCCATAGGCCATCCACTTTTTCAGAATACCCTGAATTATGTAGATTATCATCTGCCTTAGACGAAGAGTGATTTTGTGGACTTGATTCCGAGCTTGTACCGTTCCCATCTGATTTTGTCGTGGAGTTTGGATCAACTGGGTCAATGTTCAAATTTGGTAGCATCTCCATCTTGCCCGGCCAGTATGGCAAGAGATATGCTGCCATCTGATACAATGCAAGGAAATTCTTGTTGGAGCTACCGACACCCGAAGCAATACTGATATAGGACAAAAGGCAAGTGGCCATGAATATTTCAGAAGAGAGGCTGAGCCCTCGGCAACCCCACGTCGTCGCCGTATTTCTCCCAATACTAGGTGAGTGAAGCCCGATATCCACCGCAAGGCTGAGAAAGTGACAGCGGAGATATGGGCCAGTCGCGTACGATAGGCTAGACTGTGCAGTAATTCTCGAATGTACAAAGAAGACTCCGTATATATGCTAGCGGAGAGGAGAGCAGCGGAGAGGAGAGCAGAGGAGAGGAGACGAGAAGTTGATAGAGAGAGGCAGGAGATAAGAGGACAGCACGAGAGGCATAGTTGTCACTCAGCCAAGCCAAGCCATGGCGTATGTGTATGGCGTATGGCATAGGTGAGGCTCTCGTAACTGCCTAATAAAGTATAAGATATGGGGAGCGTAGCTACACTCTAAGGGCTAAGGGTGGGCAAGGCATACTGGGTGAAAAGGCTAACTGCCACTATCCAAGTATCCAACCTACCTGCACAATATACTATACCTATACCATATGAGTAAGTATATAAGTATACCAGACGAGCACATGCCAGTGCCAGAGTGCCAGAGTGCCAGAGTGCCAGAGTGCCAGAGTGCCAGAGTGCCAGAGTGCCAGAGGTAGGTACATGGGCCACATACACAGTACTTCGTAGGCAAAAATACCTGCATACGTTTTATCCTGTTGTCATTGAGGAGCGATGGCATCCAACCATCTTCCTCCAGAACCCCAGAACTTCAGATCGCCCACGGTGTGGTGTGGTGTGGTGCGATGCTTGTCTCCAGATAGCACATCCTGCATGGATTCTTCTCAGGTCTCTTCCAATACCCGTTCTCTCCAAATACCGTGATGAGGAGTGAAACTTTGCAGCACTACACTACCCCATCGAGTTGATGTGAGTAGGTACAGTAGGTACAGTAGGTACAGTAGATATCTTAAAGAGCCGCTGGGGGTCTCTGTTCGTGCTTGGCGGAGATCCTTCGTCGTCGTCGTTCGTCGTCGTTGGTAGTGGCTGTAGTGAGTGTAGTGAGTATAGTGAGTGAGTGTAGTGAAATGGGTGTAGTGGGTGTCTGTGGAGTAGTTCTGGGAGCCTCCTATTCTGCCTCAAAGATGGCTAAATGATAGGTATATGATATCGTTCATTCACTACTGTTAAAACCATCGAACCTTGACAGTCTGAGTCCGAGTCTGAGTCTGAGTCTAAGTCTGTTTATACGACCACAGAACCCAATCTTATCTTGGTCCTCTTGTTACTGCCTCGGCACCGATTACGATAAGACAACCATCCATCCCACCATCTAGGTACCTAGCTAGGTACAGACTCCTGATGATGTCAAGATTTATGTTCTATGAGAACAAGATCTTTGACCCAGCCTCTTTCGAGTTGCAATTGCAAGGAGCCTGGGTTTGAAGCAATATGGCTTCCGGTTCTAGGAAGAGGACCCTGGATACTTTCTTTGCACCAGCAACCAAGAAGAACCGCCCTGCAGAAAGCCTTGCTGAGAGTCAGAGATTAGATGGGGACGAGGTGAGAATCTGTCCCTATGGCAAACAAAGAAGCAGTTGAAAGAAGCAGTTGATCATTGCCACAGGCTACCCAAGACTTCTCCAACCACTTCACTTATCCCTTCCCCATCACTGACCTTCCCCGAGACCTCTCATCAGGTCTCGTCTTCACGCCCGCAACGCTTGGAAAGAAGATAGACAGCCAACCGGACCTCGACCTCCTCTACTTCGAGCCCTTCATCCCCCGCCATCTCGCCCGCCCGCTCTTCAATTTACTCCGCAGCAGCCTTCCCTTCTACCGTGTCGATTACAAGATCAAACGCGGCGCCATAGAGACCGACATCCGCACTCCACGGTACCGCCTCGCTCCTCTAGATCCATCCTCAACGCCCGCACTAATGCTCCGCCTCATAGCTACACCACCGTCTTCGGTCTCGACTCCACCGCCCGCTTCGACGAAGACGGCAGACCCGTCGACGCCGCAACGCGCACCCAGGTCCAAAGAGACGAGAGATACCTCCAGCACTCACCGCGACCAATCCCGCAGTGCCTTGATGTCCTGAGACTGGCGACGGAGAAGGCGACGGGCTGCAGGTTCAACTTCTGCCTCGTGAACTACTACGCCTCCGGCTCCGACAGCATCGCCTACCACAGCGACGATGAGCGTTTCCTTGGTCCCTTGCCTGCCATTGCCAGTCTCTCCCTCGGCGCAAAGAGGGATTTCTGCATGAAGCACAAGCCATTCCAGCCGGGCCATGGCAAGCCAGGGCCGCCGAGCATCGGTGTGGTGAAATTGCCGTTGGCAAGCGGCGATATGCTGTTGATGCGCGGGAAGACGCAGGCGAACTGGCTGCATTCGATTCCTAAACGGGCGGGAAAGAATTTGGAAGATGGAGGCAGGATTAATATCACATTTAGAAAGGCGTTAGTGAAGGGAGGGACGGCGAATTACTACAGCTACAATGTCGGCAGTGGGCCTGTGTATAGGTGGGACGGGGATAGCAGGGAGATGAGGATCTGGAAAGAGGAGGCGGTGACGAGTGAAGAGGAACAGAAAGGGGTATAGTATTGAAACGACCAATAAGTCTATCTGCCAAAGCGCATCTGCGCGTTCGCATAGTTGTATAACGCGCGGAGGAAGACTTGATATCCAACACCTTGGTTGTCCTGCACATTATAGATTTCGGTCAGGCGGATCTGCCACGGCGGGTAGCCGTCAAGTTCGACGGTTGGGCCGAACAGTATGAGTAGTTCCGGCTCACCCATTACGCTCTCTGATAGCTCAGCGTCCACCAACTCGATGCTGATGTCATTCAGTGTGATCTTGGATCGCTGGGTCATCTCGGTGAGCGTCTTTGTCAGGTCGACGATGGAGTCTTGGCCATCCTCTTCGGAGATTAAGAGAATGGAGAGTTGGCCAAGGGACACCGTAACGGCGGTATCGCTAAGTGGTGCCGTTGGAGCAGACTCCATTGATGGTATATGCGGTGCACGAATAGACAGTGCGGGATGTTGAGTGCCAAAATAGGAGAAGAGTTTCCGGGACACGGCTTGATGTGTCGCCGGGATATATCCCTTGAGAATGCCTGGGACTGTCAGCAAGGAAACTTAAGCCGAAATGGCAAATACACACCTGTCTTCTCGTAGATAGAGAGCATCGGAATACCAGCACAAGCACACCATGCTGAAACCTCAGCAACTTCATCCAGGAGTGCTTCCAGCCCAGCCCCTCCTTTTCCTCCTTCCAGCTTCAATATCACACTGAGATGCTCTGGCAGCCTCGTCAATCCTTTAACATCCTTCTGGATCAGCTCCGGCGTCCGATGATGATAGTATAGAACCGCGAGTATCCGGTCTCTAACGGCATGATAGGCCTGCCTAAGTCGTATATAAATCGAGAAAATGGTATGGATGATTGTGAATATAAAGGCATATAACTGATTCTTGAGGAACTTGCGGATTCCGATTATTGTTCTCGGCCTTTTCCCATTTGGTCCCCGGGCGTCTATATCCGCGCTTCGAGTCTTCGATCGCGATGGTGGCTCTGGGAGATATGGCTGGTATAAGCATTAGCATTGCCCCTCCAGATATGCGATGCCGTCCTGTCTTACTGCCAAGAGCTTCTCTCGTTCTGCAGCACTAAGGTGATTGAGCTTTGCGTCTTTCCGAAAGATCTTGGTCTCCTTCGTTGCTTGAGACATCGTATACCGAGTAGCCTGGTGTATTTTGTATATTTCGAAGTTGGCAACGTTTCTTCAGAGCTCGTCGGTGTTGCAGGATTGATTCAAGCAACTGAAGGCCTAGCCAGCGAGAGTAAGAATGCCCCAAAAATGAATGAATGACGATGAGTGAGGGGATCGCAGAAGGTTTGGATATGCTCTCTCGGTCTTTTCTTTCCAACAATTATGCCTGTGACGATGGCAAGGCTTAGCAGCGATACAAGCCTACCTGTGTACGTACCTCTCTACATACCACCGCTGTGTACACGTTGGCCTTGGCGCCCAACGGTTCGCGCCGAGAGATGCTAAACCGGTCTGGGCCCACGAGAGCTTCGGGACAAGCATCAACCCCACGATTTCATGTAGACTCGCCACGGGGAGTATATAAATTGCCGGGGCAAAGCAATTACGGATGTTGAACCTCCTCTCGCCGCCATATTGCTCGGATGCCGCATTTTGAACGAATCTTCCACCAGGAACCAGAAGCTGCTGAGCTTCTGCCTCGAGTGCAATGGCTGGAGCTCCTCCGAGTGGAAGATCCATATTCCCGCGAAGCCCTGACTTCAAGTTGGAGACCTTTTCTAGCAAAAACTTCATCGTCAAGGACTTTGTTGAAAGCCTCTCTGATAGTGTGCTACCAGTAAGCCGACGTTCTGTGCCATCGCAACAAGCATTCGACCCAAAGCCGTTGATTCGTGCCTTTGAAGGTATGGCTCCTAATTGCCCATTTATAGGGCCATTTGCTAATGCTCCACAGGCGCATTGTCACAGCTTGCTACTCTATCCGAAGATCTAGAAGAACGCGAAGCCGAGCTTCAGACTGCGGTTCGACGAGCGGAGATCGAACATGAGAAGACGTTGGACAGTCTTGGGAGGAAATTAGACCAATCCATAGACTCCTATGAGAGACTCGAAGGTTCCCTAAATACAGCTGCAGATGGAAGTGGTCGAAATATCCAAACTGATACAGGAGGCACTATCGCGGTCCAACTCGGCGAGAAGTTGGAGGATCTAGACAAGCAGCGGAGACGGGCATTGGACGCTCAATTCCTGACACAATGCTGGCTTGAAGTCAGCGAGACTGGCGAACTCACGTCATTAGAGGATGTCCGGAGGCAGGGGAATGGAGAAGGCAAAGTCAGATGTGCGATTATTGCAAGACAACTTATGAAAATCAGCCAGAGACTGGATCCGAAGTCATGGGCGCAAGCAAGTGGAGCCAGGAAATCGAGCACGATCACAAATGAAGTCGCAAAATTTATGGGATATAATACCAAGGAACTGATTGAGAAGTTCTCGGAAACGTTGGAGAAGGATCTTCTCCAACAGTTCGATCTTAGCTATCGGAAACAGAACTATGATAGTATGATGGAATGCGCCAAGGTCTTGAGGGACTTCAACGGTGGCGCAAGTGCAGTGGCTCTGTTTGTCAATCAACATCAGTTCTTCATTGACAGGAACCAGCTGATCACAGAGGAGGTGACTACGGATGGAGAGACATGGGACCGGCTGGCCGATCCCGACGCCGACCCTCCAGGCGTGGAGCCGAGTTTACAATCTCTTGTCGACGAAGTCAAGATTGTTATGCAAGACGAGTCCTTTATCATCAAGCGCGCATTTCCATACTACGAAATTGTGCTTGGAAAGTTCATTCAAAGAGTATTCCAGCAATCCATACAACAGAGGCTGGAAATGGTGCTGGAGAAAGCGGATACCATCTCCTCTTTAGCCTTTTTACGGACATTACATACAGCAAGGGCCTATATTAATGGACTTGTGGAGGACTTAAAGAGCCATGGACTTACCGAGCATCCTGATCCATGCTCAGCAGCGACGACACTCGTGCTTGAGCAACAGATTGACGAACTCTTTATTCCGTACCTTATTGGCTCATTGTATATTGATCGAGAACGGAAGAGTTTGGAAGAACTGTACTCTTCGTTATTGTTCAAGTTCACTCTGTACCATTCAAGGCGGAAGAAGGCTCCTACTGGATTTATGGCATCATTGGCTCAGCAAGGTACTCAATTGCTCGCAACTGCAAAAGACGCCTATATCGATCGACTTGACTCGTCAGAGCTTACTCCAACCCAGAAAGCTATGATGCTTAGAGTTGCCGGCTTAAAAGCAAACGAGAACAAGAATGAAATCGAAGTCTCGGAAGAGGACGGAGTCCTAAGCATTCCAAACGCAAAACGTATGTTAAAATGGCTTGCAGAAAGTGTGAGGAGAACACTTGAGCTCGGCGGTGGAAGTGACACCCCGAAAGATGTTTCAGTTCTCCTGAATATGCTTTTGACGAGCATGGGCCAAGTATATGTGGAAACTGCGTTGGATGCGGCGAATGACCAGGCACTGGTGCAAGAGACTTCCAAGACGGAGCCTGACCTCGCATACTTTCCATCACTGAGACCAGCAATTACCATTACGAACCTGATGAACAGGTTCATTACCACAGTCCTCATCCGTCTTGCAGAATCCAATACCACTGTCCGGCGCGATATGGAGAGCAAGACCAAAGAAGCAGTGAAGCGTATAGAAGATAAGACTAGCACCGTCATTCAAAAGACGATCGACGTGATAGTTAACTGGGTCACGAAAATCCTAGCGGGACAGAAGAAACTTGACTTCCGACCCCGAGACGCCGACGTTGATGTTGGGCGCGGTGGGATGAGTTATTTCGAACAACTTTGCACAGCTACCTGTGCATCGATTTGCACATTACTTGCCCGTACAAATACAGTGGCATCACAAGCCCTCGATGGCCAGAATCTTGAGACTTTTAGCAGCGAACTCGCCATCTGTATCCGCGATCTCATCTTCGAGCACTTCAAGAAATTCCAAGTCAACGCCACAGGAGGCCTGATGATCACGAAAGACATATCTAAATACGTGTCGACACTGAAAGGGTTGCCATTGCGAAAGGATGTCGCGAATAGTATAGACATTCTGAGCGATATAGGCAGTCTTTTCATTATTGGCTCTGAGGCTCTCAAGGAAAGATCGAGGAATATCCAGGCCGGAGCTATGAATAAGGGTCTAGACAAGACGGACTTCAGAGCGTTCGTGATGAGGAGAGACGATTCAGGCAGTCTGGGTGTGCAGAGTGTACTCGCTGGACTATGAGTGTGTTAGTTGCGGATGGCGTTTTGGAAAGGAGGGGCGTCGAGGGGTATTATTGGGATATGCCGCATACCCAGCATGCAGAGTGTGACCTTCTCTAGGCATTTGTATAACTAACTAATCATATCAGAGCTGAGACTGAGCTTCATTCTCGAACCTATCCTAATGCCAAATGTTGTACAATCATTTCTAGTTTCCGCGTGCGCCTTTCCAATGCCCATTGCTATTTACATGTGCCTTCAGGCGGATATCTGACTTCTTTTCGTACAACAACAGCAACAACAACGTATTACTGTTTCGACGGCTTATGGCAAGGTGAAGCCGAAGCCAGCCATGCAGATCTTGTACTTGTCGATCGTGGTGGCGCAGTCCTTCTGAGCGTCGTTGGACTTGCTGAAGAGCATGCATTCATCACGGGCAGCCTTCTCATCTTTGCACACACAGCATGGCTGCATACAATCAGCTCAATCCATCGACCAAAACGTGGAAGAACGCCGTACCTTTGGGCCACCAGCGGGCTTGCTCTGGGACTTGGATGGGCCAGCCAGGTTGGCGGCGGAAGCTGTAAGCCGAAAGCCATTAAAAAAAATCCTACAAACCCAATTCATGCGATTGACTCTACTTACGGATTTCGATTGACGCAGAAGACATCTTTGCTTTCGATTTCGATTGCTCAAGGAAAAGAGTTTTGCAGGAGTGAGCACGTTAGAGGGCGCAAGTCAGGAAATGTGAAGACGTGATGGCGATGGACAATTTGTAATGCGCTACCTTGGTACCTTACTTATCCGTCAGCCTCCTCACAGACCACTCGGGCGGAAACGGCTCGGAAAAAGTATATGCCATTCCATGTGCGCTAACCGCATAATCCGTGGCATCTCATCTGTGCACGTGCACAGAGTGGGATAATATCTCTCTGTACAGCGTGCTGCCCCACCAACCAGTTGCCCCCCCCAATTTAAGCAGCAAAGGACAACAGACCGCCTCTTTCAAAGAAAAGTTCGTAAAGAAAACAAATTTCCGTGATCCTTTTGCGCTTACGAACATTTACGTGTGAGAAAGAGACATGGCGAACGACAGCAAGGTTTTCTCCCTGGAGGGCAAAGGCCTCAAGCTCGACACGGCGGCGGATGTAGAGCCACACATCAAGGCTCTCTGCGAGATGGAGGATGTGGAGGAAGTGCGCCTGCAAGGAAATACAGTTGGCATCGAAGCCGCCGCCGCGCTCGCAGACGTTCTGAAAACAAAGAAGACTCTCCAGGTAAGTTCCCTGTGATTCCGGATGTGAAGCTCCAGGCTCGCTGACACCGTCACCAGGTCGCCAACCTCGCCGACATCTTCACCGGCCGCCTCCTCTCCGAAATCCCCACCGCTCTCTCGTCCCTTCTTGAGGCCCTTCTCGAGCTTCCAAACCTGCACACCGTCAACCTCAACGACAACGCCTTCGGCCTGAACATGCAAGCACCTCTCGTCGCCTTCCTCTCCTCGCACGTCCCGCTGCGCCATCTCTACCTCAACAACAACGGCCTCGGTCCCCACGCCGGCATTCTGGTCGCAGACGCCCTCTCCGAGCTGCACTCCAAGAAGGAGGCAGCACGTGCGGGAGGCAAGGACGTCCCGGATCTCGAGACCGTGATCTGCGGGCGCAACCGGCTGGAGAGCGGGTCGATGCTGGCGTGGGCCAAGGCATTCAGCCTGCACACCGGCATCAAGGAGGTGAAGATGGTGCAGAACGGGATCCGGACGGAGGGAACCGTGCATCTGATTTCCGACGGGTTGAGCAATGCCAAGGGCCTGAAGGTGCTGGATCTCCAGGACAACCTCTTCACGATCCTGGGCGCGAGGGCGCTGGCCGCCGCGATCAAGGAGTGGCCCGAGATTGAGGAGATCGGTGCGAGTGATACGCTTTGGGGCTCTAAGGGCGGCGCTATCCTCGCGAAGGCGCTGGCGTCGGGGAGGCACCAGAAGTTGCACACCCTGCGCATGCAATACAACGATATCAACGCCAAGGGGCTGAAGGTCCTTACCGCCACTATCAAGAGCTCTCTCCCAGCGGTCAGGAAGGTGGAACTCAACGGCAACAAGTTCTCCGAGGAGGACGACTCCCTGGTCCTGCTGCGCGAGCTCTTGGGTGAACGCAAGGAGAGATTTGCGGGCGATGTGATCATCGAAGATGACTGGGGCTTGGATGAGCTGGATGAGCTGGATAGCGATGAGGAGGAGGAGACTGAGGAGGAGGAGATCGAGGACGAGGCCGAGGAGAGGAGAGAAAAGCTGCTCGAGGAGCAGGAGGAGGCGCAGGAGGAGCCTGTGACCCAGAAGAAGGATAAGGAGGTGGATGAGCTGGCCGATGAGCTGTCTAAGAAGATTTAGATGAGCCGAGCTGAAAAGCAAGGGGGGAGCGGAGGCGAAGAAGTCTGAGCCTTGGATCTGCGCAGTACGGAAAGGGGAGAACGGCACATAGATGCATGAATGGTAGGAGGAGCTGGTGGCGTTTGCATGTTGGAATTTGAGGAGAGGTGGTGAACATACCCCCGATTGTCTAGTTTTGCGTTTAGCGTAGAAAAGAGTGGCATAGAAGATCAGATAATACAGAGAATGAACGGCATTCCCCCCTGAGTCTTGAGATACAGAATGAAACTATCAATCACTGGTCAATGTGCTTTTGAAATTTGAGTCACATGGTTATAGCTCAGCTAGAGACAATCTTCTCCTCTCTATGAATTGAAGATTCTTATGCGTTTATCATCACGCAGACTACTTCATTCTTCTGCTATGTATTATACGTTACTCCCCATCCATTCATTCATTCCTCCCTCCATCCCCAACAATCCCAAAATGTCCTACCCTCCTGATGGCCATGGTATCCTCGTAAATTTCAGAAAACTGCTACACAGTAACTAGTCAAATACACCATAATATAAACGTGGCTGGCCCAACGAAGCCAACCGTCCGCTGACACCTCCCACCCCCCAACCCCAACACAAACAGAACGGAAAAGTAACAATAACGCCGTCACTGGTGCAGACTTCTATGCCAAATGCTGATACAAAGCAGGGGATATATGTAATATCATAAGCATGCAAAATACAAATCCAATTGTTTCATCGTGGTCTGAGAGGAAGAGAGAACGCCGATCTCAAGCATTCTTCAAGCTTGTTCTGTGTCGCGTAATAATCAACTCTTTGCCGTACCATCGATGTCGCTGCAGTTCATACTCTCAACCAAACAAGAGGAAAGGCCCAGATTGATCGTCCGGACGGGTAAGCTTCGAGGTGATAGGTCCTCATCCGATTGCTGATGGGTAGACTTGGAGACATTCGTGTCAAGCGCGGTGAATTGGACTTTGATCGGTTCCGGGTAATCTGATTGCCCACTATCCATCCGCACGGAATCTTCGGAGAAGGGAGGGCCACTCGACTGTGGTGTTTGTGATGAAGGTTCCTGCACGGAAATACTGATAATAGATGCCTTATTCTTGCTAGAACGGCGGGTAGTGAGTAGTGGTCTGGATTTCAGAGGCGGCGCTGCGGCTGGAGGAGCAGATGTGCTCGCGGCATTAATTACACCTGCGGCAACTTCGTTGGCCTCGTCTCGGAGATTTGGCAAGGACACTGAACGCTGTTATTTGGGTTAGCATATACTGTGGATCCAAGAGAGGCTCAAATGTCTTACCTGCTGGAGATATTGCTCGAGTTTCTTCTTGAGCACGTTCACGCTTACAGGTTTCGCCAAATAGTCGTTCATACCAGACTCTAAGCATTTTTCCCTATCACCTTGAATCGCAGATGCAGTCATGGCGATCACCAGGACACTTCGGACGGCATCGCTAGGGTCTCGGCGTAAAAGCTTAGTTGCTTCATAGCCATCCAATACTGGCATTTGCACATCCATAAGAACCAAATGATATGGTAGGCCTTGCTTGGCCTTTTCTCGTAGACCCTCAACAGCTTCCAGACCATTATCGTACACGTCAACATGCTTGAAACCGAGCTTTTTCGCATACTGGAGAGCAATCTTCTGGTTGATGCGATTGTCTTCTGCAATGCATAAACGAAGATCCTCACGTGGTATGTCCGAAAAGTCGACGTGAGATATCTGTGGTTGTTCTTGATCTGGTTCCATGTACGCGATCATTAGATCACGCTGATCGGATCTTGTCTGACTGTCGCCGGCCGAAGCCTCTGGATTGGCTTTGGGGAACGTAACGGTGAACCACACAGTCGTCCCGGCACCTTCCGTGCTTTCGAGTTCTATTCTACCCTTCATCATGGATTCGACCAAAGATTTGCAGATGCTGAGACCGAGCCCACTGCCACCATACTTACGAGCAGTACTAGCATCTGCCTGACTGAATGGGGTGAACAATTTCGCTAGCTGTGATGGTGGGATACCAATGCCGGTATCTCTAACCCAAAATGTAAGCTGGATATCGTCTGCTGTCTCGCCATCCATGCGAGCCGCCACTGTTATAGATCCTTTCTCAGTAAACTTTAAGCTGTTTCCAATCAAGTTGCCTATGACTTGATGTAGCCTGACTGGATCGCCGTAAATGAGGGTCTGAGGAAGATTGATGTCCTGCAGAATTTCCACGTTTCGGGTACTTCTCTTATCCCTATTACTGTAAGAAACCGACCGAACAACTTCTCGCAACATTTCATCAGCATTGAAAGCTACGATGAAAAGCTTCATTTTGTCGGCTTCCATTTTTGAGAAATCAAGTATATCATTGATGACGGTCAGCAACAAGTCGGCAGACACTCGGATAGAGTCAGCCATCTCAGCCTGCTCCTTCCGCAAGTCGGAATCTCTGAGTAGTTCAGAGTTGCCGATAACACCATTAAGTGGCGTACGGAGCTCATGAGAAACATTCGCCAAGAATATTGATTTGGCCTTCGCAGCTTCTTCAGCAAGCTTGACGTTTCGGATAGCTTCGGCCTCGGCCGTTCTGGATTTGGCCTCAGCTTCTTTGGCCTTGGCAAGAGCTCGTTTCTGTGATTCGACCATTGAAATATTTGAAGCAGAGACCTTCTCGATCGCCTTTAAGGTCAAGGCATTCGAGTAGGAAATACCTATCTGATTTACCAGCAATTGTAGAACTGTAAGATTGCGGTCCGTAAAAGCATTTGGCTGGCCTTCAAGATAGAGGGCACCGAGTAGTGGCTTAGTGCCGTGAGTAATGGGAATTGCAATGACTGATTTCCCCAAAGGATTCTTCAGCCACCAGTCATCAGCAACATTGCTGAATCTCTCATCGTTGATAAGATCTGATACAAACACGGTCTCTCGAAATCTGGTGCAGTATAGAATGACACTTGAAGCGACGATCGAAGTTTCGACCAGAGGAAGTCCAGGGATATGAGCTACAGCCCCATTCTCTGGGTCGCCACTTGCTGCGATACTCCAACTTTGAGGATCATCATCTTCGACAATGATTGCAGCTAAAGACGCCAAACCACCGCAGTTCTGAAGTATAATCTCACACATAGTCTTCAGCAACTCATCTACCTGAAGAACAGAAGATATGACCTGCGAACTTTCAAGGATCGAAGTGAGATCCAGCATATCTAACGCTGGTAATCCAGATCCAGCATCGGGAGCTGCAGAGCCGAGCTGCCAGGCGTCAATCCGGTCGCCTTTGGTTTCTGTGACGGATACGCGAGTACGTGGGCGATCATCATCCTCGTTACCTTCCATAGTCTCGTATTGTACAGGAGTCGAGTCTCCAGCAAAATCGGTTTGTATGCCCACGTCGACTGTCCTGAAGCTATTTGTGGGTCCCTGGATAAGAAGATTGTGTTCAGTTTCGATATATTGAACAACACCGATTGCACCAAATTGGCGGAAGAGGGTTGTGGCTTCGCGCAGGGAAGATTTAGCTGAGCGGCGAGCTGAGCGGCGAAGGAAGAATCCAGCTAAGAGATAATTACCCAGAGCTTCTTCGAAAAGGAATCCATTGGCAGCAGAATGATCCAGAGACATCTCATAGAATCGAATAGCGGAGCCATGATCGTCTTTTAATTCCGCAATTTGCGCATCCAGCAGAGTCGACCAGGACAAGTAATTCACATCACTGACCGCTTGCCAGTCGACCATCTTTTTCCGCAGAATGGCTATTTCTTTCACGACTTCCCCAACCTCAGCAGGCAAATGTCTTTTATCTGGGATACGCGGATCTTCGGCCTTATTCCAAACAAGGCCAGCCAGAGCTAAGCCGTGGAATAGCATTGTGAATCGTGTATTTCTCGCTGACCAGACCGAGTCCAAATGCTCGAAGCACTCACGCCCAACATCAACGGCTTCTTGACAATGGCCATAGAGAAACAATGGTGTAATCCTGAGACTTTCATAAAACAATATCGGCCTATTGCTCATTGCACGCACAGATGTTTTCACCCACTGTAGGTACAACGTAGTGTCATGGCTCTCATCACTCATCACTTCTGCTGCCGAATCGGTAGTCGTCTTACCTTGCAAAGAACGACACAGCTGACGCACAGCGATCAACATAGTACCACCTCGACAATCATATTGCCAATTCGGGACTTCTTCACATCCGAACTGGCAAAAAGACTCCAAATCAGCCAAATGCTCGGAGCCGAACAACTTCAACAGTGCAACAACGCCAAAGTTTAGAATCGTCGAGATACGATCACCGGATTGTATAGTATATTCCAATGCTCCTTCAAGTTGGCCAATTGAGGTAGCTAGCGATGATTGAACATGACCCACAAACAGGGAGTAGATTGTACCACCTCTACCGAGAGTATAGGGATCTTGCCATTGATCCATCAAGTCCAAGGCAAGATCGCCCATCTGGCTGGCGAAAGTGATCATGGAAAAGCGCGATATCGCGATAGTAGCCAGATGCATGAAGCCCATGCCACACTGGGGGAAGCTGCCTTGAGCCAGGCATGTATCGACCATCAGCAGCGAAGTACTGTAGAAGATCAAGCGATCAGACCAGAATGCATCAGCAATAATTTCCACCAATACAGCACCAGCAGCGGCGAGATTAGCACTTTTGTCTTCCAAAGACCTGAGACTCAGCTCCTTTCGGTTGATGCCTTTGAGTTTTAAAGAGAGCTTTTCGAACTCCCTGTCACATTTGTCCCACGTGGGATTTAAATCCACCTCAATGCCCAAAGATGACAAGCACATCCGAAGAGCTTTGAAAGCTGCTTCCGACTCGCCGCTCTGAGCAAACATCCGAGACTGTAACACCCACGCGGGAGATTTGTCGATTGCGGTTTTCGCGTGCTCGAAGACAAACGAGAGAAGATGCGTGGCCTCCTCAAAGTGGCCCATGAAGTGGTGACATTCCGCTGCTCTGATATAAAGGGAAAGCGTTTCTTCGTAGTAGGAATCAAGCTTGTCGTCATTCCAAGGATCATCTTGAAGCAGTGCGAAGCAATGCTCGTAATACTTCACAGCTGTCTGCCTTGCACCATTCTCCGCGGCACTTTGAGCGCTATCGAAAAGGACCTTCCGGAAGGATTGTCGATGAAAAAACCGCTCCTTGATAATCTCAACCGATGCGCAAATATGAAACGCTGTCGATTGCTGTAGTCTTTGATCTGATGAATAATATTTCTGTAATGTACAAGCGATCATGAAGTTCATCTTCTGCGTCCTCCTCTCCTTCAAGAACGAGGCAGCTTGGATGTAGCGGTCATGTGCAAATCGAAATCTATCATCATTTTCGGTCGCAATTATAATGTACGCTTGGATGGCTGCCTGCAGACCAGCTACCGCGTCTTGTTGCGAGTGCGAAAAGGACAGCGGAGTGTCCCGCGACGGTGAGTTACTTGCGGTGCTTTGGTCATTGTCATCGTAATCAAACTCCCCACTCAGCAGTCTCTGAATCAACTCAAAGGAGAAAGATGTGCCTATTAGCGAAGCCCAAGCGAGAATTGAACGGCTTGCAGGCGGTAGCTCTGCCAACCGCCGAGTGACGAAGTCGCTATTGAGCGTGTCGTGGTATGTGTCGGTAGCAAACTCCCTGAAGATCCGGTCCAGATCGTATTCCCACACTGAGCTTCGATAATTATAGTAGATACATCCTTTTCGATTGCATGCATCGAGCATTTCCCTCATATAGAAAGGGTTGCCGGCCGACTTCGACTGTATGACCGCCGCCAGAGGGATAATACCTTCGGCTGGACGGCGTAAAGTCGCAGCCACATACTGCGTTATATCTTCTTCTATTAGGGGCTGTAGAACTATTCTGGTGATGCCCACTTCGTCGTTCCTGATATGTCCTGGTTACAAGTTAGCCAATATTTAATCACTCGAATCGAGGTGTCCCTACGGATACCTTCTGCTTCTGGTGGTTCTATGATATTTTGTATCTTCTCAGGTAGCATCTCTTCCGGTCTGAACGTCACGATAAGGACAACTTTCATCTTCGATGAGATAAGTTGAGATATTAATTCCAGGGATTCGTCGTCTGCGAATTGGAGATCGTCCAGACAAAAGCATAAGAATTTACGTTGGGCGAAGACACGTAATACATCGAGAAAGGTGTTCATCAGCCTCAATGATTTTGTGGCAGATCCTGCCCGAAGGAACTCTTGAGAACTCTGAGCACCGAGAGATAGGCTGTAAAGACTGCCACGGGAGCTTGATGAGTCTCTTTTAGTTTGGTGGGCACGAATGCTTCGATTATATGCTTGATGAAGCTGCGAGTGCCGACGATTCAAAGGCTTGTCTGGGCCAAGTAAGAACTCTGGGAGTCCGAGAATCTTGTGAAGTACGGGCCATACAGGCCTGACATATTGTTTGAGGACCTGATGAAATGGCGTTTCCGTATCGCTTTCAGAGAATACCTGTTTGAAAAGTGACGATAATAATTTGAGAACTGGACCAAACGGAGTGCGCCGTGCCGAGTCGAACTTCGATGATGCAAAGTATCCACGTCTGCGGGCCTCTATCTGCACGCTCTGAACAAGGCAGCTCTTGCCTAGACCTCCAGTTCCAGCAATAGAGATTACCTCGCATCGCCCTTTTCTGCGGAATTTCTGGACATTTTTTTTCGTTGTTAAGCTTCCAGCACCTTCAGAGCTACTTCCCCGCCCATCGCCATTCATTGAAGCTCCATCAACTGAGCTTTTGGTGTCAACTTGTATCAAATTATTCTTCTCCCAGGGCTTGATGTGGGCTATCGACTGTACGGAATCCGTGCTTTCGTGGGACGTAGCCTGAGAACTCGTCACGGAGGCTGTCGCCAAATTGTTGGCCAAGCGGTGATACTTCTCACTAGATATGGCTGGTCCGCTGTTTTGCCCATCTGCAGAGCTTGTATAGTCACTTGCGGTGTCAACGTTATCAAAGGATTCGACACCATCAGATCGATTAGACCCGGAGGACAGAGAATATGGGCTCTGCTTCTGGCTGATGGCATGTCGTCTGGACACCTTGTCGATAATCTTGACAATCTCATCCCGCTCTGCTTGCCGACCTATCATTACAGTAGGGAGGATAAAGAATGAAGAGACATCCTTGGTGGCCAAAGGAAAATATTTCAAAGCGGCTGCATCCCCATCTCCGAGTAGTTTTTGAACCTCTGTCAAATCATATCGGAGCCCGCTAGCGGAATGATAACGTTCATTGATTCCCTTAGCCGTCATTTTCGCAATGATCCGGCCAAGAACATCTGGCACGTCAAGCCTGACAGACGACACCAAAGGTAGTCGTCTTCCGAGGACGCTCTGTATAATATCCATAGGAGTTGCGCCATCGCCATCAAAGGCAGGCTTCTGAGCTAGCAATGTCCACAGCAATATCCCTAAGCTGTAGATATCTGTCCTGCTGTCTGGTTCGGCATGCATTCGTCCAGTCTGTTCGGGACTTATGAAGGACAATTTGGCCTTTGCGCCAGCCTCCTTTGATAACGTTGACCAGCCATGACTTGTAAGACCATGTTCGAAAGACCTAATGCCTGAGCCAAAGTTGATAAGCCGGGTCTGTGCGGTTTCCTCGTCAAAATGGAAGGTATCCCCTCGTATTTCTCCATGAACAATGCGCTGGCCATGATGCAAAATCTCAAGACATTCTGTTGCTCCAATTGCGAAGTCGAGGAAGGTCGGCAGAGATATCGGCTCGCTCCGTTGGTGCGATCCGTCTTCTGTTGAACGGGTCTGCCCTGCAGGTCCAAAGTCTATGTATTTGAGGAGAGAGTTAGGCCCTGGAGCTTTGAAGATCGAGACCACAACAGAAACTTTGTCGCCTTGTTGCGCTGGCAGTCTTAAGAGGTCCACAGGCCTCACTATATGATTTCCCTGAGGGTCGACGGATTGTGATAAGCTCAAGCAGATATGGTATGCTCGTTCTTCCCGCAGTGCATGTGTCGATATCTTGGCCATAACAGGGATCGGTGCCCCTACTCTATCATTCTCGATGTCATCTGAGTCGTCCTCGCTTCCATCATCGCTGTTCTGGGAGCTCTTGTGCGTATTGCCTTGCGAGTAATGACTTAAGGTAGGAACTTCTCTGCCAGAGTTTGTCCTGGAAGTGTGCCATGGGACGGCATTCAGCGAGCTCGGCACCTTGTTCTTGGTACCAAAGACGTGCCTACGGACTGTTAGTCTGGAAGAAGCTTTCCCGAACCTCCCGATCGCGCATACCAGTTATCATAGCTTGAGTGGACTGGCGCCTTTGTGTCGTCCCACGTGTATCCTTGTATCTGCCGCAGGCGCTCGAACAATCGTGGAAGCGGTACAAGATGGTTGTCCGCAGGTCCAGCAGCACTGTCCATGGTTGCAGCGAGGCTTCTCAGCTCATCTTCCTGGTCGCAGGAAGTGTATCATGTCCATGAGCACTGGAGCTCTGTCGAATCTATATTAAACCTGTCCAGACTGTAGAGAGCTAGCCGTGGTGGTCGTCTGGTTGGGTACTGAGTTATATGGCTATGGCTATGGCTATATCTATCCTCCAAGAGCGGACGGTTGATGGCAGATATACACGCTTTACCTGTTATGGCAAAAGCTCGGCTCAATCTGGAGGATGACGCTCTATGGAAGCTTAATTGTGTGAACATACCTATGTACCTAGGTACCCCCGGAGCATTCATTTCAACAGGAACAGGAACAGGGACGGAGAAAGTCTACGATATCAATAAATTTATCAATCACATCCGAAGCCTCTCTCACGTCGTCGCTGCTGCGGAAATATCAGAATCGATCGAGACTACCTCCATAGTTTTTCCGGACACGACGAGGCTGCTGGTGCCTTACGTCATTTTTCCGTTTCAACCACGTTCACAGCTCTGGCCAAGACGACAGTTCCGCGAATGTCGTGTGGTGACTGACTGGCATCGAAAAGATCACGACCCGATTTTGAGGGTACAGATGCTCGTGTTCTCTACCGGTGTCAGCTATCTCATTTTTTAACGACAATTAGAGCTGTTAGTTTCATGCGAGGAAGCTCCCTATTCATAACTCCATAGCCTGCATATACAGTATACAATGCCTTTCCCAATCTTCTTCTTATTACTACTTTAGCTGACCACCAAACAGCCCTGAAAATTTAAGTCAATGAACAAATACCAACACCATGCTATTTTTTTGTCTATCCCACGTTCCCCAATGCACCTTTCTTATACTTCTCCTCCTGTCGAGATGTTGACCCGTGGCTAGACGTATGCCCACTATGCCCATCCACCCTGTGGCAAAGGTGCCCCAGACGCCGTATAATAGTAAAAACAATCCCTTTCATCCTCTTCTATCAGTTTTGTCTTCGAATGGATATCCCACCTTTACGCCATGCTCAACTCCTAAACTGCGCGCCAACAGCCCACAAGCCCCTCGTGAAAGGCTTTTAGATTTGCCTCAACTCCTTGATGACTTCTGTAATCATGGTTTCCTTTCCTGGTTCGTCTGGTGTTCCTTTGACGCCATCCGTACCATCTGTGCCATTGGTAGTCCTCTTTCCATTTCTTCCGTTCATACCGTCCACAAGAGGCCCGGAATTGGTCATATTGGCAAGCTTAGAGAGGATATCAACAGGCTTGGCACTGCCCGCTGCATCTGCGCTATCAGTTGCTGTATTCCGGAATGATTGTGCTCCATCTGTCAATCTCCGTTCCTCGTTGCGTCTCCCGTTGACGAAATCTGGATAATTCAGAGTCAATTCCACAGCCCCATGAATAATGTGGTCAGCAGCCTCAACTCCGAGCATGAAGCTATGATCCTGATTGCCAACCTCGTATCTCCAACTTCCAAACCGCCCACGAGAGTAGATGTTCTTGCCCTCCAGTACAGGTAAAAGCTCTTTCAAGACACCCTCTCGTTCAAGCGAAGGGGTTGGATAACCATGATCGAAACGCCGATGATAAGTTGAGACAATCTCATCTTCGGCCTGGATCATCTCAGTATTTATCAATCCTTGGATTGAATCTCTCAGCAAATTGGCGTGATCGACAGGCTTCATAGATGACTCTGAGATTTCCAACATGATGGACCAGTAAGGGCCGCCCGCCGGCTTAGTAGATTTTGGGACCTTGCCATCTGCATGGTATTTCGTGGCCAGCTGTACAGACGCCTTTGGCTGGTTATTCGGCGAGTAGTTGGAGAAGATAGTGGCCCGGTAGAATGGGCAGTTATCCTCAGGAAAGTAGAGCTGGTCATGGTCAACATTGTCCCGCGGACCCAGGTATGGAAACTTACCCAACACTTGTCTCCGATTCTCTCGGGCCGTTCACCTCTAATACCGACTCCGATAACATGGGTAGTCGAGAAGAAGAGATCCTTGCTCAGTCTAACGAGTTTCTCATCCCCCATGCATTCCACTAATTGGTCGACTGCCATGGTACTAATGAGTTTCTTGTACCGAATCGTCGTGCCATTTGCCATCAAAACAGCTTTTGCATCTGCGTTGACCCTGGAGACCGCTCCTCTCGCGCCGAATCGAGTTTTCTCTTTAGGCAATGTATCGGCAACACCGATCCAGATGGCGCCGGTTCCACCATGGGCAGGGAATCGGAATGTAGCATTGGGACCCCAGTTTCCGGCCGTCTTCCGAAGTATGACGTTTTTAATAACAGTCTTGAGATCTGGAGCTGCGACTCGTTCGCCAAGCCACGCACATTGCATCTGAGAAGAGTTAGTTGGAGTGGTGCCGAGTGGAGTCATAGCCATCCATACCTTTGTCGTTGGGACTGCCCAGACCTTGAAATTGTAGGGTCTCATGAATAGATCTGCGATGCCAGTGCCCATCATACGAACAATCCAGTCGTCAAACGTTTTTGGCTTGTCTGTAGCAACACGCGCTTCCAAAGCAGCATCAATCATGCCATCCATACATCTCACTTGCTCCTCCTTTGGCAGCATTGCAATGTTGTTTTGGAAGGGATATGGGACCCAAAGATTTTTGCAGCGGACGTACGACACCCGCTCATGAGTGTACCAATCGTCCTCCCTCGGAAGCGCCTCATCTATGCAGTCGTCGAAGTACTTATAATGCGAGAAAATAACATGGCCTCCCACATCATAGAGCTGATCTGAATTAGCCCTCGACTTGAGGAACAACCATTGGCCAAGTTCGTCGACTTACAAAACCTTCTGGCGTAACATCCGTGGAGGCCAATCCACCAGGAGTCTCGTTCGAATCGACAATCATCCATGATGGTCCATTCTGATGGCAGTGTTAGAAACAGGTCACCAGTCACCTGGATGAGGGACAGCAGAAGCGTACGATTTGATTCAAGCGTTTGGCCGCTCCGAGCCCTGTTGGTCCGGCACCAATGATGAGAATATCAACATCCCTAAAGCCTTCCGTCAGCCACAGGCCTGTTGAGATGCAGTCCTGAAAAGGGGCGGGGGGGGGAAAGGACAGAAGGATAATATGACATACACATCCCCACTCGCCATGTTGAAGGTGTTTCTTCCCTCTTCTCTCTTGGCTGTGCTTCAAAGTCGAGTCTTGAGGTTATCCCCGCTTCACATCACAGCTGGAGGGAGATATTAAGGAAGAAGGGTGGAATTGGCAGCATGGGCATATTGCGACTTCCGTGCTTTGGAGAAAGGTTACCCCACCGAAGCCGAAGCGGAAGCCAAAGCCAAAGCCAAAGCCAAAGCCGGGACATCTCTTGGGCCACAATGGAAGTTGTGGGATATAAAAGGGTTGGAAGGCTTAAACAGCGTCGTCATTCAAACGACCTAGGCGGCTAGCACGAGGTTAGATGGTCTTACATGGCCTCAGATGGCCTTAGAGTCTTCGACGATGGTCTTAGTGCAGGCATGGATGGTACTGTTAAGTGTTGTTAACTGTACGAGGCGGAAGCGGAAGGCTGGGTTTAACGGGAGACTAATGTAGGGTCCCGTTACTTGAGATACAAGGTATGAGGTATGAGGTGTGAGGTGTGAGGTGTGAGGTGTGAGATGGGAGAGCCGAGGTGTGTTCCTACACAGTCTTCATCCCTATTCTTTCCCATCCATTCCCATTCCCATTCCCACTCCCACTCCCACTCCCACTCCCACTCCCACTCCCCATTCCCATTCCTTGCTTGCTATGCTTACCTAATGTATGTAGCATGCACCACCGCAACACCGGCATATGCAAACAAGTGGAACGTGGATATAAAATATGGAATTCAGAACCACAGAACGATGAATGCGGTAGAAATATTGGCCATTCAATCACGTCAATCATGTCAATCATGTCAATCATGTCAATCATGTCAATCATGTCCTCCAATCCTGACGATGACGCGTAAGAGTAAAAGATGGTAGATACGACCACTCCGTGGACACTCCGTGGGGCATAATGCTGTAGTGGAGTAGAGTCCACTGAGTCCACTGAGCCCACTACTGAGTCCACTGAGTCCACTCCCTCCACCTATGCAATGCGCGTCCGATGTCTTGTTGTGTTTCATGTGACACTATTCCCATTATGGCATTCCACATCCTTTACCGCCCGGCAATACAAAGCTCCTCGACGAGGCGGAGAGGACATGTAAGTAGGTTACTGCCAGTAACTTAGGTACATGAGGTACATACATATTCGGTCCTATGTATGTAGACTCCTTCTCTCTACTATCTGTCTGTCTGTCTGTCTGTCTTTGGTACAGACATAAACTACGGAGGAATCTCGCAGGAAGTGGCATCAGCCTACGCCAGTAGTCCCAGTAAAGTATTGCATACTCAGCATCATACTTAGCTCGGCCTTGCTTACACCCAAGACTATACCTCTCTTTACTCACGTACTCACGTACTCTTCACTCTCTTCACTCTCTTCACTCTTCACTCTTCACTCTTCACTCTTCACAGTGTCCATATCCCTATACTATCAGCCTTACTGCTTGCTACCTTTGGTGCCGCTAATATTGTCCAAGCTACAGCTACTCTGATTAGAGTATCTTGTCTCCTTCCGCCCTTCTGAGCTGGAGCTCCAGTCTCCATCGAGGACGCTGCATCTCTGCTGATTCGACCCTTATATACATACCTTCAACCTTCAAAAGATATTCATCGATATTCAGCTCCTCGCAGTTCATACCTGCAGACATGGGCGGTGGCGACAAGATTCGATTTTCGGGCGAAGGTCCACGCTTGGAGAAGTTGGAGCCATCCTTGCCAAAGGCCAATCAGGACCTCGAAGATTTCGAACTCTCTGCTCCAGCATTTCATCCTGCCGTATATGTTGTGTAAGTATGCTCGCCCTCGTTTGTGGGTTGTGGGCATGTTTCTTTCCTGGTGCTTGCTTGCTGACCACGCCGCCATGTTTTCAGGACGTGGATCTCATTGAGCTCAAGCATCATTCTATTCAACAAATGGATCCTCGATACCCTCCAATTCCGTACGTAACGCCCGTGAAGCTTCGACGACAATCGTGTTGACCCATACTTCCCAGGCTATCCTGTGCTCCTCACGACATGGCATCTCTTCTTTGCAACAATCATGACCCAGATCATGGCAAGAACGACAACACTTCTGGACGGCCGAAAGAGAGTGAAGATGAATTCGGGAACATATCTACGCGCGATCTTGCCCATAGGACTGTTCTTTAGTTTGAGTCTGATATGCGGGAACCTGACGTATCTCTACCTGAGCGTCGCATTCATTCAGATGTTGAAGGTGAGTGCGTTGACATTTCTCCCAAAATGCCATTACTTACGTGTTTCAGGCAACAACACCAGTTGCAGTTCTCCTAACAGGCTGGTTCTTTGGTGTGACGAACCCGAACCTCAAAGTGCTCTTCAACGTTTCCTTTATTGTTGTCGGAGTTATTCTAGCCTCGTTCGGCGAGATCAAGTTCGTCATGGTTGGCTTCCTCTTCCAATGCGGTGGCATAATCTTCGAGTCCATCCGCCTGGTCATGGTGCAGCGCCTTCTCAATTCTGCAGAGTCAAAGATGGACCCTCTCGTTTCGTTGTACTACTTTGCTCCAGTCTGCACACTCATGAACGGTCTGGTAGCCCTTGTCTGGGAAGTTCCTAGAGTCCAGATGACGGAAGTACACGCCGTGGGCTTACCCATCTTCCTTCTCAATGCTATGGTCGCATTTGCACTCAATGTCTCCGTTGTCTTCCTAATTGGCCGGACGTCTTCCTTGGTGCTCACACTTTGTGGTGTTCTCAAGGACATTCTACTCGTCGCCGCGTCAATGATGATCTGGGGCACCATTGTAACGCCGCTCCAGTTCCTGGGCTATTCCATTGCTCTCGCTGGCCTTGTCTATTACAAACTCGGCGGCGAACAGATACAGAAGAATATCGAAGCGGTTAACCAAGGCTGGAGGAACTTGGGAACTCGCCGCCCGTTACTCCGGAAATTCGTAATGCTCATAGTCGCATTCGGGACAGTCTATATGCTGATCGGTGTTCTGGCTCCCTCGTTTACGCCGAAGTATGACGTCTCAGCAGCGTACCTAGCAGCAAAGGAGAGATATAAAAATGGCCATCTGAACGCCGTCCTTCCAGGTCTTGTCAACATGCCGGTGACTGAGACTCAACCAAACAAGATATGATAGGTTTTATCGAGGTCGCTTTGGAGCCCGGTCTGGTGTTGTGTATATATATCTCGCATCGCACTCTGTTCCTTTTGGGTTCTGGGAAAATCATTGGGCGCTTTAGAGGCTGGGTTGGGAGCAATTAGAGAAAAAAGAACGGGTAATAGGAGTTTTTTTTTTTTTTTTTGCGGCATCGTCGACGTGTCAGTGTCATACATGGCACATCGCTTATTGGGATTGGTAAAACCATGGAGGTGCTCCATAGAGGATCACCATAGTGTTCGAGTAGATTATAATGCAATTGAGCAACAGCGTCTGAAGTGTTTAGGCATTTTGAGATTGCCTCTCCCATCTGCTTTTGACGGAAATGACTATCATGAACATGACTCTATTCCCTATTATCTGTTGCTGTACATCGCTATGAAAAGACCGACTCCATCCAAGACAAAAGTGGGTATACGAACTCGAATCCATCGCGCGCTCGAAATCATCGTCATCATCGTGATCATTTCAATCCATCCAAAATGTACATATCCAACTTCACACACACCCTCCACTCCTGGTTTATCTTCAATCTTCTCACTCATTCATTCTCCCACACCCAATCTCCCGCCCCCACCTTCGTACAGACCAGATACCCCGCCCCCTCGGCGCTACCCTGGAGACTACAGCGCATGAGCGGCGCCACCGCCTCGCGCGCCGCACCCTTCATCTCCTCGACCTTGCGTTCAAACCTGCGCAGTCCCTCCCGACTGTACTGCTCCGGCATCAGCTTCAGGAAGCGCTTGCACTCCTCGTGTCCCAGATACGCGTGGGGCGAGCCCGAGCCGAGCAACCTGTATACCCTGCCGAGATACGGGACCGGCAGTTCGGCGTACGGCGGCGGGGGTTCTCGCGATGAGGACGAGCCTGGTGGTTCCGCGCGGACGTTCGATCGCGAAGGCGGCTTGGGAGGCGGCGAGGGCGGAGGCGACGTGTTGTCCGCGAGCCAGGAGCGGAAAAGCGAGACGGCGAGCCAGTCGATGTAGTTTGTTTGCGGGCTCACGCGCTCGCCGCGCGATGTGGTGAGGGAGAGGCGGAAGAGGCGGCCTTCGACGGCGGCAACGGTGTCGGCGAGCTCGTCGACTTTGTCCTCGATCAGCTCGACCACCTGCTGCGGGAGCGTCTGGCGCAGGTGCCGTTCGCCCACAGGCCACTGCCCTACTACATGGATGAGGGCCTCAGCGAAGATTACTTTGCTACGCGCCATGTAGCCGAGGCGGAGGTAGGAGGGCGGGTATTTTGCGATCTGCTTGAATAGCCGCGACTGGAATTGCAAGAGGTGGTGGTCGATCCTGGGCCCGACGACGGCAAGGGCGTCATACATATCGGCCAGAGCGAGAAGGGACTTGCATTGGATGTAGGCGTCGGCGATATTTATGGGATCCAGGGCTGGGGGGTGATTGTAGAATATGCGGAAGAGGTTGTCGTAGTCGCGCAGGAGGTCGGCGTCTGCTGGAGAGAGTGGGGTGGAAGCCGGCTGAAGGGAGAGGTTGGCCACAGAGCGGAAGAAAGAGGTCGAGCTCGCGGGTGGCTTGTTGCGCACAGGAGGTGGGGAGAGAGGGTTGAAGAGGGAGGTTGCTGGCGGGGTGGATTGGAGGAGCATGGGAATGTCGTTGTTGTCAGCTCCCTTATCCAACTCATAGCGCCAGCGCTGTTTCTGAGGTGTGGAGCAGGAGCGAGCCTTGCTCTCAGAGCCATTCCCGTCCTCACCTATGCGGGCGAGCTCTTTGCCGGCCTCGGGGGTCGCGCGGGACCATTCCTGACTGGTGCTGGCCTCGAAGAAGCCGGAGCACTGGGTCAGGATTAGACGGTGCAGGAGATATCGGTTTTCCCTGCTGCCGGCGCTGACGATGATCTCGACATCGCCGGTGTTTGTGAACACGGGAAACTCGTTTTGTGGGGCATACGTCGAGCCGCCTGCGTGAGAGCGGTTTTGTCGGCGATGTCGCGTATTGCTCGAGCGGGAGACGACAGAGGAGGGGCCGCGGAGGGATAGGGAGCGCGAGGGGTCGGGTTGGGAGACCATTTAGGAGGTTTTGATTTCGATACGTTTACTTCTTCTAGCTATCATCGTACATACATCAGCAACGAAGCTCGACCGACACTAGACTACCAGAAACACTCACCTATTCAATTAGTTATCTTCCAGCGCGACCATATGCGCAGCAAATGCTCAGAAGATGGCAGGGCAGACAGCTAGATGATTCTCAAAGTCGCATTAAGAAAGGCTTTGTTCGGGGCCCTTCCAGTCCCGGCTGCGACTTTCCAGGACCCTATTCACTTAGCAAATGGCGAGTGTTGCTTTGTGCTTTCGCCTTGTGTCGTCTCATGCAATCCCAAGGACGCGAACGCGACAGAAAGCTTCAAGTCCTCGAGTCCTCGGAACAAAGAGTCACAATCGATTCCCGCTCGCTCCCTTTCCTTTCCCTTTGCCCTTCACGTTCCGGCCACGCTGACAAAGTCCTTGGGTGGCGAGTGGCGACTGAGCACTGAGTCGCCCCGTGGTCTGCTTCCTGCTACAGAGCAGGATATTGTTGTTGTTGTTGTTGTTGTTGTTGTTGTTAGTTATTGTTATTGTATTGTTATTGAGTGGGCAATTCGTATGCAGCTCCGTATGCAGCTCCGTATGGTATGGTAAGAAACAATTGCCGTCGTCCAACTATTTCGATGGTACACGGCGATTCTGCCGATTGATTAATTGCCAGGGAAACAGAAGTCCTTGTTCTTTGTCCAGAGTCAAAGGAGGTCATCGCGGGCGATTTGCAGGCGCATGCGCATGCGCAGGCTGGGTTGCCCGATTGCATGCAGTGCAGTCGTCCAGTGCAGTGCAGTCCAGTGCAGTCCAGTCCAGTCCTTTCCTATCCTCTCCTGTCCTGCACCTCCACTGTGAAGTGCAGCTGGGCTGGGAGCATATGTCTGTCCCCCGCCAATAGCCGTCGTTGGCGGGGATGACCGATGACCGAGAGCTGCGCTTCTGCATTCGGTTTGCCAGGTCTTCGTTAAAAATACAAGGTGCAAGGTACAAGATACATACATAGCACGCACCGGAGAAAGTAGAAACTCGATGGAGACTTCAACATCAAACTTACTCTGTAGTCTGTACTACTGGAGTCTGGAGATCACCAGCACAACTAAGGATTGTTCCTTCTTCTCTCATCTCTCATCTCTCATGATCTGAAGTCTCTATATGTATTTATTTGCTTTGACCCATTCGCTACTCTCCCTGACAAGCAGGAGGTTCGGAAAAGGGAAGCTATGTACTGCGTAGGTGTGCTTGTTAAGTTATCACATGCTTCATTCCCACCCGTCGCTCCCACCATGCTCATGTTTCCTCTTTGCACACTTCGAGAAAGTCTCGGTCATAATTGACTGTAGAAACCCGCCCTCCCCGGATTTTCCAATTCCAACTGCTGCGTAGATTCTATCAGAATATCTAGAGTGGTGTAGTCAAAATGTATAAACGAGTCCACAACTATCACCCAAAAGTGTCCCAGTCACTCGTCCCAGGATGCGCATGAAAAACAGTCTTCCCACGCATCATATCATGCTGATGATGATCCCCCCCAATGCTGTTGAAAACACGGCTAGCTATTAAAAATGTAAATATTCGATGACGATAAATGCCGAAGCCAACCCAACGCCGCGCTGGCAAATGCTATCTGAGAATAAAATCGAATCGTGAAGTCTTGTTAGAGATATATGCGCCTGTCATAGGCTCTCAGAATACAGCTGCAAGTCCATTCTTCGATTGCCGTTTGCTAAACCGATGCTTCTTTGGTGCGTCATCTGGGAGCGAGGCTTGACTCTTGGTCAGATTTCGCCGTCCGTTGCGGTCAGTAACGCTGAACCCTTCGGGGTATATGCTTCCACCGCCAAGTGTGCTCGTCGGGCTTGACACGGAAGACGACATCTCAGCAAAGGCATTATCGCTGCTGTAAGATCCTAACATGTTCTGTGACATGGCAAAGTCTTTCGCACTCTCAACCGTTTCAATCCACTCCTCCGGTGTTGTCCTGCTACCCTGATCCGAGGTATTGGATGATCGTGGCTCTTCAAACACATAGTGTGTTCCGCGCTATCAAAAAATCAGCCATCTTTCAGCTGCGCGCTCGAGCAAAGTGACTTACCGTATCTACGCACCAGCCCGTTGATCCCTTCGAATCTGATTGTATCCGCCACGTACAATCCGAAGCCAACAGAGAAATCTCCGTCTTGGACTTCTTCTCCTCTCCCCCGGCAGCTGCCAGTATGATCCGAGCGCTCGATGTAACCATAACTAGCCGCTGCCTCTTCTTGATGGTGCTTCCTCCGCCGAAAAAGCGGGAGAATTTCTTCTCGCTCTTGCCATTATCAACATTTTTCGATCCAGGACTATGAGGTATAGGGCTTGATGTCACCATGAGATTTCCTAGCTTCAGGATTCTTTCGTTATTGCGAGTCAGTACGGGTGACCATTCAATGTCAAGCTGCGTGGGAGGCGGAAGTTCGGTGATAATTCTTGGTTGAGGTCTTGGACTTCCATTTCCATTGACGCCCCGTGACGTTACTATTGGCTGTGGTGAGCTCGAGTATCCGTTCAATTTGATGATATTCGGTTCTTGAGCAGGAGGAACATAGGGCTTCAGCCGTGGCGCCTTCTGCCTCCATAAACTCCGGCCCCACTTTATGCCGTCGAAGAATTCGTGATTCTTGATGTGCTCCATTGAAAGTCTCCTTTGCGGATCATGTACCAGGAGACGCTCCACCAAGTCCCTTGCCGCCGGCGGAAAGCCAGCTGGAAATTCATAGTCTAAACTAACGATTTTCTGGAAAGTTAGATATTCATTGGCAGCCTTGAATGGCGGTCTGCCTGACAGCAATTGGTATATAATGCAACCAAATGCCCAGAGATCGCTTGCTTTGCAAGCATTTTTATCTGTTAGCAGTTCTGGGCTCACGTACTCTGCTGTGCCAACAAATGATGCCGCTCGATTGTCCTCGTCATCCCTATCCATATCGGGAGCACCTCTACCATCGCCAGACTTTGCTGAGGCATATGGATCCTTCAATAACTTGGCTGTACCAAAATCTGTGATTTTTACGTGCATCTGATCGTCTAGGAGGACATTCTCGGGCTTGAGATCTCGATGGATCACACCTCGGGAATGCATGTAGTCGATGGCATCCAGAATCTGTGCACCGTAAAAGCGAGTACACTCGACATCAAATGTGCCTATCTTCTTCAACACACCGAGAAGTTCCCCATTGCTAGCCACATCAAGCACATAATACAAGGATTTCTCGTCCTGAAATGTGTAGTATAGCCGAACGATGCCTGGATGTTCCGTCAAGCGATTGAGAGTATTCTTTTCGATGTTGACATATTTGATCTTCTTTTCTTTGATAATGTGTCTCTTGTCGAGGACTTTAACGGCATACTCCTTTAACGTTTGGCGATCCGTCGCAGCAAGAACAGTGCTGTATGATCCTTCACCCAATGTCCTGCCAAAAGCAAAATCTCTGACGCCCTTTTTCACGGATCTCAAAACAGGTTTGCCATTTGCATCAATTTCTTGACGCACGCCGACAGCTGCACCCCTTTCTTTCCATTCCTCGCTACTGGCCAGCAGCGGGCCATCCAAGCCATACGGACTCGAACCAGTAGGAGGCACCGGGCTTGGCGATGGTTGATGGTTTGTGACCACACGGCCACTACCCATTCCTTTCGAGCTATCACGGGCTGGTGCGGGACCATTACCAGGTGGCATCGGCTGGCTCTGGCTGTATGATCGATCTCTGTGGCTGCCATCCCGTATTTCTGCACCAGCTGCCATGACCGCTTCGGCATTCCGCGAATCCGCCCTCGGAGGCATGCCAACTACGGAAGACCTTGAAGATTCACTCCGCAAACGATATGAACCATGTTGTCGTGTCGGCATATTGCTCAGCGCAGGAGGAATAGCCGAATAGACGCCAGAGACAGGCCTCGGAGCAGAATAGCCCCGGTCTCTGCTCTGCATATTGTTGGACTGGAAAGGAGGGAACAAAGCGTCCTGCTGAGCTTGATGATTGTATGGCATGGATTGCGCCTGCGCTTGTCTGTAGGCCTGCGCAGCGGCTAGGCGGGCAGGATCTTGTGAAGTCGTTGAAGAGTCGGTGTGCTGCGGCGAATGTTTTCGCGGCGGTCTGGGCTTTACTGATTCATCGGGGTGGCTTGGTGGATTGGGTCCTATGGCAGTCTCACCACGCCGTAAAATATTGAAAACCGAGAGGCGCCGTTGTTGCTGCTGCTGCTGCTGCTGCGGTTCAGGATATCCCTCAGCCGTGGCATCTCCAGTCTGTCGTCGTGTAACAGGTGGAGGAGGAGTTTCGGAATTGACGGTCGAGGAGTCGGGCGATCCTCTGTCTGGGTTAGCAATACGCAAACCACCGAATGATTGCGAGAGGCTCAAGTCGCCGTCCATGGCGACGAGGCCAGATGGCCAGACAGCGTGGCTTCGAACACTTGGCAAATTCGGGGCAATCGCAACGTCGGTCGTCGTGGAAGAGAAAGAGACAGCAAGCTGGGCCCCCTTCTGGGGTTAAGGAGCTTATTTTTTTTGGGGGGGGGGAAACACAAATGAATGAAGCGCTCCCAGGTTGTGTTGTGCTTTGGGTCGGTCGTGTTTGTGCACGTTTCACGGCCGACGTTGGCAGAAGACGTGGTAGGTAGAGGTAGGTAGGTAGTTGGGATGATCCAGGATTATTGGACGAGGTAGAGCGAGCACAGCAGATAAGGAGCACAGGAGCACTGACTGCACTGCGTAAGGCGATGGATGGAGCTTCGTTGTACCTCCAGTAAGCGACGCCGAGCAAGCAGTGAGCAAGTGAGCAAGTGAGCAGTGTAATTTACAACGAAGTTGTCCGGAAACCGAGTATTCATTCATGTATTCGTGTATTCATTTCCATTCGGGCAACACAGTGCATATAAATCTTCAAGACAGCTATATCTCTAAATCCCGAGGAGATCTGGAGCATATTGGGCCTATTATTGTATGTACATACAATACAGCCAAGCCATCCATACAGCTCCCTACTCCCCCTGTCAGGATGGCTGGCTTCGGTTCACGGAGGCAATTGGCATTGCGTGTCTCCCCAGCCTCAATGTGCATCTAGGTAGTTTTCCTGTTTTCCTCGTTTTCCTCGTTTTCTTCCCTACATCTAGCTATGGTCTCTGGTTCTAATTATATACATTTGGAAAATCTTGAGGCACTGCACTGATCTTCATGTACCTGTCACTACTTTTGTGGTGTCAACTATTCGTCCACGTTTCCTAGTTATCTCGGATTTGGAAATCTTCTGTGGGGTATGGAGTGGACATGACGACTCCTTCTTGCTTCTCGCGACCATCTTACATCTAAACAGCTAGGAAGTCCTGAAGATGCTGTTGTGTTGGGGTGAATCCACATACATCAGGAAGGCTCGTATACACAATGCATGCTTTCTGCCGTCGTGTCCAAGGCGGCGTTCTGAAGCAAATCAGAGATGTACTATCTGCAATGCTAGATTTATATCTTTTTCATTTTTTGTTTCTCTCTGACTATATCAGCGAACTTCTAAGTCAGATCATTCTGAGAATGATTTACGAGAGACGGTTATCTGCACTAGCTTTGCTCAGAGATTGTTTCCTCTGCAGTCGTAAACAGTGAAGGTAAGTGCCAGGTAGAAGAATATCAACCATTCCTTCCATTTCCATTCTTATTGCATTCGTCTGCTTTGCCAATATGTCTTCGGACTGGCGACGCGCTCCTTCCTTTTGAAGCTACCTCTTGCAGAACTGTTGGGAATCGATCAAATTGAAGACCCAGCTTCCATTTGTCGTTCATGAATCGCTCAGTTTATACATGAAGAATTGCTGTGTCATTCGAGATATACATAAATTTGATCTAATATGCTTCGACAGCCTCCTACCTTGATATCTCTGTCCAAAAAGGACGTTAAAGAACACTTCGAAAACATCAGCCGAAATACTAGAGTTGCTCGATGTGAGGGAGTTGCCGAACACTACAATCCTCGGCCACCATTGCAGTCGTATACCAATCATGAGCCAATTGCAACTGTGGAAGGCTCTCGAGAGATATATTGGAATTCACGGAGCAGCCAGAGCAGCAGCAGCAGCAGGAGCGCGACTCCAGAGGCCGACAGAGGCCAACCACAATTTCAAGATGTCTCTTTCGACTCCAGGGATACGACTGTCGCTGGCAGTGTTGAGACAACTCGTATTACAGTCTCCGGGTTGCGGGCTTCACTTCCATCGTTGCCAGAAAACCGCTTAATATCCGTAGCAGAGAGCGAATTGACAGATACTGAAGATGGCCATATATCAATCGGATTCCCACCTTCAGATGATGTCGACGAGCACGTGCAGTCAATTCAGCAATTAGCTGCGCAAGAGTTAGAAACGCATCGAGCATCCTCACCACTTGTGCCTGCCTTCGACTACGGTGGCTTCGTTGAGAGCACATCAAGAGACTCGTCATCGTTTGGTATGAAACTGGCCAGCATGAGTGAAAACATCATTGCTAATGTACATTCGCAGTTCCGGAAGATGTGTCAACTCCTCAAGGGGCTAGGCTGTCTAATTTGCAGAGACTGCGTACTCGAATTCCGTTGCCACGATCTCCGCTCTTCAGATCCTACGACAATCGACAGTCCCCCGAGCAATTTGCAACCGTTGGACTCATGTCGCGCCTGGCATCGCCTGGAACGCCTAGCACCTTGTTCTCGCAAGCAGCGAGACGTCCCAGAAATTACAGAGCTCGAACGTTGAGCTATACCTATGAAGAATCCGAGAGGGCCAGTGCCATCTATGAGGATATAACGGCTTCTCCATCAAATTCTCAAAATGGATTAATGCAGGCCGCCGCAGAACAGGCATTGCGCGAAATATTTCGCGATAGCTCGTTTCAAAGCTCCGATGAGGAAATAAGCCTGCCCTCATCTCCTCCAGAATATGGAGTCGACATCAATTTGAGATCTACGAGTGGTGGCATTGTGGTAGCAGACGCTGGCAAGACCCCAGGCTTCTCATCACCTTCGCTACAAGTACCGCCGCCGTTCTCTACTGTCCCAAGAAACGGCTCCGCTGTTGCTCCTTTTCCTTCAGGATCATCTGACGATACTAGACGAAGTGCTCGAAGATCTCCACGAGGACAAGCTGACAATACTGGCTCCCCTTCCTTGGATACCAGGGCTTCGAATGAGACACCTGAAGGTCGAGAAGTGCATCGCAGTCCTAGTGTGAGTAGAATTCCAGAATCAACATACAGTATCATATCAACTTGTGTGCTGACTTCTGTAGTCTACGAGTACAGCTCGCAGCATTGCGTCCATCCCATTACGCTTCCTATCGGCGTACCGAGCTCGATCACCAATCGGGCCCTGGCCTCGATCGAACAGGGCATCAGAAACCCCGCAGCCAGGTTCCCGAGAGCGCAGGAACACATCTCCGGTTCTTCCAGTTGATCCGCCCAATACACCATATCGGAGATTGCGTGTGTACGATGATCGGATGCCCGCAATTCTCCAGCCACAAACGCCGCAACATTTACCAGAAGCACGGCACCAGAGTCACTATCATCCGTCGTATACGGCGCCAGTAAATGGCCGTTCTCACATTCGCCGAGAGCCCGCCTCTAATTTTCGACGTGGGCGCGGCACTCGCAGCGATAGCCCTTTAGGTCTAGATGCCCCAGGCCTCACGGGACTCTACAGTGGACAGGAGAATGCGGAGGTTGAAGTCATGTTTGCAAGAGCTGCCCAAAGATTGTTCCTTCGACGAGAAGATGGGAGGAACAATGATAGATCTGGCAGCAATACACCAGAGAGGGAGATATCCATGGGCGAGGCCCAATAATATCCTCAGACTTATTATTATTGGGCACGCCGCAAGGCCAAGGCCTTCATCTTGTAACACTCGAACGAATGCCTCAAAGTTCACGTATGGATAGCATTATCGAAGTCATGATTCCTCATTGTCCACTTTGATCTACTCGGAGAATTGATGACGAGAAACTGAGAAAGATGAGTTAGAAGAGTACGTACGGGTGAGATGCAGGCACATGATTGGCAGAAGGAGGAGCCGTAGGATGCAAATAAAAGGATCGAGGACGGTTACCTACCAGCCTCGGTGGTGTTCGGCCAATGTTGTCTGGGCATCTCAGGTATCATCGAACAGACTTTCAGTAGTAGGACTCACTCTTGATTGTAATGAAACTATTTCTCGTATCCGTATGTATGTATATCCAACTTTGGCTTGGCCAGATCACACTGTAGATTAAGATTAAAGATACCTAGCTACCTATGCAATCATAATGGCCACATGGTGTGGCTTTATGTACTGTATACTTGTAACATCTAAAGCTTTGCTCTTACGATTCGGTAACCGGATATATCATGAGCTGGTTTTTTGGGTGGCAAAACATCAGAACGAGAATGAGACAAGAGACAACAGGTCCAACATGCCATGGTCGGCTGAGTAATCCATGACAGGTTTTGGTACGAAGTAGCTGATATTCGTACTGGCCTGACTTCAGCCGAGATACAAGGTGAAGAAGGAAAGTCGTCAGATGGTGTTGCCCGCAGGGAGGACTGCTGGATGTGGGATGGATTGGGATTGCATGGCGGCATGGCGCGATAGCGGGATAGCGGCATCGCGGCATTACGGAGTTTGTTTGCCGAAGGAAGCTAGGCGAAATGAAGTTAGCCTGCTCTCAGATATGGGCAGCATCATTGATCGGGCAACGACTGGACGACCAAGCGAGGCAAAGACAAACAGGCCAAACAGGCCAAACAGGCCAAACAGGCCAAACAGGCCAAACAGGCCAAACAGGCCAAACAGGCCAAACAGATCAAACGGATCAAACAGCCAATTAGACGAAGTGATCCCACTCTCTGCACATGGCACATACATACCTACTTCATACTAGTGTGGAGTAAGTACCTAGGTGCCAGGCAGTCCTCGCCTTATGCGGACAGCGGAAGATTTCGTGCATGCAAAAGAAAGCCAAAAGGCTGCACTCCGCACTGTTGACTAAGCGCTTCAGCTCCCCTCGTTCCCCACCTTGCTTTGGCTTTCGATACCGACGCACTAGCCGTCTTGAGCCTGGAGACATCACTTCTTTTATCCTTCCTTTTACTGCTTTCATCCTAGCTACACTTTGACTTCTAGCCTTGTTCGTCCTCTCATTTGCCTCTTAGAGTAAAGAAATAGATAATTAAATGGATTTTTTGGCCTCGTTCCTCTTCGTTGAATCGCATACCCGGCCGGTTCTTCTGTTTTGACTTCTGACCGACTACAGACAGACAGACAGACAGACAGACGGACGGACAGGCCGTTATTCCATCATTCTTCCACCATCCTCTTCTTCTTCTTCCTCTTCTTGTTGTTCCTCTTCCTCTGCTTTGTCTCTCGTTCCTTCTCTCCCATTTCTTAATTCCTCTCTTCCCATTCCATCAATCTTCATCCATTATTCCCTAATTCTCATCCCAATTCATCAATCTCCCTTCGGCTTTAGTGCTCCATGGTCTATCACAATAACATCCACTCTTTACAAGTCCATCTTTTCATGTTCGTTCGCTTCTCACTTTCGCTCTTCGACAGCCTCATTGCCCATTCTTAGCCTTGTCCAGCCATGGGCTCTATTGGTCAATCCGCACCATCATCACTGCCAATGCTCGACTTTCAGCAACAATTCTCCTCTCAGCCGTTTGCCAAAGACAAAGCTCTTCAAGCTTTGGCGCCATTCGGTCAGCAATCGTTAAAGATTGCCTGTGGCCTCGAGTCGCAACGCCACATTCCATCAGCTGCCGGCCGCAAGCGCTCACGCGATGAAGCCGCGGCCAACCTCGATGATGATGCTTACTTTCCGCAAGCTGCCACGCCACTGACCGAATCAACAGAGAGGGGCTGGGGAAGTGACGAGGGAACGGCTCTGATCGGTTCAAATGGCTTCATCGTCGATGCTGGCAGTCAAACAGGCACATGGGCCGAGGAGAAGGGAGAGCAGTCACTTCCAGCCGCACCTCCGGCCAGATTGGGACGGCAGATGCTGCGAAGTCGCAAGTCACAACGGCTCGATCTGAGTGCTACATCTGCAATGGCCGAACAAAATTTCTCAAACGGCTGTACGCCATCTTCCAGTCCGACCAGGCAAAGTCCCACGAGGCAAGATCCAACCGTTGATGACTTCACCATGCACCTTGGCATTGGATGGAGTAGGGTCAGTAGTGATGAGGATATGCAAGCGGCTGCCAGAGGCTGGACAAGGTATATCGAAAATCACTTTCAGATTACCGACCCCAAAATCTTACTGCAGAGTCGAGGTCTTTCCAGTTATCTGGTAGAGGCCAGAGAGGGATGGTTCTTGTTCAGTGAAGATCTGAAGCAAGGAAGATTGGTCGCGACATCGCTAGAGCGGACATTTGTGCATCTGAGAACCTCACCGCCAATCTTCGATGGAGAAGACGTACTAGTTGCGGTCGCCGAGACGCTGAAGGCTGAAGTGCCACATGAGGTTATGGTGGATGCGCCACATGTTTATGCAGGTTCGATGAGTCGCAGAAAGGAGTATCTGAAGAGCACCGGGACCGCTATCAACGGCGTTGACGGTCAGGTTTCCAACGGGCAGGCCCCAGCAGACGAGATGGACATGAGCTGAGCTTGTGGTATCCGCATAAATGGTGGGATGGGGATAAGGATATATGGACATATGGCCGGGCGCAAAAAATTCATCTGGTTGGGCTGGCTTGGCTTGGATCGGAGGAGGTGGCTTTTCGTCTTGCATCGTTGCATGGACTTGTGGACAGGGGTGCGTCATTAGGAATTATTATTAGGAATTGGGGGGGGAGGGGGCCGGGGAGGGGGGGGAGTATGGCATGGCAGGAGCCTTTGCCTGACAGCTTGTGACGATTCCCCAAGCTACAAGACGAGATGATTTGAGATCGCTCAACAGCGTTTCATGGCTCTATTACCATAAAATTATTCAAAGCATACACAAAAATATAGCATCGGTGATGGACGATTTCTTCATTGTGTAAGCTCGGATAGACGCTGAATTCATATATCACTTTCACATTACCTACCTGGTGCCTACATCGCAACATCCCTCGTGCCTGCGTCGAACTTCTTGATTCTGAGGACAATCGCCACAACCACCGAAAATTCAAATACGCGCCTTCGTGAAATTACATCAACTGAATCCTCCATTGTCGAGCCGCTCTCATCGATTCGTTAGGCCGTGTCTGCTCACAATCATCAATTTAAGCTTTGTGAACACCGGCGTACCCCGCCTTCACCTACCCCGCATCCCAGCCAGGCACCCAGCCCGTGCCATCAAGCATCACCGGCAATGTACAACTTGAAAATGGCCTCAATTTTCAAGCAAGGAAACACTGCCCTTATCACGGGGGCCGCCTCTGGCATAGGTCTTGCCCTCGCGCAGAAATGCATCAAATCCGGCATGACCGTCGGCCTGCTCGACAACAACGTTGACAACCTAGCCGCCGCTCTCAAATCGCTCGGCCCAGCCGCCAAAGGCTGGGTGTTAGACGTCTCCCAGCCCCCAGCATGGGATGCCCTGAAACCCCAAATCCTGGCCGCATTAGGCGGCCATGTCGACTTCCTCGCGTTGAATGCCGGACGCGCAGTTCGCGAGGTGTCATGGGCTGATCCGGCCTATTTCCAACAGACGCTGTCGACGAACTTGGCTGGTGTGATCAAGGGCATCACCATGTTCCTCCCGGTCATCCAAGGCACGGCGAGCAAGGAACGACCGGCGGCGATTGTGGTCACGGGCAGCAAACAAGGCATTACAAACCCGCCCGGCAACCCGGCGTACAATGCCTCCAAGGCCGCCGTCAAATCGCTCGCTGAGTCGCTCTCCTACGACCTGCACAAGTCGCATCCCTTCATTTCCGTGCATCTTCTGGTGCCTGGGTGGACATATACGGGACTCTCTGGCGCGAAGCCGGGGAGTGTGGAGGGGAAGCCTGAGGGAGCGTGGACGCCGACGCAGGTGGTCGAGTTTTTGGAGTCGAAGATGCGCGAGGGGACGTTCTATGTGCTCTGTCCGGATAATGAGACGACGGAGGGGCTGGATCGGAGGAGGATACTTTGGGGAGTTGGGGATTTGGTGGAGGGAAGAGAGCCGCTGAGTCGGTGGAGGGAGGAGACCAAGGTGGAGGCGGAGAAGTGGATTAGGAGGGAGGAGTGAGGATGGAAGGTTGCAGTGCCCTGGACGCCAAATGAGTGATGGAAGAACGAAGATGACGATGTAGCACACGATCGGAAAATGAGATGTTTGCACTTCGAAGGTGATCATTCTTAGCCTAGGCTCTCTCTTCGTATTCCTACCATTATGCAACGCCTCAACCAAGCTATACCGTACAATCCCCAAATTAACGCCTGAAAAACAAGTACAATTACCTCGCCCGACTGCTAAGCATCAAATTGACACTCTCTCGCACATTCTCTGTTCCCCAGACACTGCCCGCTCCACCCTTCCTCCACTCCTCTCCCGCAACATCCTCGCCTCCGCCTCTCGTAGCCTCACCATAAATGACCTCAAGATCTCGCTTTTGAGAGCTAATCCATTTGCGTAGGTAGTTGGCTGGATCCTTGCTCAGTGACGTCAAGAAGATGTGTTTCGATTTTGAGTGGGATAGCGCTTGGATTATCGTCGCGAGTTCATCGTTGAGCATCGAGATCTCTCGGAGCGTGCTAGCATAAGAAGGATTGGCATTGAACGCATGGAGTTTCGCGCGCAGAGGATCGTCCACGGTGACGCGGACGTCGTAGATGGTCGGTTGTGGGTTCTTATGGAAGTCTTGGTCCACGCGGATGGTGTATGGGAGCTGGACGGGTGGGAGAGCAGAGAGGTGAGGGATAATGGCGTCGGTAATGCTTGGGATGTAGCCAGTGTCACGTTGGAAGATCTATCGTCTGTCAGTAAAATAGAAATGTATTGCGCTCTTGACTCAACACTTACTTGCTTCAGAAGCTCGTCACATTGAAATGAGCGTTTCTCGTCATCCTCTTGAAGTCCCATTGTCTTGACGTACTCCCAAATACCCGTCACGGTCTCTGCCCTAGTCGCCTCATTCGTATCCATGATCTCGGCCAACGGAGGGCTCAAGACGAATCGCTCTGGATTCTCGTCACGAACAAGGTTGATTGTGATATTCTGATTTTCGTCGCCGCCGCGCTTGAACTCCAGCGTGTCGAAGTCTGCGGCCGGTGGAGGTGTCCTTGCATTTGGAGACACAGCTGGCTTCTTCCACTCAACGCTTTGTTCTGTGCCGTCCCTTGACCTATTCTTCTCGAAATCGACAGTCATGGATTTGAAAAAGTGCGAGAGCCTATAGCGCTGCGACAGCTTTGTCTTTTTGGATTTCTTGCTCTCGTTTCCATCTTCATCCATTGCATCGCCGCCGGCCTGATCATCCTTCGGAGCATCGTCATCGCTGTCATCTTCATCGTCGCTATCGTCCTCGTCCTCATCCAGCAGTCTTCCTTCGACCCTGACCCGATACGAGGCGTTCATATTCGTGCTGAAGTCGAAGGCATCGACCACAAGGCCCTCTCCTTGCCATTCCTGGTCATCAACTGTGTTGCTGATCCAAATGCGCAAGGTCCTGTATCGCTTCGTATTGCCATTGCGCGAGTCCTGGATGTCCATCCTTTTCCTCATCATCGCCGCGTCAAGCTTACGTTCGACATCGCGCAATTCTCGATATCGCTGGACGCCATCTCCGATTATGCAATCCTCGACGCCTTCTGGTATGTTTTTGTCGGTAGGTTTGCGACTGCGCCGTTTTGCAAGCTCAATCGCCATCTTCTGATTCTCATGTTGAGCCTGCATTTGAGTTGGTGTCGCCTGGGGATGTGGGCCAGCGACCATTGGGCCTGGAAGTGGACGAGAGTATCAGTAAAGTTATTAGTGCCAGAATTTTGGATGGGTGCGCGCGGTGTGAGACTGGCGCGTTATGGGGGGTGGCTAGATTATTACCTAGACTCTAAACTTAAGGCCCTAGGCTCTAGACTAGATACACAGATATATGAAAGAAGGAGCGGCACGTACCAGTTCCCTTTCTAGCAACAGCCGTGTGTGGAGACCGTTGACTTTGTGGTGCCTGCGACTGGAACGAGCGATATGAAGCCTGCATGTCGTCCTTGGGAATAATAAGAAGTAAGGAAGGTTCACGATTGAAGTTGACGATGGGAGTCGGCTGATTATTTTCAAGGTCGATGCTTCACCGGCGAGCGAGTAGTGAATTATGTGTGTACTGTACTGTACGATGTGTATACGGTGTGTACCTTGCTCAGTTTGTCCTCTCTCTGTGCTCTCCATCGTCCCTCTCGTCTCGTCTCATCTCGTCTCCTCGCGTCGCTCGCTATCCAAAAGGAGAGTCGCGAAAGATCAATCTAGCCTAGCACTATTTAGGACTAGCGTTGAATATCTGCGTCCATCATCTATCCAGGTGTTATTCCGAGCAACACATGGGATTTACAGGCTACACACCAAGTTAACAACTCATCCAACAGTGGGTATCTGGTCCATTACTGTTGTAAGTAGGAATACTTATTTTAACCGGCTTGTTCCCGTTCGAGTTCGAGTTCGAGGTCGAGTTCGAGTTCAAAGGTTCGAATTCAAGCAACGTCGGGTTCGCTTGGCATACACGGCATCATTACCTGATCGCCTAGATATCACAGTATTCTGGTCATCTTTTCCCTTTCCTTTTCACGGCTCATTTACACCATGTAGCTTTCAAGAGATTCCTATGAGGACGACCATACATAACCTATATACTTCCAGGCTCGCCAAACTATGATCAGACTGAGCAAATGCTCCGAGGTACACCACAAACCCGCATGACTCCTTTCAGCCTTGACTTTCATTTCATGCCGAATTTAAGAGGCAATTCGGGACCGAAGATCCATCTCCAAAAACGCCGGCGACAGGTGCATGCTGCTAGAAAGCGAATGGCGGAGTCGGCTCCGCCATGAGTAACAATATTCGGCACAGGAGTGAAAACTCCTTCAGGACGTACGCTTCACGCAAGAACCAAACGGCCAATAAAGGCATCTTCTTATCGTTGCTGAGAGCCCAGCAAGGCAGGCTTCTGAGTGGGTTCGACCGGCTGTGGAGGCATATTTTTGATCTGTTTGATGAGGAACTCTCTTTCGTCGATGAACTGTTCGTCTTCTGTTCTGTCCTCCAAGAAATGCTGCAGAAACTTGAGAAGTCGTTCCCGGTTTATGAGAAGTATCTTCTGCACCGCAATCGATTTGTGCGGATTGGCAACAAAGACTTTGAAGACATGGAAGCCTTCGTATTGAACCATCTTTCGGTCATCTCGCAACAGATTCATGCAGATCTTGAGATGCTCTCCTCGGTCCACGTACGCGGTCATTACTGCGTAGTTAGCCCGGTCTAAAAGGATCTCTCCCAGGAGTTTGATGGACTGCCGTTTCGTAACGTAGCTGTCCGACTTCACAAGGATGTTGTTGTACTTTTCAAAGAACAAATCAAAGTTGGTTGATAGGTATTGAGCAACAAGCTGCTTGTGCTTCGTCAAGAGCTCCTAATCACGTCGTTAATAGTCGGGTTCTTAACACAACCCGGAATCAACTGACCCTGAATGTCGTGAAAGCATCTGCTCCGACTTCGAAGGAACCCTTATCAATCCAGTCAAAGAACTTCCAGAGCACCCCTTTTCCACTCTGTCGAACATCTGGTTGTATGCCATTCAGGCCCTTCGAAGTACTGCCATTATCACTGGGATCGTCGTACAAGATTATTGCTGCTGCCGCATCGCTTTTCAGCACTTCTCGGAGCACCGTCCCAGCAGGTATGGCACTCTCCTTGTGCTCGTATCCATTGCATAGCTCTATCAACACTTCGGGTCGGTTGGTTATCACATAATTCAGGGCTATCGGGTCGCTTTTGGGAGAAGCATTTGCGGGTCGAAACCGCAGGACATAGGAGAAGATACTCTGCGCATCCTTTCGTGATTCAAAGGATAATCTATGGAGATTCGTCGCAAGCAAGTATAGCAGGTCCTCCGATATCATTCCTGTAACAAGCTGATATACTTGTTCTGGGCTGCTCTCCGCTTCTGTATCTATAGTTAGCCATTGCTACGCAAACGTAAGCGTTGCCATGAAATATACCTTGAGTTCCTTGCAACACAAACTTCATCTGTAGCAGTGTTTTGGATAGCTCTTCAGCCTATGCGACGTCAATATAAAGCTCCAATGTCGATTATACCGGTGCAGCTACTCACCTTCGCAGCCCCGCCTGGACCATCCAACTTCGCGATTTGTTCCTTCGCCTGCCTAGGCAAGTCCACTGTGTTGGTTCTCGCCCTCGCTCGGCCGAATAGAAATGACATGTTGAGCGGTTCCTTGAATGTAGGCGCTTGTTCGGACTTTGTGCTGCTGGAAATAATGGGCACCAGTCAGGAACAATTCAGGAGGTTCGAACAGTGAACCGGAGAAGCTGCTCAGAGAATCGACGTGGATGCCAACATCGGAGAAGATTCTATCGCAGGATCTTCAAGATAACAAGAGATCCTCAATGAAGGCGTTCAAAGGCCAATTTCGAGGCTCGATCGTGAATACTTCTGTTGTGTTTCATCGCATCTGGCCTGCGATTCTGACCTGGGATGATCAGTGCAAGCGCCCGCCTCAATGTTTATCCTTGCAGGCAGGGCAACCACGACCTGACCACAACAGACCTATGTACTCTCCTGTAGTGGTGAACAAAGTCCCTCTTCATTCGCAACTACAGGCTACGAAGCCGTTGGCATTTAATATCAAGACATTTGTCTGATTACTATAATTATTTAAGTTTTTGTTTGTTTGTTCTTATAAGATACATGGTAGTCTATGGGAGTTCAACTCCTCCAGAGACATCCTTATCAACACGTGATAACGTGGAGTTTTAATGTAATCGTTATCGTCTCCATTCTTCATATAAATTTTCAAGACAGAGTACGTTTCGCAACGACAACGAGAGATTTGCGGCCATCAGTCATGGCTGATTCAAACCAAGTATCCAGTCCTGTGGCTGAGGATGGATTTTCCTCATCTAATGGTTCAGAAGCATCTGATTTCCTTGATCTCAAAGACGACGAAGGTTGGGAAGATGCCGAACCAGGAGAGGAACAGGATCAAATCATCTCATTGCTCGACGACAAGATATTCCCTACCGTGTCTTCAATGCTTTCCTATTGCAAAGAGAATTATGGCTTTGATTTTTTGCAAATCCGAGACAAACTGTCACTGGATTTCTACGGCAGCATTAAGCTGGTGAATTACATCCGATCGACTGTCAAGAATGGCCAATCTGTATCATCTGCCAATATTACCAAGGCTCATTTAGAGGATGACAAATTCCTGAAACCTGTATTGGAAGATGATGCATTACTTTTCAACCTGGACGACTTGCCTCCTGCGAGCGGGAGTGGAACCACCGCCGATGGCAGTCTCCTGGCACGTGTTGCAGAGCTGGAGGAGGAACTTCGAAAGACGCAATTTCAGTTTGAGGACTATAGGAGCGTTGTGAAGAAGACCTTGGATGAGCGATGGAACGACGATGCTACAGGTCGCAGCACAAGTCCTCAGAAAGCAGCCGAGGAGAAAAGAGATGACGACTCACACTATTTCACTTCCTATTCTTACAATGGCATGTGTCCTCGCCCAATTGGCATTCTGAATATCCAGTATCTAACAGCCTACAGACATCCATGAGACGATGCTGAAGGACACTGTCCGTACGGATGCATATCGCGATTTTATTTACAACCATAAGCATCTTTTCGCCGGAAAAGTAGTGCTGGATGTCGGTTGTGGAACAGGTATTCTAAGTCTTTTCTGTGCGAAAGCGGGTGCGGCTCGTGTTATTGCCGTTGACAACTCCGACATCATCGACAAAGCCCGGGAGAACATTTTCAACAATGGGTTTGCTGATAAGATTACTTGTTTGCGCGGTAAGGTTGAAGAAGTCACTTTGCCTGTAGACAAAGTCGACATTATTGTCAGCGAGTGGATGGGTTATTGCTTACTATATGAAGCCATGCTGGACAGTGTCATTTGGGCGCGAGACAAGTATCTCAAACCCGATGGACTGATGGTTCCAAGCCATATGAACATGTGGGTTGCCCCTGTCTCCGATGTCGAGTATGTGGCAGATCATTTTGCTTTCTGGAGGGATGTCTATGGCTTCGACATGAAAGCTATGCAAGCAGGCATTCATGAAGACGCGCAGGTCTTACACATGCCCATCAGCACAATCTGTGGTGAACCTTTTCCATTCCTCCACCTGAGTCTCCACACAACATCGGTGAAAGACTTGGTGTTCAAGAGAGCATGGAAGTCTACGCTCACGAAAGAAATCGATACATTGGACGGTTTCGACATCTGGTTTGACACTTTTTTCATGCCCTCCAGACAAGAGAGTGTGCCGGACGATGCAAGAGCTGAAGAGTGGACTAAGCAAGAGCTCAAAGGAGTTGCTTTCACGACGGGTCCGTATGGCAAGGAAACACACTGGAGACAAGGCGTTCTCTTCATCGACAATGAGGACAGACGTGACAGCTACGCAAAGGGCGAAACGCTCGAGGGAAGCATCGAGTATGCCGTCCCAGAAGACAACTCTAGAGCACTGGATGTGAAATTCTCATGGAGTGGAGGATCAGGCAAGGAAACGAGATCACAGACGTGGAAAATGAGGTAGTCTTGTCATTCATGTGGGCGATTACTTGAGAGTTGAGATTATCGATATGCTCTTCTCCTATATCTTCGTATGTATCCCAATAAAAGGAACTGCAACAAAAGATGGATGTGCACCTATACCTCGTAATGTTTCATAATGCTTCATAATCGACGAAATCATAAAATGCGCATTGGGTATATACCTCTCTCTACTCACTCCGCCACCTACTCGACTGTGAAGGGGGGCATACCGATAGTAGGTATAGTAGGTATTATCCTAAGGTGTGTTGGTGGATTATGCGCTCTACAGATGGACTACTGTGCACAATACAGATGATGATGATGATGATGATGATGACATCGCCCCCCGATACCACACGATACGGCGGCAGAACGGAGCCAAGGATCAGCGTTATCGCACAATCACAAACGCCGATACTAACTCCGATCGAGCCAGCTGCAGTTCGCGCAATCGCCGTCGCGGAACGAGTACAATAATGTCCTTCTTCTCTTTACACCGTAATCCATAATGCTCCATGGATCGCGTTTGCTTCTCCACGCTGTCTGGCAACTTCGATCCCCCCCTTAGCACAATCGCTGTTCGGAGTTCCTGTGCTATCTCTGATTCCGAACAACACAAATCACAAACCACAAATCACAACCACATGGTGACGACTTCATAACATACACAACACTCCGCTTGCCTCTTAAAGAACGTCGTAGATATGGCGCCCGATAGAGGTAGAGCGATGGAGCCTGCCTACCATTCAATTTCAACCTCAGACACTACCGGTACCACAATCGATGACGACCTGGTCGATGAAACGGAATACCAGCGCAGCGAAGAACGGCGCTTCCTCAGCCAGCATGCAGATGAACCGCAGAACTTTACCCTGCGAGGCATCTTGGTTGGGCTTGGAGTTGGGCTGATTGTCTGCTTTTCAAATATGTATTTTGGCCTCCAGAGTTAGTCATCCGCTCCATTCCTCCATTATATTTACGCAGAGCTAACGCGGATGCAGCTGGATGGGTCAGCAGCATGAGCATGCCTTCCTCCCTCATCGGCTTTGCTTTCTTCAAAACACTATCAAGACACCTTGACATCCCTTTTACACCGGTTGAGAATGTTCTTGTGCAGACGGTGGCCGGCTCGATGGGCACGATGCCGCTTGGTTGTGGGTTTGTGGGCGTTATGCCTGCTCTCAACTACATGCTGAAACCAGAGGAAGGAGGCCCGTTATTCCTTGATCTTTGGAAGCTTATTTTATGGGCGCTAGGACTCTGCTTCTTTGGTGTCGTCTTTGCAGTGCCACTAAGACGGCAGGTTATTATAAGAGAGAAGCTAAAGTTTCCATCGGGCACGGCAACTGCGTTGATGATCAGCGTACTGCATGGCCAAGACGACCTGGCATCGAATGGATGCAAACGCCAAAAGGCTTCGCCAGGTCTCCCGCAGACTTTAGATGATGGCAATGGCGAGCAAGGCTTCACAGCAGCATCAGTGAATTCTCACGTCGAGAATGCGACGTGTTCGGCAACATGTCTGAACAGCGAGGCTGAAGACATTAAAGCAAAACAAGCCTGGGAGAAAGGGAACTGGTTCCAGCGGGTGAAACTTCTGATTTTCTCATTTGCAGTATCTGGACTTTATACTTTGGCCACTTACTTCTTTCCTATTCTGCGCAATCTGCCAGTATTTGGCCGGGCGCTTGCCGAATCGTGGTTATGGACACTAAATCCTTCCCTGGCCTACGTTGGTCAAGGAATCATAATGGGACCTGCTACCACAATGCACATGCTTATTGGTGCAATAATCGGGTGGGGTGTTCTGTCTCCAATTGCAAAACGCAAAGGTTGGGCCCCTGGACCGGTGGATGACTGGGAGATAGGTAGTAAAGGATGGATTATTTGGATTTCGTTGGCTATAATGCTGGCAGATTCCATAGTCAGCCTAAGCTATATTTCCGCTAAGCCGGTGATCTCGCATTTTCGGCGTCTCTTGGACACGTTCTTCAGACAGCAGTCTCCACAGAGTTGGAAATACCTTTTCAGCTTTCGATCATCAAGTTCTGGGTATTCCCGGATTGGCGGCGTTCGAGACTCCACGAGTCTGACACGCACGACGTCGAATATTAGTGAGCGAAATCAGGCGCCTTTCAATGCAATGATTCGCAGTCAATCTTTCGCCTTAAAGGACCTTCCTGATATCGATGCACCGCCTGAGCATCTTATTAGTGGACACGTGGTATGGATAGGATTGATTATATCAATTCTTTTCTGCATATTATGCATTCGGATCACGTTCGGGGCCCTTGTACCTCTCTACGCAACCGTAACGGCTGTATTCATGGCCTTAATCTTGTCCATTATGGGAGTTCGGGCCTTGGGAGAAACTGATCTGAACCCAGTCTCTGGCATCAGTAAATTGGCCCAGCTCTTTTTTGCCCTGATTATCCCTCAGTCAAACAAGAACTCTGTGCTCATTAACCTCATCGCTGGAGCTGTTTCCGAAGCCGGCGCACTGCAAGCAGGCGATTTGATGCAAGATCTCAAGACAGGACATCTTTTAGGTGCCGCACCCAATGCCCAGTTCTGGGGCCAAATTATTGGAAGTGCGGTTGGCGCAATCATAAGTGCCCTTATTTATAAGCTATATACCAATGTTTATGCTGTTCCTGGGGATCTCTTTCAGGTCCCCACAGGCTACGTTTGGATTTTCACGGCAAGACTGGTGACAGGAAAGGGACTGCCACCTATGGCGTGGCAATGGGCAATAGGCGCAGCCGTTCTATTTACAGTCACAACATGTGCCAGAATTTTGGGAAATGGTAAGAAATGGCATCCGTATATCCCAGGCGGTATTGCTGTCGCTGTAGGTAAGAACCGTTCACACTTTGCTCATCGTGTTGTAGAGTTCTAATTCGGATATAGGAATGTACAATGTCCCGTCTTTCACTCTTGCCAGGGCGATTGGTGGATTGATGAATTGGTATTGGAAATCATATATGGGCAAGGCAGAGACCCCTCTTGTTGTTGTTGCGAGTGGTCTTGTACTTGGTGAAGGCGTTGTGAGCATTCTAAATCTTCTTATGGCAAGCCTGCATGTGCCGCATCTATAGAATAGAATCAGATGACAGGGAATCCTTGCCATATTTTGGGAATAATCAAATCTGATCCTGGCTGCTGTTCAAGTATTTCAGCATTACAAACTTCAGGCACGGGACGTATTGCATCTTCGACATATGTGTGTGACATATGATAACTATCTAATGGGTAATATTACACTGGAATGATGTACCAAAATCCAGACACCTGATGATGGCGCGGCAATCCCAAATATAGCCATATCTATCATCGTGAGCTTTAAAACCCAAAGCTATCAAGAAGCGAGCTCGTTTCTGGCTCTACGAATACAGTGGCAGGTCCCTTATTGTGAGGTTTGCCAATCGAATGGATTGAGGGCAGTAGATCTGCTATTACTAGAGAACTCCTACGACGAAGCATAGACCGTGGATCGGTCTCCTCGTCAAATGATCGCAGCGAAAAGCCTGACAAGAGAAACTCCCAGTTGCGGACTGTATTACCCGCAATATCAGCTCTTATTTGTGGGGAAAACAATTGAAGTCACCAGAAGTATAACTTACCAAGATCAAGCGCCAGGATATCGCAGCCCATGCGATCGTAAAGTCTGGCACTGTGCAAAACAAAAGCCCATTCGACTTTAGGAGTAACTTTCGAGGCACCTCGAAGTGTCTGCAGCGTCTTTTGACGGAGTTGTGAATAGAGGACTATTAAAGCAGGATCGTCCGTGAGATATAATTTAGACTGCATATCCGGTGATTGGGGCGTCTCAAGTAATGTATATATAGGAGACTTCTAAAGTTAGCAATGGGAACATATGACATAGGGTATGAAATGTGCATACAATAAGAGCTCGCACGGCCATATCTCTTCTATGGAGCATCCAGAATGCCCATGAAGCCAACCAACGGTTTCCCTCTTGAGCGGCCAGCGGGAGAACCTTTTCCTGGAGTATTTCCTTCAAGATAGGGCCTTTATCACCTTCATAAATTCGAGAGATAGCGATGGCCAATTGGAGATCTTTCAACTGGTTGAGGCACACATTCACGGCATCTTTAAGGCAGTCTGCGAGTAAAAAGAATGCTGCAGCATACTCTGTGTGTAGTTAGCATCTGCAACTTAAAAAGAATTCTCCAGAACTAACCAAAACGATGTTTTCCAAGCAATGCATATGCATTTTTCAGAGCAACGGTTTTCCACTTCTGTTCTCCAAAACTATTGGAAAGAAGCCTCAGCGTGGCAGTTTGTTCGCGATTCCAGCCAGCCATCCGCCAAAGACCTTGGACTACGGCCTTCTTTTTGAGTGCGAAATAGAACAAACTGCAGTTGGTTGGATCCTTTTCGTCCGTCTTCGTGTATTCATTGCGCGCAATGGTTTCAAATTGCTCTCGCTGATGATCTATGAGCTTGTGGCTAGAGCAAAACATATAGATGATACATACCAAGGCTTTTGGATCAGTAATCCACATAAATAATCCACTTTCCCGAGCATGTTCCCAGAGCATACGGCCATGGAACTGACGACTCACCACATCAGCCAAGATATCCTGACTATTGCTGTGGTACGCCCAATTTATCTCCCGCCATGAGATCTGGACTTCATTTGCACGACCCCTGTGTAAGGCGTGCTGTCGAAAGAAAAGCATAAATCTTGCAGCATTGTCATCCATAGATCGACGCTGTTTTTCAACTATGGCCACGCATTCTACAATATCTGCGAGGTGAATTTGCAACGAACGTGATAGTTGAGGAATGGCAACCATAGTAAGTTTCTCATGCAATGATGATGCAATATTCTCGGTCAGACTTTCCGTATCGTCCTCTTCTGAGAAATCTGCAAAAGCGGACCTGGAGTCTTTCCTGGCAGCCTCAGTAGCGAAAGTCTGAAATTATCAGTTTGGCTTGTATTTTGATTTGATAGATTTTACGAACCTCTGTTGAATTAATATAAAAGTCCTCAATGCTTAAACCAAGAAGATTGTCGATGTTCTCTCCTTCGGTGTGGTATTTCAGAATCTGATAAAGTCTCAGGAGAACGCGCTGTACCATCATCATTTTACCAGCCAGAATACACTGACCAAGAAATTGGGGATGAAAGACCGGCAAAGGGCCGTTAAGTCTCGTCACAACATCGAAAAGATCCCATTGCCCTTCTTTTCGCAGAGGAAGTTGAAGATTTGAGGCTGTGGAAGCAGGCACCCTGATTGATTTGTCAAAGATAAACAATTGATTTCCAGCACCAATGAGTAGACTCCCACCACCTAGCCATATAGAATCCCCGATTGGATGAGGGCTGAGATCCCGAATATTGATTTCCCTAATGGTCGTCCAAGCGGGACCTTTGTTAAGGTAGTCATATCGTAATTGAGATAGAAGTAAAACACGATGTCGGAAGCCAATAGCCAAAATCGACTGCTCATCTGGAGTAGATGTCCAATCAAGATCTTGTATACTCTCCTGGGACTCAAAACATTGTGTGTATTCAAGCTGAGCTCCTCTCACATCCCATATCGTCAGTTCTGATCGATTTGCATTTACAAGCGCAGCTTTCCTAATCGAGCTTCCACTGGCCAAAGCGGGTTCGATAATGCCCGTCTCAACAGAGCATGTGAGTAGCCAATCCGCTCTTTGTGCTTGGAGATCGACTTTCGCTGTCCAAGATCTTATCAGGCCAGAGTGGGTGTAAGAAATGGCAACATCTCGCGCAAAAGTGTCCAGAAACCCGGATGTGACTGGAGGTGATCCGGCAGGATCGACAGGTAGGACGTATGCAAGATCAGCAACATCGCCAAGATTGAACACACAGAACTCTTTGATGTATTCTGGCCCATTATCGTTAAGCGCAGAACCTTCTTTGGCTTGAGATGGCATGTGCAGTTCCCAGACGATACCGTTCATTTCAGAGCTGATAGTTGCGATGTGGGCAATAGAGCTGTGTCGCTCTACCTCGGGCAAAACGAGCAAGCATAGCGGCTTGCCACGAATTTCATATGGGCATGATGCTAGAAGTGTGCTGGAAGGTTTCCGGCAGTCCCATAAGGAAATCGTCGTATGATGAAGTAAGATGACAAAATTCCCTCGCCTAACCACGCATATTCTATGTATATGTTCGGATACGTTGATTGTGCTCTGGCGTGTTACCAACGTGGCTTTCACACCATCGTCATGCCTCCAAACTATAGTTTCGTTGTCATCAGTGCGCGAAACTACGGCCTTGCCGCTGTTGTTCCGCACCATTTTCTTGACTGCGGCAGAATGACCTGTCAAGGTAGTTCTAGGTGCTATGCGACCCGAACGTGGTAGGGGGTCAAACAAGTGTGCCAAGTTGCTCTCAAAACATTCTATGCTCCCATCAAATTTATGTAAAAGAATGTTTAGCCTACCATCTGTTCTATCACAATAAGTATAGAACTGAAGATATCGCGCCCCTTCAGACTTCTCCCAGGATAACTTCGGTTCTAGGCCGGCGACATGTGCTATGTTGAAAATATCTGTTGGCGTTCGAGGCTTGCTGCCTATGTTTTCTAATCCCCAAGCTGACATGTTTCCATGCTCATCGAGGATTACGCAAATCTCCGGAGACCGATTGGCGACCTCAACCAGATGTTCAACTGCTTGATCGTGGACATCCTCTCTGCCATTGGCAGCTTCAACAGCGTATTCGGCGGCTTTGCTGAAGTCGCGGCAATCGATTATAAAGGCATAACGCAGCTTAGCGGGTTCATTTAGTGTCAATGAGCGAGGCTGTATAGACTCCTGCAGATCAATTTGGCCCCATAACTGAAATATCCGCAGCGCGTGAGAGTCTGTAGCAGCCCATATGCGGAGAATCTGGTCCGCCGAAATCGTGTAGAGAATATTGTCAACCGTCTGATCAAGATGGTAAGGGCGTCGCCAACGGACATTGGTGACCGTCTGTGGATGTGGTAGATATGTCAAATCGAATCGCACATCGTCAGAACCGAAGGATAGTCGTCTCCAGAGCTTTACCAGGCGATCGTAGGCACCCGTTGATGCGATATATCCCGAATCATAAGAAAGGCAAGCAAATTTGGCCGGATTTGCAAGGTCCTTCGTCCAGATCTTGTCCAGGCCATCCTCAGTCGAGTATAGCACCAGATTCGAGCTTCCCACGAGCAGTTCACCTACTCCTCCCCACGACAATGTAGTGACTGGTCCTTCAGAGGTATCAAGAGTGATGCAGGCTTGTAATGACCACTAATACTGAGTCAGATATATCCATTTTGCTCCGAGGTGAGGATGCGAGCAACAAACCTTCAAGGCGCCCTCATTTTGGCCGTAGGGGCTATATACACGAACAGCATTCTTAGTACATGTCGCTATCTTCCCGGTGGCTTCATCAATGGCAATTGCAACCAAGAACGAGGTATCTTCGTCATATACAGTTTGCAGAGGAGCCGTTGGGTTCTCAAGGACAACAAACGCATTTCCCGTAATGTATGCCTGCGAGTGATCAGCAATCCGAAAAAGCCATAAACACAGTGGCGCAAAGCATGGATATGATATAACTTACAATAAACTGTTTATTCTTCCAATATCCAGTGCAAATAGCTTGCAGCCTTGCCTGTGGCTTTCCTGGCAATACTGCTCTCATAATAATGAACTCGAGGTCATGGCAATGTTATGCTTTCACAAACAAACACATATTCGACAAAATTGAAGTTAATATTATGTCGAGTACAGTTGGTCAACTGAGTAGATGAATGATTCATGCGGGAGGTCAACAAAGTGTAAACGGATACAATGACAAGCATCTGTACATCAATGCGACGACACCAACGTCGCCAAGCACGGATAGCCTGATGACATCCTAGGTGCTCACCTCACAGTAAGCGACGCATCCTATTTATGTAGGTACAATGTACCTCTGTCACACACATGTGAACGACTCTCCCGCCATTGCCCCACAAAGGCTGTTTCAACTTCCAGCAAAGTGCCATCTTATATTCAATTCATTCGCTTCATAATATTTATAATTTATAAATTTACACTACTCCCAAGAACAAGGAATCGATGTTGTGCTGTAGAGATTTCAACGCTCATCATTCCAATCCCCAGAATCATCCACGGGTTGGACAGCCATGTTATCATAAACCAAAGTATATCCAAATTACTCCGCATGACATCATTTATTTCAATACTACTTATCCAAAAGGTAGACGCATCTTATACTGCAATGCATATACACCTAACTAATGCCTCACTATCCTGTAGCATCTGGCCTTGTGCTTTGTTCCGCTAAATCCTCAAATCCCCTACTTTTGCTAAACAGTTTTGTGCTTGTCATTCGGGAATAAGAGGAGAGCGGACGTCCAGAAAGCTGTGCACGCAGCTGCCTTTCATAAGGTGTGGATAATGGTGCAATCGGCGTTGTGGATGACAGATTTGCCATCGTCCTGGAAATTGATGTTCTCTTAGAAGGTGTGGTGAGATAGCCTGGAATAGCTGACTTTGTAAACGCAATGCCATTTCCTTGAGCCCAGTCAACAAGATCAATCTCATCTCCGAACTCAGACCAGGCTTCGGCTCTCTTGATAGTTTCAAACCCAATCACTTTGCCACTCCTAGCTGCTCTTCTTTCGGCAGTCACAGCAACCTCGCGCTTTCGAAGGCTGACTGAACTTTGCCGCCAATGCAGCATCATTTTGCGAATCGATCTTTTGGTATATTTATCGCGAAGCTCCGATACCAGATGCTGATGTGCTCTGAATTGTAAGGCAAGACGGCTCCACTTTTTCAAAGATATCAGCAACAAGCGGTCCTCGTGGGATTTGAGCGCGACCACCTCTAGGTGGTCATGCTCTTCAAGGCAAGCTCGCCACTGATGGCAAGCTGTGCTTAGGCATTTCGGTGGACAGAGCAAATCGAGCTCAACCACTTCTTCTGTGCGAGCTCGCCAGTGATCGAATGCGTTCATACCATAAACAACTGTTCGATTGCTGTGAGTTTGGGATGCAAGACGTTTATTATCAGTCACAGATCCGGTTTGTTGGCGCCATTTGGAAAACATCACAGATGCGAGATTTAACTTGTTTTGACGTCGAATGTATGCATACGTGACCCGCCGCTTCTCCCGCTTTGATATTTCAGTCGAATACTGCCATTTTTTAAGAGCTTTACTTCCAATGAAATAGAAATTTGCATCAGTGGCCCATATATGCAATTGGCGGGCATTTTGCATATATCGGGACCATTTGAAGAGAGTCTCGGCTTGGATGGGAGAAGAACTGAACATAGACGCGCATTGTTCCAGTTCTCTCTGGCGTTTCAAATGTGACCGCCATCTTTGAAAGATCGAACGTGTAACATTACATTCATGAAACCGCCGTGCGATGTCGAGATTGGAAATGGTCTGTCTAAACGAGGATTTCGACGCGTGTATGGTGTGCAACAGAGAGCCTCGAAGCAGCTTCTGGTCTGCCAGGCGACAGGCCAGATTCAGACGCTCAGCAAGGACCCATTTGTAGAGGCTCTGGAGCATATTCCTGTCACCAATATGCAGCTGCAAGGCTCTGCATCTGACTTTGTCATTCCAAGCTATCCAAGCCTCTCTTTTCACCTTATGACGGTCAAGTTCGCCGGCCCGTCTCTCCTGTCTCGTTCGCAGCAGCCATATTTTGAAAAAATTTGTGGTAAGACCGCACCCGACATTTTCGTACACTTGTCTTGAAGAAGGAAGTAATGTATGATAGCGATGCCAGGAGGAAAATGCCTTGGCACAGAGTGTCTTTTTGTGCAACACCGTACTTTTATTGTACTTTTCTCTCACCCCTCGCAGATGCTGAGCCCAGATACAACATGCCAGGCTTTTTATATGCTGCTGGCGATTATTAACAGCGCCAGTGCGTATCTCTCTGAAATTTTGGGACTTGACGGTCCAGGCAGCGAGATATCTTCTTTTTGACCTGTCAGCCCACCATATCGGGGCTCTTCTGTCACAAAAGGCCCAGAACCATGACCAAAAGATACGCCTTACAAGATTTTCATGAAATAAAGTGACGGAGTCTTCTTTCCTGGCGACTGTATCAATTTGTCGTCTTCGCCAGGAAATAAAAAACTTTCTCAGCACGTGGCGTCGAACTTTCAGCTCGTTAACAGCAGTAATTTCGCGCCAAGCTTTGAAAAATCGGGTTCTTAATATGTGTCTTCGGGCCACTGATGTTCGCTGAATCTCATCTGAAGCGCTTGTGGCCCAGTGAGTAAAGGCTTTTGAAAGCAAGAAGAGGTCTCTGGCGCGTTTGGCCCGACATTCTAGATGGAAGAAGAAGCGTTCTGTTTCGAGAACTTGTCGCCACTCACGGAGATTGGTAAGCCATGTGTCAAACCCTTGCCTCAGGAGAACGAGTTTGTCTCTGCTTTTAGCCAGAGCGTCAAGGTTTCCACCATCCTTCAAAAGCTGTGCCGTCCTCTGTCGCCAGTGTCTCACGACTCGGCGAAGTGACGACTGGTTACAGCAGCGATTTGCGAATAGTGCTATCTTTATTTCGATGATTTCTTGGTTCGGACCATCCGAATCTATTGGGTGACGCAGGTGCATATACGTTTCTCTCTGATGTTGCTGAGAGAAATCACTATTTCGATCATTGAAGGCAGGTTTTCCTCCAACGGTTTGAGACGGTACACTAGAGCTGCTTGGTATATTTTGCTCGATTTCTTGTGCTATGGGCTGTCTCAGGAGTCTGTAATCGAGGATTGTAGATTTCGCGACTGGTGAACCATCATAATCGCCCAATTTTGTGTTCAGCCATGTCCCGATGCCTTGAGTGCTCTCTTTTCGACCAAAACGTGTTTCCAACGTAGATAGGCCTGCCGTCTGAAATGGCGATGCCGCTGAGCTGTGCCCTTGGGAAGACTCGCTGAGGTGTTCAACATATGATTGTGACTGCAACGAGTTCGATCGTGGCCGTTGTCCAATACCATCGTTTCTAACGCCAATGGGCCAGGCAGACGTTTCTGAGTTTCGTCTTTTTCGAGCCACTCTGTCAATTGTCTCATCTGTGCGAGAATTGAACTTTGGTAGGACATCAAAAGTCGTATCAACGGAATGTCCAGGGATATTATGGTGTTCTTCCTCCTCAGCATGGTCGAATTGTATTTCGATCCCCATCTGCGACAACACATCTTCAAACTTCTCGTATAAAGATCCTTCGCCACGCCTCCCTCCGATCTTGAAGATAATGCGCGCATACCGATTGTCATGGTCCGCATCAATGCCGATGCTGGGAAGAATCGCATAATACGCATGGAACAAGGCATTCGTGGGAATACGTTCTCTTTCCGGAAGACTGGCCAGGAGCTCTTCGGCGTGTAAAACAATGCCATGGAGGATGGCAACATCTGTAGTTCTCATTGATTAGATACTGCAATGAGAACGGGATCTCGTATGAAAAATACCTTCATTTGTATAGTATGGCTCCGACTTGTGGACAAGTTTATTGTTGCTCTCTTTTGTGGACATCGGCCAGCGCGTTCAGGCGACATGAAATCAGCGCGCTTGCCAATCTTGATGCCAATAAAGTCGCATAATGGGAGTACCAAAGATGATACTAGTCAGATGTGCAATCCGGTCCGGAGGCAACATGGCAAGATGAGAAATGCCTGTGAACCCAACTATGTTATTGAAGTTCAGCACGTCGCGACGCGTACCTTGTTACTGAAATCGTTTAAACCGCGATTGGTAGGGTAATAGACTCCTAACCGACAACATATGCACGTGATTGGTATATAAGATGGTCCTGCCCGAATCGAATTTGAATAGCAAAGGATAGGAAGCCTTTCAACGATTATAGGACGGCCCGCATATCTGAGAATCTTGCTTTATATTACTATAAGCTCTTCAGGTTGCCTCGAGGTTCTCTTATCTCTACAATAATGCCGAGCAGGACCAGGCCGATCGAAAAGTTTGCGCAAGCCGTTGCTAAGTGCTCCACCGAGGTATGCCTTCCTCACACTTTTTTACAATATCAGATTATGGAGCGTTAACCTTGGTATTTCTTGTAGGCATCTGTTTATGGAAAGTGCGTGGTGGCAGACTATAATCATATTCACAAAGACAAATGCCTAACTGAGTTTCTACGTCTCAAAGAATGTTATATTGTTGGTGCTTTCCTACGGAATTAATTCTGGCATGTTATACTGATTGAGACTTAGGCAGCCTCGAGGAAACCGTAATGTGGCGGCTGTTTACATGGAGCTGTATGTACATAGGCAGGCTTATGTAAGGAAAGCCTTTGAGAGACTTTCCAGAGAGACTTTTCATCTTGTGAACGGTTCAGTCATATTCATGCTCAGCACTGCATAGAGCATCGCATGTAATATCCTAGCTAGCTACATGATTGCAACTTCAAAGTTTTACAAGCCTGAGCATGAATGTCGCCTTTTGGATCTCCTGCTCTTCTTCCATGATGAGCTGTTCTGTGATCGCAGTAATCTGCCCATCAACTTCTGTGACAACATGTTGATCGACTGGTCTTCGCAATGCTTTCTCAATGGTCTTCTGTTGAGAGCTGAACACCTTGGCAAGTCCAATATTCTCGGGATCAGAGAGGATATTATACTGCATCTTGACATCGTCTGTAGGCTGTAATCCTGCCTTCTTCCGGAGGCGCTGGACACGATTAATAATCTCTCGAGACAACCCCTCATCTGCCAATTCTGGATATAAAGCAGCATCCAGGATAATGAGAACGTCCTCGTCTGTGTTTGTCTCCAAATTTTTCGACGAATCGTCATCTTTGAGTCCCCGCTTGACAAGCAAATCTCCTTCCTCGAGCAGTATGCCAGCCACTATCATGGATTTATCCAAAACGAATCGATGGACTTGGTCACTTGTCAGTCCCGGAAGTGCTTTCTTCACCTTTTGGACATCCTTCTTCAACTTCTTGCCCAGTACTGGCCAATCTGCAGATACGCTATACTGCACATTATATTTCGCCTCATCGGATGACAATACAAGGTCTCTGATATTCAGCTCCTCCGTGATATATCCCTCAAGGGATTTGACATCATCTAGATAGACTGGATCTGGGTGAATGACGACAAGGGTTTTTAATGGGGTTTTAAGACCCACGGTGCGTCGTTCTCGGGAAACACGGGCTAACTCAATCACGCGCTGCATGCGTCCGACACGACGCTCGATTTCCGCATCGAACAGCTCCTCTCTCACGTCGGGAAATGGTAAGAAATGTACACTGCGAGAATCTTGCCCACGCAATTCGGCTGGGATGTGGGGAAGAAGTCGGAGGTAAATACTGTCGGTTATGAAAGGAGTGAAGGGAGCAAGGCCCTTTGTCAGGGTGAAAATGACCTCAAAGAGCGTGTTCAGAGCGTGCTTCGTGTCATCGAGTCCAAGCTCTCCCTTCAGACGCTTTCTGTTGAATCGAATATACCAGTTTGTCGTGTTGTCAATCAGATCAAGCAAGCGTGGGACCACAGTATATAGGCGATAAGCTTAAACAGGTCAGCGATGTACAACTTGATTGAGTAATCGACTTACCAGCCATTTCCTCGTTGACGAACTTGAGAAGGCTTTGGCAACTCGCCAGGATCCACCGGTCCATGACATTCGTATTGGTTGACTCAGCAGCTGGGTCGAAGACAAAATCAACGTCCTCTATCTTTTTAAGTAACGCAACCTGCCCTTCGAAGAACTTATAACTATTCCAAAGAGGCAGCAAAACCTTCGCAACCACTTCCTTTACACCAGATTCCTTGAAACGGAGTGGTTCTGCTCGAACAACTGGAGAATTGATCAGATACAAGCGCAGCGCATCTGAGCCATATTTTGACATGACGATGGACGGATCTGGGTAATTCTTTAGTCTTTTGGACATTTTCTTTCCGTCTTCCGCCAAAACTATGCCATTCACGACGCAATTTTGGAACGGCGACTTCCCGAAGAGATGGGTACCAAGCACAAGCAAGGTATAAAACCATCCTCTAGTCTGGTCCAAGCCCTCCGCGATGAAGTCTCCAGGGAATGATGCCTCGAATTTGTCTCTATTCTCGAAGGGATAATGCTGACTAGCATATGGCATGCTTCCCGACTCAAACCAGCAATCGAAGACTTCATCGATGCGATGCAGCGTTCCCTTGCCCATTTTGCTGGGAATGGTTATGTGGTCGATTTTGTCTCGATGGATGTCAGATAGATCTCCTTCATAGCCACTCAGCTCTTTGAGTTCCGCAACGCTGCCAACGCAGATTTTTTCTTCCATGTCGTCACTGACCCAGAGTGGGATTGGAGTTCCCCAATAACGATTCCTAGAAACGTTCCAGTCCCGGGCATTCGCAATCCAGCTTGCGAATCGCTTCTCTTTAACGAAGGCAGGTACCCAATGTGAGCCTTCAATGTTCTCGAGCATTTGTGGAATGATCTCGGGAATTTTAACGAACCAAGATGGCACAGCGCGATAAATCAGGGGTGTATCAGATCGTGGACACATAGGGTAGCTATGCTTTATCTGAGAGTCCACAATGAGACGGCCAGTACCTTTCAGATACTTTATGATTGCCTTATCAGCAGCCTTCACATGCTGGCCCTCGAAGTCTCGAACTTTGGATGTGAAATGACCAGTCTCGTCCACGGGATTCGGGGGCCCACGGGACTCATCGATTACACCGACTTGAAGAGCCAGGTTGTAATCTTCCTCGCCAAATGCAGGTGCTTGATGAACGATGCCAACACCACTGTCATCGGTGACATATGTAGCATTAAAAACGCGGAAACCGTAATCCTTGAATTCCTCGTAGAAATAGTCAAATAGCGGTTCGTACTTCCATCCCAGCATATCTTTGCCCTTAATCTTGTCGATAATCTTGAATTTGGCTTTCTTTGGGTCCTTGTACAGAGTGCCGAGAAGCTTCTCGAGCAAAATATACTTCTTTCCTGATGCTTCGTCGTGGATTTTGATATATTCAAAGTCAGGATGAGCTGCTAAACCAGTGTGTGATGGAAGAGTCCATGGAGTCGTGGTCCAAGCCAGAAGGCTAGTTTCTGGGTCATCAAGAAGTGGGAATGATACGACGACAGCGGGATCTTGTATATCCTGGTAGTTCTGATTCGCCTCGAAGTTGCTCAATGCAGTTGTGAGCACGGTTGAATATGGCATAACACGATATCCTTGATACACGGCACCTTTGTCGAAAATCTGTTTGAAAACCCACCAGACCGACTCCATGAAACTCGGATCCATTGTCTATAGCAGGGTCAGTAATGGAAAAACCATATGTGTAAAGTGGCACTGTACCTTATAGTCATTGTCAAAGTCAATCCATCGGCCCAATCGATCAATGGTTGTGCGCCATTCTTGAGAATATCTCATCACAATAGCCCTACATTCAGCGTTGTATTTCTCCAAGCCAAGCTTCATGACCGCGTCTTTGCCAGAGATGCCCAACTTCTTGTCGATCTCATGCTCAATCGGCAGGCCGTGCGTATCCCACCCAAAGCGCCTTTCTACGTGGTGACCTTTCATCGACCAGTATCTTGGGATGATATCTTTGATTGTCGAGGCCAAGAGATGGCCATAGTGGGGCAGTCCTGTCGCAAAAGGTGGCCCATCGTAGAACGTATACAATTTTCGACCCTTGGATAACTCGACCTTGAGCCTATCAGTATGGCAGCAGGCGTATGAGGACATTGTGCGACTCACCTGTCGTTCGAAGGCTTTAATCTCCTTCCATCGCCGAAGTACAGCCTCCTCTTCCCTTGGGAAATCGATCGACATATTGAATACTTTGCTGGCAATGCTGCTGCCTACAACCGTACTCTACAACTGTTTCCTATCCAGAAGCAGTCGTGTGTGCGTGATGTTGTAAAAAAAAATCAACACCGTAATTTGATTTGGAGGTTGAATGAGGGTCGGTGAGGTAAGTAAGTATTCCTTGCCGATACATGGCACGGTTCTGAGGCACAGATTTTTTGACTCACGCGAAGTCACAGACTCAAGCGACAAGCCAGCCCGTTGGCACGCGGAACTACTATTACAAAACCCTTGAAATGAGCCTCTATTATCAATTAAACAATAATGCAGCCTTTTGATATTGATTTCACTTCATTTCAGCATCAATAATTGCGAGAAAAATATGTTTCAGCTAATCTCTACAGAGTGCCTCCTAAGGGCATGTCTCTTTCTCTTTCTCGTGGTTGAGATGCTTTATCTAATCGCGACCCCTCTTTTAGCGCGATGGTCACGTGCCTCTCAACGTTGGGTATTGGCCATGCTTTGTCCATGTGTACCTAGATACTTATCTGCCTATTTAATGGACATGAATAGAGATGCTGAGATGGCTATATTCTTACCCAAGAAATCGCAGCGAGAGATTGCTTATTCAAAGTGCTAGATAGCTCCATTTATAAATTATCTGATCGAGTCTTGGGCAATAAGGACGCACTGAAAGACATACATACTGTGAAAGGACGACGACAAACCCGGATTCCCCATCAATGTATTTTCTTAAAATAATACAACTTCGAGATATAGAATACGTCGACATCAAGGGAACCAACCATGAGTCTCAGCCCATAAGAGAACTTCCGAAGCATTTTTTCCAAAAGTCATCCTGTTGGTCAATTCCCCCTATCAGTTCGATGATTGCGTCCATCATCTTGGGCATCATCGTCGACATCCTCAATATCTTCATCTTCCTCCTCGTCGTTTTCACCGTCCGAAATTGGCTCTCCAAGGTCACTTAGCCGTTGCTAAGTAACAGTTAGTGTGGGCCTTGCTTATGAAATATTGGCCAGAATGATGGACCATCTTACCCTGTATCTTGCAGCCTTCTCCTCAACATCACCAAAGACCATGAGCAGATCATCCAGCTCGCCTTGTACAGTGATTCTCTGTCCTTCACTTTCTGCCAACAATGATTCTGCCTAAAGAAATCATCAATACGAGACTATTTGATGGAGCAGGCAGGTCGCTTTACCTTTGAAGCTCGCCCCTGTGCAAGCTTTTCATTGCCTTCGGAATCCTTCAGCTTGTCTTCTGCGCGCTGCAGACGGAGTGTCTGGGCTTCTAATTGCGACGAATATTCGTCATGGGCTGTCTGTAGATCCTGTAGATGGTCCTTTCTCGCCTGGCAAATGTTAGTGAATGTTTCTCAACGTTATGCTCCTCTTACCTTCTCCAATTGGGTTTCAAGAGACACAATGCTTTGTTTCAGATCTGCTATCTCAGCATCTGTCCTGTTTCTGACTCGCTCTGCGTCGGTTTCAGCAGTGCGCTGTACATGATCCAATTGCCTCTGGAGGTCTTGCTTGGCATGATCATGCTCAGATTTTAGTTTGCTGGTTCAATCAGTCGAAATTCGGTAGATGGGGGAACTATATCATACCTTATGTCCTCCTCATGATGGCGTTGCAATGCCTCGTTCACGCTCTTTATCCTTGCAATATCTTGGATCGCTGTGTCTTTCGTTTTTCGATTATCCGCTCGTTCTTGGTCCAGTTGCCTTTCGAGTGACAGCAAGTCTGATTGTGCCTTTTGGAGACCCTGATCCTTTTCCTCTAGTTGCGACCGAAGAGAGTCCACCATTTCCCTAGAAATACCCTTCTGTATTCCATTCGAGATGACCGCTATCTCTAATCCAGGATCTCGATCTATGGCTCGTTGCAAACGGCTGAAGTTGTCCTTGACAAAGTCAACAAATGTTTTGTCAAAGTATACTTCGGGCAGAATGCCAGGAGGGCCTGACGACCCAAGTTTCTGATGAAGAACCTCAAAATCACGAAATAACGGATGTCTCCTCAATTTATTCAAACGGTCGATATACTGATCCCTTCCCAGGCGGGACACCAGAATTTGATGTAATGTTCGGCGAGAAACTGGTGAGTCCTTTGTTGAGAATTCATACACTATCCCAAGAAGGAACGTGCAAAGACCTTGCACAACCTCCATATCCCTTTCTCCACGAGCAAGCAGTTGAACTAAACTTTGCACATTACTCCCCTCGCCGAGAAAATCGTTCACTGCATCGGGATCCTCAAAGAGCCATCCACAAAGGAGCATCAAGTAGCCAACAAGCACACGTTCATCATCTTTCTGTAGCCCATCTATCAGATTTGCAGAAATGGTCTGTATGCATGTGACCACTTCTTCGCCAGTAGATGCATCACCCTCAGATACGCTCATAGCCATGCTCTTGGTCTCGCCATCCTCGCATATAAGATGATACAGGATGACTGCGGCAAACCAGTATCTATAGGGATCAGCAGCTGTGCTGCCGTTCGTTGGTCTCAGCAAGGTGGTTAAGACATTGGCAGTTTCATCTGCACCTGATGAATGGCCCTCAATTGCGCGGCGAAGGAAATGTGATCTTATTGCTGGATGGTTGTAGATGTATGCTTTAATGCATTCGCAAGCTGCCATCCTGGCATCAAATACCTGGAGGGAGGATATGCCGAGGGTGAGGTCAAGCAATCCATCAATTACGTAGACCTTCGCATTACCGTCCTGCTGAAGCTTTGCATTGCCGTTAGGTACTTCAGTATCAATGACTGATGTAACCTGCAGCTGTGCAAAGGCTTCCTGAAGGTTGGAATTACCACGAATGATGTCGCCACAGGTTATAATGGCCTTGAGGAAGCAATTAGTACGCTATTGGTCTGGGATGGATGTGGTTGAACGCACCTCAGACTTTATCTGGATTTCTGTAGACCGATTGAATGCTAACTGTAAAACACTTTTAAGAACACCATGCTGCCAGAATGCCGCCTGGTTTGCTTGAGTTCCAGCACCACCTTTGACAAGGAACAACCTCAGAACTGCCAACAAGGCGTATATGTTCCGGTTACGCTGCACTTCAGCCCACTCTGCTAGCTCTTCCTCTGATCCTTCAGAGTCCAAAGCATCATTGAGAAGCCACGCCAATCTCGGAATGCAACCAGTTTCTCGAAAAAATGATTGATTTGAAAGATTCATGCGGAGAAGATTCGCAAGAAGAATCAAACAATCTTCGACAACCCTATCACCATGGGACAATGAGCCTTCCAGCTTAATGATTGTGAAGATCCTATCAAAGGCATTTTCAAATGCTACTAGCTTTTGGAGTTCCGTCGAATGAGGCGTGAGATACGTGAGTAAGGACAAACCTTCGTTTCTAATTGCCTCACGCCTGTCGTCCAATATAGTCACCAAACGTGAAATGCCCAGAGGGGCTGTAAATATACATTCTTCTGTGCGTTCTGCCCGAGCTGAGAGAATTGCACTGAGTAGCTGGAGAGAATAAAGTCTTGAATAAAAGTCATTGGTCTCCAGTAAATCCAGCAAGATCGTTATATTGTCCTGGCGTTGTGTGAATTCGTCCGCTAGCCATAACGAGATTTCCTCAGATGCTTCAGGACTCGTTTTGTCTGGATTGAAAAGCATTATAAGCGTTTCAAGTACAACCTTGACAGTGTCCACATCTTCGACATCTTTGCCCAAGCTTCCAATCAGGCCGCGGAGAGCGCCAGACGCCACAGACGCTGGATATTGTCGCGCAAAACTTCGCAAGCCAAGAACAGCATTGCGTCTATCTTCAAGCAGTGTAGCACTTTGCAGACGTCCGCTAAAAACATTGATCGCATCTGTAGCTGTTTGCTTGGTTGGGATTGGAGAGATTCCGAACATTTCTGCTTTGCCACCTCTTCGAAAAGGCCATCGAGTGCAGTCCTGCTCTATAGTCCACTCAGCATTTCGTCTTGGACTAAGACAGTCGTCGTGAGCCCTAAATGCCTGAAACCAAAGAGCTCAAGGACAGTCTCCTGTCGATGAAATTGTGAAATGCTGTTTGGTCCCTAAACAATAGGTTAATACTTATATAATTGAAGGTCTCATCGAATTGTGAACGTACACTTCATGTAAACATTTCATGCAAACGTGTCCTTAAGAGGTATCAAGCCGAAAGCGTCCTAAAGCGAGCAAGTCGAGGGCCTGAAGCATGTAAATAAATATGTATGTATGTATGTACGTACATACCTTCGAGTATTGAAGCTGTCACTGCAAAAAGGAACAGTACCTGGCACTACGGTACTCTGCTTCTTACACCTTGGTGATTTTGCTTGATCCGTGCCTAGGTATTTTTGCTTCATCCAATTAGGTCCTACTCGAGATGTACTCCAACATATGCAATTAAAAAACTCTGGAAACAACCACTCTTATGTACGTGAAGTCTACAAGAGGCGCTGCTTTCTGATCGATAATTTGTTATTAATGCCTAAAGATTGTATTTATATGGTCAATTATTGTCAGCTTTAAAATAGACAAGATACTGGAGTGAGATCATGTGATCTGTCGCTTATCTTATCGGACCCTAGCAGTCCGCGCCTGAGTCGCATTGTTGGACGCGACGCTTTAGGTTGAACAAATCGTCTGAAAAGTTCGAGGACTTCAGAGCCGCCACACTCCTCTTATTTTGCGGTCTCATCACACAGTCAATCCAGAATCTCGCAGAAATGGGTATCCCAGCAGCTTTCAGGTGGCTGTCCACGAAGTATCCCAAGATTCTCTCTCCTGTCATCGAAGACCACCCACACGATGTAGACGGCGTCAAGATACCTGTTGATGCTACTCAGCCAAACCCGAATGGCGAGGAATTCGACAATTTATATCTTGATATGAACGGCATTGTTCATCCTTGCTCACATCCCGAGGATAGACCTGCGCCTGCCAACGAGGAAGAGATGATGCTGGAGGTTTTCAAGTATACCGAGCGTGTGTTTAACATGGTTCGACCGCGAAAACTACTGATGATCGCTGTTGGTACGTTCTTGACCATGCGCATTTCTTTTCTCCTCCTCAGACTTGCTAATGAATGACAGATGGTGTCGCCCCGCGAGCCAAAATGAATCAGCAACGAGCTCGTCGATTTCGCTCAGCCCAAGAAGCCAAAGAGAAAGACGAAGACAAGGCTGAACTCTTGAAAATGTTGAAGACTCAATCCGGAGGCCAAGTGGCAGAATCAACGTCTGATGCGATGACCAAGAAGACATGGGATTCTAATGCGATTACCCCTGGGACGCCGTTCATGGATATTCTTGCAGCGAGTTTGAGGTATTGGACGGCCTATAAGCTCAATACGGACCCTGCCTGGGCAAAGGTCAAAGTCATTCTGTCTGATGCTACTGTGCCAGGAGAGGGTGAGCACAAGATCATGCAATTTATACGCTCACAGAGATCTTCTCCTGAACACGACCCTAATACGAGACATGTAATATACGGCCTAGATGCTGATCTTATCATGCTTGGGCTGGCAACACACGAACCTCACTTCCGTGTCTTGCGCGAAGATGTCTTCTTTCAAGATTCCAAGGCTCGAACATGTAGGCTGTGTGGGCAAAAGGGACATGAAGCTAGGGAGTGTCGAGGTGAGGCGAAGGAGAAAGATGGCGAGTTTGATGAGAAAGACAAAGTGCAGACCCTGAAGCCCTTCATCTGGCTGCATGTATCAGTATTACGCGAATATCTTGAAGCCGAACTTTATGTGCCTAATCAGCCCTTCCGCTTTGATCTGGAGAGGGCCATCGATGATTGGGTGTTCATGTGCTTCTTCGTTGGCAACGATTTTCTGCCACATCTGCCTAGTCTCGAAATTCGCGAAAATGGCATCGACACGCTGATGGCCATTTGGCGTGACAATATACCTGTTATGGGAGGCTACGTGACCAAGGATGGCCATGTTGACTTGGAAAGAGCACAATTCATCTTGGACGGATTGGCTAAGCAGGAAGATGCCATATTTCGTCGCAGGCGCCAAACTGAAGAGCGCCGAGATGCGAATGCCAAGCGGCGAAAGTTGCAAGAGCAGAGCAATGGACGTGGTGGCCAAGATACCTCTTCGAATAGAGGGAGGCCGTTTGGCAGGCCAGTGAACCTGAGTAATGCCCCGGTCGATTTCCCACTTGTCGTCCCTGGGAATGTCACCTCCAGTATCGCCAAGGAAGCCCGTTCCATAACTCATGATATGGTTGTTAATCGTGGTGCGATACACAATGCGAATCTGGCCAACAAAAGTGCTGCTGTAGCTTTGAAGAGTCAGTTACTGGGGACAACGGGAGCAGTGGACGATATTACTACTACAACAACAGTGTCTACAGCTGTTGAGACCGTAGAATCCTCTTTTGAGAAGAACCCTTTGACAGAGTCGCCTCTGTCCGCGCTAGGAAAAAGAAAGGCGGACCTCATGGAAGCTGATGTAGTCGGGATGGACACTTCAGAACCTGTTACGCCAAGTACTCCAGTTGATGAAGCTCCTGTCGATAGTGTTCGATTGTGGGAAGAAGGATACGCTGATCGTTATTACGAACAGAAATTCAAGGCGGATCCAACTGATATCGAATTCCGACACAAAGTTGCAAGAGCTTATGTCGAGGGTTTGGCATGGGTGCTGCTGTACTATTTCCAAGGATGTCCATCCTGGGAGTGGTATTATCCATACCATTATGCTCCTTTCGCAGCGGATTTCGTTGGATTAGCTGATATGAAAATCAGCTTTGAGAAAGGCCGAATCTTCAGGCCATTCGAACAACTAATGGGTGTCATGCCAGCTGCGTCTCGGCACACCATACCAGACATATTCCATGATTTGATGACGGATGAGGATAGCGAGATCATTGAGTTTTATCCTGAAGATTTCCCAATCGATCTAAATGGCAAAAAGTTTGCCTGGCAAGGTGTTGCCTTGTTACCATTCATCGACGCAAAGAGGCTCCTAGCCGCGATGGAGAAGAGATATTCGTTACTACCTTCTGACGTAGCAGCTCGCAATGTAGTTGGTAAAGATGTCTTACTCGTTTCGGAAGCCCACCAAAGTCTCTATGATAACATCGCAACGAATTTTTACTCGAAGAAGCAGGGCTCTTCACAATACAAACTCAATCCTCGCATTAGCGACGGCCTGGCAGGAAAGATCGAAAAGAATGATGTCTATCTTCCTCATGGCTCGTTGACTTATCCTTTAGAGACTGACGGTATGCCAAGTCTGGACGAAGATCGGTCGATAAGGTAAGCTATTGTATGTCCCAGTATCTAGGTAAATTCACTAATACAGTTCTCAGTGTTCATTATGAGATGCCACGCTCCTCCCACATCCACAAATCAATGCTTCTGCGCGGCGTGAAATTTACCGCTCCTGCACTCAACGAGGACGATATCCAGGCAACGAGAGGCCGCGCAGCAACTTCCGGGCGACATCCTGGTGGACAGCCGCAGAGAGGTCAATACGGTGGCCGTGGACGGGGATCGTACAACTACGGCAGTCAGTCAAAGACATACACCAGGCAACAGACAACGACGATATCGCAACAGTCATATGGTGCCCAAAACAGCTACAGCCAATATGGCGCGCCGCCACAAGGCTGGCAACCACCTCCACCAGGTATCGGCGGATTTGCTCGTGGACCTCCTCCTCCTCCACCAGGGATGTACAATCAATCCTCCCAGCCACCACCACCTTTCAGCGGCCAATATGGCTCGCAATACCCGGCAGCCCCTGCGTATCCCCAACACGACGGTAATCGTGCCAGTGGTAGTTACGGTAATGCCGGAAGCGGTCCTCCCCAAGGTTACTATCGTTATTGAACAATGGGTTCTGGATGCAAAAATTAGTCATTGTCATATAGGGCTTCATAGAATCCATTCATCAATGGACGTATAAATTATTTAAATTGCACTCATGTCCAGTCAATATGTTTAGACAGCAGCTATCCGTTATTTCTTCTGTGATTGTAGAAAATATGATGAAAAGGCATGAGATATCCAGCCTCTCAGACTCTAAGCTTGTACTGTAGTCCAGAGGAAGCTGGGGAAGCCCAGCGAGGCTGAACCCCGAACAGGGGTCTATAGTGGATGGATGGATGCTGCATGTCATCCAGGGTGGTCCCGACAACCGAGTTGTCTCACACACGGTACCTGAACATTAATCAACGACAACCACCAATATATCATTTCCATATACCAGATCATCCAACAACAGCAATACTACAACCAACTTTTACGATATACCGGTATATGGCCTGATTTTGACCATCTTAGATTCTGCCTGTGGCCTCTTTAATCGAAGTAATAGGCCGATTGTCAAAACACATGTAACGACGAGGTTCAGTCCCCCTCCTAAGGGCTCACGACCAGTGCCATTTACACGACGAAACTCCTCATGGCAATGAATGGCGATTTCAATTTGGTAGCTTCGTTGGTGGCGCGCCTTGCTACCCGGGTAATGCTACCAAACTACAACAGTGAAGCAGCTGCTAATTTATCTTCACAGCTGCCCCATCGAACAGGATCCAGCCTCAAAGACCTTAGTCGCGACGATCTCGTTGGCCTCACCAGAGCGACACTTATCGATGTTAGCAGCACTTGCCTCAGTTTAGTCGCTGAGTCTCTCCTGCTATTCTTAGAAGAGTTGACAGCCCAGTACAAAGACATCGACACACATCCTCCACATGTCATCAGTTCAGAACTATACATAATCCATATTCTCGCAGACTGCTTCTCAGCACATTGGAGTTCTCTAAACTCTTCAGATAGCCACGCAAGTGAAAATGGCCAACATTCCCTTTCTCAAGGTCTCTCTCACATACTTCAAGGATCGCGACAGGCTGATAATCAGCATGGAAGCGGCGAAACCAAAGCAATCAAAGTAGCCCTCATACATCGCCTTGTCGCGCCGAAACCTTTGGATGATATTCTCGTTGGCAGAATTCTCGAGGCTATCAAGCTATTTCTTGCTCCTTATTCCGATCAATATGTCTTGCCTGCTTCCACCATTCTTGGCGATGGGAACTGTGGATCGCGTCGAGACTTAGCGTGTCAGTTTACGCATCCAAAGCAAAACGGAGCATCTAATTCGGATTCATCAGGCTCGTCTCTATTTGACCAAGCCTTTCATGACATCGAAGTTCATGCGAGGACCATTGTAGAGTTCCTGTCTGCATCTAACTGGGCTTTGATTTTTGAGCATGTGAAGACGTCCCTTCGTTTATTGCAAATTGTATTTCCCTTACAAGGCAATGGCGTGCAAACCACTCCTGTCATGGACGATGACAAGAATGCGTTAGCCACATTGCGGATTGTGGCATTTCTTTGGGTCGACTCACGCAAATTAAGTCTGGTTCTATCGGAATTATGTGGCAGTTTTTTTCACCTGCGGAAATCGTTTCAAAACACATTAGCGCTTGTCTTGCCTACCCTGGTTATGAGATGGATAGAGCAAAATCCCGAAGAGTTCGTGCAAATGCATCATTCACATAGTAGAATTGATGGGGGAGTGGACCGCCTCTTTGATATCGCAAATGGGATGGTCGATAATGGTAGATGGAGAGCCGTTCTCTATCCCTTTCAAATGTCCCTTCTGTTTCTTATTCCAGACGTCTTTGAAGTGGCAACGAGCATGCCATCTGGCGGTAGATACATCGAGAATGGCGGCCTACCGAAAGCTGGCAGCCCCATCTTCAAGAAAGTTGCCTTCCTGGAAAGCCTTCGGAAGGCTTTGCGTAACAAAAATTCCGCTGCGGCTTACTGCCTCGTCTCTTTGTTGAGAACTGCGAGGCATTTCAGTCTCGAAAGCAGTGATTCTGCTCTCCTTAGTTATGCGCTGGATGTGCAAGACGACGTACGAGAAGCTTTATTCCGGAAGAATGCATCAGGGAATGAGCCCGTCGTTTTTGACGATGGTCTCATGACAGCAGCATTTGTCAGTCTCGTCCATCTCAATTTGGAAACATGCAATGAAACTATTGCTCCGCTGTGTCTTGCGTCCAATGCACCAGGCGACTTCAAATTGGCATTTATATCAGCTTGCTCGCATCTAGCCAGACAGCCAAGTACAACGTCATATGCACCATTGTTCAAGAAAATATCAGCTCTCATCAGAACTCATTTAAAAGTACTATTTTTTTTTTTTGCCTTGATGATGGCCCTTGCTAATTGAACTAGGGCCTCTTAACTCAATCTGATGCTCACCTTTTTCACGAATCCTATGACGCATCAAGAGCAGTGTCTACGTTCTCAGAGATGACTTATCGGAGTTTAGATTTTCTCTATGCAATGCCATTGACTCTTTTTGAGGATGCACCAGTTGATCCCATTGAATACGAGGAATTCTTTCAGGAGAACTTTGCCATTCTCATTAATTGTCTTATTGACAACGATGAGAGAATTAGATGTATGGCTAGTGCGGTGACCAAAACACTCTTAAGAAATGGATCTGTGTTTTTGTTACATGAGAGTTTCGATAAAGACTCGCAATACTTTCCTGCAAATTTCTGGAGGTCGACGTAAGCAAATCCAAATAAGCTACAACTACTCTTCGAGCTAATATCAGTGTCACAGATCCATCGTTCTTCTCAATGTCCTCGAAAATGCGATCACCTTTGAAAGACAAGGGGCTTCTGTGTTGTCTTTTATACATGACTTCTTGAAATCGAGAGTCATATTAATAAGATCATCTAAGGTTTGTAAATTCTCAAGCTCTGGCTTACTTTGGCTAATACACATCTTAAGGAAATTTTAATTTCCCAAGCAGAAACTCCGCAGCGCCTTGCATCGCTTGCAAAACTCGAGACGTTTTTCTTGGTCTGTCTCTGCTCTGCGGACATTGAGACTTGTCAAATTCTCACAGCTTGCGTTGGCCTACTTTGTGAGGAGACTGTGATGGTTGACGCAGCATATGATTCCACAAAATCATCATCGACCATTATGAGGAATATTGAAGTATATCAAGAGCTCTCTTCACGCGACTTCCGCTTTACTGGACTTGTAGCTTTTCAAAAAAGAGTACGCTCTCTTCTGAGGCGTATGCGGCATCCTAGTGTCGCCATCTTGAGCGCCTGGGAAATAGTATTTGGTAGATGGTATGATTTGTCTAAGCGAGCATCTTCATCTCGGCAAGCAGAAGTCCTAGACGAAAGATCCTTCATCGAATGGCGGAATTGTTCAGGATTTCTTGCTTCCTTGGCCGCATCCTGTGTTTCCAAACAGATCTCGGTAACCGAAGAGTCCGGAATTGCAGGGTTAAAATGGATCGACAGGCCTTCACAAGAGAGTTATGATGAGACACTGTTGGATCGCTACATGGCACAGAGTATCCAACTATTAGCTTGTAACAATGTGCGGGTTCGAGAGGCTATAAGAGAAGTATTATCGACAGAGATATCCCCTTCCTTATATCTTCCCCTCTTCAGAACTCTCGAATCCGAACTAGAAACACTCTTCGACGGTCCAATTGATACATCTACTCGTTTCTCTGATTCGAGGATAGCCTTTTCTGAACAGGCAGCCGCTTTATTGAAAACAATCATCGAGAGACTGGGGAGTCCTGCAGATATGGGTGCCGCCTTATCTATCGATATAGGTGCCTTGACACTCAACTTCGCCAGGTTTCTTAACAGTGTCAGTGATGGGTTGCACATCTTGAGAATCAAAATCAAAGTGTGTCAATTATGTGAAGTCGTCACGCGCAAAAAGGAATTGCTCAATTTAAGACATGATGTTCGTATAAGAAATCAGCTTCTAGAAATCATGTTTGGTTGGATTGCTCGGCCGGGATCTCCCAAAGCTGATAATGCGGCAATGGCTGACGGTGTCCATCGAGATGACGCCTTGAAGCTCCAGAAAGACCTGGATAAAGCTTGCTTGAAAGCTCTCTCTGATTTAACATTCCGCTTACCACTTCAGCCTCCCGATGGGCAAACGGATGCCGATACAAGCGACTTAAAATCTGAAATGTTCCATACTTATTTCAACAGGTTTCTGTCCCTTCTCAGCTTCGAGACCATGGATCACGGCAGAACCGACTTGCTAAATAACTTACCTGTCAAGGATGATCCGCTGTCGACTCGGGAGCTAGCTATTCTGGCCCTCTCAAATCTTCTCAGTGCAAATATTGATGTAGGTCTCAAGCACTCGCTCGGTATAGGATATCACGAGGATCTAGAAATCCGTACCGCATTCGTAACTGTGCTCTGCAATGTTTTAGCGCAAGGAACAGAATTCAACAATTTATCAGATGTAGCCGTCAGCGAGAAATATGATGAATTGGTGGAGGTAAGCAGCTCTGTCCCAATCCTTTTCTCAGGTATTCTAATCATATTGATGCAGGTTTTGGTCAATGATATGACTTTGACTATTGCTCTCTGCGACGCTTGCCCAAGCACTGAGGTTGATGAGTTGACAATGTCACTTCTAAACATTTTCGACTCAAGAGGATTAGGGTTTGTCCTCCTACAGCAACTGATAAAACACGAAGTAGAAGACACAGGTAAGCTGCTTCATGGCTGATGGAATATTTCATACTAAATTGCCACAGAGAACGAAGCAGAGTTGCTCAGGAGAAACTGTGTCACTACGAAGATGCTCTCCGTCTACGCCAGATGGAAAGGATCAGCGTATTTGAAGTCAACTTTGCAGAAAGTCTTAGAGCGTCTAATTGTTACTGCGCAGGATCTTGATCTGGAGCTCGACCCTTCGAGGACGAGTTCTCCAGAAGAGCTGCAAAGGAATGCCCTGCAGCTGCGTGTTGTCACCAAGGTTTTCATCGACGATATCTGCAATTCTGCACCTAATATCCCAGTCTCATTCAGGAAGATTTGTAGCATTGTACCTCATCCATCATTATCAGTGTTTTATGTATGTATTATGCTAATTCTCCTTGGCAGATATCCACATCCGTTATGACACGCTTTCCAGACGCAAAGTTCACTGCTGTGGGAGCTTTCATATTTTTGCGCTTTTTTTGTCCTGCTATTGTTGCGCCCGATGTCGAGGGACTGACAAGCACAACACCGTCAAAGGAAATGCGTCGAGGACTTCTCCTTATTGCCAAGATTATCCAAAATCTTGCAAACAATGTGCTATTCGGCGCTAAAGAGTCTTATATGTTCCCGTTAAACGACTTCCTTACACAAAACATATATCGTGTAACGACTTTTCTGCGCGAAATCTCGGTATGCACCACGGAAAGGTTTAGAGCAGACTCTGATGCTTTATAGGTACCTTCAAAGGTCGAAACAGCAGGGGTTGAGATGGAATCGTTCGATTTCGGATCATGCGTAGCTCTCCACAGATTCTTCTACGATCACTGGGACCATGTGCGCCAAAAGCTAGTAGCACAGCAACGCAAAGGCTCCCTCCATTCCCCTCAAGAAATCGCACAAGGTCGTATTCCTGTCACCGAAGCACTGCGGAGTCTCATCAGTAACCTCGGTCCACCACCAATGGATATATCCTGGAATCGGCCTATGATTTCAATGAACAGTCCACCTTTGTACTCGAGATTCCAGCACTTCATGTTAAGAAATGCTGGAAGGAGCACTGAGTCTGTTGTATCAACTAGAGCAGTGTATGATGGTGGCGAGAGCAAGGTTTGAACATCGTGCATTCCAACTTGACCGTACTGACCCATTTCACAGGATGGCCTCTCTATTATCTGCATAATATTACGAAACATTGATGCTGAAGCTAATGATTATGATCTTTTATTATACTGTTATCTCAAGGTAAGAACCATTTCCTTTGATATGTCGCATGTGTTGAAAAGGATACACCCAGTGCTGATGATATTAAACAGATTGCAAGTCGCATGTGGCATCGACCTTTCGGAATCCTTATTGATGCAACATGCTACAGTGGGCAAAACGAGCCTCAGGATGCTCTTTTCAGAAAGCTAGAACTCCTTACGCCCACTGAACTGTCAAAACGTCTGTCGCGCGTCTACGTTTATAATATGAACAGTGCCTTCAGGTATGTAATGTTAATTTTAGCCACAAGCTACTGTTTGACGCTGATTGCATCAGAAAATGTTTCCGCCGTATATTGCGTTTGTCCGCAAAAAGTGAAAATAGTGCCTTCCATCCAAAGAACGTAGATTACCATTTGCTCGGCAACCTTCAAGATCTTCAATCGCATTTCCATCTCAGCCAACTTCACCTGCCGAAAGAAACCATCAGTGTGGTCACTGACACAAGATTTGTATTCCAACCGATCACCAGACTTTCAAAGACTAAAGGCAAGATTGACGTTGTAATACAAGTAGGTAGCCAGTTTGTCCAAGTCACAACCACGAAGAAGCAGGAAGTAGTTCCCGGACTGAGGCTTCATGCCACTGTAAACGACATCTTTCGCCTGACAGAGGTTGGTGAAGCACCAACTTCCATTCAAACAGAGGATGACTCCGCGTTCGGACTTCGTACTGAGAGCGGCAAAATTGTCATGTACTTCACCAGCCTGAGAAAATCTGATGTTCTCCAGGCTATTCGTGGCGCCAAAATCAAATATTCGAAAGACTTAAAGCCTAATCAGCCATTCGAAAGATTAATTCGGCCACAGGACGTTCCAGGAACGTTGCTTAACATCTCTCTCACCAACGTGGCAAGCGTTGATCAAAATCTTCGTGTTGCGTCATACAACCTTCTATGTGCTCTCTGTCAGACATTTAGATTTGACGTCAATTCCAATTTCATGACATGTAAAGGTATGCAGATCATTCCATTTCCCCTTGCCTTGCCCTTTTTCCTTTAGTAGCGTCTAATGCAACCAGAACTATCCATCCCGCCGAGTGCTTCGCATTTTATTGTGAGCGTGAGCCGACAACTTGCTGCCTCTGAACCTCAACTTACGGCAGATTTCATGAATGAATTTTTCGTTGGCTGGGACAGCTTTCCTTTGCCTCAGAGGCCTTTGAGCTTAGCATATCTATCACCTTGGCTTCCGGGTCTTAGAAGCCAAGTTCTAGCAATGGAACCCGACGGCGAAAAGGCTAGAGAGAAGATAGCTGCAATTTTCAGGAAACTCGTCGATGTTGCACTGTCGGATCCGACACTGTCCATAACTCTGGAGCAAATAATATGGCCGATCATTTGCGAAGACGAAGTCCAGTCCGATATTCTGCTGGATGAAATCATAAAGAGCGCATTGGCATCCGGTGATGACGACGATCGCATTTATGTTCTTGGTTCAATTGTCGGTTCCTTGCCGACAGTGACCGTTCGAGGCAAATTACTCTCAAGGTTGCGAAAGGCAATCAATCGGACCTCTTTGAGACCTACAAGGCTATTGCCTGATAATTCGGTCTGGGATGAGATATGTGTACTTCTTCGACTGTGCCTGTCAATATCGTTCAACAGTGGCGTGCAGGCACATCTCTATCTCCCTGAGATATCACATATTATCACGATGCTCGCAAACACTGGCTCGCCAGATATCAGACTCCTTGTCCATCGTCTACTGATAAATACGGTCCATGTTTTGTGTACCAGCTTCACGATAGAAGAGAGTAAGCTCATCCGGCTCAGAATGATCCTAGCATCACTCTCTGATTCAAGTAATGGTCATCAAGTGAATCTGAACGGCCTCTCCCGAGAAGGTGTTCTGATCTCCCAGACACAGGATCATACTTGGCAGATTTTAGGTTCTACGGAAGCTTTGGCGATACTTCTTTCAGAAGTAAGCACTCTTGCAGCTCCCTCTGTTGATCTTGCCAATAGTTGGCGTTCGCGATGGATGAGTCTTGTCGCTAGTACAGCGTTTCAAAGTAATCCGGCTATACAACCAAGAGCTTTCACCGTTATGGGCTGTTTGGCTCGCGAAGATGTGGATGACGATCTCCTTTATCAGGTATTGGTCGCTTTGAGAAACAGCCTCAACCGTTTCACTGATGAGAATGACAATGAAATGCTCGTTTCTATTGTCACTTCTCTTACAAAAATGATGGAAAAGCTCCCTAGGACATCACGTTATGGGCTACAACTATTTTGGTTGGCGATGGCACTCGTGAGGCTTGTACCATTGAATTTGTTCTCCTGCGCAGCATCATTTTTGGAGGCTGTACTCATCAACATAAATACGTCTGGAGATTTGAAGGATGGGCGTATGGTACCTGTCTTATTGCAAGGCAGGCTGCCTCTGGAAGATTCCGCTACTCAGTTGGACGAGAGTTACGGGATCCATTTCAATATTGACAACTTTCACTTTGCTGTATGCGCATCTCTGGTCAAAGGGCTTACGGACGCGGCGACTAAGTCTACCACTGTTAAGGTGCTTTCCACATTTCTCGAGATCGCAAGTTCTAGCACTCCAGGAGGTCGAAAATTTCCAGATGATTTAAGCTGTCTTCCTTATCTTGGTCTCGTCATGTCTAGAGCACTCACGCCAGAGGAGGCAAAAGGCAATCTATGGCTTGCTGGAATCAACGGGGACCGAAGCAACTCTCCACAAGATGTCCTCGCCATGGTGGATTTGGATTCTATTAAGGATAAGGAACTGTTGCTGAATGCCGCAATCAGCCTCGTCGATTTCCGATATCTTGAAGATAGTGTTCAGAACCGTGTGTTAATATGGATGAACCAAGTTGCAGTCAGCAGGCCAACTGTGATACTTCATCTGTAAGTCAGCTTGCTTTCATGGGAGCGACTCTGTTATCCGTCATTACGTTTGTTCCCTCATTGACCTCAAATAGGTGCGATCCAATCCTCAGCATACTGGATGATGTGTTGCTATCCGGCCAAAATGCTGCCACTCTCCAATCGGCACAAATGCTTTTGCGCAGCCTTACTGCCAATCCTAAGCTATCGGATACTGTCGACACTGCTCAGCTTCTCGAGGAAGTGCTTGAGGATATTGGATTTGGTGGGCTATGGCGTTCTTCAACATTCCATGCTGCAACTGAGCGAGATAGGCACTGCATAGTTTTGACGGATAAGCTCATTGAGGTAAGCATATATTCATTCCATCGTGGTTGGTTAATGATGCTGACCGTGTGAAGCTCATAATCACATGAACCCTCCCGGAGGCTTAGCTAGCTTTCATGGTGAAGTCTGATGCTGCTCATGAGAAATGACGAACGATTACATGATATGATACACGGCCTCCAGGAAAATATGTCTATTGTGTCTATTCTATACCATATTATACCCATTGTATAGATGTATCTTAATCCATGCATAATTTGATCTAAAGTTCGTATGGCCTGAGTTTAGTCGCAAATAACGCAACTAAAAAATGTTGATCAAATATGCCACAAGTCCAAAATTAAAATCTAAATCTATGGGAAACGTCTAAAATGCTATCCAAATTATGAAAAATGATGGCAATGCCACGAAAACATATTTTAATAACGTGACTTCATCGCGTTTATGGGGTCGCAGCTCGGCGCCCGCATATGCTTCCAAATCATGCAGCTTGATGTGAGATGCTTGTAAAATCTAATAGATATTATAATACAAGTATCTTTGCTGCCTTAACTTAAACACTACTATGTCTATTTATTCTACAATATTTAAAGTTAGTTATTAATTCATGGCAGCAACAAAGGCTAAATAAATAGACTGTTAAAGGTGTGATACTTGACACTAGCTAGTCATTCCATGTTTAGATATATATAACGGCAAATGTCTGAAATGCCACCTAAATTATCATAAATGACGAAAATGCCACAACCCCCTAAAAATTGTCGGCAAATCTCTGAAATGCCACCCAAATTATTGAAAATGACTAATCTGCCAGCCTTTTAAGGTTTGCCACCTTATGTATTTTTCATTCTCACCGCCTTTGTGACTTCTATCCTTAGTTACTTATGACACTGTGTTAGGATCCACGCACTTCACTAACTCCTAGAACTCACAATAGGCCTATTTCACGTCACTTTTTAGGGTCAAGCTCAAAATTTGTATTAGGTCTTAGGATGAGACTTCTAATGATATAGTCAGTTAGATTACTACTCCTCTTCAGGTTAACGTAAGTCGTGGCGTAAAGTCACGTATGGCGTAAAGTCCCCAATTGAGGGGTCCTACCCAACCAACACCTTCGTTATTCAACAACTACCACCCTAATTCATCTATATCACTAGTTATTCCCAATCATGAGAACAAAATGTACAGCTGACGGGCAAAAAAAGGGCCTAATCCGGGATCGAACCGGAGACCTCTTACAATTTGAATGCCGAAGCTCCCAAAGCAAGAATTCTACCACTGAACTATCAGGCCTGTTGTTGAAATTACGTATCTATATAATTTCATTACGTTCGCAATCAAGGGCCCACCCCCACTTATAATCACTAACTTTAAATTATAATAAGTAGAAACAGTGTAGTGTTTAAAGTAGAAAAGAGAGAGATTTATGTTATAATCTCTACTAGTCTATTAGTGTTCTACAAATTTCACATCAGCATTAGGATGCTAATTGAGTCATTAAAATATTCAGCAAATGACTGGAATCCCACCTAAATTATATAAATGACTCAAATACTACGAGTTTTTCTCACCGCCTTTTTCACCGCTTTTTCAAAAAAAAAATTGGCACACTTTGTTCACTGCCTTTAGGGATCTTAGTGACTCGGCATATTGAGGCTCAAGATATGACATGTCTTCTTAATACTAGTATACTAACTACCTTATACAATACTAATCGTCGGATCCTTGACTGGTCGCTTCGCTCCCAATTGGAGGAAGCGAGTTGTCCCCTGTAGTTTTGCTAGTAATTTGTAACTATGTAAAGATACGTATAGAGGTAGTTTTGCTATCTGAGCATGTACAGAAATGAGACGAGAAAATTACATATTTATACCTAAGTACGTTTACGTGTAAACAACTATGTAAAGGTACATAAAAGTTCGCATTTTGTATGAGAGGGGACAACTCGCTTCCTCCAACTGGTCGCTTCGCTCCCAGTTGGATCCAACGATTATGTCTACCTACCTACCTCTTCCATGATGTTTAAAGTTGATGACCAGTTTGAGACATTAGCAGAGGCTAAAGAGGCTATTAAGGCAGCAATACTCGATAGTGGCCAGTCATTTAGAAGTAGGTAGTGGCAGGAAAAGTCTTGGCAGTGGCAGAAAAGCATTTGAGTCATTTTGACAATTTTTAGGGGTTGTGGCATTTGAGTCATTAGAATATATTTTTTGTGGCATTTGAGTCATTTTCGATAACTTGGTGGCATTTCAGACATTTGCCGTAAAAAATATCAAAAGACCAAAATGCCACAAGTTTTCTTAACCGCCTTTTTCACCGTCTTTTTCCAAAATGACTAGATGCCTGATTTGTTCAAGACCTTTATGGGCTTTAGCGGCTTAGCATTGAGGGAGCCTAGAGGAGGCTGAATTTGAGCGTGGAGGCTCTTAGGACAGAAAACTCGTCGTAAGAGCCTTGTTTCCTCTCAATTTTCAGAGAATATTGAGTCTTAGCATGAATTCTCTAATAATACTCAATTATACTGATCCCCTCGCATAAAGTAGTGTCATGGGATTAGTTGGTAGAAAAAGTGTGTATTTTCATCATTTTGATAATTTTTAGGTGTTGTGGTATTTTCGTCATTTATGATAATTTGGCTGGTATTTCCGTTATTTGCTATAAATATTTTTGTGGCATTTCAGTAACTAATGTTTAATAATTCAGCAAATGACTGAATGCCATCCAAATTATCATAAATGACTAGAATGCCACAAAAACGCATATTAATGACTGAAATGCCACAACCCCCTAAAAATTATCAAAATGACTCAAATGCCACGACTTTTCTTCACCACTTTCTTCACCGCC
>Ga0209512_1000246_pt1 | contig 104961 bp, 111 predicted proteins | sample frozenSSSSmetaG_FD_184142 | JGI IMG/M metagenome (GOLD analysis project Ga0209512, IMG submission 184142) | Glacier valley bacterial and archeal communities from Borup Fiord, Nunavut, Canada, to study Microbial Dark Matter (Phase II) -... | ecosystem: Environmental > Aquatic > Freshwater > Ice...
CCCCGCCCACCCCCTACACGCACCGCCAGGTCGTGGGCGCCGCGCGCGTCCTCGGCGCCCGCCGCCTGCTCGCCGCCGTCGTCGACGAGCTCGCCCTGCAGGCCGACGCCGGCAACGCCGCCGTCGCGTACGACGTCGCCGCCGCGATCGTGTGCGCCCACGCCCACGCCCCGGCCGCGCCGCCGCTGCAGGGCCGCTTGACGCTGCGCGAGGCGCTGAGGATGGAGGCGGAGGCGGAGGCGGAGGCGGCGAGGGCGATGGCGATGGCGGGGGATGGGGACGCGGATGCTGGAAGGGCGGAGATTGTGGTTAGGCTGTGGAGGAGGGTGGAGGCGCTGATGGCGCCGGCGAGGGGGATGGCGCACGGGGGGTTGGCGGAGGCGGAGATGATGGGGGTGCTTGGGGGGGAGGGGATGATGGGGCTGGGGGAGGGGTTGTTGGAGGATATGAAGCTTGATTTTTGATTTTGGGGTGGGTGGGTGTCTGGGAGGGAGAGTGTTGGGCGTGGAAGGAAGAAGGGGGGTTGGGACGTGATGGTGTTGGAGGTGTAGAGAAATGTATAATTTAGATGTTTCAAGTATTAATAAGACATACTGTGCAAACTATGCATTTACTGAAACTAGATATGAGGTGACAGGGTTCTCAACTTGAGTTAACTCATGAGTTTTAGGGTCAACTCAAACTCATTGAGTTGAGTTATACCCCTAACTCAAACTCAAACTCAAAAACTTATGAGTTACTTAAGTTGCTTAAGTTATGATAAATCTAACCTAATTAGGCCTACTAATTACTATTTTAAGATTAGTCTTATTTTAAAACTAATATAGATCTTATTTAAATTTAACGTAAAACTTAATGAAAGCACTTATAAGATTAAAGGGTTATCTTAGGGACTCACTATTAGCATACTACACTAGAGAGTGGATAATGTAGAGAGGAGCATTAGTCGTAGTTGTAATGTTATAAGTAATAACACATGTCACTAACTATATCCCTTCCCCACTTTAATGGAGAGTGTGGGGAACTAGATATAGAGTACATTAATCATCTTAGCCTAGCGACCTAGAAAGGTAGGAGGTAAGTACCTATAAGCATAGTAGTACATTAGCGGGTGGTGGTGTAGGTATTTAACTAAAATATTAGGTAAAAGCATAACTTTAGTAAGATATATTGTATAATTTTAATTATAAGTTAGACTATGTGGCTTAATAGGGCCCCCTCTAGGGAAACACAACTAGCGCGCGTCTTAGCTTAGGAGTCTTAAGCAGTCACTATTTGCACCTCTAGTGCAGATCTTGTGACTATGTATATCGGAGAGACAGAAAAGGCTATTAAAGGTCTTTTTAGACTTGGCAGTCTACTTACTCCCAGCATTATATTCATCGACGAGGCCGACGCCTAATTCCGTGGTCGAAGCCCTCGAGAGCGCAGTTGGAACGTAGCAAAACAAATCAGCTGCTTGCCGAGATCGAAGGTCTTGCAAAGTCAGAGGCGCCCTCCGTTTGTATTGCTTGCAACTAATTTCCCCTGCGATCTCGACGACGCTGTCCTTCGTGTTCCTAGTCGCTTTCACCTTGGTCTTCCGACCTGTCGACAGTTCTAATTGGTTGCTATGCTGAGTAAGCACTGTCTCAGCATATGAGCGACCCCGCTCTCACCGTAGAACCATCACTCATAGTCATCAATCAATACAATCAGTTCCCATCAATTTATCACTCAAAGTAACACGACCACTGAATTGAGAGAAACAGTCTTGGACATTCCGACACGAGAGAAAGGACACTCTAGTCTTTATTATCGTTATTATAGTTATATAAGTTTCCAAATCCCACTAGCTCTAGTGGCATTCGTCCGTCTATGGACAGTTAGGTACGAAGCTTTATAATACTTCGTAGCAGTCTTTGGCCATGATTATTTCAGGAGTCCTGGGTGTTACTATATATAGTTCTTGGGATGTCTCGTACGCTAATATGGCGTAGTCGCAAGAACGGCAACTCTTTTACACACGTGTCAGCGCATTCCACAACCTCACCTTCAAGCATCAGAGATGGGAAATATTCTTTCAACTAGCAGACAATTTTCATATGCCGACTACCCCTTATACCCCCCCGAACCCCCAGGTATCTCAGCTAGCAGGCGATTCTCATATGCCGATGATGACTTCTCTTCCACCGAATCCCAAGGCCAAGTCTACATCCGCATTCTCCAGCTTCAACCACCAGAGCCACTGCCCTGGTGTCTAAAATGGTTACCAGTGTTTCTGCGCAATCATTTCATTCCGTTGCGGGGTAGTCTTGATATTATACGTTTGGGACAAAAGAATCAACCTCAGTACAATGCGCTGTCGTACACTTGGGGCCCTCCAGTCTTCTCTGGCCGAATCATGATCGATGGTAGGAAACTTGCAATCACATCCTCCCTAGCAGAGGCTTTGCGTCATCTGAGACCGGAAAAGGCATTGCTGCCCATCTGGATTGATCAAATCTGTATCAATCAGATGAACGATGATGAGAAGTCGAGACAGGTGGAGGTCATGGACAAGATTTACCGATCAGCAGAAGAAGGTCTTGTGTGGCTCGGCCCTCCAGCTGACGGCTCAGATCACTTGATGGAAATTCTCCTTCGAATGGGCGCCTTTGCATTGGGATTTGGGCTTCCCGACTATTACACACGGACCAGAATTTCGGAGTTGATACGGATCTGTGCAAAAGACGACCCCAAAGATCCCGCGACAATCAAGTATCATACATTTTGTGAGGAGGTAATGCCTCTCTTTACCAATGAAGTCTACAAATCTCTTATTGCCTTGCAAAAGAGAGCATGGTTTCAGCGTTCGTGGGTCCTCCAAGAGTATGCATTAACAAAAGAAGTGACTTTCATTTGCGGAGGTAAAAGAATCAGGGCGGAAATCTTGATGTCGGTACTCTCAATGATCGGGAACACCATACCAGATAGACTTATCCTGGCGTCGTCGCAAGCACCTGATCGCAAATTGGCGATCTTACTTGAAGAGATGAACGGATTGAACACTATGGCGCCGTTTACTACCTCACGGCAACGCCGTAAGGCGACAGATGATCGCCGATACGATGGGGACAGCTTGTACCATATATTGCTGAGAGCGCATGTTAAGAATGACAACTCCTTACAAGCGACAGACGCTTGCGACAAGGTTTATGCCCTCCTAGGACTTGCCTGTGATAAGGAGGAGTTGAAAAGGCGAGGCCTGCGTACAAATTATGCTCCAGCTGAGAAAACGCCAGAAGTCGTCTTCACAAAAACCGCGAGAGCTTTGATTCAGTCACAGAGGGTAGATACTTTGCTATTTGCACAACATTACAAGGGAGACACCAACCAGCATCTGACAGCGGTCCAAAAAACGCCCAACCGGACACAAAACTTGCAAAGGCCGTTCACCTGGCTTCAAAATTTCATATTCGCAAATCCGAAAAAGACAAAAGACAAAAGACAAGAACGCCGAGATCCCAAGCTGGGTCCCGGACTGGCGGCAAAAGATACGGCTCTCCTTCGCCTGGTTGCGTGACGAGACAGATGATCCTTTGTTCTCGGCCTCAAAAGGAATGACATCCGAATCTGAAACGGAACCAACAAGGGATGTCCCAACCACAGAGGAGGAGAGCATACTCACTTTGAAAGGATATCGTGTCGATGAGATTGAGCAAGTGAGCCAGGTCTGGGAAGGAGTTCAACGCGACTGGAATTCCGGTCAGCCTTTTCAATCCCAACTATACCTTAACTATATAGAACAGGTTCGCCAAATGTGTGAGCTAGCGAAGCTCAAGGACATCAACATCCATTCGACTGAACAAAGGAGGATTGAGGCCGAGTGGCGGATTCCAGTCGGGGACATTGAACAGGACGCTTCAGCCAAGGCCAACCGGGCGAAACCGTCCTGGAAAGAAGCATATGACAAATGTCTTGCGGAGCTTCAGCTGGAAAAGGAGTTGGTGACGATGAGCAGCGTAGAAGAGCAAAAAGCCAGGGTAGAAGAGGTGTTTTCAATGAGTGGTGACTCGGGTGGATACCGGGTTCGAATGCAAGAGCTCAAAGGAAAAAGGCCGTTCCTCTCACACATGGGCTACGTGGGCATGGGCCCGACCTACATGCGTCCTGGAGATGTGATTGTCGTGCTTGGTGGAGCCTCGCTACCATTCATTGTGAGGCCGGCTGAAGACGGAAATTTCAAATTGATGGGCGAGTGTTATTGTGATGGCATAATGGATGGAGAAATAGTGGCCGCGAGGAAGGGCGACAATAAGATGGAGGAGAGCATTACTTTGATTTGATTGCGTATAGAGCACGAGAGAAGTTATTCAAGAACACATTTTGGACTGGTGGCAGAATTGATAGAAAGATCAGACTGAAAAGAAAAAATAATGCAACATAGTCCCCGGATTCGTACGAAAGTTCAGACCACGACAGCAGGTCTATACCCGAAGTTTGGTCTGGTTAGCCAAATTGAACCAACGAAATTTAATAAAACATGCTGCTTTAGGTCACTTGTCACTCAGTTTCTTAGGATACTGGATACCTCTGAGAGTTTTAATGGGTAGGCAATAAATTTTGCAAGAAGAATTTCGTCGTACATTTAGCAAGGAGAACACTTTCGAAATGTTCGCTAATGTGAGTTTTTTTTAGACTTTTGTATAACACCAAAGTAACTATTATAGACTCGACCGCCCGTGTTATATTTTCCACCAGTCGACCATGCAGATTCGAGGCTCGGCCTTCAACGTGCGAATTTTCGAGCACATATCGACAACATCGCTTTGCGTCGAGAAATGCAGGCGCAAAGATGGAAACTAGACCGTGACCTAGCTGACGAAAGACGGGACTGCAACTGCATGCATGAACCAAGCATATCAGGCCACGGCTCTGAACTACAACGCGCTTTCTTATGAATTTCAAAAGGCGCAGCAAGAGTTAATCGCTTCAGATGAGATTCTAGATAGGCAGAGGACAATCATCAGTCTGCAGTCTGCCTTAATAGAGCACTATAGGAGAGAAGCGGGGTACGTCACAGAAACAGAATTGGAAGATACTTTAGAGGCTGCCCTTCACGAGGAGCATGCTGAAACAGTCCAGGCTTGTTGGGAAAGCACAATGTCAAATCGATCGTGTTGGCATTATCTGCACCCTGGTGGGCGCTGGGTGTTAGTCGAAGACCAGCCACCTCAAGTAATGTTATTGGCTTCCCTCCACCGGAACTGTTGTGGCACATCCCAGAAATCAGATGGCTCACATTTTGTGAGAATCGCATTCATTCACCATGAGAAATGCTCTGGACACTTCGATTGGAGCGAAACATGCAGACTTCCACAGTTCTGTGCCGAGACGATTACGATTGCATTGCATTGCATTGCAGCCTGACCGGTTCGGCTCTGTTGGCCTTCACACCTTTGCCGAGAACAAGGTGGCAGGAGTCTGGTCGGCGAAACAGCAAACAGCATCCGTCTGGGATGTATCATCAACTTAGGAGACAGTGAAGGCACAATGGTGAAGGAATAGAATAGTATTCCTGGCCGAGGTGTAACTGCACAAGGGAGCGTAATGAAGTATGGGGATGCAGCTTGGTCAGAAGGTTTTGAGTCCTGTGTCCCTGACCTCTGGGTCCTCATCAAGGGTCTCCAGCGGTGGATTCAAGAACTTGAGATAAGCGTCGAGGATCTCCAACAGCGGAATCAAGACCAAGGGATTGAATTACGATGCATTCAAAGAGGGGATTCTCGTTCCTCGTGAGCGCTCGCTTACGAAACCTCCAGGAGTCCAGGGCCATTTCAACATTTGGCTCCGGAGCATTCGTTCTCCCGGGTACAACGCCGCCAAAACTTTTCCAGCTGGCATTGGGACAACAGCTTGGCTTTCCTCTTGTGGGGCCGAATTGGAGACAAATCCGGGGAAGTTCTTAATATATAGATCTATATATCCCAAGATTCTGCGCTAAAGGGTTCGAACTATGATTCTGGTCAGATTAATAAAGAACAGGCCTAGAGCTATGAAGCACTCACTAGTTTCACAGCATCTCTTTGGAACTGATGGTAATCTCCTTAATTAAGGGTCTCGCATTGAAGATATCAACCAGATATCAAAACAGAATGTGTGATTTACCCATTCTGTCGAAGGGATTCACTTCTCACATCTGCATGTCTCACATCATGCATTCACCGAACACCAGAGCAGAGTATTCACCTGCCTTCCAGTCCAATAGCCGACTGATGCCTGAATAGACAGCGCCCATTTGGGCATATAAATAGTAGATAGATTTGATAGTTTAGCTAGTCTCTATTCTACCTGCTTTATCACACTTTTGCTTCCGTGCACACAGTTCATCGATATTGTGTTCAACAGGAACTGCCTCACGGGAACGAGACGGCTTTAGGCATGAGGGGTTCTCAATTGCCTCTAGGATGACCAAGCAGGCGCTGCGAGTCACTATTAGAAACTAGGCAGGCATATGGGGGCTATCGAAGATGGCTAGCATGAAGTTGGGAACTCTAACGTGGCATACGTTAACCCTAGATCAAACGTTCTTGCTAGACGATATCAAACGTTCTTGTTAGACGATATCAAACGTTCTTGCTAGACGATATTCTAGATGTGCAAAGTCGTCAACGTATACTGTATACTACATGCGATTGTGCCTCTCTCCTTTACCTACAGCCCTAATCCTTTTCATCCGCTAGTCCGCTGCTTCACTGTCATGTCATTCTTCCCTCACAATGCATCGCAGACGACAGTCTGTGACTCTAAAGCCCCATCATCAACCTCGACATTGCATGACATGATATTGCCTGGGAAAACTGCATGCCACACAACGTGCTTCTGCTTCTTCGTCCTTCTCCGCAGTTGATGCGGCGTTCGAGACGTTTCGTGAAGTGGCTGCTGTTCCCCGTCACTAGGTGAGGCCCGCACGCCACCACGTTCGCCACAAATCTCTTCTTCACGCCGCGGCAGCAGAACTGCATTACCTCCGTCCACTGTCCACTGCCCTGCGTTGGGTCTCAGCCCCCGACCGGTGTATTGGCTTTCAGCAGCGCCCTCCGGAAGCACACGTAACCAAGCTGGCGGCAAAATGCCGAATCGTGCCTGCCTGTAAGGGGCCAGCTGACTGACCCCCGAGTTAATGAATTTCGAGTTGCTAGAGATCGTCCTGGCTACTACGAGAGCATTCTTTCCCTTATTTCAGAACATTGATCTAATTCTAAATGTCAAAATCAACGAAGGGCCAAGATGGACACAACATCAAATAAATCCACGATGCCAGGAGGCGTCGACGGGTGGGTGCGTGCACGCACCTTTGCCAATGCAGCGGGCGCCAAACTCAGCGTGGACATACCTCGCGACTGAGATTATAAATCTTAGAATCAGTGGAGTGGATAGTAGGAATATCTTCAAAATATATAAATCTAAGATCAGGATATAAGTAAGGCAATGTTATACTACAAGGCTTATTCTTGGTTATCAGTTCGGTAGATTTAGCTTAATAATATCCAGCCTAGCACCCTAGGGATAAATTAGAATCTCGTTGATTACCTCATTGATCATTAATTCACGCTGAGATCGAGAGAGATCAACTACGTCATCACTTCACCCGGAGAGGAACGCGGCGATGCGTGCTTTGCGCGGCTGCGGATGCAGCGCATTTACTGTCTCTTCTCTTCTTTTCTTTTTTTATTTCACCTCTCTGTTTCTTCTTTCTTCTTTGTCCTTTGTCCTTTTTCCTTTTTCCTCTACTTCTACCCTCTACCCTCTCTCTACCCTCTACCCTCTACCTTCATGCACCCGTGAATGCTGCGATCCTCCCTCGCCGAGCCACGACTTTGGCGATCCTTCATCGCCGGGCCATCTGCCGCCGCTCTTACGCTGCCGTGTCTGCGGAGGCGGCGCCATCTCTCGCCGCCTTATTGGGCATCATTCTCCGTGAACATGTCGCCGAAGCGGAAGAGGGCGTCGGCGGACGCAGAGGCAGAGGCAGAGGCTACGGTACCAGAGCCGGCCGTTCTGCAGCCGCAGAGACGTGCACAGCCGGCTGCGACGCGCAGCAGTCGGCCTCGGAGAGCGGCGCAGGCATCCGGTGTGCAGGAAATGACTAGGGCTGATGAGGGTAGGACATCGTCCGCGGAGACAGGCTTGAACAATTCACTGGCTGCACATGGGAGCAAGCACCCTCGTAGCTCCCCCGACCATTGGAATCAGCAGCATGAAATGCCGACGAAGAAGAAGAGACAGCCCACGAAAAGCTCTCTCGCAGCGAAGAAAGGCTCCGACGAGCTAAAAGCCTTCCGCGCCTCTCAAGCCGCCTCAGCCCTTGCAACAAAGCTGGAAAACGACGACGCAACACACCGAGTCGACCCCGAAGCCGGAGGCAACGTCGCAGAGGACATCGAGACCGTCAAGCACGAAGCCGCGCGCCCCCCGCCCGTAAACAGCGCCTACCTCCCGCTGCCCTGGAAGGGGCGCCTGGGATACGCATGTCTCAACACCTACCTGCGCACCTCAGACCCGCCCGTCTTCTCCAGCAGGACGTGTCGCATCGCGAGCATCCTCTCGCACCGACACCCGCTGCGGGACGCCTCGCGGCCCGAACACCCCACGACGAACCGGCCGGACCGGGACGCCGCGCCCGACGTCGCGCTCGGGCAGCGCCACGTGCAGGACCTGGGCCTGGCGAACGCGCGGGACGTGGCGCGGATGCTGCGATGGAACGACAGGTTCGGGATCCGGTTCCTGCGGCTGAGCAGCGAGATGTTCCCCTTTGCGTCGCACGAGGCGCACGGATACCGCCTCGCGCCCTTCGCGGCCGACGTGCTCGCCGACGCGGGCCGCGTGGCTGCGCACCTGGGACACCGGCTCACGGTGCATCCGGGGCAGTTCACGCAGCTGGGCAGTCCGCGGAGGCAGGTGATCGAGGGTGCCGTGAGGGATCTGGAGTACCACGATGAGATGCTGAGCCTGCTGCGGTTGCCGGAGCAGATGGATCGCGATGCGGTGATCGTGCTGCATCTGGGCGGGACGTATGGGGACAAGGCGGCGACGGTGGATCGGTTCAGGGAGAACTACAAGGGCCTGTCGGAGAGTATCAAGAGGAGACTGGTGCTTGAGAACGACGACGTGGCGTGGTCCGTCCATGACCTGCTCCCGCTGTGCGAGGAGCTCGACATCCCGCTCGTCCTCGACTTTCACCATCATAACATCGTTTTTGATAGCAGTAGGGTGCGCGAGGGCACGCGGGATATTGTAGAGTTGTTCCCGCGCATCGCGAAGACGTGGCAGAGGAAGCGGATGACGCAGAAAATGCACTATTCCGAGGCGTGTCCCGATGCGGTGACGGGGCGGCAGAGGAGGAAGCACAGTGCGCGGGTGAAGACGCTGCCGCCGTGTCCGGATGATATGGACCTGATGATCGAGGCGAAGGACAAGGAGCAGGCCGTTTTTGAGCTGATGAGGACGTTTAGGCTGCCTGGGTGGGATGGGTTCAACGACATCATTCCGTACGAGAGGACGGATGATAATAGGGCGGTGCCGAGGAAGGCGAGGAGGAAGAAGACGAAGAAGCAAGTCGCTGCGGAGATTGAGGAGTTTGGCGAGGAGGTGCCGGGGAGTCCTGAGGCGGAGAGGGAGGAGGTGGAGGAGAGTGAGATTGGGATGGGGGGCCCGGAGAAGCGCGTGTATTGGCCGCCGGGCATGGAAGAATGGCTTCGTCCGAAGAAGCGCGAGGGTAAGAAGAAGGACGCCGGAGTCCCGGAGCCCGACCATATCAGCACCGCGACTCCGTATAACGTCGCAGCGGGACGGGAATTGGGGATTAAAGAAAGGAAACCGATGGATGAGGCATTGAGAGAAAGGATCAAGAGCGCGCACTCAATTAGTGACGTACAGGCAATTTTGGATGAAGTCAAGGAGCGGAATAGGGCCGATGTGTTGGCGCCTTTGCAGGTTCAGCCTAAGAAGGAAAAGGGGAGGGGGCGTTGGAATGGGAATGGGAGTGGCAAGAAAGGGAAAGCGAAGGCGAAGAAGGAGAAAAGGGAGGGTACACCTAGTGATGCTGCGGAGAGCGAGTATTTGACGATGGAGGAGTTGGCTTCGGGCGAGGACAAAGACGTAAGTAGTGGGACTGTTGTGAATGCGGCGGAAGAGAAGAAGCGGCCGGTGAGGAGGAGCAGGAGGGTGAGTGCCAGGAACGTGGACTATGCAGATAGCGGTGCGGACGAGGAGATGGAATCGTGATCCTGGACCGACCCTGCCTCTCTCAGGAACGATGCGGATCATCGACATCCACCATGTTCTTGACATCCACCATGTTCTGCGCGGGGATCGAGGATGGGAGGGGATGGGGAATTGACAGTTGCCTCCTTCCACGTGGATGATCCTGGACTTTCTTTTGATGGGCGGACAGGAAGACTCTCTTTTGCTGGGCCGATAGGGAAGGCAGATGCGCTGTTTGGGCACGTACATAGCAGCTACACATCTGCGCCGAGGCAACGCTGAATCTGATAGTCTACTGTATGTACTGTATGTATGTATGTACAGGTGAAGCGCTGCGCTCAGGCATCTAGGCTATCTAAGCCCCTCTCCTGTATCAATGACAGAACCACAGGCGGGCGGCGATTGCATGCCTGCTTTATGGGCTTGAGGGAGAGAGACGGGATAGGGGGGCGAGCGGTCATGCGAGGCGTGAGCAAAGCACTGTCGTCGATATCAGATCCAAGCAATTCTCCCCAGTTGGAGCCTCGCGCTGCGCTCAGATACTTACTAATTCCTGCTATGTACTGCTGTCACTATTGCCTTCCATTTGCCAGAGCGCTGCTGCTCTTGCGGCGGGAGCTGGGCACAGCAAGGGAAGTGGATGTCCAAACACGGAATACGCAGTGCGACTGCTCTGCCCGGATGAGGCATGGCTTCAGAGCTCTAAGGAGGAGTACGAGCGCAAGAGAGTCGCGAGGACGGGCTGTGGAGCAATCTCGTTACCAAAGTCTGAAGATTCGTTAAATGCGCTCTCGCTGTTCGAGATTATTATTCAGGGAGGGAGACCATAGGCGTCAAATCAATATCCGAGATGTGGCGATCGATCGTTAGTTAGATAACGTGCGACTTTACGATTTAGTGGTTTTTAGTGAACGCGTGCGCCGTGGATGCCATGCCAACCAGTGTAGTGCCGGCAGGAGGTGGCTCGGGATGCATACACCAGGAGTCTGGGGAGGGGCATCATTATTTTCGCAAGAGATCGATTTCATCCTCTGTACGTAGGTATGTATGTATGTACATAGCAGAATCGCACATGGCGTTTGTCCAAGTCCAGACTGCCGAGTTGGGCCCCAGACTTGGCGAGGCGCAAGACGTCTAAGACGTCCAAGAGACATATCGGCACGTGTACTAGAGACACAGTGGAGATCAGTCTCGCAGCCACAAATTGCTTTGACGCAATAACGTGGCGCTTCTGACTATTTTTACAGACGTAAAGGGAAGCTCTCGGAGACGACAGAGGTGTGGATTGGACGCGGAGGGTTTCGCAATATGTATGTAGGTATTCCTTTTTCATTTGCATCTGCCAGGACTCGGCGAAGAATACAGCGGGATATTGAAGGTGAAGGGGGCTGGGAAGAGGGAAGAGGGAAGAGGGAAGAGCGAAGAGGGAAGAGGGGAGGGAAAAGGCGGCGAAGCACATTATCCCGTGTATGCTGGCAGCCATGCTGCAGCTCGCCACGAGACACTCACGGAGTACATACAGGCGTGCATGAATGAGCCGTCGTCGTCTTGCTCTGTCTGATAATGGCATTGTCCACGTCGCCGGTGCTGCCCGTGACGGCTCTCGAGCTCTCGGGCGCCCTCGACTTCTCGAAGCGCAGGAGAAGCGTGATAGAAGCGAGGAACTACAGCTCTATCCCAGGCGGCTACAGCAACTAAAGGCGCCTCTTTGCTCATCCCCCGCCTTCTAACCGCACATGTTTAGGGCTCCAAGCCTCGCGAGTCCCGAGCGTCGTGAGAGGAGTGATGAGAGTCGTGGCCGTGAGCATGCATTTCGAGGTCGATGGGCCAGGGAAGCAGCAGATGCGGAGCTGCATCCTCGGGATTGGGATTGGGGAATTTTCTAGGGGACCAGGGCCATGGGTGGTGGGGTGGTCCGTGGCAGGGCGTTCCTGGACCGGGAGATGGATGGATGCATTGGATTCAATGGATTAGACGGGGGTTCGGATGGTTTTGGATGTTTGGGAGCTTGGAAGCACGAGGAGAGGAGGAGGAGGAGGAGGAGAGGAGGAGAGGAGGAGAGGAGGAGAGGAGGAGGAGGAGAGGAGGAGGAGGGGAGGACGAGGGGAGGACGAGGACAAGGCGGGGTCCAAGGCCTGCCAAGTGCATTGGAGAGACACACGAGCCTCTTGCAGCGATGTTATTTTCTCCGTGTTGCAGCAATAGCGCGGCTGTTCGAGGACCAACGGAGTACCTTTGCGCTGCTGTGTGAATTAAGCTGTCGTTGTGACATTTGCAAGATTTGCACCAATTGTTATTATTGTTGTTGTTGTTGTTGTTGAATTTTCTGCAGACTGATTGATCTTATCACGCCAATCCGATCCGATCCGATCCGATCAGATCAGACGAGCAACGTGCGATTTTGAGAAGGAGAAGACTGGTGGAGAGGGGGGAGCAAAAGCGTGATGTCGAGGATGATATGTCCATGTCAATGTCGATGTCAATGCGGATGTTCCTTTCGCGGGGTAGCTGGGGAGGAGGAGACGAGGCGACGACGCGCTTATTGGACGACTCGGTTCTACTGTACAAATACCGCCGAACGGTTGGATAGTGGGGGGAATACGGGGAAATGAGAAATGAGAAATGAAAAATGAAAAATGAGAAATGGACAAGGCTTGGACTTGGGATCAAAGGCTTGAAGGATCTGGAGGTTGAGATTTGACCAGAGAGAAGGCATTAAAACATAGTGCAACACAGTCAAAACAGTCCAAATGGAGGGTGAGACAGGTGGCTGGGTTTATGCTGTGCTTCTTGCTTCGTTGGCGGAAGCTGCGACTGGGAGAGAGAGAGACAGGATGAGAATTGTTTTGGGATCCAGAGCAGAGCAGAGCGGAGTAGAGCTGACATGCTGTGAACGATGATGTCCATCGGACTGCGTCCTGTGCGACACTTTTCATGCTACACTACAGAGCTTGAGGCCAGGAATCGATCATGAGATATTCAGCTCTGCAGCTTTGCAGCGAGGGGAGCTGAGCACTGCTTGCTATACTCTACTCTCTTCTGCTCTGCTTACGCCATCTTGCAATTCTGCATCATCAGCTGCGCGTTTGAGACGACATTACTCTATGTATTGCTACTCCGTCGATCGAGTTCTCAATCTTCAATCTTCAATCTTCACCCGCATTTACTCTGAAGTGGCGGCGTAAGGGTGCATCACATCACATCACGCACGGCTCAGTTACTGCACAGCGCACGTCCGAGCCACCGAGTCTCGCCGCCGCCGTCCGTCATAGTCTGAAGAAAACACCGAACACTGAAATGTTCTCTCCACTCGACAGGATATTTCCTCCGGATGTATGTAGATAGGTACTGTGTTGTATCCCTATGTACATACCTACAGTACATCGCCCTGATCCCCGAGGATAGAGCAATATCTCTCCAACAACTATACGCAAACCAAATATACACAAAACCCAGCCAGCAGCCAGCCGACGGAGGACGCAAGCTGTGCAACGCAGTACATATATACATATGTACATACTTGCGCATTTCGTGCAACTAACAAGGCCCCGAGCGACGAGATGTTGCAGTCCTCTTCTCCCTTCTCCTGCGAGTCATCTCCCCCCTTCTTCCCAACTCGCGGAGATTTGCCCCGGATACTGGAGAGACTCTACTCCACCTACCCACTCTGCTCTGTCCTTAGCACTGTACTGTGGAGTGTGGAACCGCTTTGACAGGAGGACCTAGTGAGAAACAGCCTCGCTACTCCCTACCTAGCTACACCACACGACACTGCGGCGGAGGAATAAAAGGAAGGACTGGTATCCGTAATGGGCGGGCTGTTGGGGGAGCCTGTGGTGCGGAGCACCTGTACTGCACCACAGTGCCTGCGGGGTCCGTCTCGGGCTCAGACCCAACGCCCTCACGCCCTCATGCCCTCACTCATCCTGGCTCCATCATCACGCAGACTCGCCGATTCGCATGGCTCTGACCTGTAACCCAATTCTCACCACGACTCACCGGGGTCATGCTCTTGCAGCGCCCATTGCTTGGCCCCATCGAGCCATCCTCCGCACACAGCATCCACAGCACCCCGTCCGTACTCCATGGAGAGGTACTCGCATTGTACAACAGTAATACATGTAATAATGAGGAACCATGCATATAGATCTCCACATGCCCGCCCCCAGACTGCTTCTGCTTCTGCTTCGCGAGTTGACGTGCGGTTTGAAATATCGAACGTCGGCTGTCCTGACCTCCTCGTCGCCTCGAGGCTTTTGCCTATCTTTTTATTTGTTTGTTTGCCTTTCAGCAACCCGACCGAGCCAGCTTGAGTGTGGATTGTAAGATAATAATATACGCATTGCGCCGAGAGCGCAGGACGCAGAAATGTATCAGGCGACGAATGTCTATCTGATTTGCGGCTTCGCTGCCATTGGTAAGTCCTCACGAATCCGCATTCCTGTCTTGCATGTCTCAAATCCACGAGGCAAGCACACGATTATCGATGGACCCTGCTGATCTTGGGTGGGAATGTAGGCGGTGGGCTTTTTGGTTTTGATATTTCGTCGATGAGTGGAGTCTTGGGCACGCAGGCATACAAACGATATTATGGCAATCCGTAAGCATGCCGAGTTTGGACATTGGCCATGTGCTCATTGAAGGCCAGAGTATCTTCGGTCCAGGGCGCTATCACGGCTGCTATGCCCTTTGGCTCCTTCGTCGGAGCTCTCGCATCATCTTTCATCGCAGATAGATTCTCCCGACGAACAGCAATCCAAATAGCATGTATCATATGGGTGGTCGGCTCAATGTACGTCTTCTCCTCTGCCCATCCGCTCTTTTCCCCTAACACATCCGCAGAATCCAATGCGCCTCTAATGGCATCGCCATGCTCGTCGTCGGCCGCGCGATTTCTGGCCTCTGTATCGGTATCGCCTCGACCATCGTCCCCATCTACCAATCAGAAATCGCCCCCAAAGAAATCCGAGGACGTGTCGTCACATTACAGCAATGGGCCATCACTTGGGGTATCTTGATCCAGTACTTCATCCAATACGGCGCCTCCCACGTCGGCGGGGGTCCTGATGACCCAAACCAGCCCGAGTCGGCCTTCCGCATCCCCTGGGGTATTCAGATGGTCCCCGGTATAATTTTGGGCTTGGGCCTGTTCTTTCTCCCGAGGAGTCCCAGATGGTTGGCGAGCAAGGATAGATGGGACGAGGCCATCCAGGTCCTGGCGGATCTGCATGCGAATGGCGACATCGAGCACCCGAAGGTGTTGGCCGAGTATCAAGAGATCGAGGAGGCGCTGAGATTCGAGAGAGAGGAGGCGAAGAGTAGCACGCGCGCATTGTTCGAGCCGCGAATGATCAAGAGAGTTCTTTTGGGCATGAGTATTCAGATGTGGTCTCAGTTGAGTGGAATTAACATTATGATGTATTACGTTATTTGTAAGCCTATGTTCCCAGTTCCAGCATCCTCTTCATCCACGTTCTAACGCAAGCCCCAGATATCATGGAAACCGCCAACATTGGCTCCCCGCTTCTCACCGCATCCATCCAATACATCATCAACGTCGTCCTCACCCTCCCTGCCATCATCTACATCGACAAATGGGGTCGCCGGCGCTCCCTCCTCATCGGCTCCTTCCTCATGATGGTCTTCCTCTTCATCAACGGCGCCCTGCAGGCCATCTACGGCCAGCCCCAAAAAATCCCCAACAGCGACATCACCTGGATCGTGCTGGACAACAAGCCCGTCTCCTCCGCCATCGTCGCGTGCAGCTACCTCTTCGTCGCCGCCTTTTCCACCACCTGGGGCCCCGCCTCCTGGTGCTACCCCGCGGAGATCTTCCCCTCCAAAGTCCGCGCCAAGGCCGTCAGTCTCGCGACCTCGTCCAACTGGTTCTGGAACAGCGTCCTGAGCTACGCCGTGCCGCCCATGCTGTACCACATCTCGTGGAAGCTGTACATGATCTTCGGCACCTTCAACGGGCTCGCACTGATCCACGTCTTCCTCGCGGCGCCCGAGACCAAGGGCAAGCTGCTCGAGGAGATGGACGACGTGTTCGACTCGGGCCGCAAGGCCTGGCAGCGGCAGCCCAAGGGCAGCAGGCTCGACGACCTGGCGAAGCGCATCGAGGAGGGCGCCATCAAGGCGCCGGGCAGGGCGTACGTCGGTGGCCTCGGGGCCGATTCGAAGAGGGATAGCACGGGGGGCGGGAGGAGCAGTAGTACGGTTAGTCTGCAGCCCTACCATGCGCAGCGGGAGGCGGAGCCGTGAGCGATGCCTCTCGGCCTGAATCTGTTGCCATGTATACACGACGTCTGTCTTGGAATATTGCTGTTGCTGTTGTCGCCGAATGTAGCGAGGTTTCTGCTCGTCAGGCCCGCGTAGGCCCTCGAGGCTCATATGTTTCTTATTTTATTTTATTTTATCTTTTTGCCATCCATCTGCCGTTTCTTGTTGGTCTGGATACCTGTTTGCTTACTTCTTGCCGTGTCAATAGTGGGGACATAGGCATGATTGGGAGAGATTATGAGATGGGTTCATGATGTTTATGACGGAGCGAAAGGGAACGAGAAAGGGCGAAGCGGTGGGATCGGGGGGTTGAATCTGTGGATTAAAAGGGAGAAGAATTGGAGAGAGGGGGAGGAGAAACGAGAAGAGAGGGGATGGATTCTGTATAATAGAATGGTATCGCGCTTACGGTGGCGCTGTTTCGATAAGTACGGGTCAAAAATAGTAAAAATCGAGCTCGAGAGCACTCTATAATTTGTAGTGACTGAGTATGGAATTTTGTGCTCAGAGGTCAATCCTCCCAGCGGCTGTTCCAGCGCATTTCCGGAGTACACACACTCATGGATGGGCTTCTAGGAGCTTGAAACTGCATCATGACCCGTCGGGCACGAGAAGCGGGCGCATACATGCCAAGCTTCCTCCTCGCTTTAACCTGTGCATCTATGCATGCGTAATGATCGTGGCGATGATGATAATCTGGATGAGACAGCCCAGAGGGTGGCGCATCAAACCTTGGAGGTTTCCGATCGATTTCGAGTCTAGAGTGGCTGATGCAGCCCATGGGATGGACGTTCGGTTTATGACGCTGGAGGCGCGCTGGGGTCGAGAAGGAGAGGGGAGGAAACAATCAGTTTGACAGTAATGAACTGTGTATATTGTCGAATATGAAAAGTCGAAGGGTAAAAGGCTGCACTGTGGATGCTGCTCTTGATATAGGTGGCCTGGAGGCTGGAGCAAAGGCGCAAAAATCGGCAGTATGCATGGTTTGCTCCGTGGATCTGTCAAAGCCGTCTAGAAACACTATCTATTGGAAGCATCTGGAGGTCTGATATTCAACGAAAGTGGGAAGAAGAAAGGAGGAGAGGAGAGGAGAGGAAAGAAAGGTTGAAAGAGGGAATGGATATTCACCACTCTTGTCGCTCGCTTACCCTCTATATATATATAGCCCTAAAATTATTCACCTAGATCTCCTCTTCCTTAGTTAAACAGTTAACAATAACTATTGTCTCATTGCGCACTGCGTGAGAAAGCGACATGGCTAATGATCTGCATGGCAGATGTGGATGCGGAGCATGGCGATCCTATGCATATCGTAAGCTGTGATATTGTATGAGATGAGACGCGCGACTTTTTCAATCTCCTAAGAATGCCACTGGGAATCTCCACCACTTGCTGACACACACTTTCAACAGTATGCATTATACTATAAGCAAGAATTCAAGGCAAGAAGATGCATTATACTCAAGGCAATAGAAAGGTTTGATGGATGGATTTCTTAACTTCGAGAACATCACAGATCTGGATACGAGATATCCGCTCCTTCAGCTTCCGTTAGACCGAGGTTTGATTCCCATGTCGACCGTCTTCGTCATTTTTCTCATCCTTTCATAGAATGAGTTAAAATTTCTATGAGAGGAGATCAGAGTTGGATGCGATTGCAAAAGTTTGTTTCTCGTATCTAAATGCTGGTGCAGTTGGCGGCATGTTTCGTCACTTCCCACGAAGCCCTCTCACCTATTCTTTTTCCAAAAAAAGAAAAACCTTCTTTCCCTTACAATTTGCCAATTGGACCACTTGAGCTTCTCTAGATTGCCTGTGCAAGCAACGATGCACCATCAAGCAGCTTTTCCCCGCTCAATCTGAAAAGACGGGGCGAGCGTTAAATGTATATTAATCCCCTCGGATGATCATGTTCCGCACCCCGCGTTCGTTCCTGTCTTCCTGAACAGCCGGCATTTGCCAAAGTGCCCAATGTTTGGCCTCGCCTTCTGTGCCTGAATTTTCATATGTTGATGATGCGATGGCACTATATGGCAATATGAACGCTGAATTGACGCACCTATGGGAATGAGGCGGGAGGAAAGTCTGAATGCCTGACAAATTAAGGGGAGCGAGATGAGCTGTGATGCGATGGCATGCTAAGAAAATGGGATATATATCTCCTCCCTTGGCCGTAGGTGAAGGTTTATTTCTTCTGGTCTTTTCTTCTGCTGAACCTGGCGCTGCATCCTGCCGTTTATCGCATTTCTTGTATTGGTTTTCGCAAGAAGTGAAGGAACCAGAGATTTACCCAACATGTATATCTCTCTCCCCCTCCTCACGGCAGCACTTGCATGTTCAGTAGCTGCCGCACCAGAGAAGCCTCATCAACCAAGCAGATGCCGCACCACGAGTAATTACCCCGGCTGGGCGAAGATCAAGAATGCCTTCATCTTGTGCGTCTCCTGATCGATTTTTCGCTCCCATCCAAGCTGACAATCTCCAGCGGCGATTCCTACACCCAAACCGGCTTCAATGTGTCCCTCACACAGCCCGCACCAGGAAACCCACTGGGAAACCCCAGCTACCCCGGCTGGACCTCCTCCAACGGACCGAACTGGGTCGATTTCCTCACCGTCAAATACAACGCCTCGGAGCTGCTCACCTACAACCTCGCCTACGGCGGCGCCACCGTCTCCGCCTCGCTCGTAACCCCCTACGCCCCACAAGTGCTCTCCCTCTCCGACCAAGTCGAGCAGCTCTTCGTCCCCACCTACGCCTTCTCGCCCGCCTGGTCGGGCGCCGACACGCTCTTCGGGATCTTCATGGGCATCAACGACGTCGGGAACAGCTGGTGGCTCGGCGACGCCGCCGCCGCGGTCCTCAATAACAAGATCTTCGCCATCTACGATGGCCTCGTCGAGGAGCTGTATAACTCGGGCGCGAGGAACTTCGTCTTCCTCGACGTGCCGCCCGTGGATCGTAGCCCGTTGATGATGGCGCAGGGCGCGGAGGCGCCGGCGCTGGTGGATAAGGCTATTAAGGCGTTTAATGTGGGCGTCAAGGGGTTGGCGCAGGGGCTGAAGGGGCAGCATCCTGAGGTCAATGTGTTCTTCGTGAGTGCATGGGAGGCATTCACGGCGGTGTTGGATAAGCCCAGCAGCTATCCTGCTACTGCGTTGTACAAGAATACGACGGGGTATTGCGAGGCGTATCAGAAGTAAGTGATCTCAAAAGGTGCAAATAGACATGGAAACTGACGAGAGTAGTGGCACGTCGAAGTGGGATACGTTTGAGCCAGCTTGTGGACTGCCTGTTAATGAGTACTTTTGGTTGAATAGTCTGCATCCGACGTATCCTGTGCACGATGTGCTTGCGGAGAATGTGGCGAGCCAGTTGAAGAGTGGACCCAATATTTGTTAGGGGGAGGAATGAAGGGATGGGCAGAGGGAAGGAATCGTACGTGCGAAGTTTGTTTTTGTAAATAGGTTGTTTTGTAAATAGGAAGAATGAAAAGGGAACGGTATAAATGAATATTATGAAAGAAGATGGGGATCGAGAAGATATGAGAACAGATCCTGTTTTTGTCTCTTTGAAGATGATATTCAAAGATCATGAACAGTGAATCATTAACATAGAATCTGTTGATGCCCGAGATGTAACAGGAACGAAACCCTCAAACCAACCTCTGAAGTCAAATTTGGACGACATGATACACCACATACTCTTTAGGCCATCTTAAAGCAACCTGCCAACCAGGAAGATGTCTCCTATGAGTAGATATCATGCAGATGTTGCTTCGGAGCTGCGTGATTGAGACCAGACTTTTGACCATTATGACTATTCATCGACATAACGGAAACATGGAAACATTTCAGGAGACTTACATGTGAGACACCGCGTAGAACGAGTAGCTGGCTGATTTCTACCATCTTTCTTGAAAGCCAAATTTAGACCTTAGAGCTAGAAAGCCGCATGGTCGAAATGCTCCATGCCTAACGAGAGGGGGGTGGATGATGGGATTAAACCCGTGCTATACCCGCTGACTGACTATCGACTCGGCATTGTGAGTAAGATATGTAGCTAAGGCCGAGAAGGCGCAAGCCCCTTGACTCTTTCGTGCTGACGGGAGCGGGGTAGTAGAGGCCGAGGGCAGCGCTTATGCTGGACTTCGAGCGACAAGCGCGAGTTACTTTTGCCGCGATCTGTTGTGATGCAGTGAAGAGCAGCTATGGAGTAGGTAGAAAACGTGGCCACTGAGGCTTCATTGACGAATGGCTATTTCACAACTTAACGCCCGCTGCGCCTTTCTCAGCATGCCCCAGAAACGCCACAGGCACATCAACGACCTTGTCTCTGATATAGTCCGCAAATCCCTTCCCTAGGGAATCCAATCTCGTACTCCCACTAACCCCCCTGCCCAAAATCCCATAAATCACAAAATGCACCGCCAATATGCCCTCGAACTCCACGCGCTCCAGGAAGAACTCCTCCCGCCAGTCCTCGCCCATCAGCTCGGTGAACTTCGCCCGGCTGAGGAACGTCCGGAACCATGACCAGTGCACGGCGTTGCGGACAAAGAGGCCGCAGTTCAGGTTCGAGCCTTTGTCGCCGGAGCGCGCCAGCGCGATGGCGCCGAGCGGGAGGGGCTGCGTCGGGCCGAAGGTGGAGAGGGAGGTCGGGCTGGGAGTGTCGTAGGACTCGCGGCGCTCGAGTGTTTCGTATGCTGGTGGATGGCCTGCCGGGATGGTGGTGGGAGAGGTGCCGCTGGTAGCTAGGATGACGACGGATTCTTCGAGGGAATCCTGTGCGTAGATGGATGGGTAGTAGGCGAGGAAGGGCTTAGGGATTGCGGTGCGGAAATCGAGAGCGGAGTGGAACCCTAGAATACGTCGTTAATTGACGATCTGGGGGCTTTGGGAGAGGGAAAGAGGAGAGGAGTTGTACCGGAAAAATGCTGCAGGGCGATGTCTTTGAATGTGTTTAGAAGGCCGATGAGAGGTTGTGGAGTCGCGGCTTCGGCGAAAAGGCGGCAGTACGTTGTGCTGCGCAGCTGGCTCTTGGGATTTGGCTCCGGAATGCCGACGCTGTTTGGATGTCAGGATGGGATCGTGGTAAGGAGAGAGGGCGCAGTGTTATGGCTTGCTTACATCTGGAACTCGAGCACGGCGAAGTCCTTGTCGATTCCTGCTTTGCGCAGGCCTCGTCGGACCTGCATTTCGAGGAGCTGCCATTTCTTGGCTGTGCCCCAGCCAGTAGCGTTGAGCAGGAGTTGCGATTGGTAGCCGCCATGGTAGAAGATCGCAGCTTTGGTTGTGGGGGGCGGTGGTCTGCCAGTGATTCCAGTAATGCGAACGCTGTGAGGATGGAAGTATCAGCCATCGAGATCATGGCTCTTTAGAAGGATTAATAGGACTTACCGATCTTCACCGATTGACTTGATAGAGACGTTGTTTAGATACGCTTTCACGTCGCTATGCAAATAAATAGTACCTTGTAATTCATACAGGAACTGGCAGCGAACAGTATCCTCCGTAACCAGTCCTCCCATACCTGCATGCTTCGTGATGACGCAACTGCCGTCCGCCTCAATCTCTGCGATTGGAAAACCAGGATCCATAAATGTCTCGAGATCATATTCCGTGAAGCCAGAGAAGTTGCCGCCCGTAGAATATGCTGAGCATTCGATCAAATGTCCAGCAATCAATGCGCCCGCAAGCTGGTCGTAGTCGCTATCGCTCCAATTGTGCCAGTACCACGCTGCCCCGATGACAGGCGAAGCGTCGGATACGCGCCCACAGATGATTATGTCGGCGCCGGCACGCAAGCCTTGCACAATGGCTCTGGCGCCCAAATACGCATTCGCCGAAACGAGTGGAACGGAAGGCAGATTGCGAAAGGCAAGAGAAGTGTCTGGTACTTTGACATCAGGGTTGACTGAGTCCAAATGCGGCGGCAATTTGTTTCCCAGGGACGCCAGGTCAGGCCCGAGTTTTGGGAGGAGGTCGTCTCCAGAAACATATGCGACCTTGATTCGGTGGCCGCGTTCCGATACCAGATCTGCGACTTTTGCGGCAAGGCCGGCGGGATTCAGACAGCCGCCGTTGATGACGACTTTAATTTTGCGATCGGCGAGGACGTCGATGCTGGCTTTTATGCCTTCCCATGCTGTGTCCTCCCATCCGTCGTGTTTTCCTGCTCTATAGGCCTCGGCATCTTCAGCGAGGTTCATCTCTGTTACGAATTAGCCTTCTGAACATAGCAACAAGATAATTTTTGCAGGAACTGAAATGAGGAACTGACCAGCCAGATAGTCGCCGGTGATGAAGTCCACATCGCCGAGAGTCGCCTGCCGCAACATCTGCCAGCTTGGATCATCTATGTTGCAATATGTGTTAATGTTCACATCTTGAATTCAGTTCCATTGGGTACTGTACTCTTGTAACCCGAGCAGTTTGCAACTCTAACGGGTCTTGACGGATTCATCTTGACAGACACCAGCTGAGTCTGATGCTTGTTGATTCTTTTCCGAAAAACGACACAGCACAAAGACTCAAAGAAAGACAAGTAAGAAACAATATGAACCTACATGACCATAGTACACTCGTGTCTATAGCATTTTACACGACGTCTAAGTTGCGTAGAGATCGCCAAGTGCCGATTCGCTCTGTAGATCTGGTCGTTTATTTACCGAACTACCGATGTCAACACTTCATCGCATGGTGTTGGAGTAGCCCAGCCCTTCTTCTCGTCTTGACCTGCGCTTGACCGTCTGATATCTGACACATTGACCTCGAATCAGATGGCGGCTATCCCCGGATGTTGTCGTCGCCCTCGGGAATAAGAACGCAGGTGTGATGGAAGACAGTTAGCACGAAGCGCAGCCGAACTTCTGCGCACGGTAGAAGATGGCTAACCCAGCAACAAGCGCCTTAAACGCAGCACACCTCGGCTTGGGAGATAAGCGCCGGCTCGAACAACTGCCTCTCCCTGTTTAGCCAGCATCAGAGATTGTTCGATAGAACGCACTTGGCTTCTTGTGGTGTGGAGGAAAATTGGGTGAATCTGGGGAAATCTGGGGAAATCTGGGGCGAATATAGGGTTAAAGCTTTGACTCTGACTATGTTGACCCTGAAAGGTCTAAGAGAGGAGAGGCTGGGCAGGTTCTAATCTCAAGCCACTCCTATCATTCATTTAATGCTCCATGATTCTCAACAGTCATGGAGCTTAGAGCGTAGACAACAATCTGGAGGAGCCAAGCCGCTCTATTCATGGGGTAAACCATGGTCATTTCCCGAAAGCCCGAACATAGTTCATGAGCTATGGAATCTTTCTTTATATATCGAGGATATACCCCTCAGCCCTTTGACTCCTTTCCATAGCAGCTCCATACCAGAATCATTGCATCATGGCCACCAAAGAAGCGGTACCAACCCACATCGAGGACGTTCAAGATGCGAACTCCGCAGAGCTTTCAGACAACGGCAAGGCCGAAGCTGTCACGCAACCTGGCGTAGATTGGGACGCAGCTGAAGAGAGGAAACTTGTGTATGTGCTGAAAACTTGTCTCAGTGCTGGAGAACCACTTACTCACTTTGGATAGGCGGAAAATCGATTTGCGGATATTTCCCATGCTCTGCACCGTTTTTGCGCTCTCTCTGCTTGATCGAACAAATATCTCGGCAGCCTACATCGCTGGCCTGGCGAAGGATCTTCGGTTGACAGTTGGGTACATACTCCAATGCCATGCTTGGAGCTATTTATGAGCTGACATGGTAACTCTTGCAGCTCACGCTACTCGATCGCTCTATTGGTCTTTTTCATCGGTAAGACCTTTACGCTTTTGAAAATCCGTCATGCTGACTTCTTTTCTTAGGTTATGCTATCTTCGAACTGCCATCCAACTATGTCATCCGTCGCATCGGAGCACGATTGTGGCTCAGCTTCCTCATCATCGTCTGGGGAGTCTGCGTCTTGGCCATGGGTTTCGTCAAGGATTGGGTTTCCCTTACTGTCTTAAGAGCATTATTAGGAATCTTCGAAGCTGGATGTTAGTTCATAGAACTCCTTCTCCTTTCCTATGTATTGTTCATCATACTTACGTAGCTCTAGTATTCCCTGGCGCCATCTTCATTATTGGAAGTTGGTATCGTCAATACGAGACTGCCAGAAGAGTATCTCTTTTCTACATGGCCGCTCTCCTGGCATCTGGCTTTGCCCCAATTGTGAGCCTACTCTGATTTACCTTCAATTGAATGAACTGACTTTTCGACAGTTTGCATATGCTCTCTCTCTGATCAGAGTCGGAGTCGGCATGTATAGATCTGGATGGCGATGGATTTTCATCATTGAAGGAGCAGTAACAGTGGTGGCCGGCATTGCCGCACTCTTCTTCCTTGGAGATTGTAAGTCCATTCCTTGCAGCCTTCCAAACGTGATGATGTTTTAAACATGCGCACACCATTTCTAACGACATCCAGTCCCTGAGAACGCAAAATGGCTATCCGAGCGAGAGAGACACATTGCACAATCGCGAGTCACTATTGACCAGAATGCGCGCAAATATGAACATCCCACCGTGAAGGAGTCTTTTAAGATGATACTTGACTGGAAATTGGCTGTATAGTACGTACTTTACTACCATGATTTCGCCTAGGCAACTGAACAACCAACTAACTTCTCATAGCTCTCTCCAATATTACGTAGCAGCTTCTAGCGTCTATTCACTGGCCTATTTCCAGCCTATCATTTTGATGAATGGGATGGGATTCGACTACGCCAAAGCCCAACTTCTCGGCACCCCTCCTTATGTAAGTTGCCAGAATGCCAGCCTGAAAGTCCAAGAGCTGACCACTTTTATAGGTGTTTGCCATCGTCGCGAGTATGATAATGGCATGGATTTCTGACAAGTACCGCATTCGCTGGGCGTAAGTCTCCTATTCAATCACAGCTCGTTCGTATCGATCACTGACTTTCCTGCAGAGTCCTCTGTTTCCAGTCGATGACCGCGTAGGTCCCTCACAGAAGATATCTGCCACGGAATTCAACTCACTGTTTGAATAGTATTGTCGGCCTTCTCATCGTCCTTTACACTCGACCACCAGGTGTCCGCTACTTCGGGTGCGCAGTCTCCCCCAAATTTCCCCGAACCAATGCTGATTCCAATCCAGTCTCTTCCTCGCCATCTTCGGCTGCCAAGCCAACGTCCCCAGCACTCTTGCCTACGGCCAAAACCAGACCCCACGCATCGAGAAACGCGGCGTCGTCTCTGCAGTCATGATCACCGTCGGTGCCGCCGGTGGTATTACCGGAAGCACCATCTTCCGCTCGCAAGATTCGCCTGTGAGTCCTCCCCTTTATCCGTGTCTGTCTGCCTGTCGTTGGGGAAATGCACTGACCGCGGGAACAGACCTACCTGCCTGGAATGTGGGCCACGATTGCGTTGCAGCTCATGTACACTGTGGTCACTTTTAGCATGTCGATGTACTTCAAGCGCCAGAATAGACTGGCAGATGAGGGCAAGCGGCCTGCGTTGGAGGGTGTGGAGGGATTCAGATATGCTGTATGAGCTCACTATGCTGGCCATAGTGCTATACTGCTGGCCTGTCCTCCTAGTTGTCCAAAACGTCAACTTCGGATATAGGCAGTCTAATGCGAGAGGCTTGCAAACGAGTGAAATGAAGTATCGGATAGAAAGCTGAATTCTGGAGTGGAAGTGACACATTGAGAACAGAGAATATAGTAACGAGATAACGCCTTAATGAATCCACCTATTCATCCAGAGTTCTTACAGAAACTCAAAAACTCATGAGCTGCTTAAGTTACTCAAAAACTTAACTTGTAAGTTTAAGTTGTGTATTTTAAAACTTATAAGTTTTTAAGTTTTAGTTATATCACATTACATAACTTTTTAGTAAACTTATTATAATACAGTAATCGTTGGTTTCGACAAACTGTACTCGGCCGAGTAGTACAGTTGGTCTAAGCAAAATGCGACACGTTAGCAGATGCCGTTCATACTATAAAATCTATAGAAATACTATTAATGAAAATGAATATCTACATCCTAACTAAATAAATCTACATCATATTGTCGAATTGCCTTAGTTTAGGCATTAGTGAGGATCTTATTATGACTTATATGCTTAAGGGGTGTCGTCGCTCTCTGTCACTGTTGCAGTTCTCGGTTACGAAGAGTTGATGCATTCACATAGAATATCCGGCTTGCAGTGATCCCTTTTTCAGTATGATTTTAGGTAATAAAGTTAATTGCCTCCTGTGCCTCCTGTATACACCTTTTAGCATCGTGATCGAGTCGTCGTGGCATTATATTCTGTCATCTATTCGTTTACAAATGCATTGTCATTGCTTGAGGTACTATGGGATTTATAGTATAAACGGCATCTGCCAACTTCTCGCATTTTGCTTGGACGTCGCATTTTGCTTAGACCAACCACCTCCGAGAGGTGGATTGGTAGAAAACCAACGATTAATGATTAGTTGACACTTAACAGGCCAGGTGCGTGATCAGATGAAACATTAACACCTACTACAGTATATAGAAACGCCTCTCGAACTCGACCGCGTCAACTACTCTACCCATCACATCCACCATGTCAAAACCCTCCGGCTACACCTACAGCCAAGGCCACGACCCCTCCGTCCTGCGCGCCCACGGCCACCGCACCTCCGGCAAATGCGCCGCCTTCCTACTCCCACACATCGCGCCCTCATCCCTCATCCTGGACGTCGGGTGCGGGCCGGGCACGATCTCGCTCGGTCTCGCTGCCGCCGCGCCAGATGGGCAAGTCGTTGCCGTCGACTACAGCGCTGACGTCGTTGAGGTCGCAAAACAAAATGCGCAGCAGAGCGGGATCGGGAATTGTGAGTTCAAGACTGGTAATGCTTGTGAGCTGGAGTTTGGAGACGGGGAGTTTGATATAGTGTATGCGCATCAGTGCTTGATTCATCTTAAGGATCCGGCGACGGCGTTGCGGGAGATGCGGAGGGTATGTAAGGCGGGAGGGAGTATTGCGGTTAGAGAAGGTATGAACCCATTTTTATGGTTGTGGCTTCGTTTGCCAATATCGTCTGTTTGAAGTCAGGGCAGTGTTGAAAGCGATCAGGTGATTTTGGCACGATTGCTATACATCCCGATCCAAGCGGTCTGATCGAGACCAGCTTTAGTAACATGGCGGCTGTGAATCGCTCTGGGGGCAGTGAGCCGCGGGCTGGGAGGTATCTGGTTGCGTGGGCGAGGCAGGCCGGGTTTGCGAGGGAGGATATAGCGGTCAGTGGGAGTGTGGAGATATACTCGACCCGGGAGGAGAGACAGTTCATTGGGACGACGTGGGCGGAGAGACATGATCGTTCGGAGATGGGCAGGAGAGTCGTTGAGATGGGGCTGGCTACAAGGGCGGATGTTGAGTCGTGGAAAGATGCATGGCTGAGGTGGATTGAGGCTGAGGATGGATATTTTGCCATCACTCATACGGAGATTCTGTGCCAAAATAGTGGCAGTGTTGGGAAATGAAGAGGTATGGCCGAGTACGATAGGAAAAACTGGATCGAGTCTTGTCGATGGGCCTATGTATAAACTTATAAAAGTAGTCTGTCAGTAGGAAAAAGCTTGTTTCTCGGACATATCCCAGGACATGGTTCCATTGATCACATCTCCCACTTTTTCATGCTTGGGAAATATTGATAGTCTCCAAAACATGTTCTAGAAGAGCCTCGATTCGGAATTAACATGTTGAAGAAGTCAACCAAGTTTGTGGCTGCATCATAGGAGAGTATGGCCTTTCAGAACAGGACCAAGATCCAAAATCGCTTCTGCCAAGGTAGCGCTTTGGCAGTTTGCACATGTCAAAGCTCTCTTTGGGCACCTCTTCTTAAACATATTAGAGCTAAGCAGGCGAGAAGGCGCTTCAGCGCGAAATCTGAAGTCGAGGGATCATGACGTAGAAATAGTGGCTAATCAGCCGCAGAGTACGAAGGTCAGGGAAGCGGAGGTGAGTGAGGATGGCGGCGTGGATCTCGGTGGGGAAAGCGAGAAGGGAGAGGGAAGGGCGGGATTAGGGGTCTGGCGAGGTCATCGTGGTTGTGGGAGTCGTGAGCTCGCAGGGCGTGGTGGATGGATATAATCAGGCGGCTTCGTCCACACTTGAGCCACCCTTGGACCTGATTACCTGTTGTGCGTATTCTTGCTAAGTAGACAGAAACTAGGCGGTTCGTGGGCTGTTTGACACAGGATATAGATTGTTAATGAGGTATCCGCGGTCAGCCACGACAGCAGTTGAGGGCGCGCTGGTGTTGAGCTAGAGGGTGGATTGATGCAAGGAGGGAGTGCTGGAATAAAGGGTGGGTGATAGACTAGATAGTTTCATCAATTCAATTCATCACATTCTTTTGGATTCATCTTTTCAACACTATCTACTACTTATATGTGTGCCCTGAATAGGCACTAGTCGGCAATTGGACTGGAAGGTAGGTAGGTGAACATCCTGTTCTAGATTCACTGTGCATAATGTGAGAATCTTCATGAATCTCCTTCATGATTCACGTCGTGCAACAGTTTGGCATTGTCCGCGGGAAAGACAACTGCGCTGCGGCACTCCGGTTCCGCACTCCGTTGCCGCCCAGGCGTACGTGAATGATATAGATCCTATGATGGCGACATCGATGTCGACGTTGAGAATGGCAAAATCTCGTTGCAGGAGTTGTTCCTGGGATAGTCGAGGGCTATTGGAACCACATCTCGTCACTGGCTGGTGCAATAAACAATGCAAGTCTTGTAATCATCTATTGCGTGGAAATAACATCATAATTAAAACTCAAACATAGGCGTTTCTTGAATCTGGTCACCGTCCTATATACATTTCCGTCATTAAGAATAAGGATCATCCAATCTGCATCATGAATATAATTTTCCAACTTCCTCCATTCCAGCGTCTCGCACATCAATCATCACCACCACAGTTAAACGGATCGGTGTGAATCAAAGCTTCAAGCTTCTCAAGCTCGTGTTTACAGCTTAGCAGCAGTGGCATTGGCAGCAGTGGCATTGGTCAAAGCCGCAACCTGGGCATTGATAAACCCAACAAACTCATCCTTGCGATCACCAACCGTCTTCAAGACATCCTTGACCTTGGTGCCCTCGCACTCGTCGCGGTGATGACCATGCTTCCTGTGCTCATCACGCTTGCTGATACCGAAGCCGATCTCGAACTGGTCGCAGTTATACTGCGACTCGCCGGCCCTCACCATGCAGATCTGCTCGGCCTTGCATGCGGCGTCGCAAGCCTTGACCTGGAAGCCGCGAGACCTGCGTGCGTAGTAACCCTGGAAAGCCGAATCGCTGGCCTCGAAGACGGCTGTGACGTTGTGCCAGAAGGCCGGGCTGAGCTCGGCGGTTGCGGCGGTGACTGGTGGAGTGAGAAGAGCGCCGTAGGTTTCCTTGGCAGAGTAGTACTTCTTCCAGACGAGAGTGGTGGCGTTGATGTCGGTGGTGTAGTCGGTGAAATCGAGGATAGCATAGGTGACTGGATCGATGGAATAGACGCGGAAAGTTGGGGCACCAGATGTTGGGGTCATGGATGGGGCGATGTAGGACATGCCGACGGCGTTCTGCGCGTTGCGATTGTTGTAGTCAGAGTAAGAAATCTCGAACTCATCCAAATGGGTATGGCCGTAGAACATGGCGGCAATGGTGGCCTCGTAGCGGTTGACGATCTGGTTGAAGATATTGGAGGCGCCGTGGAAGTAATCGGAGGATCCGGGTGGAATGTGGGAGATAATGTAGACGTTCTCGCCGGCATCTTCAGCGCCTTGGAGCTCGTTGACGAGCCAGGTGAATTGGCCGTTAGGGTCGGTTTGCATGGGCTCCTCGTACATCCAGAAGTTAAGGGTGTAGTAGAAGACGGTGTTAAGAGAGATGATGCGGAGGTTGCCACCTGGGTGCTTAACGGAGTATGCGCCGTAATTATCAGCAGTGGAAGCAGCAGTGGTGCCGATCCATTGGGTCCAGTCACCGGCGAGAGAGTTATATGCCCATTGTGCATTAAGGGTCGTGGAGATGGTGCTTGGGGGAAGGCAGTTAACAGGGGCGGTGTCGTGGTTACCCATGGTTGGGTAGACAAGGTTGAGGCTGGAGAGGACGTCGTAGGTGGAGCTCAAATCCTCAAGAACTTCTGGCTTGTCAACGCTCCAGACATCGTGTGCGACAACGTCACCGGTGAAGACAGTGAACGCAGAATTTGGAACAATGGACTTGATAGCAGCAACCATGCTTTGCTGAAGGGTCTTGGGTGGATCACAGAGAGGGTTGCCGAATTGGCCAGCTGGGTAGTCGGTGTTTCCGGGAGCATCATCGGACGTGTAAGAGCGGCAGCAAATTGGCTTGGTGCAGTTATAGTTGGAACCGATCTCGTACTCCAGATCAACGTGAGTGTCACTGATGTGAACAAACTGGATTGGGGTACTTCCGCTGACTGCCGGACGCTTCTTGGCTGGCTTTGCCTTTGGGAATGTGACTGCGTATGAGTTAACCGCTGGGTATTCGCAAAGTCCGAGAAGAGTGGTGCAAAGAGTCCTTGCGGTCCTGGACCCAACATCGACCTTTCTCAAGAGATGTGCAAGGACTGGTCCCTCGGCCGCAATGAGACCCACGCAGACATCATCATCCTCAACCTAGAACGTGTCAGTGAGTTTCATTCTCGGCCGATGAAGATACTGACGTTACTGAGCTTGCAAACATCGGTCATAACGGAGATAAAAGCCTTGTTGCCCAAAATTGCGAGAGCCTTGAGAGCGACCAAGAGTGTCTGATATCATCGTTAGTTGAGTTCTAAAATATGTAACGTTGGAACTCAAACATGAGAGGACACTAGTTGGGGGTCATACACCGCATGCTGCGCAAGTGGCAGCATCCTGAATATCATCGAGGATGTTTGAGACGACGCTTCTCGCGACAACGTTGGAAGTCTCGGGAACGACAGGGGATGCAACGACGGCCACGACCTGAAGTCCTGCAACACCAGCAACGAGAGCCTGGAAGAACTTCATAACTGCTGAAGATGAGCTAAAGTGAAAGGATGAAGTTCACTTGACCGATTTCAGGCTCAGTCAGTCTGCCTAGAATTTAAGCCGATGCTGATGTGTTGCAAATGAAGCTTTGGAGATGGAGCATCCCTCGCCTTTCTATATATAATGTCTGTAATGAATTATAAGTCTGGTTCTCATATATCCATGGTTCATCTGATAATCTGGATACTCCGGGAGCAAGCGCATGGGTTATGCGCTAAGATAAGCCGACCGGCACTTTCGCAACGGTCCGTCAGGAGCAATTGAGAATCAGCGCTGGTCGAGTACGGCGTCCATGTTCATTCGTCGACGGTTTTCATTGGGAGTTGTCGAAGTCGAGCTCGGAGGACAAAAGTCGGAGGAGAACTTCCCCATGTCTTCATGCGCCGGCAATTGTCCAATGGAGGCTGGACATCTGGGGTCGTGGCAAACGCCCTCGGCTCCTTCTCTTCTCGTCGAACAAGCGGCAACGGGGAAGGCCTAATAAGTACAGACTGGTCAATGCTGAACCGGACATAGATTCCTGTCTGTGTCGAGCTCCAAATCGAGGAGTCCGGGATATCCATTTAATATCCATTTAATATCCATTTATTCGACTCCATTCCCTGGACGATCAGCCATGTTGTCAAGTGTTCAACATACCTTCCTATAACGCCTTAGCCATGCTTGTTCTTCTTCATCCTCCAGCGTCGTCAGCAGATCTTGCTTTTTCCTCCCGTGCGGCATCTCGAGAAGCGATTGGAGTATGAGAGTCGGAATGCAACTGTGGATATGCAGATTTCTCTGGGTTGCCGGCGATCATCTCTGTTTGGTTCTTCAGATCTGCAAGACATTTTGACCGACGCTTTGGCTTGTGATTATCCGCTTGGATCCCCAGCCTGCAATTATCTGATTTTGTCGGACGTGGATTAATATTGCTCCATCTGGATTCCTTCCAATCACGATGTTGTCTCGCTTCATCAACAAGTTCTCTGTTTGTCCAGGAAAAATGAATTCTCAGTATTTTTACAGAAGCGGAGTGCAAAAACCTCCTGACACCGAAGCCCAGATTTACGCCATTCTTCCTTGGCACGATCACATCGTCAACTTCAAGGTGGCGATGAGCGTGTCTGCCATCCTCCTCGAACATGCAGTTATTAGATCGGTGGCCGGATATCTCAAGAAGGCTAATGTCAATCTGCTGACATCACAGAGATTCAGGTGAGACAGGTCTGCAGGGCAGGCGGCCGAAGGTACGCCGCGTATCCATGAACGGGGCGTGCTTCACTACGACACCAATGCCAACAATCCGCTCCTCGACAAACATCTCAACATACGCTCAGCACCTTGTCCGCAAAGGCCGACGTCACGGCCCTGATGATGCGCTCATTCGCGCGCAGCTGGTGTGGAACCAGCGCACTGCTGAGGTCCGCAGGCGTTTTCGGCCGAGAAGAGCCGCCCAGCGCAGCGGCGAACTAAAGAGCGGCGAGGTACCTCCCGGCCCAGCTGTTGGCCTCGTAGCAGCTGCGCAAAAGTAAGACACCTGAAAGGAACGCTGCACAACTTGCTCCCGGCCCAGATCTCGTATCTGGAAACGACGACGCAGGAGAAGCTGGCGGATGCAGAGGCTCGTGTGGGATGTCTTCCGCGTCCTCGTCCAGCACGGCGTCATGAACCTGGCGGATTTGCGAGCGAGGTTTTGGTTTCGCGCCTAGTCTAGTTGCCATTCCACGAGGCAAATCCGTTTCCTCTCAATTACTCTTCCTCTCTCCTTCTATCCCCTCCCTGTCGTCAACGATGATCCCACCGCTTCCTCTCCCTCTCCCTGTCTCTCATAATTGACGACTCCCTCGTTTTACTATACCTATAACTCCCCTCGCTGGGATTCCTATTCCAGTCATACATTAGGCGATGGCGAAGACGAAAACCAGCTTCTGACCGCCTGAAGCGGCCATCGAGAGGATTTAGTGACAGGGTCCGTGCTATTGACCGGAGATGGTATCTCTCCAGTTGCGCTCCTGTTGATGGAGTAAGGAGTACAAGAGGACAGCAATAACTTCGAAGTAATGAACCAGAACAACATTTCAGATCGAACATTATATAGATATATAATAGGAAACGAGCGAAGGATTTACCAATGAGGAACGATAAAGTTGGAGAGAGAAGAAGAAGAAATCAAACGAGGAGGAGAGAAATGGAAGTGCCTGCTTGAGCTTTAGCCTAGCACAAAAGCTCCCAAAGCTGATTATCCATATCCACGTGGCTTCCTAAATTACACGTGACTTTAATACAGTCGGTCACAGACTGGCAACAAGGGGACGGATGGGTGGGATCGTAACGGTGTCTATTTCTCAGGGAGAGAAGAAGAGTTCCTACGAGCAGGAACTCAGAAATACGCGTCTGTCCGCTAGTCAACTACTAAACTTTGAGTAATGATCTCCATATCCATGTTGCTAGCGAGAATTTCAATTAGGCGTGGATTCCATGTTACTCCTCAAGTTCACAAGTATCCGTACGCAGAGCTAACTAGCTACATCAGCACATAGGTCTGCTCTCTCGCTTCGGAGCTCTGAGAACAAGCTTGGCAGCCTGCCCAATTCCCAGAAATGCATTCCAGGAACATACCCACTACTTCGCCCTACAGACTCTTCTCCACCTCCACCACCTCCTTAACCCCCTCCCACAGCACACTCAGCTGCTCCTTCCCGACCCTCTGCAACGGCCGCCTCGGATACCCGCCATACCCGAAATACTGCTGCAGCGCCGCCTTCGTGCCCGGCACCGCCCCCTTCGTCAGCACCCAATCCCCCTTACTCAGCACCTTCTGCAGCTCCATCGACTCCTCGCGCCTCCCCTGCTCCCACAGCTCCCACACCCTCACACACACCTTCGGCAGCACATTCGCGCCCCCCGCAATCACCCCGCTGCCCCCGGACAGCAGCGTCTGCGCCGTGAAGTCGCACATCCCGCCAAACGCCATGTATCCGCTGCCGGGGGCCCCCGGCGTCGCCGCGTCCGTGGCCAGCGCCACGCGCGTCAGCTTGCCCGTGTTGGCGCATGTGAACTTGGTTCCGATGATGTTCGGGTGCTGCGCGAGCTCGATCAGGATGTCCGAGTCGAGGTCGATGCCGGACACGGCGCCCGGGTAGTTGTAGATGATGATGGGAAGTGGCGAGTCGTCGGCGACGGCGAGGAAATAGCTCTTTATTGCCTCGGGGGTCATGGCTGCGCGGTAGTAGCTGGGTGAGAGGATGAGCGTGTATTCTGCGCCGGCGGCGAAGGCTTCTTTGGTTAGCTGGATCGTCTCGCGGATGGACGCGGCGGAGCAGCCTGCGATGATGGGGATGTCTGTGAAGCCTGCTGCGTCGAGCGCAGCGCGGTGGGTTTGTGTGACAAGAGTTTTCTCGGCGTTGGTGAGGTGGACGGCTTCGCCATTGGAGCCCATTGTGACGAGGCCTTTGAGTCCTGCACGGGCAAGGCGGACAGTGTGGCGCTCGATTGTTGGTAGATCCAGCTCTTCGGTATCAGCATGGAAGAAGGTCAATGTGGGAGCATATATGCCAGGAAGTAGAGGACGCCGTGATGAGGATGAGTGTGAAGTATTGCTGCCAGTGCTGCCATTTGTATGGCTGGAAGCTAAGATTGAGCTATCATGGCCATTTAATCCATTCGTCTCATTGTGGCCATTGCTGGATCCATTTGCAGGGTTCGTCTGCCCGTTCTGTGATGGCCTGATGGAAGACATTTTGAAATTTTAAAGCTTGTGGTAATAGAAGATATTGTTCATGCAAGAAAAGAGAGAATGGTGGATATTATTGATACTGGCAGATGCAACACAGAAAGAGCATGCATATATAAAGAAAACCTGGACGGCAGGAGAGCATATATACAGAATGACAATCGGAAGAATCCGATGGCGGAGTAACTTTTATAAGAAAAAGTCCCTCAAGCACATGTCGTGCGATTGGAAAAGAAGCGTAGAATTACCCCGGACAGGGAGATGGCTAGCACACTGCCTTTGAACATGCCGCAGAGTGAATCGAGGTCTAGCGCGGGATTTAAAGATGCTGTATGGACTAGAGAAAGAAGGCTTGCCTCAAGAGGGACATCCATCCCTCGAATTCATGACATCTATTGCCGCCATACCCCGCCAGGTGGAAAAGGGCCTTGTACTTCCATTGTTGATACAATGCTTTAGACGCCTCTCGGCTAACTCAAGGAGAAGAAAAGTTTGGATCTGAGAAGATCGGATCATAAAATAGATGGATATAGAGTGCACAACATAACATACTTCATGTATCCGGGCCCAACGCGATCAGGTGCTCCTCACTTATGGCAGGAGTGCACGGGAGACGTGCCCTCCGAATATAGCCGTGAGATGAAACATATGGCTACATTCAGTCCCAGGCATGCGGGCGTCCTTGTGCGATGGTACGGACAGCAAGACTTTCGTAGACCATGGCCGAAGTTCGGGAGCGTTTGCTCCATTCAGCCAGGCTGGTCAAAGTTGCGGATCGTCCCAAGACGTTCTTCTCCCCATCAAAAAGAGACCGTTCGTCTGACTAAGAGCTGTCTCCGAGAGTAGAGATGCATCTTGCCGACACTGCCTTCGTGGCTCCCCGATCGTGGATAATGGTGAGCGTATTGGTGGATGTTGGAACTGCAGGATCGATGTCACAAACTGGATTTCTTTTGCAGGCTCCGCCTCAAAATCTGGAGTACCTTAGTGCCATACGCGGTGCGACCTGCTCATCACGATGAGGGGCATCATGAGGGGCACGAGGGGCGGTTCACACATCAAGGTTGGCGATGAAAGGTCGTTCAGAAGGCTGACATGAAGTCGAAAGCGAAGAACCTCATGTAGGTGGCCGTAGCCTCCCTGGACATCATTGGCCGGAACAATCAATAGCGATTTGCGGGGGGAGAGCCGGAACAATTTTTTCCACCAATGTTCGGAGTTCCAACGCGCGAAAAGGGAAAAGGGATCGACTGGCTGTGTAGTAGTGTGGGGGTATTACAGACGATGCAGACGACACTCATGGCCTGCATGGCCTGCAATTGAAGAATGCATCGTCATGCAACTTTAAGCTTCTCGAGTATGTATGTATACTCCCATGTTTAACTATGCGGCAGCTTCAAATCAGCCTAATTGGTGCATACGCCTCGCGATAATAGCCGGAGCGGATCCTAGACCGCATGAGATGTTTCAATATGGATCCTGTGCTCTTGTTGTCGCCTCGTTGCAGGAGCATAGAGTCGAATGGTCAAGAAGAGGCCTTTGAGGCTTGAAGATTCACAGATGACAAGGAGAAGAGGTCAGCCTTTCCTTGTTCATTATAATCTTGGCATCCAACGTCGTCCCATCGGAGACAAGAAATCGCGAAGAAGTTCATCCTATGTCCCAATAGGGACACGGATAGATTGCCCTTTATGGTATATGATATCGAATTTAGCAGACAATAAGAGCCTATGTCTTGAGATGAGGTAGGGACTGTCTTCTGCAGTGTAGCGGAGCTGCTAAGAGGCTAAAATGCACCTGTCATCCTTTTAGTATGTGAGTGTCAGTGAGTCTGTCCATTCAACGGAAAGAGAAGTACCAGAGGATTGCCCGCCCACTCTGATGAGCCCGAAAGCATTCGTTTCTGCTTTCTTGTCTGTCAAATAGTTACAGGAAGAAGGGGGAAAGAGAACACTTCAACGGAAGAAAGGGGGTTATATATGTGTAGGATGATTAAAGAAAATATGCAATATAAAAATATTGATGGAAGGTATATGGAGGTTAATAAAGGTTCAGGGAAGTAGAGTTAGGTTGTGATGGAATAGAATAACATCACGTGATTTAAGAATTCCGGAAAAACGGACGGAATATTTATCCACCGAGAGCTTCCCCACGCTTCAACTGCATCATCCCTCCGTCGTCCGTCCTCTTTCCTCTTTCCTCCTTCCTCCTTCCTCCTCTCTTTCAGCTTGGCCCATGATATTGACATACTCTCACTCGGCTACTGTGTTCTGTTCTGTATATAACGAAATAAATATATCCATTTCCACTCCCATTTCCATTTCCTTTTCCATTTTCACTCCACTTCCATTTCCACTTCCACTTCAACTTCCATTATAGCTTCTTACCTATTCGCTGCGTCATTTCTCATCATCCATTCTTCACAATTGTCAATTGATCTTGTGCCTCTCCGCTGCTCTCTCTTGAAAGGTCGTCATTCCATTGATTTCTTAGTCTCACTTTCTTCTCATCTTCAAGATGGATGCTCTGCCATTGATACCAGCTACGACTGCCAGTACAAGTGAGGCTGCTCCTCAACGCCATGGACCACTCAATGTCCTCATGGTAAGCCAGCCATACCCATTGCAAGCTCCCGCCATGACTGAAATCGCCAGGTTGGGACTGGAGAGTATACGACCGGCTTCGTTGACGGCAAAGCTTCTGCTTCGGACAAGAAGGTCGGCGTGGTCGGCTTGACCCTATTCGACTTGCGCAGACGAGGCAAGGTCGGCAAATTGAGCATGGTCGGTGTATCTGGAAACAAGTTCCCTGCAATCAGTACGTGAGCCGCTCTGCACTGCGTGCATTGTATTGCATTGCTGACGAAATGCTAGGAGAGCACCTTCATAAGAATATCACGCAAGCGTACAATGGACTCGACACGTCTTTCGAATCATACCCCGCAAACGATGCCCGGGACCCAGATGCGTACAAGGCTGCCATCGACGCCCTCTCCCCAGGCGATGCGATCACGATCTTCACCCCAGACACCACGCACTACCCCATAGCCCTCTACGCAATCGAGCGCAAGATCCACGTCCTCATCACGAAGCCCGCCGTCAAATCCCTCGAGCACCACCAGCTCCTCCTCGAAGCCGCCAAAAAGCACGGCGTCTTCGTCTACATCGAGCACCACAAGCGCTACGACCCCGCCTACGCCGACGCACGCTTCAAGGCGCAAAACCTCGGCGACTTCAACTACTTCTACTCCTACATGTCGCAGCCTAAATCGCAGCTCGAGACGTTCAAAGCCTGGGCGGGTGTCGACTCTGACATCTCCTACTACCTCAACTCCCATCACATCGACATCTGCGACAGCATGGTGCAGGGCCAGGGCTACGTGCCCGTCAAAGTCTCCGCTACGGCATCCACCGGCACCGCCACGGACCTTGGCTGCGATCCCGCCACCGAAGACACAATCTCCCTCCTCGTGACATGGATCAAGAAGTCCGACCCGAGCCGCAGGGCCGTCGGTGTCTACACCGCCTCCTGGACCGCGCCCCTCAAGGCCGGCGTCCACAGCAACCAGTACTTCCACTACCTGGCCTCGAGCGGCGAGATCCGCATCGACCAGGCGAAGCGCGGGTACGATGTCGCGGACGACAGCCAGGGGCAGCTGATGTGGTACAACCCGTTCTACATGCGCTATGCGCCCGACGAGGAGGGGAATTTCGCGGGGCAGACGGGCTATGGATATGTCAGTTTTGAGAAGTTCGTGGATGGGGTGCAGGCGCTCAAGGAAGGGAGGGCGACGCTGGAGGAGCTGGATGCGAGGGGGCTGCCGACGCTGCGGAATACGGTGGCGACGACGGCGATTTTGGAGGCGGGGAGGAGGAGCATTGATGAGGGTAGGGAGGTGGGGATTGCGGAGGTGGATGGGATTTGGCATCTGGCGTAGGTAGGCGCGTTAGAGGAATATATTGATTGATTGCGTTGTATCTAGGACTCCAGGGGCTGCAAGTTGGATTTGAAGGTGCAAAGCATGAATTACTTCATGAAACTATGATCTATCTTCGGTCTCTCAACGAATGTATGACCCTATCAGCTATTTCAACCTAGTCTTTTGGTATATGGCACCCTCTCTCGCACTCGATCTCTACATGATCCATCCCCATCCACCCCGACACACACAATCACACCACCCCTTACACCGGCGCCGCAATACTCGTAGCGACATACTCCCAATACTTCTTCGCGCTGAACCGTCTCAAGGCCTTCCCATAAAGCACCATCAACAAAAACGTCCCCGTCGTCGCCAGCGCCACCATTCCGACGGCGACAAAGCACTTGACCAGCCCCTGCTTCGCAATCCACGGACTGATCGCGTAGCTGAACGCGAACCCGATCGTGTTCCGGATGACGATCACCGAGATCAGCGTCTCGCCGCCCAGCTCCTTGAAGCAGTCGACGTTGTAGCTCAGCGCCGTGGCGCCGCCGCACACGACGCCGAACGCCAGCATGGCGGACCCGACGACCGGGCCCATGAAGTGCACGCGGTCCGCGGCGCCGACGCCCCACAGCACCAGCCCCGCCGGCGTGATGAGCCCCGAGAACGCAAGGTTCCACAGCCGGTGCTCGGGCTCGCGCACGCCGCCGTTGCGCCTCGCGAGCCGGATCGCGAGGACGTCGCCGAACTTGCCCGACCACAGGCTCGCCAGCCCCGCGCCGATGAGCGGCGCCGCGTAGGCCGTGCCGACGAGCCCTGAGGAGAAGTTGTAGGGCGCGGAGGAGAGGATGGATGATGAGGTCGCGTTGAGCACGTTGTACCACGATAGGTTCGTGCCGTAGAGGATGCCGGCCCACAGGGTGTTGGGGAACTCGAGGATGATGAGGAGCGGGCGGTACATCATGGTGAGGTGCTGCTTGGTGCCCGGGCGGCCGGGGGCGAGGCGGAAGAGGGACAGTTTCTGGACGTAGGTGCGGGGTGGGGGGAAGGCGGCGGTGGCGGAACAGAGGGAGGCGGGTGCGGGGCTGCTGGTGGCGGCCTTCTCGTCGAGGTCCGAGGCGGTCTTGGCCTCGGATGTGGCGAGGGCCGCGGGGGAGGCGGCGCTGCCTTCGTCGATACCCTCGAGCGTCGTCCGGAAATACATGGTCTCCTCGCAGTAGAAGAAGAGGATCACGGCCGTGCCGGCGAGCACGAAGGAGCCGAAGTGCGTGACCCAGCGCCAGCCCATGGCCTCGGTCATCCAGCCTGCCATCAGGGGGGCGAGGTAGTTGGAGCCGAAGAGCACGAAGGCGTAGAGGCCCATGTAGAAGCCGCGGTCGTGGGCGAAGAAGACATCCGGGACGGAGACCTCGGGCAGGGACTCGACGGGCGACGCCAGGATGCCGAAGATGATGCGGTGCGCGTACCACTCGCCCGCCGTGTGCGAGTACGCCTGCCACACCATGGCGCCGATGGACAGGATGCTGGACAGGATGTAGACGCCGCGGCGCCCGTAGCAGAGCGCGATGGGCTGCCAGAGGAGACATCCCCAGCCGAGGAAGAGGAACATCAGGCCCGTGCCGAGATTCAGCTGCGCGATGGTGATGCCGGTGTCCTGCGAGATCTGCGTGAGGATCGAGTACTGCAGCGTGGCGGCGATGCCGATGCCTGTGGTGTAGACGTAGGTCATGCTGACGGCGAGGAGCTTGCGCTTCCGCGACCAGTTCAGGGGGTCTTCGGGGTCGGCGGAGGGTTGGGGGTTCAGGATGATCTGGCCATCGCCGCCGAGCTCATTTTCGTCGATCAGATGGATGGTGCCGGGGACAACATCTGCGTGGGCGGGAGATGCCATGGCTGGCTACTGTGTTGCTGAGATGGAGGAGGCCCTGGAGATGGAGAACTGAGCAGTCGCCACATGGATGGGGAAGATGGAGGACTTATATAATGGAGGAGACAGAAAGAGGCAGCGGGAGCCATGAGCGTCCGGCGAAGCAGCTTGGTGACCAATGATGATAATGGGAGGGCCACAGAAACCTGGCGATCGGGACTAGAACTGCAGAGGGACACGAGGAGAAAGAAACTACTGCAGGATGATAGTGAGAAGTGAAGATGGGATGAGAAGGCGTCGCCTGACAACGGCACAGACCAGTCCCTTCCTCGCGATATTGAAGCTGAGCCGGCGCTTATCAGTGTCAGAGAGGGCCTTATGGCTTCTGGTGAGTGAGATTTAAGAGGGCCTGCAGGCAGGTGCCAGAAGCGGATTCTCGTGGTGCTGCCCTGATCCGCCTGTGTTCACCTGTGTGCATCTGATATGATAGGGATGCCATGATGCCATGCCATGCCGATGCCGATAAGGAGTCCTCTCAAGGGCTAATCATGCTAATCACGTAGCAGAAAGCTCAGAATCCGTGGAAGTACGGTTTAGCTGCTCAGCTCAGTTTCAATCAAGACTTGGGGTCGACACTTGGTCCTCGAGTAGAGGCCGAACAGATAGCAGAGCACGGTTAGTATGAGGGATGGCTAATGACATTGTTGGACATTGTTGGACATTGTTGGACACTGTATGTACTGTGCGTACTGTGTGTACTATGTGTATGGTCCATCAGAGTGAAAGGAAGGAGATGAAAACCAACCTCTTACCGCAAACAGAGCCGCGTTTATCGTGCTGCCAAGATGAGCGGGAGCATCTCGGTATAAACAAGGTTCATTCTGTCGATCCTGCGGAGTGCCGAAGACGATAAGAAAACAGCTATCCGTTAGTGTGCTTACTCCGCCTGATCGTCTTCATTGTATCATTCCGTTATTCTACACGAGCCTGTTCGCAGTAGCTCTAGCATTTATCTTATATCTATCTTACCCATCTACTGCTCTCCCTTATCTCGTTCCTTCACGTCCTTCACATCCATATGAAAGAGATACTTATATTCCCAGGCGCCACGACTGGGGAGAAGCGCGATTATCATCCTACTCGAATACTTCCAGGCTAATATGGCAAGCAATATGGCAATATGGTCCTCGTATTCTCCATTCCTCCAGGAAAGACCAGATGGTGAAGATTCCATGCTACCCTGTCAAGATAAGAAGATTTGATCGACATAATTCTGGTCTTCCTACCCCGCTTCAGTCCTGCAGTGCTGGAACTTCTTGCTATCAAATATTTCATTGTTTCTCTCATCTCTCCCCGATCTGCCTCATCTACTCTTTCATCGCTCCTTCCCATTTCTCCTCTTTTCTCTTTTTTTTTTTCTAAATCAAAAGATCAAGCACGTCTTCCATCCAAGAACCCCGGCATCTCATCGCCGCCAAAGCCTGCGCCGAGCGCGGCAGCTAGACTGACAGGGCGGCCGCCATGTCCTCGACCGAGCCGGCGAGCCTGTCCAGCGAGAGCGTGTGGGTGCGAAGACCAGCTCCTCACACGAGGCGTCGGACCGTTGAGCACACCTGGATGTTGAATCCGGCGCGGAGGAAATCGGAGAGTAAGCCCTCGCCCTTTTCCTTCCGCCCCTTTTCCTTTTCCAGGTGAACAGCGCGGTGCGGCTGCTGGTGCGCTTCGCGCAGGAATACCTGGCGAACTATCCCTCCGCGGCCGTTGGTGTCGCCGTCTCCGTCGCCATCCCTCCGTTGGCCAGCCCGTCCTACCGCCGCTATCCCGCCTGCATGGTCTCGCCGGCATAAGACAACGAGTTGGACTGCGAGGGGTATATGCAGGCGCGCATCCGTAAGGCTGCAGGTCGTGCGGCGGTGGAGATACGATGTCGGCAGTAGAGGTGCTGGTAGAAGTGCGGGGATGCAGAGTGGGGAAGTAGCGGGGGAGCTGGAAGCAGGAAAGGTTGGAGGTGGGCGGCGAGGTGAATATGTAAAGTAGATTTATATAGTCATCAGTGTATGATGTTTCGCTGTGGTTGCATGGATATATTACCTTTTCAACCCCTCCTTAAGCCCAGCCCAACACCGCCAAACCCCGTCACATCCTTAGACAAACGACACGCGGAAATCAAAATCCTGCAATAACTTATTAAGCCCCACCGGACCATGGAAGCCCCGACTGCTCTTCGGATCATCCACCCCCCACAACTCCTCCAAGAACTCCAACGTGCGCTTAATATTCCCAAGCCTTAAAAACGCCCACATCGCCTGCAGTCTCTTTCTAATCGTCCCCCGATGTCCCACCTCCAGCGCCACACACCCCAGCACCGCCAGCGGCCAGCACAGCGTCGAGCAGCACGTCGCGTCGTCGGAGAGTTTCGCGATTAGAAACGAGGCGCGGTCCAGGCATTCCTGAATCATGGGTGGAAGGACGGGCGAGAGCGGGGAGAGGGGCGACAGACGCAGGACTTCGAGGTAGATGAGCAGGGCTTGCTGGTAGATCATGCCGCACGTCGCGAAATCGACGTCGGCTCCCGCCGGCGGCTGCCAGGATAGGACCTGCATCTGGAAGGCCTTGGGACCTTCGTCGCCTTCGCAATCGTAGCTTACGGGCTCGCTGGGACTTGCGGTGCCGGAACTCCCTCGCTGCCGCGCGAGGTCGCAGATCCGCGGCGCCAGCACGAACAGGTCGTGCGAGCAGCCGAGGAGGACGCCGGAAGATTTGGGGGTGATGAGGGGCTCGGAGATTGGCGAGAGGGCGTCGTCGGGATCGTCCGGGTCGCAGGACTCGCCGGTGAGGTTCGTGATGTGCGAGGTGTAGGCGTAGTATTCTTTGATGAAGGACATGGTTGTTTCTTCGTGCTGCAGGAAGGGAGTGGAGAGGACGGAGGAGAGGAGGGGGCGGGCGCCGCGGATGTGGTGGTTCAGGTTGCCTTGGGCGTCGCCGCGGCAGTTCTGAGAGGTTAGTGAGGGTACTGGGATGGATTTAGGGAGGAAGTACCTCTATGAAGCAGAGGATTAGGGTGGTTAATAGAAGGGGCAGGGCGTCGTGACCAGACCGGGCGACATATTTCGTCAATCCGTGCTTCAGAGACTGGAGTGCACACGCCAAATGGCTCAACGTGGCGACTTCCACGGCCACATCGCGGTTGGTATTGCAGTAATGAAATCCGCTGAGTGCGAGGAGCCCTTGGAGCACGGTGTCCGGATACAGAAGTGCGAGCTTGGAAAGCTCCGTGACAAACGCATTCCGTTCTCCGTGGTGAAACGAGATCATGTTCGCCGTCTGATGGAGATAGTGCTCAAAAAGCATACTGCTGATTGGATCTCGCAAGATATAGACTGATGCCGCGGGCTGGATTGTGATAAATGCTGCTTGAGGGGTCACATCTGCCGTTGAGGCTTTTCGCACCAATGCCGTCGACACTGCTCCAGGCGAGGATGAATTCCTCACGGAGACAGCAGAGCTGGACGACGCGTTGACGCTGTTCCTCCGGTCATCCTTCTTCCATCGACATATGAGACAGTTTCTCTCGCAGCCAACACACGTCGGCTTCCTCTGGTCGCACTTCTTTCTCCGTGCCCTGCACGGGAGACAGCCATCCCTCGTCCTGCGATGCCGCGATCGCTCTCCTTCGGGGGTGCTCATAGCTATATACTGGAGTCGGGGCTCTGTTGAAGGCCACAACGATGCCGGACAGTGCCGAACAGCAGGTGGGATGATTCCTCGTATGGTCGTCGTATGGTCCTCTGAGTTTCAGCGTGTCATGTCATGTCATTGCGGTGGAATGCGCAAGTTGTAACTCCGAAGGATTGTGAGAATTGTGAGAAGCGTCGCCGATAAGCAGCTTATCACCGGTGCTCGGTGGAGCTACGGCCACCCAAGCACGTTGCTACCCCGCTGTCATCCTCCTCCTCCTCCTCCTCCGTCGGATTTGACATGGGAGCCGTGCGGTGGCGGCCCGAGTGCGTCTGGCATATATGTATCATCTGTCATCTGGACGGACGACAAGAAGTTCTCCTTGACTTAAGGACAAAGGAGGGAACCCCTATTTCTCATCATTTTCCTTCGTTTGACTACTGTGCTCTATGCCCTTTGTCTAATATTACTGTCGATGTGTCGAAGCCCCTTTTAAATCACGTGACAGATATGGTGGATACAGATTTGGTCTATGCTCTTCCCCTGCTCCTTGGCCCTTGGAGCGTGTTCACATAGGTATTTTCACTAGCATGGGCCTCGTTGAACCAGAAGTTGGAGTAGAAGAGAATGAAAATGAAAATGAAAATGAGATTCCAGGAGAGCCTGAGGAATCGAGAATCGAGAATCGAGATGTGAGAATTTGAGAATTTGAGAACTTGAGAACTTGAAGAGTGATGACGTACCACTGCTACCGCATTAAGGAGAAAGGTTTAGAGCACCCAGCTATCAATCTTATCATCTTGGCGAACTGCGTCACAGCACAGTAGAGTGCCGTGCCAGAGTGCGGAATTCGAAATTCAAAATTCGAGCCTTTGATAGATAAGCGCGCGTAGAATTAGTTTACTCCCGATAAGGAGGTGCCGGGACCTACTGCTGCATTACTTCGTATGTACATTCATGCGCATAGCATGTATCATGTATGTATGCCATGCCTTACGGTTCTGCCATTCACATTGAAGTTTTGAACCAAATATAGAATTCCGAGTTGCCAATGTCATCGCTTTTATTTTCGATAAAGACGCCTCTGCTTTTCCCTCTCCCTCTCGTTGGCCGTTCCGCAGACTGGAGGACAGCATGTCTCCTTCAGGAAGTTGATCGCCGCTCTCTGAGGAGATAGAGATAGTCATAGAGATAGAGGCAGAGATGGGATAGACATAGTGATGGTCTGGAACAGATAGCGACAAGCCTGTATATAACATCTCAGAAGACGCAGCTCGGGCATACAGATCACATCATCATCTTGCCGTCCTCCCCATATCTCATCGAGCGTTATCCCCATTACCCCGCCATGTCTCCAAGCCGTCTTGACCCGCCTCTCCCCGACCGACCAAAGGAGTTCCCCCAACACCTCATCGACGACTCCCTCGCAGCAAAAATCGATGCCTTCGATGCCCAGACCGTCACAAGAGACGAAGTCGTCGCATCTCTAATCAAGAACGGCGGCTGCGTCATCCGCAACATCGTCAACGCCTCCGCCCTCGCCCAGATCGAAAAAGACGTGCGGCCCTGGATCGAGAAGGACAAAGCATGGGAAGGCGCAGGTCTCCCTCCCCGCGGAATCACCCGCTCTAACATCCCCGCCAGGAATTCTTCCCCAAGGAGACCCGCAGAGTCATGGGCCTCGTCGAGAAATCCAAAACATTCACCGAGACCATCCCCGGCAACCGGCTCTTCCGCGACGTCTGCGACGTCCTCCTCACCAAGACCCACCAGAGCTGGCTCGGCCAGAAGCTCGAGACCAGCGTCTCGAAGCCGCAGCTGAACAACACCATCGTCTTCTCCATCGGGCCGGGGGCGCGGCGCCAGGAGCTGCACCGCGACGACATGAACTGGCACAACGAGCTGCCCGCCCTTGCATCACACGAGGGCTACACGATTGGGCGCGACATCGACATCGGCTTCTTTGTCGCGGGCAAGAAGACTACCAAGGCGAATGGCGCGACGAGGTTTATACCCAGGAGCCATCTGTGGGCCAAGACGCAGCCGCCGAATGAGGACTTGACTTTCTATGCGGAGCTGGAGCCCGGCGATGGGTTTGTTATGCTGGCGAGCTGCTACCATGGCGGATCGGCGAATATGACGGAGGATGAGGAGAGGTTGATCTTCAGCTGTTTTATGACGCAGGGCTTGTTGAGACAGGTGAGAAAGCTGCGTCCGAGGTCGCGGCGGGATGTCGAAGGCTAATCAGAAGCGCAGGAGGAGAATCAATATCTCGCGAACTCGTTGGAGAGCATCAAGCAGTATCCGGAGGATATCCAGAGGATGATCGGGTATAGTGTTTCGGCTCCTTTTTGCGGTTGGGTCAACTTGGATGATCCGCTGGTGCTGGTGGTGGGTGAGGATCTGAAGAGAGCGGATTTGTATTGAGTGATTCTCCTCGTTGCTGATACGTACACGGCGAACATATACCATCTAGCAACATATCATGATTTATGATTTATGACTTATATTATAATCGTTTAACCAAAGTACTCGAGTGTGCATGAATCCGAATCCACATTTGCTGCCCACTAGTTATGTGGCATTTTGCAATTAGTAAATCTTTATTTCACTATAATATAGTAAAAATAAATATTATAGGAATTCTATAAAGATCTCTGTCATTTTTAATAATAATAAGGATCACTTAATCTATCTTGAGGAGATAAAAAATCAAAAATTCTTCTTCTACCTTATAGTTGTTTATTTTTTTATATTATTATTGTTTAACTAAAGTACTTAAGTGTGCATGAATGTAAATACACATTTGCTGCATACTAGTTATGCAGCATTTTGTAATTACTAATCAGTAAATTTTTATTTTACTCTATTTAACGACGGCGGTGGGGACCCCTAGCCGACCTTGCAGTGGAGGATAACAAGGTATCAGCATTGGTATTCGCACCTTCTGCACAAAGAACTCACGACCACCAACAGCCATGACAGAACCAACGACAAGTGAATCGCATAATGGTTTCGAATGCCTTGCGCCGGAGGTTGTTTTGATAATTACCACCCAACTCCCAGATCTCATTTCGCTCGATAGCCTGCTAAGAGCATCACCAAACACCTTTCGTATCTTCAACAATGGAAATGCCGTTAAGATCACCGAGTCAGTCTTGTCTGCAGGATTTACCCATCCTCATATCCGAGTAATTATTTGTGTTATGGCTCTGATTCGGTCTTCAACGCTTCCAATATCCACTCTAGACAGCTTCAGGAAGCAAGTTACACTTGAAGCTATGGATAACCGGACTTCCACTCCTGGAAGTAGCTTCAGCCCTACTCATCTGTCCCAGAATACCACGCCGGCCGTACTCCGTAGTATCTTAGCAACAACCCGACGAATCGCATGTCTGACACTCGACTGCCTAGAGCACTACCTTGCTCGATTTAGGTCTCTAAGGCCACAGCATCTCGTCGATAGGGAATTTCAGTGGCACGGCATTCAGCCATGGGAGGTTAAGCCTCCACGCCGGAGCTACCAGACGCAAGAAGTTGGGCCACCTTCGTGGGTCGAGGAACAGAGAGTCTTTCGAGCACTCTGGCGGATACAAATTATCTGTGACCTGAAAAAAGCTGCTTCGTATTCTATGCTAAGTGGGCCAGCGGAAGATATCGAACGCCTTAATAGCGCAGAGCCTATCGAGCTTTTCTATCAGGAAGCATTGTACGCCCTACTATATCGAGACGAACCGCACCCCGAGTTCGAGGAGATACGTTCTGTTATGCACTACATGGGAGAAGTACAGAGAGAGAATACAATGAGACAACTCGATCGAACATCTAGATTCCTAGAAGTTCAGAGAGGGATGCCTTGTCCAGTGCCTGTCGAGAGCGACTGGGTAGAACTTGAAATTCCTTCGCAAGGGGTTCGACACTATGACTCTTACGTCAACCCTGGGATGGACTTCTTTGGTCATGGGTTCTCACCTCTTCGCAACATATCCTTCGGTCCGTTCAGAAGCCTGGGTTTCGCATTCTGGGATTTGCAAAGACTCACGGCGTACGGACTCTTACCACCACTTGAAGAAGCATGGGACCAATTTCAGACAACTTTCTACCTTTTTGCATGGCAAAGTGTCCTCAGTGCGGATGAACTTGCGGAGCAGGACAGACAGAATATGGCACAATTTGGGGGGATACGATGGCAGATGAGTGCAGGTGCACAAGCTGGTACGGAAGAGGAAATTCTCTAAGGGATATAAGAATAATAAAATCATTCGAAAATTGAAATTTGACTATGTCGTATATGTCCTTGCATCAAGAAATCAATGACGCTAATAGATTAATAAGCATGCAAAAACTTCCCTAGCTTTGCACACTGAATAGCATTTCGCCAGGTAAGATAAAATTTCAGACTTCCCCATGGTAGGCTGCGGTATTTTTAAGCATTTTTAGAACTTGGTGAAGTGCCTATATGTTCAGATTGTATCACAATTGGGACCAAGTCGAATTAGGGCACTGAAGACAATTGATAGCTGAACAGAGCTCTTTCACATTAATTACAAAATAATCCACGACCACGACAGAGATCAAATTCACCGAAAAAGAAGTTTAGGTTTCGGTCTTGTATATACCAACAAAACAATGCGTACAGGAAGTTATGAAAATAGTAACACCATGATGTTGCATCATCTGCCCACATCTACTGAACAATTCTGCCATATTTCTATCAAAGAAGCTAACTATCTCCTAAGCCGGGGGCGGCTCACATCCGGAGATGGGAATATCAGCTTTAATAAGCTTGTATGTAGAAGTTATGGCGTTGATAACATCTTTGTGTGACTTAGCCGAACTCCCCCCAGCAGATGCATCCTTCGTTGCACCGTAGCCTCGGACGTAAGCTTTGAAAGTATCCTTCTGGGCGTCGTTAACATTGCTACCCGCAGCTGCAAGTGTTGCGTCTATATCGTATCTGAGGAAAGTGTCGAGGGTTGATGCTCCGTCGACACTGCGTATATTTTTGGTTTCCGTTTTCAGGTAAGGGAGAAAGGGTCTTGCTGCATCAGATCCCTCAACTGCGGGTTTCAGATATCTCCACTGATCCTGCAGTCGATAGTTTTGTATAATCCGGAGAAACTCCATACCGTCAGTCACCGCGCCATCCACAACAGTGTATCCCAGACCAACTGCAAGTTCCCGAGACTCCTGTGCAGTATTGGTAACCGCCGTGAGAGACTTAGTTTGGGATACTTTGCCGATGAGTTTTGAGTGGAGCTTTGATGTGTCGTAGAGTAAACCCTTCCCCTTGGCTTTAGCTAGAGCTTCAACTTTCGTAACACAAGATGGAGCATCCGGATACAGTGTCCATCCCGCAGCTGTCTTCTTCCACTTGTCGAAGTCCTTTCCACCGATATGTCTCACGAACTCATCAAAGTGGCAGATGCCCGCCACACCAGCATCCGTCGTTTGTTGTATGAATGTAGCTTCAACCGATGTAGCTCCAGTTAATGGGGGCTGGTGTACGCAATTCCTAGCTATAGATCTGTCTGCTGGGGCGTGGGCCTTGTAGTCCATTTTGTAGGCGGAGGAAAACCACAGAAGTTCCTATGGTATCGCGCTATTCAAGGCCCAAACTTCGCTCAGGAGGACCGAGAGCCAGAGGAGAAGGAAATGGAGGTTCATCGCGGCTAGTTATGCTATGTTTTGCCCCAACTAGAGCGGCAATGAGAAATGTATGTATAATAAAATACCACGATACAACCAACGTATAAGGAGGTGTCGAAAGAAGTTGGAGGAAAACGATACTCTGGAGGGCCTTGAAAGTATAGGGGGGAAAGCATGAGATGAGAGGCAGTACATCCCTGAGCTATGTAGTCAACGGAGGAGAATAACTTCGACCTCACCCAGGCCTGATAAGCATATTCTCGGAAATGTGTGGATGTGACATGAAAGAGTGGATTTTTACTATTCACAGCATGTATAGCGCATGCACTAAATAATTTGCCCAAGGAGGCACAGGAACAAATTCGGAGAGTGGTAGCACCTTCAGCAATCGGCCATCTCGGCTCAACACTCTGGCATACCCGTCTTTCTTATCAAGCATATCCTCGATCATGATATTTTGTGGTAAGCTTGCTTCGAAAGACCGGGAGACTTACTCGACTTGGCAGCCGACAAGCAGGAAGTGCTTGAACAAAGGGGCTGTGTGAGCCCTGATGCATCGGTGAGCCCCGAGACCTACACGACAATCAATAGCGGGTAAAGTCAGGTACAGCACGGAATCAATTATCAGAAAATATAATTTACACCAGTAAAAGAGTCATGGGTTACTTACCTATGCTTTACCAGCTCAGTAGCGCAAGTATTGGCTGATCATTCGAGGATGAAATCAAGAACGGAGGCGATACGGAATTGGGATGAGGACCGTCAAATGCACATGAAGGTAAGTCAGCATCTGTAATTTTGTATGCATGCAGTCACAACGCAGTGTGGTCGAGTGACATTCGAGACCGCCCCCAAAAACCACTTGACTTGAATGCTTGTTAATAAGTGTTGCGCCGGGATATTCGGTTCTCACTTTCTGCATGTCTCACATGCAGAGAACACAGAGACGAATATTCACCTACCTTCAGTCCAATAGCCGACTGATATACCTATTCAGGCAAGAGAGCATATAAATAGTAGATAGATTTGATAGTTTAGCTAGTCTCTATTCTAAATGCTATTATCACATTTCTCACTTCGACTCTTCCTCGTGCTCTCATATTCAACAATAAGTGAGCTAATCTGCTGGGGGTCTTGAACTTTTGTTGTGGCGTAGTTACCCATTACTATAATTTGCAAAAGCCGTTTGGTTGAGCAAGCGATCGGGATGTAAGGTACCTTCCCGAGTGGGTGACATGCGCATGAGTGAGATATGAGAGCGATTGCGGCGCATTTGGTTACCCATGCAGTGCTACCCCGCCTTGCGACTTTGACCAATTTTATGCTGTGCCACTATTTTGCAAATGATGGGAATAGGAAAAGAAGGTCCTGTAATTAAGTGAATCGACCCCGCATTAGCGGGATAATCAGCGTGGTCTTGGACAAGAGAAATAACCAACCTGGAAGATCGCAACCGGAGTTACTGCATTATCATAATGGATTCACTGTGGCTCATTCTTGTCAGGCACAGGACTAATCTGATTTGAGAAAATCTAAAATATTGGATTCTGGTAAAGTGAAAAAAGTATGACAATGTTCTGTATCGTAATGAGCCGGAAATCAAGCGAGGCATTCTTCAATCAAGCAATAACATACAACTTGTAACTCTAGCCAAGTCAATCAAGATGTAGCCTTCTTCCACACACTGAGTCGATTTCCAGCACCGCATTTCTCTGCTGCATTCCCGCCACAAGCAAACGAACAGTCTGTCTCTGGTGCAACAACCGAACCTGCGCCAAAACTATTTCCGCACCAACATTCGCCACCATATTCGAGGCCCGCATATGTATAAGTACTACAAAAAGATTCGCACATTTCAACTGTCATAGTGGTGTAGTTGACGAGGCTGGCAGAGCTCAAGGCGCGAACTTCAGTGCCTTCAGTGTAACAGCCGAAGTAAGAGAATCCAGTGGCTGAAGGTGCTGAAGATGATGAAGACGTGGTTTTGCTTGACGTGGAGGTCGTCTTTGAGCTTGTTGAGGACAAAATACCTGTCGATGAGGTTTCTTCCGAGGTAGATATGCTTGTGGAACTGGAGGCTTTGGTACTAGATGATGATGTTGAGGTCGAAGAACCCGTGGTAGTTGCCGCAATGCCGTCATAGGCATCTGCCAATACTATCGTTCCATTGACACCTGCAGTTGCCGGTATGATGGTTGCTAGTTTCGAAGAATCAAAACTGGTGATGTCCATTTGGACGCCAGGCCCTACGGTCGAAGTACATATTGCTCCCAGACCGGGACTGTCTGAATTGGTGACGTCTGGTGTCAAGTAATTGAAGCCGCTATATTAATGTGAGAGGAAATCAAACCAAGCTTGAAGATGGTTCTACAAACTTTGGACAACAGATGATATATGTAGCGTTGAGATTATAAGTTTCCCAGTTATATGGGCATATCAATGCACTGAAGGCAGGTAACGAGGTACTAGCTGCGCTTGCTATAACACTGGAGTAGAATTGACTCGGGAAGCAAGATGTATATGTTGTCGCGGGCACTGGGTCGATAAAGTTCTTCCACAACTGAGAATCCCAGACCATCTGGCTCATGGAGTCTGCAGTGCATTCTGGAGGCTGGGTAAAGGTTGTCGTGATGACCATGTTGTATGCAACAGGCCCGGTTTTGGTCGAGGAGGTAGAGGTCAGAGTCGAACTAGAGGTTGATTTTTTTGAGGTTGTGCTGGTACTTGATATTGTTGAAGATGTTGAACTAGAGCTCTTGAAAGTCGTTGAAGATGTCGAACATGCCGAGCCGGTAGTGCTGCATACTCCAATCGACGAGAAGATGTCTCGATCCTGAATTCTACCAAACTTCATCTCATCGGCTGGGACTAGCTGCCCAAATGCCATTGGGCAAACCAGCCCAATGGCGAGAAGAGAGATTTTCAAGAAGTTGAGCATCTTGAAAGGCGCTTCAGGGTGAGTACAAGGCAAAATGGCTGAGGATGGGCCGACGATCAGCTTTGACTTACCTCGATGTATCATCAGGCCATAAGTCCCTGCGTCTTGATTCTGAGATCACTTCATTGACTTGACGCCCACCCTTGGCCCTGGTCTAGAGGCACAGCCGAATGGGTTCTGGAGCAAAGCTTGATCCGAACAAGGCGTCATAATACTCCGGAGTAAGTCGACAGCATCAGCTTTTGAATTTCTGGCTGTGTGTCAGCCGCCACATCCGATTTCAGAGCATGGGTCAACAGTAAGTCAAGGGTCGCATCGAGGAGTGAGGGGGTCAAATGAGCAGCACCCACAAACAACGACAGTCGCTTATCGCTAGCAGATTTCGAGTGCGGTAGGTGATATTTGACTTCCGTTCTTTAGCTATGTATCTCTGCCTTTTAACTCCATTTTTTTTTATCTTCAATGAACCGCATTCACAGGGAGTCGAGAATATGCGAGCTGGGGTCGACGTGACAAACTTCGACGCTTCTGCCTAAAGAAAGGAGTCCCTCGGAACCAAATGACCTATTCTTATCCCCATCCTCGTTCATATCTCGCAAGTTTCACGGCCACAGGCGCCTCCTACCCGCTCACTCCACTCAAAAACAAAAGAGGAGTGTCGTCCTAATAGTAATAAGGCCTGACAGGCCCGGAAAGTGATCACTTCGAGGAGCTTCTCATAAGGGCATGTACTTCGAGGGCGCGCTTTACGACACACAGTCTTTGACTTCAGAGTCTCTATTACCTTTGTAGGGAGTCATGCCTTCTTGCGCGAGTCAGATCGCACTCTTTCGTATTTTTATTCTCCTTGCTGTCGTCCTGGTCGCCCTTGCGTCTACAGAAGAGCCTGCAACTTATATTCGGCATCAACGTCGTGCACTTGAGAATCGGTCAATTCTAAAGCGCAATGTCTCAACTCACGAAATCTCGCAAGCTCAGAAGTTAGTGGCTAAGGCGGTTTCCCAACAAGGCGAATACAATGCTCATCGCTTCGCAAACCCAAGACACAACACATGCATATCAAGAAACTCGGATCAAGCCAAGTCTGCCAAGAAGAAGAGGGACGGCGAGCCTGCTGCACCGATTTTGAATTCGACTGTGCTAGCAGCAGCAGCTCTGCTGGCTGAACTTGATGCCTCGGCACAGGCTCAGAACGGAACTCTGCACCAAATCTACCCTCAACCCAAAACGCTTCCAAGGTTCGACGACAGCTCTCGCAACCAGAAGAGAGCTACAAGCGACTATTGGGTGTCAAGCATCACTCATTCGGGTCAAGCTCCCATGGGACATGATTCATCATACCTGGTACAAAACATAATTCTCGGGACCCAAGCTTAACAGCCTTTACTAACACGCAATGCAGGTCTATCGAGATGTCACAAACCCAATCTTTGCAGGAGGAGCCAAAGGTGATGGCCAGCACGATGATACTGCTGCTATTAATGCTGCCATTGCGTACGACTCAAATTGTGGTTCCGGTTGCCTCTCGTCTTCGGTCAAAGGAACTCTTATTTATTTCCCCCCTGGTACATACCTTATTTCTACTCCTATAGAGGCAATGTACTATTCCCAATTAGTTGGAGACGTAAGTCGCTTAGTTGAACAAACATCGTTCTCGCGGACTGATGTCATGTTTAGCCGAACAACCTTCCTATCATTAAGACCTCAGCGCAATTCATCGGCTTGGGTAAGAATTGATATCCATTATTTTGAGAGGTCAACATTGTATTAATGTTATTTAGGGGCAATTGAGAGCGACGTGTATATTCCTAATGACAACGGGAATGAATGGTATATCGAGGTAAAATCCCGCTACTTACTTCTCGACTCTGATATTCTGTACTGACACTTTCCGCTCCAGCAATCCAACTTCTACAGACAAGTTCGCAACCTGATTATCGATATAAGAGCCACAACAACGTATCAAGCATCTGCACTGCATTGGCAAGTGGCTCAGGCAACATCCCTTACCAATGTCTATATTTATGCAAGCACAACTGCGGGAAATTCCCAGAGGGCAATTTTTACGGAGAATGGAAGTGGAGGGTTCATGTCGGACTGCTTCATCATGGGTGGACAATATGGACTCTGTAAGTATATCTTGATGTTTCCATTCTCGACTGTCTGAAGTCATGCGGCTTTCGCTGACTGTTTCATATAGATGGCGGCAACCAACAATACACTGTCCGGAACTTCGAATTCAGCTCCCAAACCGAGGTTAGCATTGCCTTGCTCTGGGACTGGGGATGGACCTGGTCAGGACTTACAATTGCCGGCTCACCGGTCGGGATACTCATGATCAACCCTGAGGCTCCAACCGGTCAACAAGCAGGATCTGTGTACATCATGGACTCCTTGTTCGACGGGGTCGCCACTGCCATCAAAGCTAATGCCATGGGGAAAACAATCTTGGAAACGAGCATCATCACACTAGACAATATTGGAATCCTGAACGTGAACAACATGATTTCCTTTTCGGACGGGTTTAACCTCGAGCTGCCTGCTGCAAACACTGATTTTGTGGTCATTGGAAATTCGCAACTTGGTACCGACCACTACGGCTACTATCAAGTTGATGTCCAGATACCACCACCGGTTCTGACGGATCACACCTTTTTTTACTACCGAGACAGCTATTTTGTCAAGAGCAGACCTCAGTACAAGGATCTCGGTGCTGGTTCTATCATTAATGTCAAAGACCACGGTGCACTTGGAAACGGTGTAAATGATGATACTGCGGCGATCGTTGCTGCTCTGGCATTGGCAACCACAAGCAATTTGATCTACTTCCCCGCGGGATCTTACATTGTTACCTCAACCATTATCATTCCACCAAACGCACGAATCACGGGTGAAGTCTGGTCTCAGATTGTTGCAAAAGGATCATACTTTGCCGACATAGCTAATCCAAAAGTCATGCTTCAGGTTGGAAACATAGGAGATGTGGGCACTGTTGAAATCTCAGATATGCTCTTCACTTCTATTGGTGCTTTACCTGGTCTCGTTCTGATGGAGTGGAATGTCCAAGCTGCAACACCCGGATCCGTCGGTATGTGGGATGCTCATTTTCGCGTTGGTGGTGCCTACGGCACCAACCTACAGGTCTCACAATGTCCAAAGACTTCGACGATTCAGACAGGGTGCATAGCGGCTTCTATGATGCTACACATCACGCCGACTTCAAATGGGTATTTTGAAAACGTGTGGGCGTGGGTTGCAGACCATGACATTGACGATGCATCAAACGCTATGGTCACCGTAGCTGTTGCACGAGGAATCCTCATCGAGTCGCAAGCTGGTGCAACTTGGATGTGGGGTACAGCGTCGGAGCACTCGATTTTGTATCAGTACAACTTCGCCCAAACAGCAAACACACTTGCAGGAATGATCCAGACGGAATCTCCTTACTTCCAATACAGCAAAGTCTCTGAGTCTCCGGGTCCTTTCAACTCGTCTGTTGGACTCTTCGCCAACGATCCTATCTTCCCCGATGGAACTTGCAACGGCACAGAACTAGGGTGCGACTTTTCATGGGCAGTCATAATTCAGGGAGCTGCCAACCTTACTATCGCTGGTGCCGGTTTGTATTCCTGGTTTGACAACTACGACCAAAGTGTCTGTGTTGACGCACAGAACTGTCAACAGCGACTTCTTGACGACGGCGGGTCCAATTCGGGTCTTTATATATGGAACCTCATCACTGTCGGTGCCACAGAAATGGTCAGCAACACCGATACTGGTGAAATTGTCTACGCTGCAAACAATACTCAAGCGATTGGTCATCCATACTGGAGTGCACTTGCCGGTTACCTCGAAGACTACACGGCTGACTTTCAAGACTGCGATGAAGACGATCCAGATCCTCGGTGTGTAGACCAAACACAGTGCGACCAAACTCTTACGTTTGCCACCTTGGACCTGCTTGCGGCGGCTGTTGGGACCTTCCCCAACATATGTACAGACTACTACGCACTAGGTGTCCTCCAAAGCGAACTCAAATCGGCCGTGGCCAACTATTCATCTGTGAACAAAGGTTACGATGCTGTGTTCGGCGACTACAAATCCTATGTCGTTTCTATGGTTCCGGATGCACTTGCAAAGTTTATGGCAGATCCAACCTCGAAAAGCCCTGCCGGCGGACCTGGAAACAAATACTTCTCTTGCACTTTGAACATAGCTCATCAAGCCTCACGAACCCAGCAATGCCCTTTCAGTTACCATGACTTGGCTGTTCGAGACTTCACCATGGATTACACACTTACAAACTCGACCGGGTTCTATGCAGAGCTAGCTTCAACCTATGCTATAGAGCAAAGTTGGGTGACATTTGGCCCCTCCGGAGGACAGGTAGCGACGTGTCCTGGAAGGGGTGGTGGAACTTGCACTTTCACCGACAGAGAGAAGAATGGAGTTCCTCTGGCAGCTTCATCCTTCACCGTGCCCAATCCTAAAGATATCATTACAGCAGCTTTCCCGAACATAACAGCACTACAGAACGACATGTATGCTTCTGATATCGATCTGGCGACAAGCGAATGGTACGGTTCTTCCGATGACATTGTTCAAGTCTACTCCATGCCTGTCATCATGATCACCTCGGCTATGCAAGCTATGTCTCAGGTCAAACAAATTGGACAACAGGTCGCAAAGCAAGACAAAATTAACAAAATCCTGGAAATCCTCGGCATCATCTTCATCTTTGTTCCCTTTCTCGACGACCTTGCGCCTGAATTGGGTGTCCTGGACGGTATCTTCAATGTTGTCTCCGTGGCAGGTAATTTGGCGCTGAGCATTCAAGCAATTGTTGCAGACCCTACGTCGGCACCAATGGAAATTCTTGGGGCGCTTGCAGGTGGAACTGGACTCAGGTCTGAGGATGACTTTGCTAGAGTTTCAGCGACGAGGCGTGGTATCAGTACCGATGAATTACAAAAGATCAGTTCAGGTTTCGCAACCACTGACGCGAAATTTCAAAAGGTGATCAAAGAGCAGTGCAGACTGTAGTCACGGTGGAAGGTTGGATCATTGTCCTTGCTCGAAGCATTACCATCTCAGCATGGAGCTAATTAGGTAGCGATTGAAGGCGACTCGAACGTGATTAAACAGACTTTACAATAGAAGCGCAAGGTGGAGTTGATCCGACCAGCTTTCTTTCTTTTACTGCTTGGTATGAAAAGAAGTATAACGTAAAGCTAGGTGCAGATCCTGTAGAGCTAACAAAGTTGATAGCTGCGTTTAAAACTATTTAGGACGTGCTTAGCTTGTAGCGGTTCTTCTTTTCTTTTAATTAGTTCTGGCTTTTGGGTCTCGGAGCTTTCCTTACTTGATACATGGCCCTAAGGACTTGCTTAGTATCCTCTTTTTATTAACTTTGCCTTTCCTTTTATATTTGTTTCAAATCTGTTATTTTGGATTTCTACGATATTGTGGAGCATTTTAGACTTAGCACCAATAGCAACCGTTTCTGATTCTGATCCTGGCTTTACTAGTATATCACGTACTTCGTGCTCAACTCAACATAGTATCTTCAATATACTGTTATTGTCTATACTGTAACGTGTTTACTTAGAAGCCTTTGTGTGTGATCCCCTACCTCGATAGGACGCGGCGTTATATTGATTACGGTTGCGGCCATGACATATATCCCATAACGCCGCAGATTCGTAACGTAAAATTCATAGCAGCAAGTGCTCTAAGCTTTGCAATGGCTCTATATTATATGCTTTATAGAATCAAATATCTTCTATTACTTGCTAATACTATAATATAGAAAAACAAATATTATAGGAATTCTCTAAATATCCCTATCATTGTTAACAGGGATCACCTAATCTATATTTAGGAGATAAATTCTATATATTATTGAAAAAAATCTTAAATCCTTCTTCTACCTTGCAGTTATTTATCCCATCACTTCTCCTTATGTATGCCTCATAGGTAGCCCTCTCCATGTATTCCTTATCTGTTTTTGGACGGCGGTGTGCACATTCTGCCGGTCCACGATGACCACCCCTACTCCCCGCCAAAGCTCACCCAATACCCGTACACTTTCCAAACTCCGCAATGGCAGCAGCAAACTACGAAGCAGCAATAGGTCTGATCGACCAGGCGCATGCTCAAGACCCGAATGTCGCCATCGTCGACGGCAAAGAAGTGCCCTACGAGCTCCACTACGCGCGGAAATCGACACATTATCTCTCGCTGCGCAAGCCCGATGCTTCGCCGATCCTGAAGACAGCCGTGAGGGCGCAGCATTTCCGCAGGCGAGTCCAATCCCATCCCCCTTGTGTGCCTCCATCTCTCTCTACATCGACTGTGCTGTGAGGGGAATACCGCTGACAATGGATGGCGCCTTGCACAGATGGGAGGTCCCGCGCAGCACCTACCCCGCGACCAAGGCCGGCTACTTGGCATGGCGCACGTTTCTCAAGAAGCGCCAGGCCGACCTGGCGGCTGCGATCTGCGTGGGCTGCAATTACACGAGTGAGGAGGCCGAGGCGGTCGCGGCGTTGATACGGAAGGAGGACCTGAGGAGCAACGAGGACACGCAGGTGCTGGAGGATGTGGCCTGCTTGGTGTTTTTGGACGACCAGTTTGACGCGTTTGAGAAGGAACATGATGAGGATAAGATCATTAGCATCTTGCAGAAGACGTGGGGGAAAATGAGTGAGAGGGGGAGGGAGCTGGCGTTGGAGATGAAGCTGGGTGAGAGGGCGAAGGCGCTAGTGGGGAAGGCGTTGGCGGGGTAAATTGAGGGATAATGAAGGGCCATGGATTGGATACATTAAAGGACGCATCTATGAATTTTGTTTTAGATATGCGGAGCGGAGACTGTACAGCAAAATAAATTTGGTTTTGTTTTGGGTTTTGATGTCCGATGGGACCACTCGTGGAGGATGCAATATTTGAAATGAGATTGCTGCTCGTTAATGATGATGGATTGTAGATCATCGTTTTCCTGCAAGCTGTAAGAATATATCATGAATTTGAATGTGCTATATAACCCTTCTCTGATAAATAAATACGACCAAGAACATGCCTAGATATAAGGTGCCATGTCCGCATACTTATCATACATCTCCTCCCACGTCAAGCCATTCCCCAGCCAGTCAAACTTATTCTTTGCCAAATGCTCAAACGAAAAATGCTCATAATGAACACGCCCCATCGCCTTGCCATAATGCAGCATGGATCCTGGCCACGTAACCTGCACCTTTCCAGTCTTTGGATGTTTGTCTGTTCGTGTCAGCTTCTATACCTCCAGTCAATGTCGAGAGAGGAAACTTACACCACGACTCACACCCATCAGTCCATACCAAATTCGGCATCTGTGCCTGCACCCACTCATTAAAGTCATCCTGTGCATCCTTATTAACCTCAAAGGTTCTGATCCCCTCCTCCTGCACCTTCGTCAGGAACCTCGCAATCCAATGCGCTGTGAACTCCGCGCCAGGGAACGCGCTGCCATTTCCCACTGGCGAGATAGGTCCCGAGAACATGAAGAAGTTCGGATACCCGTGGACAGCAAGGCCCATATACGCTTCCGGCGCATTGTTGAAATCAAAGCGCAGCTCGTGGCCTCGACGACCCTCGATAGGGAATCTGGGGGTGAAAGAGGCGTCGAAGCCCGTAGCGCAGACGATAGCATCGTATTCTCTCTCCACGCCATCTTCGCCGATAATACCCTTCTCGGACATCTTGGTAACGCCGTATTTGAAGGTTGTAGTATTGGGAGCTTGGAGGGCTGCTACGAATGAATCGCCGGTTGTGGGACGTCTGCAGCCGACACCGAAGGTGGGTGTCATGAAGGAGGCGAGCTCTTCGTCGGAGAATACGTCTTTGTAATGGTTTAGAGTTCTCTCTTTGGCCGCCGCTTGCGCTTCCGAGCCTTTGTAGAACTGTGCCCAGCCCCGGTTAAAGTGAGACTCGACGGCTTTGCGATAGCGGTGGAAGAATTCTGGGTCTGCATTGAAACGAGCTCTTTCCTCTTCGGAATCTGGATAGAATTAGCAAGACGGACCTCCGAATATCTGCAATGTACTTGTACTTACAAACCTTGTACATTCCCTCCTTCTCGAGTGGCGTCCACGGATCCTCAATCATCCATGTTGGACTACGGATGTAGACATCAAGGGCCTTGGCCGCTGTGAAGAGCATGAGTATTGCATTCGATGATGAAGGGCATAAACTGAGAACTCACTCTTTTGCAATTGTGGCACAACTTGAATGGCTGAAGCACCACTCCCAAGAGCCGCAATAGTCTTCCCTTCCCAGTTCCAAGACTCGTCCCAGTTTGCCGTGTGCAGAAGTTTTCCCTTATAATCCTTCAATCCCTCAATGTTTGGATATTTCCATTGATTCAAAATTCCAGTGCCAGAGATCAAGATGTCGCACTCATCGACAATGATTTCAGGTTCTCCGCTCGCTGACGTACGGGCAATGGAGACGACCCATTTCGCATCTGCCTCTCTCCAGGTTGCTTGGACGACTCTGTGGTTGAAGGTCATGTACTTCTTGAAGCCATGCTTTTCTACGACGTCTTGCAGATATTTCAGAATTTCAGGTGAGCCGACGATCCTGCACTTGATGTCAATGACCGAAGAGGTGAAGGCCTAGCATAACGCATAAGTGATCCACTCACAGCTTGCTCCAGTTCGGATTTGGAGCCCACGTATAACAGTAGATGTGTCCTGGAATATCAGAAGCACATCTAATCAGCAGTTAGCAAAACCGAAAAGCACGAGACACTGGACTTCACGTACCCTGGGTATCTGTTTTCAAACCATGTTCCACTTTCGAATATATCAGTTTGATTGGCATTCTAGTAATTTATAGAGTACGTACCCAAGTCCCGAGTTCTTTTCATAGATCTTCAGGTCAATGTCCTTCAAAGTCTGAATCTTATAGCACATTTCAATGCCAGAAACACTATAAGTCGATTAGATTAGGAATCGGTGGAAAGAAACGCTCAAAATCGACTTACCCAGCTCCAATCTGAATGATCTTCAAGGGTCGGCGATCATTGACAGGTCTCTTCGAGTTGAGGAACACTGGCTTCTCGGCCGAGACTTCGCCATGGACTGGCTCTGCAACGGCAGGCGATGTCTCTGCTCCGTTTGTCGAAGCATTAACAACAACGACTTTGCTTGCCACTCCATTGGTATATGCAGGAGATACATCTGGAGAATCTGGAGAAGCAGGAAGTTAACTGGGATGTTCAAACGGAAGAGGGTTGAAGCAACCATGGATGACTAATCGTACCTTTGGCCACAACTGCACCGCCACCGTTACCATTAACTTGGACTTCGGAAACCATGATGAATTAATTCTCTCCAACGACAACAATGGCAACGCAAACAAGATGAGATGCCAAGTTGAATGAATTGGAGAAGTATAATCATTGCTGCCGCTCCAGCCCATACAACATATATATACGACGCAAATTGGATTCTCATCGTCCGTCCACACGCGAGTGCAATCACGGACATCAAGCCACCCCCCAAACCCGTGGCGCTGGAGTATGGAGTTCTCATTCTCATTCTCATTCTCAACTCTCATATTTTCTTGGCTTCCTGGAGAATTGGGGGGATGGGGCATCTGCCATTTCCCCGCATTCATGGCCGATGACCCCTCGGCCGGCCCATGGGGCATAAATCCGGTCTCCGGTCTCCGTACCAGAACATCGCATCTTGGGGTATCCGCGCACTCCCATTCCCCAAGCTGTCGTGCACACTGTACTTACTACTGCATCTACATATCACGATTCGCGGTGGGCTCGAGACGCCCATGTTGTGCCTGGGATGGGATTGAGATGTGGGGATACCAATGGAGCTGATGTGGTTCGCCTCGGCAGTTGAATCGGTTGAATGCTGCTGCTGTCGCAGTTTCTCGGGATCGCGGGCCAAGCTCTCTCTCTCTCTATCGCCTCTTGCTCTCCTAAGTCGCTATCTCACTACCTCACGATCTCTTTCAATCCAAGGTATCCGTTGCTTTGTTGCTGGGAATTCTTGCCGTTACCTTCAATCTTTTTGCGCAATCATTGTTTATTCGTCCCTCCTCAATTGAGTAACCATGGCTTCAACAACCACTGTTCAAATTCCTCAGCTCGGAGAAGTGCACGGCACTTACGATGCAAACACCAAAACCTCCCAATTCTTGGGCATCCCATATGCCAAAGTCTCAAAACGGTGGACTCGAGCGACACCGATCGAATCCTTTCTAGAAGGAAAGCATGATGGCACGACGTTCGGACCTATCTGCCCGCAGCTTTACAAAGAGGATTCGCCTTCCATCACACAAATCACTGTTGGGGGCGCTGGCTTTCCTCCGAATCCCGTTCCCACATTCGACGAGTTTGGCTGCCTCAATCTCAATGTCTTGGTGCCAGAGCGCAGCGAATCCGAGAAGCTGCCAGTTCTCATCTGGATCCATGGCGGCGCCTTCTCTCTCGGTTCAAATACGGAACTCGTCTACGACGGCAAAGCCCTAGTCGAAAGCTCCATCAAAAGCGCAACGCCGATGATCTACGTCGCTATCAACTACCGTCTTGGGTATTTCGGGTTCCTCTCTTCAGAAGCCCTTCTCAAAGAGAATGGCGGGAAGGCCGTTGGCAACTACGGTCTCTGGGACCAGCGCCTCGCGTTGCAGTTCATCAAAGACAATATCAGCGCTTTTGGCGGAGATCCCGAGCGCATCACCATCTTTGGTGAAAGTGCCGGCAGTGCATCGGTCCACTCACATCTGCTCTCCCCAGAACCACTCTTCCAGCAAGCGATTATGCAATCCGGCACTGTTCGAACCATCGGTCCTTTGAAGCCACAGGATCCTTACATGGCAAACATCTACTCCTCTCTCGCAACGACTCTCGGCTTCCCTGCCAATTCAGACCCAGAAGCCCTGCGAGCTCTCCCAGCCACGGCACTCATTGGCGCTATGGCACAGCTCGCTGGCCCCACGCTTCCCGTCTCCTTCATCACAGACGATACTGACTACGAAGATGGTTTCTACCCCAAAGACACCGACTGGGCGACTCCCCAGCCGTTTTGCAAACGCCTCATCATCGGCGACTGCCAGGTCGAGGGAATCATTATCGCCAAGAACCTCGGGGAAATCCCTGAAGCGGACGTCGAGATTCTGCTCTCCGACCCAGACAGTCTCGACCCCACGTATCTTGCGAAATTCGGCCTAGGCGATCTGGTCAAGGGACAGACGATTCCAGTACCGCTCGTCCACCGCTTGGTCGGGCTCGCCACGGAGCTGACATTCTTTGGCCCAACGCAGGAGGTGATCGAGAAGGCAGATTCGGCGACTACGTACGTCTACCGCCTGGATCGACCAAATGGATGGGGCCCTGGCCCGTTCGCGGGCGTGGCGCATCACACGATTGATCTTCTGTACTTGGCTGGTGTGCCGAAGAAATTCCCCACGAGCGATGCAGACAAGGATGCGAAGTTGTCGGATGCGATGGTGGGGCAGTGGGTGGACTTTGTGGTTGGGAAGGAGCCGTGGAGAGCGGCCGGGAAGGAGAATTGGGAGCTGGTCTATGGTGCAGATGGAGATGTAAAGGAGACGAGGAGGGATGAGGTCACGAGTAGAGACTTTGCGAATATTGGGAAGGCGATTGGTGGGAATGCCGGGAAGGCGTTAAAGATCAATGCAGCTCTGAGCAGTGGGAAGGTTCTTTGAACAGAATAGGGGACAGAATCGTGAATTATGGTTTCACAGTCACGAGGATATAGGAGGAAATAAAGAACATTTATGCCTTTATATATATTAGGTGTTTATGTGGCAGTTCATCATTTTGCGATACTCTTTTGTGCTAATGCATCATTATATATTTGGTGGACTACCACCGACAGGCTTCATTAAATGCTTCAAGCAATTCATACTCCTTGGATCTGTGGCCTCATCCGGGCGCCGTCGAAAGCGCTGCAACCATCCCACAACTTTCGTCATGGCCACAATCTTCCCTGCCGTATTGAGGCCTTTGCTCCTTGGATTGGCGAACTCGCTATTCTCTTTGATACTGCGTCCAGCGCAGTGCAGAAGCAGGTAAAGTTTGGCCAGCCACCAGAATGGCAAGGGATCAAGCACGAAGGTGGCGTATTCATGGTCCATCTCTCGGTGTTGGCGTGCATCCCAGATCATGCGCCAGGAATCAAGTGCGCTGTTGACTAATTTGATCGCCTGCGATGTGTGTGCCGCGATCGTGACATCAGCCAGCGAACTCACGAGCTGCCCAGAGAGATCCTGGCTCAGCTGCTCGTCGAGGCTGGTGGCGGAGCTGGACCCGTTCAGATCGAGTGCCGGCTCCATATCGTAATGCGTGACTTGCCAAACTAGGCAGTGCAGTCCTTTCAGGAGAGTGAACATCCCGAAGCCGGAGACCTCGAGGATCGAAGAGGTGGGATTCTGCGTCGATCGCAGTTGATGCATAGCTGTCGAGACGAGCGGTTGCTGAGGTGTCGACTTCAGCCGCTTCAAACACTCTGATGCGGACGTGGCCTCCCAACAGGACTCGTAGCATGGGAGCTCGACGTCAAAGTCAAGAGGGGACATGGACGGTATGCTGCCCTGGAATATGCTCCCCGCCACGTCTTGGGTGAAGATGGCACAGCCGATGCGTTTCCGCGATTCCCGCTCGATCCACTCCTGCCAGTTGAAAGTCTCCTCGGTCAGGCTGTTGTAGTCGATTCGCTCTTCTGGCTCGAACACGCCGGCTCTTTTCGCCATCGAGAAGTTGCGTACAAAGTGCATGGCGACGAAGTTGCATGCGATTTCGTCGCGAGAACAGATGAGGACGGGACAGAGGAAGCAGCTCGCCTGGATAGTGGAGAGGCTTGGGCCCTGCATGTTGACTTCGTGGGGCTGATGTGCAATCATCATCAAGACCCGCATTGAGATCTTAAATATATAGGTTGGAGGTACGATGCCTTCGCAATAGCAGGCCCCGACGCAGAACATCGCCATCAGTAAGATTGGTGGTGTCGTGGACAGGCTGAAGGTCGGCGAGTGGAGGACTGGAAGGTTCTTGGTATAGTCTCGTCCGAAAGATTCAAGAAAGAGAAGTAGATTTTCTCTTGTGACGCAGGTGGAAATGATTTCATCGGTGAGTAGAGGCTCGGAGTCAGAGAGCAATTCTCGAAGCTCGATACATTTGGCTTCGACGGGGTCGATTTGCCCGAGGCTGAATGCGCCTCGAAAAGGTGGTATTCTAGGGTATGAGGCCGTTGACGATGGTTGATCTTGATCTAGACATCGGCCTAGAATCAGCAAGATCCAGTTTCAGGAATGAGAAGCGTAGTCCTTGCCTGTGTCACGGAAGATATTTGGCGACTCGACTATCGTGCTCAAATACATGGGAAGCGATGGCCCTTCAAAGTATGGTTCACAAAAATTGGCAAAGTCGAAGTTGAGAGCCCCACCGTTCCAATCGCACGATACATCTGGTTGCAAATATTGGCCGCTTTGGGCCATTGCCTGATTGCTCATGTCTATACTGGGTAGTTCGGAAAGGGAGTCTGGCGAAGGCATTCCGACAGAGACGCTTTCTCCCGGCACTGTGCTCCCATCGTGGCTATTCTCGGCCGAGTGAGCGAAGGGTGTCATAATATCATATTCAGCTGTTTCTGGGAGCCATGAGTTCTCCGGCTGTTCGGTCGAAATCTGCACATACGGCATGGTACCGTCAAGGCCATACAGCATATTGGCTCGTCCTGCGTCTTCTCGCGTGTATTCGCAAGGTGAAGATTTGCGGACGCACTGGCTACATGGCTTCTGATAATCACACTTTGACTTTAATTTGGCGCATTTATCACAGGCTTTCTTAATCCGACTCCGTTTGACCGGCTTTGACGGCTGTGGGGGGTTGTCGTGGGCCTCATCGCAAGCTTTCATGTGGCGAGACAGGACATCGCTGATCTGGGTCAGCGAAATACTCCTATTTCTCTCACAAGATGTATTTAATTTACCTCCGAGAAAATGCAAGGCCACATGGACATCGATACCTCTTTTCTCCAGTGTCTGGATACTGTTAGAAGGAGATTTTGACTTGGGGTTAGGGTTAGAGCTTTACGCAAAGCCAGATGTCGTTGTAGATGCTCTCGACGGGTGAAAGAATGCCAGCAGGATGGGCATTTGTAGGGCTTCGTCTTCAGGGACGCGGTCGTAAAACTTCGATCGACAGAGTGGCAGATGGGAAGTTCCGCCGTCTGGAACTCCATCGTTCTTGGGTTCTTGGGTTGTGAGGGTGACTGGAACAAAAGTTTCAGACTGTGGTCGGCGGGCGATTATGAGATGAGATGCTGTAGACGTCGAGGATGAGGATGAGGATGAGGATGAGGATGAGGATGAGGATGAGAAGAGCTGTCCCAGACGTGCCTTTTCCTAATGGAGAAAAGGATGCGGGGTTAGATGAGCCGAAGTCTCGGGGGTCTTCCGAGAGTGGATGAGTGCCGATGGCCGAAATGTGGGGATGTTGTGGAAAATCAGTGCGGGGCGTGCGGGGCGTGCGGGGAAAACGTGGACCAAGCATTTAAAAAAGGGTCTTCTCCACAACACGTGTCAAACCCCAAAACAACAAACGAATACCTCATACCTCATCAACACCAAACAATACAATGCAACAAGACTCATGCGCTCATGCATACCATGATGATCCTGTCTCTTTATTCATTTAGGCATTACATACAACGTCATCCGCTCATCGATCTCATTGCTCTTCTCTTCCAAGATCCTCGGCAGCTTTCAATAACGACGAGTCCGCCAAAGGGTTGAGGAGCCGATCATTTTTCTCTCCGAGCCACTGTGGCCGGAGTGCCCGGATCGAGTCTTCGATCTCCGTAAACTCGTTGTCCGCGATATAGATGGTCTTTCCGTACAAGCCCTCGGTTACTGCCAGGTATACCATTGCCTTCGCGACCGAGTGTGCCTTGTTGATGGGAAGTTGGATCTTATTCAATTCTCCTCGCAGCTCGTCCGTGATGAACCCCGATTCTGCAGTACCGATCAGCATACGTCTTGAAATGTAAGCGACGGCGCTTTCCTCTTACCTGTCATAAATGGAGCAACACTGTTCACGCGAATATTGGCTTTGGTGAACGGTGTTTCAACCCTCCCGCAAATCGATCGCATCATACCGAGGATCTGTGGCTATCAACATCGAATGGACACAAACCTAACGAAGGGACACTTACGCCGTGCTTGGAAGCCATATAGGCTGGATTATACATGTCTCCTGTGATTCCAGCCGTCGAACTAGTCATAACAATCGAACCTGGCGTCTTCTGCTTCTCAAAGAAATGCTTTGCCAATTTCACCGCTTTAGCGTCGTTAGCAACATTACCAAGAAAGCAGCTAAAAAATCAATCACTCACTCGAGAAAATAGCCTTTAAATCGATATCTAACACGATATACTTCGGCTCTAGTAGTTTTCCAGTCGCCTTGTCAATCTTATCCTCGAAGATCTCCTCGATTTCCGGGACGCCCGCATTTGCTAGGACGATATCAATTCTCCCGAAGTTGGAATTCGCAGCTTCGAAAAGATCATATAGACTGGACCATTGGGTAACGTCACAGCGCTGGAATACCAGATTACTTCCGAGCTCTGCGGCGAGACTGTTGCCCAGCTTCTCGTTCAGATCCCCCACGACAACTTTGGCTCCAAGGGAATGAAAGAGTCTGGCAGCTGCGGCGCCAATTCCAGATGCACCGCCGGTGATGATGACAACTTTTTCCTTCGCGCCGATGAGCTGACTGTCTTCAATTTGGAGGGACGCCATATCTGCAGACTGGAGAAATTCAGAACAAGTATGAGATGAGATTGAAGACGAGGCGATTCAGAATAGCGAGTTGGGTATCTTGGTATGTTGCTATGAGTGGCTTTAAGGTAAGATCCCAATCCTGGTCAGATGCTATGCACAGTGGTTCCCACCTTTCATGGGGTACGCTTGGATGATTGTGGGGAAGAAGGCCAAGCCCCCATGGACATTGGGGAACCTTGGGGCCTTAATCCGGTGGCGTAGCGCCAAGATATGGGGCTGCATCCGTTGAACCCTTCAATGCCGGTCCATTATTGAAGCCGAGATGAGATTATTGAGAATATGGACGGTATCACGGGATTGCTCTCAGTAGTAGAGCGCATAGTGCTCCCTCAGCAATTTGTCATTCCTTGGACTTGCTTGGATTTGTGCCCGGACTTGTAAGTCAGTCTTGAACAGCTTCAGACTCTTCAACACTACAGTGACTACACTACGTCTGGGTCCAATTATGCATATCCAAATTTGCACAAAGCTCTACACAGCAATCTCGGCCTTCTCCCCAACCTTCTTCCCCTCCAACTGCGACTCCACATGGTCCGTCATCTTATGCCCCACATCCGCCAAAAAGAAGGAAAGAATACAGCAAATGGCCGATGCCGCCACAAAGCACCACCAAACATTCTGATAGCCCTTCGTCGCGCCCTGAGCCCCCGCTGCGAAAATCACATCTGTCAACTGCTTGGGTAGGCCCGTCTGGGGCAGCGCCTGTGGTGCATTCATCACAATGCTAATGATCTGCGTCCACGCGTCCTCGGGCACGCCAGCCGCGGCTAGCACAGGGATGACTGCTGCGGGGATGGCGGTCAGAGCGCTGCTGTTGTAGGCAGCCGTGAAAATGGCGATGCCAAGGGCGCCGCCTAGACCGCGGGCGATGGCCAGGACGGTGTTGGATGTGGCGATCAGGTGGCTGGGGACGATGAGGCTGACCGCGGCCGTGGGGATGACCTGTGTGGCCGAGGTGAAGAAGGCGATGCCAGCGATCATGCCCTCAAACAGGCCCTTATTGTCTGGCTTGGCAAGAGCTGCTAGGCCGCAGAAGAGGGTGAGCAGGGCGCTGGCGACGATGAGGGGCTTCTTGACGTCCTTCAGCCTGGACATGGTGTAACCCCAGAAGAGATGGGCGCCGAGGATTGTGCCGTTGAAGACGGTGAAGCTTTTTGCGATCTCGAGCGGCGAGGTTGTGTACATAGAGCGGACTTGGTTGGGGATGAAGAGGGAGGTGCCGTAGAGAAGCATGCCGTCTGTGAAGCCGTAGGCGAGGAAGACGACGAAGGAGATGCCGTGGAAGAACTCATGGTGCATGATGCCGTCTGAGCGGCCCTTCCATTCTAAAGCGCCAGTCAGTCACTGAAAACTTTTGAAAACTTTTCTTGTGGTTTCGGAACGTACCATAGATGCCAAAGGCAATAATGATCAGCGGGCCAATGATCAGGAATGGGATGACATAGGCGCTATTCCATGGATGCAGACTTCCTCCCCAAACAAGCGGGATAGTGAACAAAGCTGCGCCAACAGCTAGCATGAGAACTCCGACGTAATCCGTCTTCTTGAAGATCTCAAAGAAGCTCATGGATCTTCTGATCCTCGTTGGCGGCGGGTTGAAGAGGACGAACACGAGGACAGAAACGACGCCGTAGAAGATGCCCTGGATGTAAAAGCCCCAGCGCCATCCCAGCCCATTCTCAATGCACCCAGCGACTAAAACAATAGTTAGTGACTATAGATTGGAAACGGGAGGCGAGTGCTCACAAGCAAAGGTTCCGACGATAACACCAGCACTTGCATTCACAAATGCCATACCGCCAATGGTCGTACCTCTATACTTTGCAGGTACGATCTCCATGGAAGCTGAAATGGCCGCGATCATCAATGTGCCAGCAATACCACACAGTGCCGAACCCACGATGACCGTATTGAGATTCTCACCTTTCCCTGCCACCACTGAGCCCACAACTCCCAGGAGTGCACCGATGACGATAAACCATTTCTTGCCATAGCTGTCACTGAATGTGCCAGTGAAGGTGGGCAGAGTGACCAGACAGAACAGGCCCGCGTTGGCGATCCAGGAGGCATTTGCTTCTTGACCAGGGAAGTCCGCGATGATGTAGCTGATGTGGGAGTTGGGGCCCGCGATGGCGAAGGAGGTGATAGCCCAGGAGAGTGAGAGGGCTACGAGCGCAGCCCATGTCCTCCAGGACATCTTATACTCTGCAGACTCCTGCTCATCGCTCTGGGGGGCAGATGAGCGGGAAGCATTTTCGGCTTCTTCGACAAACCCATCGATTTGCTTTTCGTCCGACATGGTGAAGGAATGATCAATGGATGACCGAGAGCAGGAGATAGGGGTCTGAGGAGATTGCCTTGAAACAAGACTGCTGGCTTGGAAATCTGGGGCAGCCCGTCTTTTATGGGGTACATGAAATGCGGAGAACGCGGGGGGTTGAATGCTACTGTAAATTTGTGGCGTTTAGATCCATCCGAATTCAGACGATCCTAACACATCAGGTTTCGGAATACCGAGTTTCGATATTAGTCGAGCTGGCAAATACTAGAAAGACTGGAAACGGCCGCTCCGCGGCGTCGCCTGTGCGTGTGCTGGAGATATATCCCGGCGCTTGGGATCTGAAAAGTGTCGCTGCAAGACAGCTCCAGCCAACCGCGATATTGGCATAATGATTATCCTGGTGCAGCTTTGACCGCTGTCTATATCCCGCTGGATTGTCAGGGCTAGGCATGTGAACACGGCAAGCTTAATAGTTTCTTCATAGGGCTTCTATTCTTATCTGGATTACATCTGAAATCCATCCCATATATGCATTACCAAATGAGAACAGGCTTAACCGTCTCCCCAGAGATTGCATCTTTAGCAGCGCTCTGTATATCCTCCGTCTTATAAGTCTTAATCAACTCATTAAACGGAAACTTCCCCTTCTGCCACTCCTCAATGAGCATGGGGATAAACTCCTGCGGATAGCAATTTCCCATACAACACCCCACATACGTCCTGCCCGAATTCACGGTATCGAAGATATTCGTCGACACCTCGGACGCAAGCTAATGTTCAGATTAGCATCTCTTTGGAACACATACTTCGAATCTCGGCTTACTGGTCCAACTCCAACGCTAACCACCATACCCTTCCTCCCACATGCATCCAGGAGCGCCTTGAGCACCGCCGGACGCCCACTAGTATCAATCGCAGCATCAAAGCCCAGACCATCAGTCAGCGCCTTAAGCTCCACTGCGAGATCCGGCTTTTCGATCGAATTGATGACATGCGTAGCGCCATACTTCGTCGCGAGCTTCAACCGCTCGTCCTTGACATCCACACAGATGACCTTCCCAGGCCTCCTGCTGCCGATATTGATCGCCATCAGCGCAGCGAGTCCGACGCCGCCAGCCCCCACAATCACCACTGAGTCGCGCGTGCTCGACTGTACCACATTCAGCATCGCGCCACTGCCCGTCATGAAGCCGCAGCCCAGCGGCGCCAGGATCTCGAGCGGCAGCTCCTTCGCGACCTTGACGCAGCTGCGCGCCATCACGATGGCATGGTTCGCAAAACTGCTCTGGCCGAAGAAATGGCTCGTTATGCGCGCGCCGTTCCTCGAGTAGGCTTTGGAGCCGTCGCGACGCCCAACACCGAAGTTGTCCACCTCCCACATCGTGCAGAAGGAGGTGTCTTTTTGGAGACAGAACCTACAGCTCCCGCAGCTGGTGTATGAGATGATGACATGATCGCCGACCGCCACGTTGGAGACTTTGGAGCCAAGTTTCGCAACGACGCCAGCCCCTATATGTCAGGTGATGAGACTCTCAACATGTTACAAGTTGGATGGAGTCGTACATACCTTCATGACCAAAAACAGCGGGGAAGAGATCTGGAATGCTTGTCTCACGGGCGAAGTTAAGATCGGTATGGCAGACGCCCGAAGCTTTCATCTCAATGAGGACTTCATCTTCGCGTAGTTCATCGTCGACCTCGACGTCCTCCCAGGCGAACGGCGCTCCCGGCTCTGCCACGACGTGTGCCTTGGTAAACATTTTTGGACTATTTCCTCGTAAAAGTGATAAAAATGAAGTTATTTGTTGAAAGGGTGCAGGGAAGAGAAAGTCTATCTACAGTATGAAGTGGGGTTTATATACAATACAGTAGGTGGTAAGTCATTCCGGTGAAAACTCTACTCCGGATCGGATACGGGATCCGGTCCTACGGTCCATTCTCACATCTTCTTCTCCGGCATCACACTGGCACCTGGGACCGCCAATTGGGTTCAACATTATTTCGATATCACTTCACTGTTGAATAGAGGGTTTGTGCCTAAAGGCCCCGGAGGATTCTCAAGAATATGAGAATCCAGGAGAATCTTTGCAATATACTGCACGCATGGATGGTTCCATCGGCTCTTTGAACCTTCATCACAGCCAGGAATAGATGGCCCATAGCATAGATAGTTTAATCAATCACTTTTACAATATTTTTCTACTGAGCTATCTGGAGTGTACTATTTCTACATTCATGACATCTCCTAGGGTTCTCTCATCCAGGATCCCGAACCAGGGTGCGGTGGCTTTCCGCGCTTTGCCCTATGCGGATGTGGGGTGTAAATCCGTGGTGTGGGGGAAATCTGGGGTACATGTCCGCGAAACTTCGGATGTGGTCCGTCGTCCATCATCCGTCATCTGACAGTGTCCCCAAAATTCCCCCAGACAGGACCATATCCATATTCTACACTTATCTCACTCCATCCCCACACTTGGCGCCTCGGGCCTTCGGTGCTAATTTGAGGCTGAGGCTATCTGTGCGGCGTAATCCGCACCTACCGTAGGTGGGTGCGGCCCACCAATGCAGATACCCCAGACTTCCGAGGCTTGGCCAGATGTACACGATCTATCTCTAAGAGATGTAAGCAAGATCTCGGTGTAGAGTGTGGAGGAGCTGGGGGAGCTTGCGGAGCTTGGGAGTCTTGGGGCCCAGTTCCGGATCCAGCATGTTGGGTATGGAAAACCTTTCGTGAATGACATGGATGATGGGCAGTTGTGCGATGAGTAGGTAGAGCATTTATAGCTTTTCCTGCGCTCATATTCTACGCCCCCTGACAGGAAGTCCAGCGCGTGCAAGAGCAAGAGAGCAAGTCATCCAAGGCAGTGTCACAATGTCCCTCACTTCTGCTTCGTCGCTCGCTGCGCTGTCGTTTCTGCGGTCGTTCTGGTCATCTCCAATCCTCTCAATCCAAGGGTCCTTAAAAGTACTTCTCGCCAATCTGCTGGTAACTGGCAGCCTCTTCCTCATCACGCTCCAATACTTCAAGCCGCCACACAAGAAACTGCGGCAGCCAAATGGCAAGCCCTATGTTATGCCTCCCGAGCCGAAAGGTGTGCCCTTCTTCGGCAACATGTTCGCTCTCAAGTATGGCCTTATGGAGAACCTGCGCGCCTGGCCCAAACAGACCGGCGAATTCACGACGCTGCAGCTGGGCTCCACGACCTGGGTGCTGCTGAACAGCACGCGCGTCTGCAACGAGATCCTCAGCAAGCGCGGCAACGTAACCAACGAACGCCCCGTCCTGCCTATCTGCCAGGGCTTGATGAGCCGCAACTTGCGCACGGTGCTGATGGAGCAGTCCGACACGTACAAGGAAGACCGGCGCGTGTATCATCAGCTGCTCACGGGGTCCAACATCGCGCGCTACGGCATCTCGCAGGACCTCGAGTCGACGCAGCTGCTCGCCGAGCACTTGCTGCGCCCTGAGGGGTGGTATCTCAACCATGGCCGCTATGCAAACTCGGTCATCAACCTGATTGCCTTTGGCAAGCGCACTTTCGGCCCAACACCCCTGATGAAAGGCATCCTGGAGGTGATCCACGTGTTCCTGCGCAACAATCCGCCGGCCAACCTCGTCGACATGTTCCCCTCGCTTACCAAGCTTCCTCACCGTCTGCAATGGTGGCGTAAGCGCGCCGTCGCCATCGGGAACCGCACCGACGAAGTCTACTCGGCGTACTGGAAGCCGGTGGCGCGAGCAATCAAGGACGGCACGGCGCCACCGAGCTTCAGCCGCGATGTCCTGAACGAGGAGGCGGGGAAGTTCCACGGCACGGAGGAGGAGGCCATGTGGCTCGCTGCGCAACTCGTCGAGGCCGGCAGCGACACGACGCGCGCTGCGCTGAATAACCTCGCCATGGCAATGATCGCGCAGCCAGACTTTGTGGTTCGCTTGCGCGCGGAGCTGGACGGCGTGTGCGGCTCTGATGCGGAGAGGTTGCCGACATTTGACGATGAGGAGAAGCTGAGGCTGACCATGGCGACGGTGAAAGAGCTGCTGAGATGGCGGTGTATTTTCCCATTCCCGCCGCCGCACAAGCTCAGCCAGGACTTGGAGTTCGAGGGATATGTGTTCCCGGCTGGGACGAACTTTGCACCAAATGAGGCTTATATCACGCTTGGTCCGGAGCACAAGGATCCGCAAAGGTTTTATCCCGAGAGGTGGCTCAATGGGAAGGAAGGAGATGTGCTGAACGGTATTTGGGCATTTGGCGGAGGTAGAAGAGTGTGTGTTGGATATCGACTCGCTCAGAGGAGTCTGTTTATCAACATTGCGAAGATTGTATATTGCTTTGATTTCGAGAGGGTAAGCCGATGCCATTTCCGAAGTGGAGTAACATACTGACTGACTGACGAAAACAGGCCGGACCAATTAATGAGGATTTTACATTTAGCAATTCAACGCTGGATGAGCCATTTCCAGTTCGTCCAAAGGTGAGGAGCGCAAAACATGCCGCGCTCATTGAGGCAGAGTCGCATAGGTTGGGATTGTGGGAGCTGGCGAAGGGAAATGTGCCATTTGAAGATGAAGAGCCAATTAGCCAGGACTTCCCCTATGTAAATGATGATCTATGAATAAATGAAGTAGGAAGGATGAAAAGTTGAGGGTCGGGCCCGCATAAGTACCTCGCTCCTTGTGAGAGGAAGTGAGTTGTCTTGTTTTCTATACCTTATACAAGGGATATCGCCTTACCTGCAAGTGCTACGCAGCCTACGCTTGTATTTGTATATATAGGAAAAGACAGAAGAAAAGGAAATTAGTATATTTAAATACATATTTAAATCTACTATAAGTAGTAAGAGTGCTAAGATCAATGGAAGTTATATAAAACCTTAATCGTTGGTTTTCCACCAAACCACCTCTCGGAGGTGGTTGGTCCAAGCAAAATGCGACGGCCAACCAAAATGCGACATGTCGGCAGATGCCGTTTGTACTGTAAATCCCATAGTATCGCAATCAATGACAATGCATTTGTGAATGAAAATGAATTACAGAACCACCCACAATGCTACGAAGACTTGATCATGATGCTAAAATGCGTATACAGGAGGCAATTGAGTTTACTACCCAAAATCCTACTGAAAAAGTAGCTACTTCAAGCCGGATATTTCAAGTGAATGCATCAACTCTTCGCAACCGGAACCGGAGACAGCGACAGAACCTAACACCCAAAAAGCGTGGAGGCCACAATAAGATCCTATCAGACATGCAAAATGAGGCAATTAGACGCTATATTCGAAGATCATATGAGGCAGGATATGGGGCTACAAAGGCAATGGTCTTTGAGGCCATAGCTGAGCTTAAAAGGGCAGAAATTCCACCAAAACCAGCACCGTCTAAAAGCTGGTTCTTAGAATGGATTAAGGCACAAAGTCAACACTTCCACGCAATCAAAACTCGACTAATCGATAGAGTACGGGTGTTAGCACACAATCTAGATGATGTGAGGTCTTGGTTTCAGGAATACAAGGACTATTGCGACCAAATAGGGGTAAAAAGGGAGGACATCTTCAATTTTGATGAAGTGGGATTCCGGGTTGGAATGGCACTAGGACAAGAGGTGCTTGTTCCTTCTCATATTAGAGAGGTATGTCTATAGAATACTCTCTCCATAGTTTCTCTAGCTAATTAGTATAGATGTACATTAAAGCACCTGAAAACCGACAGTCCTTGACCATACTTGAGACAATCTCCGCAGCCGGCCTCTCAATTCCTCCATTTCTCATAATCTAAGGGAAGCTCCATATGGAGAATTGGTATCACCGCAACCTACAAGGAGAAGAAAAGATTGCAGTTAGTGATTCTGGCTATACAAATTCAGAGCTTGCTCTTAAATATTTAAAACATTTCATTAAGCATACTCATTCAAATGAAACTAGACCACTAAAGCTGCTTTTAATGGATTCTCACATCTCCCACACAACTCCTGAATTTGCGTTGCTTGCGCACGCAAATCATATACACCCATATCAATTTCCATCACATCTTACACATATACTCCAACCTCTAGATGTCTCTGTCTTTGCAGTTTATAAGCATTGGCATAACAGAGCAGTACAAAAGGCTATGAGAGATATGGATGTTGATTATACAGTACAATCCTTCTTACAGGACCTTTTAGAAATACGTGAGCAGACCTTTAAACAAGGTACTATTATAAAGGCTTTTAGAGAATCAGGAATGTGGCCACTAAGCTTCTCTATTATTGAAAAGAAGATAGCTGTCTATGCAGAACCACGGCTATCCACACCACTACCCCATACAATTGCTAGTCTAGAGCTCATAGGTTGGAATCAGAAGTTTCAGGATGTCCTTAGCTCTCCATCTGCGAGGAAATGGGAGCAGAGTTATTCACAGGTGCAGGCTCAATTGACTAAGAACAGCCTACTACTCTCTCAATTAGATAAGATCACTACACAAGTGTCTGAGCAAATGAAGCGCAAAGTCAGAAGCCGCAAATCAATCCAAAAGGGGGGTATCTACTCAGTTTCAAAAGCTTAGAGAGCAATTGCTGAGAAAGAAGCTAAAGAACAGAAAAAGAGAGTAGAAAAGGAGGCACGGGCATTTAAAAAGTTACAGAACATTGAGAGACGGATGCAAGAGCGAAAGGGAATTGATGCAAGACGGGCTGAGAGACAGAGAAAGAAGGCTATACTACAGCTCCAAAAGCGAGGGGATCCTATCCCTATTAAGCTCTTAACACCAATTCCTGACCCAGATGTTGAGCGCAAAAGAGAGGCTCAATTGGACAAAGGCGCTCAATTGGACGAGGGAATAGAGGATTAGGACTAATCAGATGGCTTCATTGCATTTGATGTCACGTCTAAAGAAGAAGAAGAAGAAGAAGATTATATTGATCCAGCTTTGTTCACATAGGAGTTATAGATATTCATTTTCATTGATAGTATTTGTATAGATTTCATAGTATTACTGCTATCTACCGACATGTCGCATTTTGCTTGGCCGTCGCATTTTGCTTGGACCAACTGTACCCGAGTACAGTTTGTCGAAACCAACGATTAGTGGTTATTAGTTTAATTATTTTTAGCATAAAACTTAGAAATATAAATAAGTATAATGAATATTAGATTTCCAAATTAGAGACTAAATTAGCTAAATAGGCCTGCAAGTTTAAGTCTAAGAAGGTCTAAGAGGCGAGAGCACTGCAATTAAATGCCAATTCACCTTTACAGCAGCGTACATATGCCTTGACTTATTCTAATGACTGAGTTTCTAGGAATCTCACTTGCCACGGAACCCTCGAGTCTCTTCCATATCCTCCCTTTGATGCCAGCTCAAGCCATCAGACCCTGCCACGTCCAAAACCCGCTTATCTTCCACGGATTCTATGGAGAGATGAAAGCCATGACACCACCACGAGAGTAGGTTGCGTTATTCTCTATACAAGACACACATCGATTGTTGTATAGTGGGACACATGTCGTCACCTAAACTCGTTTTTATTAGTTGGCGATGATGGTGGTTTGCAGATTATATGATTTATATCCAAGGAATCAAACCTCTTTGGTCACTATAGAGAGAATGTTGGAGAACCAACGGCATCGAATTCGATGATTCTTTCATAAATGGCAAGTCCTGCTCCGCCCTGACATCGTACCCTCCTTCGAGACCAGGAGGAACATGAGTCCTCCCATCAACACCATTGTCTAAGCCTTCACGATCTGCACTGATATGTGTGATTTCGGATCTAAAATCACTCAGATTATGTCGTGTCTGGTCTTGGAGGCTAAGCACCTGCTGCACGTCATTGATATCCAGCTCGTCGAGACTAACGTTGGGCACCTAAGGTAGAGATGCTTGCCACCCACCGTGGAGATGATGGCCCTCAAGTTGGATGGCCTGCTTATGTTGGAACTTAGATGGCCCTCATGTTGGATGGCCTTCTCATGTTGAGTTTCGTGGCCCCCTCATGTTTGATGACCCTGTGACGTGAGATGCAAGTTATCGCGACTTCGGTTTGACCATTGTGGCGGTCTGATAACGTAGGATATGTTGATGAGGCGAAGTTGGAAGTTGGATACGTCTCTTGTTAATAAAGTTGCTTCTCCATTGGCGGGCGGCAAGGGAATGCAACATAGGGAGGAATAAGGAATAAGGAATAAGGTAGCAGAAATTGAAAATGCAATTGAAAAGGCACCATCTCTGCATCATGTAGACGGATTAGCAAATGTGAAATGAAATGTGAAACTTATAAGCCTTTTCCGTATCGCGTAGACTGAAGTTTCTGGACAACCAGGAATTGCATGTTGGTCCAGCCGAATCTGGAATAGTTTGCTTATGACTAATACCAGAAATGTTCCTGGAGCCAGCCTCGTCCAAGTCCATTATAACATTCTGATAACATTCTGTCGCATTCAGTCTACTTTCAATTTAGACTTCAAACTTGTTGTTGACTTGACTTATGTGAGAATGGGTATCCTAAACATCCTCGAGAGGAAATACCGCAACTTTATAGAAAGGAATGGTCGAAAGTGGAGGCTGAAATACAGAGAGATCTCCCAGAAAACGTGTCGACTGTTGCGTAGATGTGCTCTCCAACCATTGTTTAAAAACTTATCTACGTGCCACCTAAATATAGAAGATTGATATCATGGTTAAATGCACAAATTGCCAAGTTTCAAGCAGCGAAATTAAATTCAAGAGTCGTAAATGTCGTATTTTATAATTTTTGATCGCTATGAAACTAGGTCCAGCTAGTGATCTAAGTAATCCATTTCTCATCATACTGATGGAGGCACATTCACCATAATTCGGGACATACTTGGATTAATGCCCGGACACAAGGAGACATTATTCGTGTTCACGTATTTCACATACCGGCCATTAAACCCGTTCAACTCCATGCGCCTGCGATGCATCCAACGTCTTAACTCGCCCACTGGAACCTGCTCTTTTTGAACATGCTAACCATCCCCATAGGCAGCAATCCTGGCTGCACCACATTCAGGCCTCCGAATCGCGCAATAATCTCTGGTGCGTACAACTGCAGGATCCATCGATGGTAAGGCATAGCGTTTGCCCACCAGCGCTCTGTTATCAAAGGACTTGGGTGATACTTTTTGTCGATAAGAGAGAATTCCGTCGGCTCTTCAGTCACGAGCGAGTCGAAAGCCTGGGCCAGCAGAAGAGACGTAAGATCGCGGTGACGTGTGTATTCGTCAAAGCTCATGAATTCATCCGGTCTTTTGATTTTATCCCAGCTGCCATTGATCATGGCGGACCTGAACTCGGAATCTTTGTCGAATCGAACCTTCGTAGCACGGTACAAGCGCTCTTCAGCCTCAAAGAACTTGTCCATGTACACCTGTGGCGACTCTTCCATGATGTCCCGAATTAGACATGGTGCGATGAATGGATTGTGTACTTCCAAGCCACCAAGTGATGTGGGGAAGTAGAGGTAGCCTTCGGGAATGTCCTTCACACTGAATCTATCGGAAAGCATATTTTTGATTACCGATGTGACGCTGCCACCTTGTTCCTCAGTAAAGAGTTTCTTCTGGATTTTCTCAAACGTCTCCAGAATCTCATCTACATGGGCTCGACCGAAGGCATTGCAGGGACGCCCAAAGTTGGTGGTGAGGAATCGAGCCGCATAGATGTTCCACGCTTGGATCCAGTCGAAGACGCTCTTGCAGGAATCCAGCTGGAGACGAAGCTCATTGACGTGCTTGTCAACTCCTTCTTGATTGATGATGAATCGACCAGTGTCAGCGTCGAGCTTGAGAAGGCCCCAGACGACGTCGCCAGAAGGCAGAACAGAGCTGGCTGATTTTCGCCGTTTATCATCTTTGGCAATTCGAACGCTACCTGTCTTGTCCTCGGCAAATTCCAGGCCCATTATCTCCGCAAACTCAGTCATTACCCCCCAGCCTGTTTCGCAAGTGTGCTGGTGGCCCCAGAACCAGATATCATCGTGCAGTCGCCAAAGTAAAGCGCCGTTGGTTCGTTGATTGAAGGCGAAGTCGAGGCAGAATAGAACGCTTTCACCCAGAACGTCGCTCAATGGCCCGCTGATTGGCGTACCTCTCTTTCGAGTTTGGACGAGTGAGTCTGGACCATCATTGACGAACTGCATAGGGCCCTCCAAGGCTCGCTTGAAGAGGCCCACCCAACGTTCGCTGACACCAAAATATTTCAAGACGGTGAACATCGTCGAATGCGGAAGAGAGGGCCCGAACCACTTGAAGTCTGAGCGCACCACCGTAATGTCTTCGCCAATCCGAGTCTTGATAATGATATCGGCTTGTAGCACCCTCAATACTAATTGAACAATCTCCTTAGGGCTCTTCCTTTCCGAGCCGTCGTCACTTTCATCATCAGTATCTTCAGAATTGTATGCCCGCGCGACTTCATCGGCACGAGACTGCAGCTGCTCAAGAAAGACATCTTTCTTCCAGATTTTATACTGTTTGGCTTGAACGGAGCGAGACTTGACATTGGCATCGAGCCAATGACTGTACATCTCCAATCGTGCTTCCTCATTTTTAGGCATTGTAAATGGGGTAGCTTTCCATGTTTCGGAGGTATTGCAAAACCTTTCCAATGCGGCCTTGAAGTGGACAGACCAACTGACTCCGATATATCGGAGGAATATGGACTGCAGCAGATCCTCGTCATGATAAAAGCGATATCGTCCGTTGAGCTGTCGCCGTTGCTCAACTGGAGTTCCCTCGGGAGCCCAAGCCCAGGTATCCAATGCCTTGAACCTCATATTCAATACATCGGCCAGCTCTCGAAGAACAATTTTGTTGGTGGCGAAATCGTTGAGCGCAGATCGTTTGGCGTCGGTGAGAAGATCGCTGCTCAGAAGACCCTTGATGCACCACTCCAAGGATTTTTCATCGAATGGGATTTCCGTGGCCAGCTTCTCTTCAAATAACTTAGTCTCCGCTCGAAGTGCTTTAAGTGCTCCAAATACGTCTTTTGAGGATTTGAAGAGACCGTCAAGGTACGCCGTGATTGCATTCGTATCAGTTTCCAAAGCGTTGAAAACATAGGCTTCCCAAGTAGCACGTTGCTCGTGCATCTCTTCACGGCCGACCTTCTCGAACGCTGCACCTTCGGAGCCGCCCCTCTCGTTCACCGGATTTCCAAGCCATTCCGTGACAAGGTTGCCATACATGGCAGCGTACTCGAAACGAAGAGAATTGACGTCAAGTAGCCTCCTCAAATCTTTAGCCCATCCCTCCTGCAGTTTGACAGACACGGAAGGATCATGTCGGGCTTGTTCGAGAAAGCGCCGGATGATTTCCGGATTGAGGCCGGTACCTGTACCGAGATCCTCCAGGGAGCACAACTTCTCGTAGCCATCAAGGAGGAGCCGAACCTTACCGGCTTGAGATTTCTCGGCATCAACAAAAGCTAGAAGCTTAGCCTTGCCTTGTTCAAAGTTTGATCTCAGCTTTGAAATCTCATGCAACTTTGTCGAAGTGATGGAGTCCAGCACTTGGGAGATCACATCGGTCGATGCCATGGCTGTGGTTTGATGCGGCTTGATGTGGGTTGGTGTGGGATGAGAATCTTAGACGATCGAGATGATGATGGAGAACACAACATGAAGGGAAGGACAGGAATGAGAGGGGAGATGAATGATCTTATATACTTGGACGACCAACGAAAGCCCCGTGTGATTCAGCGGCAGCAGCCTGGCCGGTCGGTGCATTGCAGGCTTGCAGCAGAGAAGGGCTGAGAAGATGAGAAGATGCCGGGCTAGCTAGCTATTCCACAAAGGACGCCGGGGGCTTCAAAGATGAGAAAGACGAAAGACGAGTGAGCTGAGGCCTGATGCAACTGGGGTGCATTTTGTGGAGGAGTCTGTGGAGGAGTCTGTGGATTACTGGCCGATGACCATCACTAGTTCACTAGACATTTGGGGGTAAGCCTAGGCCAGAGATGAGATTGGCAATGAATGTCCTCTCCCATCAAAGAGATGTCCTCAGGGCAGACTCAGAGGATGGATGCACGTATATACGTATATATGCATATATGCAGATGAACTCAAAGAAAAGTGAGAATGTAGAAAGAACATCATGTCTGAAAACGTTGTCTAGTAAACGATTCGATAGTCTCTATGGTTTTGTCTATTGGTGTTGTTTATTGGTGTTGTTTATTGCTGTTGTTTATTGCTGTTGCTTTGTTGATGTTGGTCCGGATGTGGGAGGTCTCGCCTCGGCAAGCCAGATTCAGACGCCGTAATATGGACAAACAGAGCAAACAGAGCAAACACGCTCCTCGTCCTCGTCCACCCCAGCCCTTCAAGACCGAAGGCCGAATGACTCCACGGCGTCCGAGTACGAGTACAGCAACAAGGCACCACTCATTCATCGAAAGATTTGACCCATACTCTACACGATACATACTGATCTATAGGCACCAGCAGAAGCAGGACAGAGCAGAATGGCGCGGCCGACAGTTTCCGACCTGATCTTCTCCTCCGAACAGGCTAATCACAATTTCTCCAAGACTCTGGGAGATATCAAACGCCACACTCTCTCAATCCACAACCGCCTGCAGTCCATTCTCGCGGATGCCGCATTCGTGCAGCGTGTCTCGGGAGCCTACGGCCGGCCCGTGATCGCCAACGAGCGATGCGGCAGCTGGTACATCAGTCCAGCCCTGAAGGCGGGGAGTGCATACTTCAAGAGCACGGATGGACATACAGGCGTTTGGAAGCTCAGTACGCGCAGGCTGAACACGCATTTGCTGAAACAAATTGGGCAGCATGACGGGTAGGCATACTGTCTTGGACGAAGAAGTGGCGGGAAATGGCTGAGATCTACAGATGCATCATCGTTGATTCTACACGCAGGGGAAAGCGTGAGTGCTCCTGTCCGATCTGGTTGAAGCGGGAGCTAACTGCGCAACAGGAATGCCGGATGCTTTGAGTAAAACGATTCCCATATGGTGCAGTATCATCAACCGCGCCCTCTTTCCAAACGACCCCGAATACCACGATCTCTACACACCACCACAGGTCGTTTCCACGTCCGAGCATGCCCAAATTGCTGCCCTGTTGGACGACTTTTTAAAGTCTTTCCTCGCCCTGGATATCAATATCACCACCCTTCGAGAACATATCTCAAAGCCAATAAGACCGATGTGGCTGACACCCGAATCGCAGATCACTGACGTGGAACAAGTGTTCGGAGACTATCATCCAGTCATCTGCTGCACCGCATCGCGCAGAGTTGCTGGCGGAGAAGTGAGCGAGGGTGGCTACATCCAAGGCTCCGGAGATGATACCGAGAATTGGGCGTGCGGGTTGACCCCTCTTGTGTTCTGGTCAAACAGAGAGCTGCTCCTGTCCACGCCCGAATCTGATCTCCCAGACTTGATTATCCAGCTGGCCTCAAAGTCCACTGATGCTGAGGGTAACTGTGCGGCACTAACCCCTATTGCTCCTACATCCTCTCTTTACGTCATATCACTGGCAACGCTGGTGGCCCAACCTGCTGAGATTTGCAGTATCGTTATTGTCCTGTCGTCCATTATTACAGACCCCAACACCTGGCAAACTGCTCCCAACAAGATTGAAGTGGGAGTTGGCTCGGGCAAGATTGGCAGTCGCAATCTGCGCGCTGGGCTACCCCAGATTGTAGCCTTTGTGAAGAAATCGCTGTCGAGAATATCTTCAGAGACAGAATCACCTGTGAAAATCTTCATGGTCTCCCAAGGCGGGAAAGACCTATCAATCGGTGTCGCGCTCACTCTTCTCTGCTTATTATATGACGGCAAAGGAGGTCTTATGGAACCAAATGCGTCACCCGCAGATTTAGATATCGATAAGACGTATATCAGGCGGCGTCTTGGCTGGATCATGACGGTTATGCCTGACGCAAACCCCAGCCGCTCTACACTGCAAAGCGTAAATAGTTACTTAATGGAAAGACCGAGTTAAACCCGAGAAACATAAACACGTCTATGTTACTATCCCTATCCTCTAACTCCCAAAATATTGACGTGGAACAAAACTCTTCGCATATGTGGCAAGCTGACGCTGACCGCGAACGTCTTCGCAGCCCGCAGCCGGATATCATACAGACCCCCTAACGCCTACATCACATAGATAACCAATCCCTTCATGTCGTGTCATCGAAGCAACTCAGTAGGGCGCAGCAGGAAACTTCACCCGGCTTCCACTTCCACTTGCACCTGTATAACTCATATCTGTATCGGGCTCCACCGTGCTCGCTCTATATCCCCCCACGCTACTCGCGCCCGAATAAATGGGCATCTCATGCTCCTCGTCCTCGGCATGCGGTCTTGTATAGCCGTTCCCGTAACTCGCTGGCTCGTAAGGGTTCCTGTCGGATCCTGCCAGCTCCGCCTCGAACCGCCCCAGGTGGTCGTTGTCGTCCTTGTCGGCAACGTGGATGGGTGCGTACTCGTCGTCGTGAGGCGCAGTCGAGAAGGCCTCGCGATCTGGGTCGATCATTGCGGCATTGTTGGGTACCCTTGTGCCTGGCAGAGAGCCGTGGTTACGATAGTAGATGGCGCCGTAGACGGAGATGGCAGACGTAAGGCCAAAGAGGACGCTGTTGATTTCGAGTCAGTGGGGTCCAGTGCCAATCGAAGGGATTCAAGCATGAGACGTACAATACGAAGAAACCAAATCCAACCATTGCCTTCGCGAGCCCACAGGCACCAGTGCACAAGTCTTGGCTGTTCCACGCCGCAACCGCAGCAAAGCTGGACAGCCACAGGATGCAGAATACAATGTCCAGGGCAGCGAATGCATATGCATTTCCCCAATTCCGCGATCGCGCAAACATGAGTGTCATGCTATTATAAACGATGGGGGGAATGGACAAAAAGCACTGCGGTTGTCAGCATCTTCTGCTCCAGCACGTTCCGGCGAGTAGATCTATGTACTCACCAACGCAAAATAGAAGCTTATACTTGATCCACCGAAGTCCGCTTTGACGAGATATGCGATTGTGAGGCATCCGGCGACCAAAATAAAGAAGGCTTGTGCTGCATGGAGCCCATTTTTTATGCGAGGCAGATGCGGCTTTAAGGAGTCCATGCTGTCGTCGTGGATTGAGCAGCAGCGCTGGACTCTCTGGTTGTTGTTGTTGTTGTTATTGTCGTTGTCGATGTCAACAAAGAATGGTGAGGAAGACAGCGACGACACCAAGGACGAAAAGAAAGTCGAAGATGAGGTACAAGATGACAGGGACAGCGACAGACGGACAGAAATTCCAGTGGAGCGAGAGATACGTACGGGAAGGAAGGATTCATGAAGATGGACGCGAATTGGCCTGCGCGTTCTGTGCCAATAAATTGTGGAACTCAGCCGCAGCAGCAGGAGCAGTGAAAGAGGGCTATGAATAGCAACAATACATACGTACTTGCTTGGCAAGGCTGTCGAGCTGAAAAGTCACGGGTTGAGACAAATTGGAGCCTTTTTGACATATAACATATCATATCATACCCGTACATGTATTGCGAAGTTTTTGTGCTGCATCTGTAAAAAAGATGCATTTATTGATTTATTGTTTACATATTGAGGAGTCAGTATTTCAGTCACGTGGTACGATCGTCATTGTTTATGTAATATAAGCTCACTTACTGCTCTTAGCTCTACAAGGCTGCCCTCGAGACATCCAACATCACTCACTGCACCATGCTTCGTAAGATCAATGTCGTCTGTCCCCATCGTTCATGGAAATATCCCCGACCCATTCTCCTATTCTCTCAGGGATGATGATATAAACTTAAAACGGTGTTCTGTCCATGTGCTGCACATACATATTACGGAGTATCGATTTCTGGGTCCGACTCTTCCAGAGCCGTGGACACGGCGGTGGTCCGTGGCGCCAGGCCGTGTAAGCTGAGTCGATCAATTGGAACGTAAGTGGGTGGTTATCTCTATCTTCCGCACTTCATATTGTCTTTTAGCAGTACATCTTTCTCCAAATTCATTAGTAAAGCGTCAACATCAGCAACGCGATGTTGTTGTGGTGTCCTTCGGATCTGCACTCCGTCATTTGTTGCATGTAACGTGACTGAGAGCATTGCTTCATCACTGCTCTTGGTTTATCTCCCGGCATTCAATGCTCCCGGACTTACAAGATCTCAGATTTTGCAGTTTGTCTGCAGATTTTCGTCTCCTCAATCGCAACAATGGCTGCAGACACAGCAACGGATGCGGCTCCTGCAGAGGCATCCTCAACAGGTCACCAAGCATCAGGATCACGATCTCGGCCAGCAGATGAAGAGACGCCGCTTCTGAAAGGACCAGAGCCTCCGGAAGATGAGCCGGACCGAGAGGAAGTGATCTTGCCTGCGGAGATGAGCAATAAGAAACTCTTCCTTACTCTCGGGAGCATATATGTCGGTGTATTCCTTGCAGCTCTCGATTCGGTGGTCATAGCAACATTATCAGCACCCATCTCGAACAGCTTTCATTCCTTAAGCTTGCTGTCATGGCTCGCCTCGTCGTATTTCATTGCAAACGCAGCATGCCAGCCTATTACGGGCAGATTGACGGATATCTTCTCGAGAAGAGCAGGACTTGTCGTGAGCAATGCCTTATTTGCGGTGGGTAACTTGATGTGTGGAATGGCTAAGTCTCAATGGACAATGATTGCTGGCAGAGTCGTGGCCGGGATGGGTGGTGGAGGCTTGATGGCGATCAGCACCTTCGTCGCTTCGGATCTCGTCCCGCTGAGAAAGCGAGGCATTGTCCAGGGAGTTGGGAATTTGTCCTATGGCGTTGGAGCTGGCCTAGGCGGCTTTTTCGGTGGCTATGTGAACGATGCCTGGGGCTGGCGTTATGCTTTTCTTGCCCAGGTTCCCGCTTGTATTGCCTCCGGACTCCTTGTATCCTGGCTAGTCAACGTGCCTCCAAAGAGATCAGAAAAGTCCAAGTTGTCTCGAGTCGATTTCACAGGATCATTCACTCTAGTGGCAACACTTCTGCTCCTGCTTCTGTAAGTGATACATCGGCCTTTCAATCAATCACTGGCACACAAGCTGATATATGCAGAGGACTCAATTCCGGCGGTAACGTTGTGCCATGGAGTCATCCACTTGTACTGACAACGCTACCATTGTCAGCTGTGTCCTTGGTGATATTCCTCCTTTGGGAGTCTCGGGCCAAGGACCCAGTAATCCCAGTGAGGCTTCTGCTGGACCGAACAGTGTTGGCTTCATGCTTTACCAACTGGTTTTGCAGTATGGTCACATTCTCCTGTCTCTTTTATCTCCCAATATACTTCGCGTTGAGCGGCTCATCCACGACGGAATCTGGTATTCGTCTGACCCCCCATACCGTTGGCACATCGATAACCTCGCTTGGAGCCGGATTCGTGATGCGCAAAACGGGAACATATAAACTCCTTCTGATGATTAGCATGGCAGTTTTTGTCACTAGTGATGGACTCTTTGGAACGATGAAGCTGGACACAAGCAAATGGCTGCCGGCACTTTACCTATTCATTTTAGGAACGGGCTTTGGAGGAATGCTTACCACCACACTGATCGCCCTCATTGCCGCCGTGGACCACAAGCATCAAGCTGTCATTACTTCGGCACTATATGCGTTCCGATCGACTGGTTCGACACTTGGAATAACTATCTGCTCGGCAGTGTATCAGAACATTCTGCGAAGAGAGCTGTTTGCAAGGTTTGGGGACGAGCCTGGAGCAAGAGAGCAGATCCAACGCATCCGGGACAGTTTGGAGGAGCTGGATCATCTCCCGCCAGGGTGGAAGCCTGGGGTGCTCGATTCACTCATGGATGCGCTCAGAGGTGTATTCTTGACGGGTCTGGCGATGTCAATCCTGGCGTTTATCTCGGCAGCCTTTATACGGCAACATGTGCTGCATACGAATCTAGAGAGGATAGAGGAAGACGCAGCTTGTGAAGAGTAAAGTAGAGTAGAGTAGAGTAGAGTAGAGTAAAGTAGAGTAGAGTAAAGTCGAATACTATGGATCTTACGCCGAGGTCTTCTGTGCCGATCATTGATGATCGAGGACGAATCTCTTTGGGACCATAGCCTTGTGCTTTGACGTCTCGGCAACCCATCGTAGAGATGATCGGGGAAATAGAAGATGCTCTATGAGTAACATGGACGGATTGGAGCATTTGGGTTGCCAGAGTAGGTATATCCGTATTCCGTAGTCTGAGATGCCATTCGAAGCGTAGCCAATGTTCTCACAATCCCAAGTGATCTCGCCGAATAACTCTAGATAGATAGCCTTTATATGGGATTTGAGTAGAATGTAATATAGCCATATATTTGCCTGGAGGAGAGTCATTGTCGATATTTCACATTCCACTTGTTGTTTAGAGTCTATATTTGTTTGTTTAGATGTTTCCCGCAGTCAACCCACTCTTCTGGTAGAGTATGATGCTAGTTGTCCTCCGTTAGAGTATTAAGAGGGTATTAATAATTAATTAATTAATTAATGATAGCATATGATTAAAATGATTAGGATATTAAAATGTAAATACTAAATACTTGATTGCTTATATAATCATCTTACAACTCCACAACCCCTCCTTTCATTCCCCGCCTTGCTCAAGTTTCGACCCCACCAGGTACGTCACTGTTGACGAATGGCATGCTCTGGGTAAAGTGGTGGTGTTTCTTTGAAACATCAACATCAACACCACATACCACATACCACATACCACATAGCTAGACGACTCTTCTATAGAAACATATCTCCCCTGCGTACTTAAGAGGGCCCCTTTCATTCCCTCTGAGTGCTGTTTGTTGAACTTTACCCATACATCATCATCTTTGGCACTCATATCTCCATATCACTACCGCCATATCTTCCACCCCGACCCTGACATCAGCATTTGCATCCGGACTATACGCGTGTCGAAGAGAAGAAGAAGAAGAAGAAGAAGGAGAGTACACAGAATCGATCCATTGCTGCTGAGGACATCTCATAATCCATCATATTGCTCAATTGGCTCTCAAAGCCACCACTTCCAGCCGCAACCATGACGAAGGTGAGCTGCCCTGCCCTGTCCTCTTCTCTCCTCCCCTTCCCCGTCCCGTCGCTGACCCGCCGTCCCCTCAGATCACCACCCTCCTCCTCGACTGCGACAACACCCTCGTCCTCACCGAACCCCTCGCCTTCGCGGCCTGCGCCGAGCTCGCCAACTCCATCCTCGCCAAATACAACATCCAGGCCAACTATACCGGCCCCTCCCTGATGGCCGAATTCGTCGGCCAGAACTTCCGCGGCATGCTGCTCTCGCTGTGCCACAAGCACGACCTCCACATCCCCGACGACGAATTGGCAAATTATGTGTCGCGAGAAGAGGACGCCGTGGTCGCGAAGATCAACGAGGGCCTGCTGCCCTGCGACGGCGTGTTCGACGCGCTCGACAAGGTCAAGGGAAAGTATGACTTGGCGGTCGTGTCGTCGTCGGCGCTGCGACGTGTCAATGCGAGCCTCGTCAAGACCGTGATGCACGACTACTTTGGCGTGCAGGTGTTCAGCGCCGCGAGCTCGTTGCCGAAGCCCACGTCGAAGCCTGACCCGGCGATCTATAAGTTTGCGATTGAAAAGCTGGGCAGGAAGCCCGAGGAGTGTGTCGCGGTGGAGGATAGTAAGAGCGGGACGCTGAGTGCCGTTCGCGCGGGACTCCACGTTATCGGATATGTGGGAAGCTATGAGGAGGGTGAGAGGCCGGAGATGGAGAGGGTGCTGAAGGACAATGGCGCGCATGTCGTGATGCAGCACTGGAGGGGGTTTGAAGACGCGCTGCATGCGATCGAGAAGGCGAAGTTGTGATGCTTGCTTGACTCGAAAGTCTGAATTATCTCGGTTGAAGATAGACTTTAGCATTTCTAGACGAAGCATAATCCCTATAGATATTTTTCTCTCAAATTGTCTTCATAAATAGCCTACTACATATCATCTACACACACCCGTCCGTCCGTAGCATAACACGAACAGCCATGCCAGATCGCCCGGCAAAGTCTCCCAACTTGTACTCCACTTGCAGCTACGCGGGCGAAATAACCGTGCTCACTGCTTTGATCCCAGCTCGCCGCACCCAAATCCCACCGCCTGTTCCATATCCGGCAGTCCTCGAATGACGCGCGACGCTCCATTGAACGCCAAGGTCTGCGGCACTGCACTGCACTGCACTGCCATGCCTCGATAATCATCAAGCGGCCAAAGCCACTGTGAGGGCCTGCTGAGGGGAGACGGGGCTGGGCTGGTTATGAGAGATGTCGCGGGTATCTCAACGCCGTTGCGAGGGACGATTGGAGCCGATGCAGGAGATTCTGCAGTGCGTCGTTTGCTTTGGCCACAGAGGAATCGAGCATTCAGACCATGCCGGTGAAGGAATTGCGTCGAGGGTTGGGGGATGTGTTATGTTAGACGAGGAGGCACTGATGGTGGGGGGTGGGGATGGAGTCGCATCGTGGCATAGCGGCATGATGGCCGGCTGCGCGACGACTTGAGGAACTCAAAGAAGAAGGAGAGATTTTCTGGGATTTTCCTGCTGTCTTGTTATATCTTTGTATTTTGTGAGATGTGATGCTAGCATATGCACTCTAGTCCTCGATATCCATCGGCGAGCCTGCTATCAGTTTACATGATCTTCTAGCGAGAAGGACAATGAAATGATAACTGTGATTTGTACTTGTATTTATTTTCTAAGATCCCCTTTTATATTGCCCGAATACGAATGACCGCAGCCAAATACCTATCTGTTCTGGCATGTTCTCATCGTTGTGGACAGCCCAAGCCCAGCAAACTCTCTTACGTTTTCAGGGCCATTTATTACTTATTATTGATGATCTCCTATCCCTCATCATGAGAAATCATCATCTCCATACCCCCCATCAAGCGCAGTCATATACGGCGACCCCTGCAGTTCCGCCGGATACACATTATCCGCCCCTTGACGATACGGAGAAGGCACATACGCATTCCCCGAAAGCTCCGCCGCCGATGCTTCCCCGTTTAACTCGACAAGCCCAGTGTCATTGAGTTCCGCATACTCATTATCATACCTGGCTCCATTCATGTCTCCGTGTGCGGGCCACGTACCGTACATCGCCGATCCTCTTGCCGACGGCGACAGACTCCAGTTGACGTGCGTGAAATCGATGGGCTGAGATGGGGTATCGGCGAGGACGGTTTTGTGGGCAGCGTGAAAGCGAACCGCTTCTGTTGTCATGTTATCAGTTAAACGATTGTGTTAAAGGAGCAGGACATCACGATGCCGTGTAGACGGAGTGAAAGAAGCAAGGCAAAAGAAGCAGGGTAAAAGAAGCGAAGGATAGAGGAGAGGATACGAACCTTTGCTATCGGAAAATTCGATCTTGAGATACTTCATTTTCTTCATGAGCTCCTCAGTGGTTGATTTGGAGGACCGCTCGCCGGATTGCGACTGTGCGCTGTCGGACTGCTGGCTGCTGATGGAGGCGGCCGAGGTGGCACGAGAGCTAGGGGCAATGGAGGTGATGGCGGTGGCTGCGGTGGGTTGGCGGCTGAAATTGAAAAATGCTCCTGTTGAACACGATTAGCCACTTGTTGGGGTGAGTAGTAGGAGAAGGGTAACCCTGCTTGTACCTGATGTGGCCGTCTGTTCTGTGCCTATGGTGCTGAGCGTATTGCTGCGTGAACCCGCCCAGTCCGACTCTGCTGCGATGGTCGTCGAGGGATAGCGAATAGACATGTTACTCTGCGTGTCCCGTGCGCTGGTTTCGAAGCGCAAGATAACCTCGTGTGATCGTTTACCGCGTTCTATCTCCTTCCTGATCGCTCGAAATGGAAACTCCAAATCTCGCGGCCGCTTCAGAACACTCGCATAAAACGATACCGAGAATTCCCGCGTCTCTCTATCCCGCCAGATCTTCAGATGCTGGTCTGTCGCGTCGCCATACTTGCTCGATGAGTCCGACGAGATCTTCGTGATGGGGAAGGAGTCGATGAAGTCTTTGCCACGAACGGCGGATTGAAAGGCGATGAAGTCTGAGAGGTTTGAGAAGATGTAGCGGGGGATCGCGGACTGGAGGTCGATGGGTTTGCCTTTAAAAGCGACGGTATGGTTTCCTTCAGCGATGCCTTTGAAGGTTACCTCGAGGGGTGGGTGGCTGCGGCTATTCCAGGTGTAGGGGTAGCACTGCTGTTTCGATGAAAGCTTCACTGTTACGACTGGTTAATCATTATGGATATCATGAGATTTGTGGTACTCACTTCTATGCCTTAGTCTCTCTTGATTGTTCTCGTCGATAATCATGAGTTCACGTCCACAGGCGCTTGGCGACGAGAAAGATCGACCAACAGGCCTCCGTTTGAGCTCAACCTTTTTCGATCCGAACCACCTTCTCATATTTAGTAGATATCGCAGATTAGAACGCAGAGAACTTACATTGTGGCAACGACATAATCGAGGGCCGCTTGCGGCAAAATTAGCTCTGGATATGAGTGTTGCTGTGGCTGGCCAGCAGACAAACGATTCGAGGTCGGAGCGATAGTGCTACTGCGAGGACTTGACGAAGTCTCGAAAGTATTGGATGACATAAGTTCGGGACTGCTGCGTTGACTCGTGACATACGAAGAGGAAGCCAGATTTGGAGATAGAGTTCGCGTGTCGTAATGGAACCTGGACTGATCAAAACTTCTGCTGGGAGGACTCATTGACGCTGTTGTGGATGCGTATGTATTACTGTTTGCTGTTGGATCCGAAGTTGCCAGCTCTGATATTGGACGACTCGGCAAAGCCTGCGAGGTTGAATGGTCCAGGGCGAAGAGAGTTGGACGCCGTGTGTGTGCGGCTATTTCGATGGGCTGCGGCTCTGCCAAACCATTATTCGGCGTTGTAGAGTTGTCCCTTTCAGAGTTAGAAGGATGCGTGGGTAAAGGATGGAGGATGGAGGATGGCTTACAGCATATGGATCATGGATATATGAATCAGGTCTTCCTTGTGTCTTTGGATCATATCCCTTAGATGCTGTATGTCGTCTTTGACATATGGAAAGCGAGCAGTCCTCCATATGGCCGTCGGAGAAGGTTTTGATGCCAGGACAGATTTATATTTGTCGAGGAAGTCGTAGCACTGATTCAAAGACCTGTAGATTGCGTCATAGCCATCGTACTTCAAGCCGACTCGCTCGAAAGACTCGCGGTGTTTCTGCAAGTTGATACCAAAACGGCGTATCTCATCGACCAACTCCCTCACCTGGGAGGCCGAATTCGTGTATTTGTTAAAGAAGGCATCGTAGACGACCTTGACCTGGATGGCCGCATCGATCAAGTCGCTCACGGAGAAGCCAGGAGCTGCCATCGCCGAAGTCCCGTCCCGCCTTCTCAGTGTCAAGAATGAAACAATTCAAAAAGGATCAACGGATAGCGCAACCGCGGGCTCGGCATCCTGACGGCTTTTCGGATCGCATACAGTCAGTGCATGCGATCTAAAAACGATCATGGATGGAACACGATGCAGTGAAGCGACATAACTTTGATGGAGAGAGGAGGCGGAAGATAGGAAAACAGCGGACAGCAGACATGGCGCATATTTATTCTCGTGTGTGTGCCATGCCGCACGCATGCCGTTGAGTTGAAATGGGGCGAAGAGAGGGAGAGAGATGGTCGTGGCCCGTGGCCCGTGAGTAGAGCTGAGACTACGTATGCAGTATACTAGTTAGTATGTGCACACACACACGCGCACGCAGAGGATATGTAGGTAGATACATACCTGTAGGCGTCAAAGGGCGGGGAGAAAGATCGAAACAAGGAGAGAGGGGGGGAGGGGTTTATCGATTTCCATCCCATCAGCTCCGCAGGGCATGTGTGCCGTATGTATGTAGTGTACATAAAAATGTACATACCCACAACTCGGGAAGTGAGGCTGCTTGGTATGGGACTCATGTCAGTCATGCCACCCATGCCACTGTCCACACCGGTGGGACTTCAAATGGCTGCCTCTGCGATAGGCCCTGTACATACTCGACCGATCACGACCGATCGAGTACAGAGCTGCAGGTCCAGGTAAGACATGGAAAAGAAGAAAATAGAGCAGTGCCAACGAGAAGGAAACGAAATGCTATACTTGGTAGGTGGGAATGTGATTCGTCACTTGACATGATAGGGTAGAGTACGTTAAAGTTAAATGTTAAATAAGGAATGATGAAAGATGAGATCTCTGGCCTCTAGGAGTAGTAGTAGAGGTGACAGCTGTAGTCGTAGTGTAGTAGTAATGAAGACGAAGCCCCGGCGGCTGTGCTGGAGTCATGTGAGACCTTGTACAGTAACAGTGTTTACAGTAACAGTAGTCCATAGACCACATCACAGAGCTCTCCCGGCTATGCAACAGCGTAGTGGCGTATTTTCTGTAGAGTCGTGTAGGTACTCTACACTGTAGAGTAAAGTAGAGTAGAGTAGAGTAGAGTAGAGTAGAGTATCATCCACATAGAGTGATTTTGTGTAGGATGCTTATGTACAGTACAGTACATAGCTATGTTTTTTTGTAACGAGGTTGGGCGATGTGGTCTGTCTAGACATGCACATGGACGAGTAAATAAAGAGTAAATAAAGACAGAGCAGCCAGACCAGACCGACGTTGAATTGCCCTATGAACAAGGCGCGGCTAAAACGTGCGTGAAGGGCGGCTTGTGAGTGGAGAGCAGGTGGGACTGCGTTTAAGGTTGGCGTTGATGGCGGCTGCAGGGGTAGGCGAAGCCGCGAAAGGGGGGTAAGGGGTTGGCACGACTAGATTACCTAAGTGGGAGAGGTCGGCCAATTCATCAAGGGTTAAACTTGTTACATTAAGCAGTTACTATATATAATCTATATACTATATAATCTATATACTATATAATATGTAATCTATCTAATATGTAATCTATCTAATATGTAATCTATATGTCTGTAGGTATCCCTATGTCTTCCCAGCTCCCCAAATACAGGAGGTACTGTACCTATGTATGTATATACTACTGTATGTATGCATTCCATCCTATATGTACTGTAAGTACCGTACGAAGTATTTCACAGGAGTATCAAATCTTAGTTTGCGGCTGAGCCACTAACAATGGCAACTGCCAAATGCCCAGAAATTCTAGAAGGGCCCCCTCCCCAACAACGCCCTACACACTATGAAGTTATGTACGTAGGGATGTACATATCATATTCCGTTCTCCTCCCTCGCTCGCATACACCCTCATCCTTGCAAGGCATACACAGTATGTACTTTTACTTTGCAGCCTGCCCAGACCCAAGCCTCAGCCTCAGCCTCAGCCTCGCCATGCCATGTGTGCGTGAATCATTGCCTCTTGTGCCGGCGCGCCTTGACACGGCCGGAAGCCTTGCGATAGATCCCATGAGATATGCATTGATTTATAGTATCTTGCCTCTTCTCTTCCCATATAGTTTCCTCCTGTCCAGACTTTAATCTCCATCATGAACCTACTGTGATAGTCGTATTTGAAAGCTTCTCGTTTACATCTCACATCTCACCCTCTTCCACATGCGTATCTGGATCAACCCTACCGACGTTGGACGGCATCATGAGGTGAGTGAGGCTGGGAAGTGACTGTCTGATTTTCGACCCTCTTCCTAACAAACCATCCAGTCCAACGCCGACAAACGAGAGCAAATCTGCAGAGACATTGACAATAACGGCTTCGACTGGCAGATATGGGCCGTTGCCGCCTCGGGATTCCTCACCGATTCCTACAATCTCTTCGCCACTAATGTCGTTCTCCCATCCCTCGCCTTCGTCTACTGGCCTAACGATACCGCAACGAATACCGAATCGGCCATCAACACCGTCACGCTCGTTGGCTCGTGTCTGGGTCAACTGACATTCGGATATCTGGCCGATAGGTATGGACGGAGGAAGATGTATGGGTTCGAGCTGTTCATCGTCATTTTTGGCACCCTCGGACTTTGTCAGAGCTCTTCGGGGTATAATGGTTCCATGTCGATTACCTCCTGGATCATGTTCTGGAGGTTCTTCGTCGGATTCGGCATCGGAGCGGAATACCCATTGAGCGCTGTCATCACGGCAGAGTACGTTCTTTCCATCTCGTCCCGTGGCAGTAAATGCCTGGCTCTAATGCCTGGAGGGAGTCCTTAGGACTATGACGATAGAAAAAAAACTAACAATGAGATTAGATTTGCAGCAAGACAATCCAGAGGACGCATGATGGCGTCGGTATTCATCATGCAGCCCATTGGACAACTGATGGCCTCGTTAGTCGGCCTCGCCGTTCTCTTGACCCTTGGACGTCAAGCAGGCCTCGCAACTATGACAGATGCAAAAGACGCCGCTACCGTTGTCGACAGAATTTGGAGGTGGGTGGTCGGCGCCGGAGCAATTCCTGCCATCATTGCGATTGGCTTTCGGTTGACCATCCCGGAATCCCCACGCTACACCTTGGATGTCGACAATGATGGCGTACGTGCCTTGAGAGATACGACCCGGTATTGTACAACTACAGCTACTCAGCGACCTAGCAGTCAACCTATGAACGAGAGACGCGTTCCCTATATGGAATACTCCGCCGTGGATGGGATGCAACCCCTTCCTCGCGCCCATTATGAGGAGGCCAACGACAATGATAGCGACAGCATGGAGATCATGGATGTGGGAGGCCCGGGGCAGGAGAGAACTCAAAATGTCACTTCCAGCAACTACAACGGCGACGACGACTCCGAGGATGGAGACAATAATCCCGATCCCTTTTCTTATCGAGAACTTAAGCAATTCTTTTGGACCGAAGGCAACATCAAGCCCCTCCTCGGCACCTGCATAACTTGGTTTCTCCTCGATTTTGCCTTTTACGGTCTTGGTATCAATAACCCTCGCACCATCGCTCGCATTTGGTCATCAGAGCCTCAGGTCGACGAGAGCAGCGAGACGCCGGCCTGGGGAAATACCGCCGATCATGGACTGGGCATATATGAGACCTTGAAGCTGGACGGGATCCGTTCGATCATCACGGTATCTGTCGGCTCGTTGCTAGGCAGTATTATTTTAATCAAGGCGATCAACTATGTGCCTCGGAAGGCGTGGCTGCTGTGGAGTTTTGTGGGACTGGGGGTGCTGTTCGCAGTTATCGGGGGCAGCTTTTTCAGGGTGGTGCATACCGATCTGCATGCGCTGACGATTACGCTCTACGTGCTCTGTCAATTGCTTTTTAATCTCGGTATATTCCCCGTTCCTAGTTTATTTCAGCCTCACTAACCCTTCCGCAGGCCCTAACACTCTTACGTTCATTGTAAGCCCCCCTTCATACCCCCTCCATCATCCACGAACGCCAATCTAACCCGCTCTTAAAATAGATCCCCGCAGAAATCTTTCCCACGCGCTACCGTGCGACATGCCATGGCATTTCCGCCTTCGGTGGCAAGCTCGGCTCCGTCATCGTGCAAGCCTTCCTGCCCTCTCTGCACCTTCAGAAGCCAAATTCGATGACGTTGGGTTGGCTGCTGATTTCGTTCTCGCCGGTCATGCTGCTCGGAGCGCTGTTTACGTGGGCTTGGATCCCCGAAGTGCAGAATGCTAGGGGCAGCGAGATGGATGTCGACGAGAAGGGCAGGAAGAGATCGAAGAGGTGGGAAGTTCCGAATAAGAGTCTGGAGGAGCTGGCGGGAGGAATGGCGGCGCTACAGGAGGAGAAGAGGGTAGGCTTTCGGAGGAGGGGAAAGGCGTTATTAAGGAGGAATGGGCCGGCTAATGGGAGGGAGGATGCGGGATTTGTATGAATTATATTATAATACTTTACATGTCTTACTTACGGCACCTTATCCTTCGTATCACGCTGCTTCATTTAAAGGGTTACTGGGCGATTATGGCTTTATGAACTCAGATGTGTAGACAGGCATCTCAAGATCTATGAAAACCACTGTCAAGTCATATCTGGTCTGCTGATTCCCTTTCCACAAATTCGAGCCTTTGAGAACATCAAGTGCTTCACCACCATGATTCATAACACTAGTCTCACAGTGCAAACTCTGTAGCTGCTTCTGCAACACCCTCTGCTTAACGAGGTTATCCTCCACAATAAACACCTTGAAATACTCAGAAGATATTGATCGTGGGCAACGGGCATCTCCTTTTTGGGGCTTGTATGCTTGCCTGGGCTGTTCTTTCGATTGTTAATGATAGACACGACTGGCTGTCCTCCCGAGTTCCTGGCCAATCTCATGGACCCAGAGATAAAGGCAATTGCTGCTGTTTCTACCTAGCAAAGACTGCCACCTTGGATACGTGAGAAAGTAACACAGAAGGTGAAGTTGACATTGGTGACAATCCACAATTGGAATTGCATGCGGAGCTGCTCTTCAGAAGCTTAATGAACATTATATTCTTGCTACAAATTAGCAATGCAAGCACTTAGCTGTTGCTACAATTTGTGATCCACGGATGAATCATAGAGTATTTAAGAAGATATATCTAAATAGTATAGATGATGTAAGAAGAGAATGGGCAAGGGCATAATTTAAGGATATTTATAGAACATATTAGAACGGGGGTATCACCGTAATGCGGAGGGTATTAAGCGTGAAGCAGTTCTTGTAGATATATTAAGTGATATAAATATAAGAGAGCAAGAGCTGGATTCTAATGAAGACTTATTTGCAGTAGTGGTATAGCATTTTAGGAGCTAGAATGGAGGCGGTGGATGCTTAAACTAAGGCCGAGTGAGTAGACGGACGTCCTCAAATATTAGTCTGCAAAGTAATACTAATATCCAACTATTGCACGTATTGCTCGTGACCATTTAGCAATTCTAGTAACATCTGCAGCATTAGAACGGCTATTTAGCAATTGGAGTGATATTACTACAACGAAGCAGAATAGGCTATCAACTTTAACAATTAGATATCTATTATACCTATGGGATTAGGGTTAATTACTAGATAGTTTTAATAGCACGATGAGTAGGCAGATAATGAGATGGAATAGGGGTTCATAGAGTTATGGGTCATAGTTCATTAGGACCATCAAAAGCTTCATTTTTATACTATTGATAGAGTTGAACCTCATGTATCCAGGAATGTATCCAGGTACATACCCTACTCTACCCGTGAGGTTTGGCCCAAATACATACTCTACCCATGGATCCCACGGATATTATCCGGATATGTATCCGCCGAACACTGCCGCCCCGTGTGGGAGTTTGTGTTTATGAAATGCAGAGCGGTGGGATAACTAGTCCTGTAGTGTGGATTTATTTGGAGCGTATTTGGAGTTGCTTGGGAGCGCCTTAAGGGCATTTAGGAGGGGGTCTCACATGATCAATTTTGCATTATTCTGGAAGATATCATATTGCAATCTGAATCAGAATATCCTCGACCACTCTCACAAATCGGATTCTCACCATTCCACAACCCTTCTCAGAAAAACCTCAAGAGTCTCTCTGCGTACTCTGCATATGACTGAACACCTTAAGCATCTTTCTTTGCCTCCTCCTCTTCCAGATGTCCATCGTTCTCGGAAGCACTTTCAGATGTTCGAGACCTTTCCAACTTCTGACCCAACACATCATGCTCCGCATCCCATGAATCCAGCTCAGCAAGCGGGATTTTAACTAGACGATGAACTTTCGCGGTCTCGTCATCCAAAGCAACGAGCTCTTGACGAATACGATATTTTCCATAGTGCGGAAGGACATAAATCCAAACGGCATAATAAATGGCGCATACAGCCAAACTATATCCAATATTAGCTTTCGTCAGAGCGACAGCGACACAAGAGGGTCTGGATAGAATACAAAAACTTACATAGCCAGCCCTACTGCACAATAGGTCGCATACCAAAAACTCACATCGCCACCAAAGCGACCCCCGGGCGGCGGATACCATGGCATAACAAGAATAAACACATTCACCGCCAACGAGAATACGATAGCAACGTTCCAGACCCTAAACTCGGTGCGTTCGATACCCAACCTCTTGCGACGTCTACGAATCAAAAGCAGACCAAAGGTGGTAGCAAAGAAAAAAACATTTGCAGGATAACTCTGCAGATCGACAATGAAATTAAAGGCATCTCCCGCGGGCGGTGCAAGAATCATTAGTATCGTCAATCCCCATTTGAGGATGTAGGGAGCGAGAGGGGTCCCGAATGGTTTTGTTGAGGCCCAGACACGCGGAAAGGGGAGAACGCCCTGACGGCCGCATTCACGGATCATCCTGGAGGAGCCGATAATGGTGGCGATTATGTTGCCAAAGGCAGAAAGAGCAATGAGGAAGTTGAGAGCGCGGGAGGATTTTTGAGAGCCGAAGACGGCACGGAAGAAGAGGGAAGCAGCGAGTTGATTGGAGGTTTTGAGAGAGGCTTTGGGGACTGATGATTGGGTTAGCAAATATCGCTGATGAATGAGGGGAAAAACAGACCAGCTGCGAAGTAGGCCACATTGCAGAGGATGTAGAGGATTGCTACTACAAGCAGGGATGCTGGGGCCGTTCTTTTGAGCGTTTTAATAGGATTCTGTGCTTCAGTCAGATGTCAGGTAGAAGGCGTTAGGGAAAAGAGAGCCAAACCTTGACTTCATTGACGACATTGAATGCATTCGTGTAGCCGAAATATGCAAAGTTGACCTTCACCAGAGCGTTCGACAATCCGTAGCCGTTGCTGGTTGTACCACTGAACGAGTCTTGAAAGTTTGCCTTGGGAGTTTCAACTTTTGTATGGCCACCTAGGACAACGAGACCAGTGATACTAATGCTATATAGACATAGTGGTCAGAGTTGTGCAACAGGACATCCAAAGATCACTACTTACAAGATTAATGTGATAAGTTTGATGATACCGACACCATTGGAAATCCGTAGGGAGAGCTTTGTGCTGAAGATGACCACTTTTCGAGTTCGTTAGCTATATAAACAAAGTGAAGAGTAATAGAGAATAATCACTCACAAAGAACAATGAAGGTTATACAAGCCACGGCAAGACCTTTGAGCTCCCATGCACTGGGCGTATGACCTCCCACAGCATATAGATATTGTGTCATCACTATCACAGAATGTCAGGTTGTCCAATTTGAGAATCGGCTGGAGCAGAGACTCACCTATAGCATTCCCGCTGCTGAAAGAAAGCAATACTGATTGAACTGCGAAGGCCGTTGGCAGAAGGTACTTCGGTCGAGGATAAGCTTGCTCAAGATAGACCACCTCTGCGCCTGATCGATTTGGGAAATAGCTGGCTAGTTCAACATAGACCGCGAGCTGTGATCCAGCAATCAAAAGTCCAAGTACCCAGAAAATGAGACTCAGTCCGACAGAGCCAACGTTTTTGAGGATGGAAGCAGCTGTGAAAACGATATCGTCAGCGTTGCTTCATAGCTTATCAACACGAACTGAAAGAATGGAGTGGAAACATACGTGTTGAGAACACCCCAGTTCCAATCATCTGACCAACATTCAAGAAGATGGTGGTGAACCATGTTACCTGAAGGCCAAGAGGAGAGATACTCTCCACGGGAGCACCGGATGCTTCCTGGTAGGAAGGCAGCGACTCGTTTCCTCCATATTCATGGACAAACTCTAATGTGCCATCGAATTTGACGTCTCCCAAGCCATAGTCCCTGGAGACGGATACGTCTGGTTCTTTTGAAGTTTCAAGGTCTGCCATTGTCAGAGCTGAGACTGGTGCGATTGATGAGATGGACCTTACTTTGATAGCTCATGCGACTTTACCTTGGATATATGGAGGAAAGTTCTGCTCATGGATGGACTCTGTCGCATTGCACAATGCGTTGGTGGGATTACGAGATATACGATGTTCGCATATTGCACAATGAAGGCTTCAAAATGGGGGGAGCTGAGACCAAACGAGGGAATTCGATGTAGCTCACGGCTATCTGCGTGTGATCTCAACGGCACAGCTCTTCGTACCTCAACGCCCGCTATGGTGTCAATAATCTTGATCATGGTCCCACTTCGACACGCATCTTGGAAAGGCCGAGATGCGTGTCGGATAATGCTAGGTTCGGAGTTTCAGGGACATGGCGTCGAGATCATAGGTATATCGCATTAGAAAGAGCATACCCCACCAATTTTCGTATGCAAGAACAAACAAGCTCTAAAGGGGCGATGTTAAGGGCGCTTGGTAAGGGCGCCAATGTGAAGATGTTGTGACGGTGCACCTACAACGGTGCGCCTACAGTGAGTGGGGTGGTGGAATGCTTGGGGTGCCACTATGGATCGGAACGTCCCTGCCTGCACCTTATCTCGACTACCTTTTGGTCCTTTTTGGAACTCCCACACACCCCAGCCCCAGGAGTAGTGTTGCGTCTTCAGAAGATATATTGCAACATATAGCGACACAACATATGGAGACACAACAAGCCTGACGCTTACTCCTAGCAATCTCATGGTTGAAACGATTGCGTGATGATTACGTCCTTCCCACCCACTCTGCACTACAAGGATAGTGCGTAAGGACCTTCCAAAACAGTCAGATAGAGGAGCCACTCTATATATGACCGTCATGTCCGAAAGTACCTCGGAGGTATGTTGTTATGTCGTGATACCTTCGACGTGACCCTGTAGCCGCGAATAGTGGCTTCATTCCGTCATTAATGGCACATATTTGGCGATTTATTCCCAGCAAAGATCTCCAGATCTGGAAACAAATTGTATGGTACAATGAAAGTTGCAAATTGCGCTGACTTGAGACTGTAAATATTTCAATTATCTTGGAACCATCAGGCCTACCTTAGCTCCAAACTTACATTCGGGTCCGTCATCGACTTGCAAACATCTTCCAGCTTGCTGCTACAAACAACCTATAAATCTAAAATCACTTTCACAAAGGTATCTTTAAAGTGGGATCTGACGGGGAAAAGTTGTATCCAAACCACATTTTGATCATGGCGACGACGCTCTCCCAGAGACAGCCAGACATTTCCTACCATCCTGACTTTGAGAAGTACCAGTTGCGAACTGAGCGACTCAAAGCGCAACGCCCATCGAACCCGAGTCTGCCGACTGCCTTCCCTCAGGAATTGACAGGCCCTTTGGTTTGGGAAGGACAAGACTTCACCGATGAAAGAGAATGGACTTTTACCTTGAGTGAAAAGCACCTAGACGAGATCCATAATGCATTGGATTCTTTCAAGCGTAAGTATAATTAACCGTTTTCTCCAGGGATTTTCTAACTGAAACTTACAGTTCTGAACAAGCCTATCGGGCATGTCAATCAAAGAACTTTTCCTCTTCCAGAGCTCTCCCTCATTCTACGGAAGCACGCTCGAGAAATATACTCTGGGAGAGGTTTCTGTTGGATAAAGAGGTTTGGTGCCTGTCTGTAGGCACCCGGGGATTCTCACTTTGGAGAATCTTCACGTCATGCATGGATGATTCCATGCATAGTTCCATCGGCTCTTTGAGCCTTTGTCACGGCCACCTATATCAAGAGAAGGATGGTCCATAGCATAGTTAATCAATCAATTACTTTTACTTCATCTAT
>Ga0209512_1000247_pt1 | contig 104667 bp, 92 predicted proteins | sample frozenSSSSmetaG_FD_184142 | JGI IMG/M metagenome (GOLD analysis project Ga0209512, IMG submission 184142) | Glacier valley bacterial and archeal communities from Borup Fiord, Nunavut, Canada, to study Microbial Dark Matter (Phase II) -... | ecosystem: Environmental > Aquatic > Freshwater > Ice...
ATGCCAATCAAGGAATTAAATCGGGAACATTCACCTTACCTTCCACTGGACCTGCTTACATTAAAGCTGGTGAAGGCTCTAAACCCTTTTTCTTAGAAGGTAGCGCCAATAAAATTGGTGGCAGATTTTATGTGACATCTTTCTCCCCAGACCTTTCCACAGTGCATGTTGCCCACTCTTCTTTCAACTACATTCCTCGGAATACCCCAGTCTTAGGAAATGTAGACGATATCAATAATAATGTTGGCTTCTGGGATGCTCAAGCCGATTTCCGGATTCCTGAAAAACTAAGTTCTGGCTTCACCGCTTTCTCAGACCAGGAATTGGAAAACATTTACGAAGATCAAGTTCGCACCTTTGTAGATTACCAGACTAAAGTAGGGTTACGAGCGATCGCAGCCACTCCTGATGCAGATCTGGCAATGATCTACATTGAACAACCAGATGGTTCAGAACATCAATTCCTGATTACTGACCCCCGTCAAGCTACTGATCCTACCAACCCTAACAGTATTGGAGCCGGTCAAGATCAGGATAAAATAGCTCGCTACCAAAGTTACACCCAAGCAGCCTATAAAGCCGCTAACAGTGCCGTGCAGAACGTCATTAATGCAACTGGTACTGACAGTAGCGGTAAACCCAAAAACGATATTATTGTCGTTTCCGATCACGGGTTTGATCCGTTCTACACAACAGTGAATATGAACCAACTGCTGAAAGACAACGGTTTTGATAGCACAAAAGTGCGAGCTATCACCTCTGGTCCAGCAGTCAACGTTTATATCAATCTCCAAGGTAGAGAACCAAACGGGACTGTCAGCCGCGCTGAATACTTAACACTAAAGCAACAGGTATCAAATCTGTTAAGTACATACGCCGACACAAACCTCAATTACACAAACGCTAACTCTACAGGTAATACCACATCGGTAAATGTCTTTGACAAGATTTATTCTCGACCAGTGAATCAGAACGATGCTAACTTTGGCTTAGAAACAGGTGATTTCATCGGTCAAGATAGTGGTGATGTGTTTGCGTTGTTGAGAACTGGTTACAACTTTGATGGTCTACAGAGTTCCACCGTTAATGGTGTGACGCAAGCCGGAGTAATCCGCAAGGGCGATTCAGCTTCTCTCACCCCACTTCTCTCAGTACCTAACTTCTATGGTGCCCACGGTTACGATCCTAACATCCCGGACTTAAACGCGATTTTCTACGCCGCAGGTCCAGATGTAACCAAAGCCGCAAACTTCCCGAATGTGCGTAACATCGATATCGCACCGACAATTGAGCAGCTTTTAGGTGTGAAACCAGCCGCAACCGTCAATGGTAGCGCGATTAACTTGAAAGGATAGCAAAAAAGCTAGTGCCTTGGCGATCGCTAAGGCGCTAGCATAAACAAGAATTTTATTTATCTGATTTAGATTGCCTACTCGTGATTTAGAGACAGCTACACTACAATTAGCTGCTACTGTTGGGGAATTTATAATTCCATCTGAACACGCTTAATTTCGTTGCAATGCATGTATAGGTATTCTAGACTATGATACTGCTCAGGATACCGGAAATCGCCGCTTTACAATTGTTATACAGTCATATCTCCTCACTAAGTATTTAACACGTATTATTTATCATTGGTAAATTAAATTACAAGCAATATTAGTGGTAATACGCAAACGAGTTATAGTTAATATAATACTCAGATTTTTCTGCGTAGTTCTGCGACATATGGAAAAAATCAACTAGGTTTTATTTGGAACTTAGTTAAATATGCTGTCTTCTGCGCCTTACTTCTGTTTCTAAAAGAAGTAAAAAATTTTATTTTCTATTATAACCATTACCTGAGGACTTTTAATGAACCTAGGTTTATCTCATGTTAATTGGCTATCAAGCTGGCTTCCGGCAACAGTAACACTTTTTATTGCTGTCATCACTCAGCCTCTAGCAGTTATGGCAAAAACACCTGTAGAAATTGCGGAGATTGCTAAACCAGTAGCAGTGCGGATTGATAGTGAAATAGGTGGTGGATCAGGTTTTATTGTGGCGAAAGATCAGAATACTTACTTAGTGCTGACAAATAATCATGTAGTCCAAAAATCAGCTAATTATCTTATTTCTACTTATGATGGTAAAAAATACCCTGTAATCGGAGGAATCAGTTTTCATACTGAGCCAAATAATATTGATTTAGCTGTAGTACTATTTAAGAGTCCAAATGCTTATCAAACCGCAACTCTTGGTAACTCAGATCGAGTTAAGGTTGGTGAACCAATATATATTTACGGTTATCCTGCAACTGGTAGTTCCATAGGATCTCCACGACAACCAGAGTTTGTCGCTGGTAACATTACAAGTATCCATAAAAATGAAGACCAGGGATATAATCTCCGCTTCAATGCTTTGAGTTGGGGAGGAATGAGTGGTAGTCCTGTTATCGATGGAAATGGGCGAGTTGTTGGTATTAATGGACAAGGTGATTTGGGTCTAACTAAAATTTTAGTACCTAATGGTTCTGGTAAATTATCAGCAGTTGTCGTAGGCATACCCACAGGTTTTAACGCCGCGATTCCAACTAATACTTTTCTCGATGTAGTTTCTCAAACTAAGTTAGCTATTTCCAAATTGAAAGTTGACAATACTGGTATTAAAAATAATCAGCCACAATTGACCAATCCTCAATCCGCTGAGGATCTTTACATCAAAGGATTGATACATATTGAGCAAGGAGACAAGCAAGAAGCAATTACTGACTTTACCACAGTTATTGCTCTTCAACCTCATCATACGCTCGCTCACTTATATCGGGGGATGATGCTTTATGAACAAAAGAAAAATCAAGAAGCGATCGCTGACTACAACCAAGTCATTCGTTTGAGTCCTGATAATAGTATAGCCTACTACTATCGAGGTCTTGCTCGCTATCAGCAAGAAACCAAGCCAGAAATCACTAATCATTATACGTACTTAGTGAGTGAAGACTCTAAAACAAGTGTAGCTTCCCAGAACACTGATGATAATCATCAAGCGATAGAGGATTTTCAGAAAGCGACTGAGTTGTTAAAAAAACAGGGTAATAACGGGTATTCCTACCAAAATTTACTAGATTTAATTCAAAAGTTGAATCGCAAGTAAGCATAGACGTAGCTACAGCATCATGGGGTGAAAGAGTAAAAATCGGCTCTTCCACCCCTTTCAAATTCGTCTTGATCAATCAAGGTCAGCGCTACCCTAGCATTTTGCTGTAAATCTATATAGGGACTGATTATTTCGCAATCAACTTTACAAAGTGCTGATCGTTAGCAATTTCATCAAAATCGATGTCTGTTGCCGCATCTTCTCGATAACTGGGATTCAAGGTGATTGCTTGTTGGAGATTTTTGACAGCTAATTCTGCCTGACTTTGCAAAGCGTAACAAGCCGCTTTGTTATAATAAGCACTAGCATAGTCGGGCTTTATTTCTAGAGCTTTGTCTAAGCTGGCTAAAGCTTCGGGGTCTTCACCGAGTCTAATCAGGGAATAACCTTTGTTATTCCAAGCTTTGAAAGAATCTGGTTTATATTTGATCACTTGGTCAAATGACGCGATCGCTTCTTCATATTCCTCCAACTCTTCCAATGCTAATCCGCGATTTAACCAGGCGACGGGATCTTCTGGTGAAGTGCGGACAGCTTGGTCAAAGGATTTCAAGGCTTCCTGATGTTGTCCTAAATATCCTTGAGCGTAACCTCGGTTGGACCAAGCTTCGCGATAATCTGGTTTAATTTTGAGAGCACTATCATAGCATGCGATCGCCTCTTCGTAGCGTTTTAACCGGACTAAAGCCATCCCTTTTTTAAATAGAGTTTGGGGATTGTCCGGTTGGCTATTGATGGCGACATCAAAGAAAGCGATGGCTTCTGCATATTGCTTTTGAGCCAAAAGTGCTTCTCCCTGTTTAATCTGCTCATCCACTGAGACATCGGCGACAATTTCCGCCTGTATTTGTCTTTCCTCAACGTCAAGAGTAATTGCTTCGATGCGGGATAAAGGTGTGATTTCTACAGGTTCTGTGTGAGGAGTCTCTGTCGGTACAGTAGAAATTTGCGATACCACATCTGACTCAAATTTTTCTAGCTTCTTCAGAATCAGTGCTTTTTGTTGCTGGGTCTCTGTTTGTAGCTGCGAGAGTTGGGATGATAGTGCCAAACCTGATTTTTCTAAACTACCCAAAATTAGCTCTTTGCGTTTTTCGGCATCAATTTGCCATTGATGGAGTTCTGATGTTAAATCTGACTCTAATTTATCGATATTCTCATGAGTTAGCTCATGGCGTTGTTTGGTATCTGTCTGTAAATGGGAGATTTGGGCGGTTAACTCTGCGGCTAATTTTTCTAAATTCTCATAAGTTAGATCTTTCTGTTTTTCCGTATCTTTTTGTAACTCCGAGAGTTGTGTTGTCAATTCAGCAGCTAATGTTTCGAGATGCTGATAAGCTAACTCTTGACGTTGCTCTGCTTCTGTCTGCAATTGCGCTAGTCTAGATGTTAATTCTGACTCTAATGTTTTGAGATTTTCATAAGTTGAGTCTTGACGCTGTTCGGCATTTGTTTGTAAGTGCGCCAGTTTTGCCGCTAATCCCGACTCTAACTTTTTGAGGTTTTCATAAGTTAATTCTTTTTGTGTTTCCGTCTCACTTTTTACTTGCGAAAGTTGTGTAGTAATCTCAGCCGCGAGTTTTTCTAAATTCTCAGAGGTCAATGCTTGACGTTGAGCCGCATCTGCTTGTAAGTGGGATAATTGCACTGCCAATTCTGACTCCAAGTTTTTGATATTCTCTAAAGCTAGTTCTTTTTGCTGTTTCGTTTCTAGCTGAAATTCATAGACTTGGGAGGTAAATTCTGACTTGGATTTTTCCAAATCGTCAATGATTTGCGATTTTTGGTGTTGCAATTGTAATTGCAATTCAGATAGCTGGTCGGCGAGATGTGAATCGAGCTTTCCTAACTGCTCAACAGTCGTGTCTCGTTTTTGTTGAGCAGCGGCTAAAAAGCCGGAAATGTAATTAGTAAATTCAGATTCTAGAGTTTTTACTTTCTGCTGAGAAGTAGAAATTTCCGTATTTAATTCAATTAATAGATTTTCCTTGGATTGAGATATCTCAGACCTCATACCTGATAAATTACTAGTTTCAATGGCGATCTTTTGCTGTAGCGCTTCTGCTTGTTGATCTAATTGATTAATAATTTCTTTAGCACGTTCAATGCCATTTTCGGCTGATTGCTTGACAACCAGCATCTGATTTTCTAATTCTGCCAGTCCCTGCATCTGTTCCATTGCTTTGTCAACTAGTTCGCGCAGCACAGCGCGGCGTAACAGCCAGAGTGAAGCCATGACAGCAACAGGAAACAGCGCGACGATTACCAAACAGATATTGAGTAAGGTAGTGGTACGGCTAAAAGTGCTATCAGCCGCTTGTACTTGTTCGCGGCGGAGTGCTTGTAGTTGGTCTGCATCTGTGGGTGCTGATACAGTTACGGCTAGCGCGGTCTGGTCTTTAAGCGATTGGCGCAACGGTGAAACGACCATAGCGCCTCCCAAAATCAAGGCAAAGACAACGGGATTATTAATCTTCATAAAAACTGTCCTCATCCATCAGTCACAGCAACGGCACATTTACTTATAATTTACCAGTCCTGTACAACAGCTGACATCGCCTGACAATTTTTGATGACACGGGAGTGAAAACTTAACTTATTGGTCAACACAAACAGCGATTAAGTGCCATTTAGTTAGACTGAGGCGAAAAAAAGGGAACAATAGTGCTGGACTTGAAGAGAGTGACGCGATCGCTCAAAGGCAGCAATGGTGAAACTGACTGGTTATGAAATTTTAGATCAAATCTATGCCGGCACTAGAACCTTAGTGTATCGAGGCAACAGAGAGTCTGACAACATCCCAGTCGTCATCAAACTGTTACGCACTGAATATCCTTTATTCCACGAACTGGCTCAATTCCGTAACCAGTACACCATTGCCAAATATCTTCAACTCGATAGTGTGATCCAAACCTACAGCCTGGAGAACCACCATAACGGTTACGCCTTAGTGATGGAAGACTTTGGGGGAATTTCTCTCAAAGAGGAGATCGGGAAATGGCGTTTCGATTTACCCGAATTTTTCGCAATGGCGCTGCAAATTGTCAATAGTCTTGACGGACTATATCGGCAGCGAGTCATCCATAAAGACATCAAACCCGCCAATATCCTGATCAACGCCAACACTCGCCAAGTCAAACTAATTGATTTTAGTATTGCTTCTCTTCTACCGAGAGAAACACAGCACCTGACCAACCCAAATGTTCTCGAAGGCACTTTAGCATATCTCTCTCCCGAACAAACAGGACGGATGAACCGGGTGATTGACTACCGATCTGACTTTTATTCTTTAGGTGTAACTTTTTACGAGCTTCTCACCGGACAATTACCGTTCACGACCACCGATCCGATGGAGTTGGTACACTGTCACATTGCCAAGCAACCGCCTAGCGTCCACAGCATCAACCCGGCGATTCCGCCGATTCTGTCGCTGCTAGTTAGCAAACTGATGGCTAAAAATGCCGAAGACCGTTACCAGAGTGCTTTAGGATTAAAACATGACTTAGAATATTTGCAACAAGATCTTGTAACTGAAAGCAAAATTTTCGCCCTCGGACAAAAAGATTTTTGCGAACGTTTTGTAATTCCCGAGAAACTTTATGGTCGTTCCCAAGAAGTAGAAATTTTACTTGCAGCTTTTGACCGCGTCGCATTTATAGGTTCTCCACTCCCTAGTCACAGTGAATTAATGTTAGTCGCTGGCTTCTCTGGGATTGGTAAAACGGCGGTAGTCAATGAAATCCACAAGCCAATCGCCCGCCGAGGGGGATATTTCATCAAAGGTAAATATAACCAATTTGGTCGCAACATCCCCTTTTCCGCGTTTGTCCAAGCGTTACGGGACTTAATGGGACAACTGTTAAGTGAAACAGACACTCAACTGAAAGCGTGGAAAACTAACATCTTGTCGGCGTTAGGACTTCAAGGTCAGATAATTATCGATGTGATCCCGGAACTCGAATGGATTATCGGACAACAGCCACCGGCACCCATACTATCTGGTAGTGCTGCCCAAAATCGCTTCAATTTGTTGTTTGGGAAATTTATCCAGGTTTTCGCCACCCCATCTCATCCGCTAGTCATGTTTCTAGATGACTTGCAGTGGGCAGACTCGGCATCGTTGCAATTGATCCAATTACTAATGGAGGACGATACCAGCAATTTGTTACTGATTGGAGCTTATCGCGACAATGAAGTTAATTCCAGTCATCCATTGATGTTAACGATTTTAGATATTTGGCGAACCGAAGCAACAATTAATACGATTAACTTGAACCCTCTCCAACCAGCAGACTTAAACCTGCTAATTGCCGATACCCTCAACTGCAAAGACGCGATCGCTCTACCTCTAACTCAATTAGTCTATCAAAAAACGCAAGGTAATCCTTTCTTTGTAAATCGGTTTCTCCAGTCTCTATATGCAGATAAACTGATTCACTTTAATGGTGAGATAGGTGGTTGGGAGTGCGATATTTCACACATTAAAGCCTTAGCCCTGACCGATGATATCGTAGAATTTATTGCCTTACAGTTAAAAAAATTACCAATCGCCACACAGGAAGTATTAAAACTAGCCGCTTGTATTGGCAACACTTTTGACTTAGCAACTTTGGCAATTGTCTGTGAAAAATCCTTAGAACAAACGGCGACAGACTTGTGGAAAGCACTCTCAGAAGGATTAATTTTACCAATAAATGAGGTCTATAAATTCTTCCAACACCCCCACTCCCCCACACCACCCCTCCCCCACTCCCCCACTCCCCCACTCCCCCCCACACCCCCAGTTAATTACAAATTTTTACACGATCGCGTTCAACAAGCTGCTTATTCGCTGATTCCTGAAGAACAGAAAAAGTCCACTCATTTGCAGATTGGGCAATTATTGCTAATCAACACACCAAAGAAAGAAAGAGAAAAAATAATTTTTGAAATTGTGAATCAGTTAAATATGGGATGGGAATTCATCACCCAAACCCAACGCACTGAATTAGCACATTTAAATTTAATTGCTGGACGCAAAGCTAAGGCGGCAACTGCTTACGCCGCCGCTGTAGAATATTTAAATATCGGCAGATCATTAGTTGATTGGCATCAGTACGATTTGACGCTACAGCTTTATCTTGAAGCCGCAGAAGCCGCATATTTGAATACTAATTTTGAGCAATCTAGTATCCTCGGTGAAGTGATCTGGCAAGAGGTAGAAACCTTAACTGATAAGGTGAAGGTGTGCGAATTAAAAATCCAAATTTCTATTGCTCAAAACCAGCCGGCGCAAGCTATAGCTACAGGAATAGAAACTCTGGAAATGCTAGGTGTGACTTTATCAACAGTCAGTAATGGCATGAGTGTAGAATTACCAAAAATTAGCGACTTACCCAACTTCCCTCAAATGTCCGATCCCGCTAAACTAGCAGCAATGCGGATACTCGGGACAATTGTACCAGCAACATATGTTGTCAATCGCGATATTTGGCAGCAGGCAATATTGACAATGGTTAATCTGTCGTCTGAAGGTCATTCAGCACAATCAGCTTACGCTTATGTCGCCTATGGTTCATTCCTCTGTGGCGTACTGGGAAATATAGACGCAGCTTATTACTCTGGTCAATTAGCACTCTTATTGCTAGATCAGTTAAATGCCAATGCACTGTCCTGTAAGGTAAACTTTGTCTTTAATGCCCTGATCCGGCATGGGAAAGAACATATTAAAGCTACTATCAATCCCTTACAGTCAGGAATTCAAAGTGGGCTAGATAATGGAGATATCACATTTGCTGGTATTTCTGCTGGGAACTTTTGCGTGCATCTGTTTTTTGTCGGTGAACAACTAAATTCATTAGAGCAGCAACAAGCCAGATATATTCATTTGCTATTAAATCTCAAGCAGGAATTTCCCACCTATATGGCGCGGATTTGGCGACAATTAGCTTTGAGTTTAACCGCAATCGAGGAAAATAGCCTTGAGAAAGAGGAAATATTCACATATTTGAGCACAACTAAGAATCAGACTGTACTGTTTCATGCCTATGTGGCTCAAGAAATTATTGACTATTTATTTTTAAACGAACGCGCGATTGAAAGTGCGAACTGTGCTGAGAAATATGTGAATTCTGGGGCTGGATTAATTCTGGTGCCGATTCATAAATTCTATTTTTCACTAATTTGCTTAGCTCGCTATCCTCATGTTTCCACTACTGAGCAAGCCCAAATCTTACAACAAGTAGCGAGAAATCAAGAAACACTGGAACTCTGGGCATACCAAGCACCAATGAATTACCAGCATAAATACGATTTGGTAGTAGCGGAGACGGAGAGAGTTTTAGAGCAACCATTGCAAGCAATGACAGATTACGATCGCGCAATTTCCGGAGCACTTGCCAATGGCTACCTCCAAGAAGCCGCATTAGCCAGCGAAATCGCCGCCGAATTTTACCTTAGTTGGGGAAGAGAGAAGATTGCTCAAGTTTATCTGACTGATGCTTATTACGGCTACGCTCGCTGGGGAGCCTCAGCTAAAGTCAAACAGCTCGAAAAACGCCATTCGCAATTACTCAATTCAGTTTTCCAACGAGAAAAAGTGCGGTTGCATAGCGATACACATTCGAGTTCTCACAATGCACCGCTATCCGTTCAGCTAACCCTGCAAACTCTCTCGTCACAAAGTTCAAGTACGGCTCAAGTTCTGGATTTAGCAACGATCATCAAAGCCTCCCAAGCACTGTCACGGGAAATTGAACTCTCGAAATTGCTGTCAACTCTGATGCAAGTGGTGATGGAGAATGCTGGCGCACACAAAGGTGCTTTGATTTTAGTTCAAGATTCCTCTTTAGTTATTGCTGCTACAGCCGTTATCGGTACTGATCAACTGAACACCGTTGTGCTTGAACAACTCGTTGAGTCAAGTCGAGAAATTCCGGTGACGTTGATCAACTATGTCTCTCGCACCCAAGAAACGTTGGTCATTGATGATGCAACTGTTGGTCAATGGCAAACCAAAAGTACAACCAGACAGCAAAATAACATTTTTTGTCTGCTTCCTTCCACTTTAGAAAACGATCCCTATATTATTCAACAACAGCCAAAAAGCCTCCTATGTACTCCGATTCTCAATCAGGGAAAACTACTCGGTTTACTTTATTTGGAGAATAATCTGTCGATTGGCGCATTTACCAGCAATCGCGTTGAGGTACTACATTTCTTCTGTTCCCAAGTCGCCATCTCTCTGGAAAATGCGCGTCTTTACCAACAATCCCAAGCTTACTCCCAGAAGCTAGAACAATCCCTGCAACAATTGCAACAAGCACAACTACAACTCGTCCAAGGTGAAAAAATGTCGAGTCTGGGTAACTTAGTTGCTGGTATTGCTCACGAAATTAATAATCCTGTTGGCTTTATCGCTAGTAATATCGCTCACACCCAAACCTACGTGCAAGACTTGATTGGTCACTTGCAACTCTACCAAGAGAAATTTCCCCAACCCGGAGATGAAATCGTGAAAAATGCCGAGGAAATTTATCTTGACTTCCTGATCAAAGATCTTCCATCTACTTTGGGTTCGATGAAAGTGGGTACAGACCGCATCCGTAATATCAGCACCAGCCTCCGCGCCTTCTCTCGTTCCGACACCATTAACAAAGTGGCTTTTAACTTGCATGAGGGAATTGATAGCACACTGCTGATCCTCAAATATCGCTTGCAAGCAGCTGAACAACGCCCGGAAATTAAAGTCATCAAAGACTACGGTGATTTACCAAAAGTTGAATGCTTCCCCGGACAATTGAACCAAGTATTTATGAATATTTTGGCGAATGCAATCGATATTTTGGAAGAAGGAATGATCAAAAATCAATCCCTTCCCCAAATTTGCATTCGCACAGAGGTGTTAACCGGACAACAGGTAACGATTCATTTCCAAGACAATGGCTGTGGGATGTCAGAGGAAGTGAGAACCAAGATTTTCGATCACCTGTTTACGACTAAAGCTGTCGGTAAAGGAACTGGTTTAGGACTATCAATTGCCCGACAAATTATTGAGGACACCCACGGAGGTAAATTGAGTTGCATTTCCGCGCCGGAAGAGGGAACTGAGTTTGTGATTCAAATTCCGCTGTAATTTTTCCGCGAAGATTTGGGCAAACTATGAGTGCCGATAAACACACAAAAAACATATTTTATGGCACATATTCTGCATATTGACTCTAGCCCTCGTGCGGAAAGTTCTCATTCCCGAAAACTAACCAAGGAATTTATCAATGCCAGGATCGCGCTTCATCCTCAGGATACCATTAGTTATCGAGATGTCGGTCATTACCCAGTTCCCCATGTGGATGAAGCTTGGGTAGCGGCAGCTTTTTCTTCCCCAGCAGAACATACGCCTTCTTTAACTCAAGCAATCCGGCTAAGTGATGAGTTAGTTGATGAATTTTTGGCAGCTGATCTCTATGTCTTTGGTGTACCGATGTATAACTGGAGTGTACCTTCCACCTTCAAAGCCTATATCGACCAAATCATGCGCTTCGGTCGGACATTTACCAAGAACTCCGATGGTAACTTTGAGGGTTTGGCGAAAGGTAAAAGGATGGTAGTGATTACATCCCGTGGTAGTAGTTTGCGTCCAGGAACACCTTTAGCTGCTTACGATTTTCAAGAACCCTTCTTACGCACTGCTTTTGGGTTTGCTGGGATCGCCGATATTAGCTTTATCCATGCTGACAACCTCAACTGGGATGAGGCGCTTCGCAACCAATCCTTAGCTGAAGCCCGGACAGCAATCTCAGACATTGTCAATCATTGGGGTTAAGTAATTACTCAAGCAGAGGCGCAAGGAAGGTTCGGTTAAAGGTTTTGTCTAAACGCATCTCTATCAGATTTATTGATGTGCATATGATCTAATCCGAACGGGATTGCCATCTGAAGAACGTGGTTGAATGCGTAGCCGGCTGTATTTTCCGTTATCCTCTGTTCATCCTCGGAAACAGTATTGACTATATAGCTTGGTTTCCGTAAGATTATCGTAGGATAACGGAGGATAAATATCAAAAACGCTTGTGCAAATGTAATATTTAGTACTTAAATATAGTCCGTGCAGAGTTATAATTCTCAGAAAGCAGAGTGTAAATTATTCTTTAAGGCTCCTATTCACCTTAACTTAGATCTTGTACCTGCAATCAGCCCGTCTGGGATTTTAATCACACAGCGATTAGCAAAAGTCGAATGATCGATGACTCGGAAAGGCTTTTAGTCCATTAAATGGACTTTCACTATAAGCCTGGGATTTTAATCCCAGGCGGTCTTGAGAATAGTCAACGCTTTTCATAATGCAACTTATCCGATGTCTGCGCTCCGCTATCAGCGCAACTATCTTATTTAATACTATTTTAGGGAGTGCAATATCATGGGTTTACAGGCAGAAGAATTGAGGCAATACTGGGTTGACAAGCTCAGGGTTGAATGTCAGCAAGACGCAAAGAGAGAGAGTATTGTTTGTTGGCTATTGGGAAGCGATTTAAACAGGTTTGAGCAGCTCAATACTGGAGAACTAACTCAAGCTAAACATGGAATGGAATATCGATATCAGATTTTACATAGCCGCTACTTGGGAGTAGAACCGAAAAAAGCTTATCACCGCTTAACAACTCGGCTATTGAGTTTGGCTTTATTAAGGAATAAAATTCATACTTGGGTAGCTTTGGGACGCGATTGCACCTCAACAGTGGCAGATGTATTACAAGAAGTGATCCAAAATTTATTGATCAGCGATCGCTACATGCAGCAGCAAATGATTTGGATTGCTCACTCTACCACGGATAGCAGGTTACGGGATGCTCTACTATTTACTACTCTGGAGGAGTATTGTTTGCGACCAGTACGCAATCAACCTTTAGTATATTACCGATTTGTCAGTTACATGCATCACATTCAGCGTGGTGGCTTAACCCAAGTACCCAAGCATGAATTGCCAAAGTTAATTCCTGAGGAAATACCAACAGAAGATAGTGAAAGACAGCTAAATATACTAGATAATTACGCAGTAACAGAGTATGTAAAATCACAAAACAACTGGGATCAACAAGTTTTACAAAGTGAGATCAAACAGAAACTTAGCGAATGTTTAGCCGAAAATGTAGGTCCTGAAGCCGTCAAGTGGCTGGAACTTTATTTGCAAGGAAAATCTCAAAATGCGATCGCTCAGACTTTAAATTTACCGATTCAGCAAGTTTACCGGATGCGAGAAAAAATTCAATACCACGCGAGCCGGAACTTTAAACACGTTGCTTAATCATACTTGACAAGCAATTTGCTGAAAATTTTCTTGTGATAAATTAGAAGAAAGGTATTCATTTCACAATAATCATTGGTCGATAAATGTTTTCACATAACTTTCTGACGGTGATGGCACGCGAGCATGAACTATCTGTAGAGCAAGAACAAGTTTTGGTAATGCGCCTGGGCGAGGAAAAAAGCTATGAACAAATTGCTCAACAATTAAATACATCTGCCGATGCTTGTTTAAAGCGGATGGGTCAAGTATATAAAAAGTTCAATATTACAGGTAACAGTCGAGGTAAGGAAAATAAACTCAGAATTTTCCTGACTAACTTAAAATCTCAGCAGTTAGAGAAAAGTAACCTGCATTCTTCTGTAGTGATGCCGACCTCGGTTGTGCAAAATTTACCAGCACGAGAATATACTGCGTTTGTCGGTCGCGATGCAGAAATAGCGCGGCTGATGGAACTTTTGGATGAGCGCCACTCTGCCCATTTAATTAGTGTAGATGGGATTGGTGGTGTCGGTAAAACAACCCTAGTGGTAGAAGCGGCTTATCGTTGTTTGAACGCCAGCAATCATCAAAATACTCAACTGAGTCTTCCTACCTTTGAAGCGATCCTGTTTATTTCCGCCAAGCAAAATCATCTAACGGCGATTGGTCTTTTAGCACGATTGACTTCAGTCCGGACGCTGCGTGATATCTGTCGAGAAATTACTCAAAATCTCAACTTGGGAGAAATCATTAATTTTCCCGTGGTCGAGCAAATTCAGCTAATTCGCCAAAAATTATCTCAAACTAAAACCTTACTAATTGTTGATAATCTGGAAACTATTGAAGATCAACAACAAGTTCTCTCATTCCTTTACGATTTACCACCTACGGTCAAAGTTATTATTACAACTCGCGATCAAGCGCTATTTGTACCCATTCGCTTGGATTGTCTGCCCAGAGAACATGGATTGCGCTTAATTCAACAGTCTTGCCAAGAAAAAGGAGTATATCTGAGTGCCGAACAATCTCAACAATTGTTCACAGGAGTCAGCGGAGTACCGGCGGCGATGATTTATGCTATTGGTCAGATTGCCGCCGGTTATTTACTAGAAGATGTACTCGCCCAAATTAAGCAACCTGATGGTGATGTCGCGCGTTTTTGCTTTACAGGTGCTGTCAATCCTTTACGCGGAACTCCTGCCCACTATCTACTGATGGGATTGACTTTGTTTGTGCAACCAGCGACTAGAGAAGCTTTAGCTAGTGTTGCTTTTGATCAAGCTGATCCGATCGCTTGTGCTCAGGGATTGGCAAAATTGCAGCAACTTTCCTTGATTTGGATGCAGTACGGGCGTTACGGTTTACTTGAGCTAACCCGTGAGTACGCCGCTGCTGAGTTAGCGGCACATCGTGAAATTGCACAGCAGTTACGACAGCGATGGGTTAATTGGTATCTGCATTTTTCCGAGGCTTACGGAGGCACTAATTGGAAGGAGTGGGATATGGGTGATGTTAGTTTGGAAGCAGAATGGGAAAATCTCCGCACTGTACTGGAATGGTGTATGAGTCAAGGTCGCTATACTGAGGCGCGAGCAATTTGGCGACAGATTAAAGGTTATGTTCATGTCCGTGGGTACTGGGATGAGCGTTTAGATTGGACAGCTTGGTTCATTGAAACAGGGAAACGCTCTGGTGATTGGTCTTTTGTGGTAGAAGTGTTGAGCGATCGCGCCTGTACCTTAATCAAGATGCGAACTAGAAGTCAACAACAAGAAGCCGAAGCTCTTTTGCAAGAAGCATGGAATTTACGCCACCATCAAACCATCAAATTTCATTTAGAACTAGCCACCAATATGGTGATTCTATATATTTTGCAGAATAAATTGGCACAAGCTCAAGATTGGTTACAAATAGAACAAAAAATCTTAGAAGAAGCTTCTTTTCCAGAACAAGAGAAAAAAGAACAACAAGTTCATATTCTCTACTATCAAGGACAGATAGCTTTCAAAGCTGGAGATTATCAGCAGGCGAGGACTATTTTTCAGCAAGCATTAGCACAAGCGGCTGCAGCCGGATGGCAAAGAGCGATCGCTGGTATCCAAAATTGGTTAGCAGAAGCAGAAATTAAGCTTGGAGATTTAGAGGAAGCACGACGCATATTGGAATTGAGCTTACCAATGGCGAAAAGACATAAAGATAAACGTTCCATTGCCTTTCATCAAGCAGCATTTGCCACACTAGAAAAACTTTCAGGGAAATTAGCTGAAGCTAAGCGCTTTGCCAAAGAAGCAGCTGAAGGCTTTGAGAGTCTTAAAATGATCTCCGAAGCCCAAGAAATGCACTCTTTGCTGTCGAATTTGGGCAGCGGTTAAGATATTTGAGTATTAAAATACACAATATCCTACCGTTATGGTAAAGTCATGCAGGCACTGATTTGGAGTGAAGACGCAGTCTGAGAATTAACTGCCAAAACACCGGCTCCAAATAATTCCTCAAACAGATTCTGAGTCACAGCAAAAGCAGTTTCTTGATTTTGGGATTGCATCTCATCTGTACTACTGCTATCACGATGGTGTAAAATATAGCCATATAAATTTTGGCAATCTTGCAGATAGCGCTCAGTATCTACTAAAATGTGAGCATGCCAAACTTCGTCAATTTCCTTTGTGGGAACCAGTTTCAGATGAGAGTAATGATACTTAAGATACAAGAACATTTTGTAGCGCAACATCGCCATTTCTAACTGTTGCTCTGTCCACCGATATCCATCACTAGAAGACATTAATTTACGCGCAACAGGTTGTAAATCCAAGCTATTAAGCTGGGACAAAAAAGTGATAGTACTCATTATTCATGCTCCTAATAGGTAAATATAAGTACGATTGTTTAACACTCATAAACTAATTTCTATAAGTGTCTGTGTATTGATTAGTTACACTAGGATCTGAATGCATTCCTGAAAGCGAGGGGTAATTTTTGCTCTAACGTCTAAAATTGAAGATCAGATTGACTACGGATTGATTCAGCGCTACCAGAGACTCTAATACCGTTCAGTTAAGGTTTAGCAGTGAAAATCTAAGCGGTATAGATTCGTCTAAATGGGTCTCTACATAAATTGATGTTAAGTAAATTTTCTATTTCAGCTTGTTACAAGTAATCTTTACCCACAGTAATCTACTGAGGCTTGATCAGACTAAATAAGGAGTTTAGTATCGCGAAACGTTTACACGGCATAAGTAATATTTATCACGAGTAGAGGGTGGGTGAAAGAAGCGCACTCCCCACCTCACTCAACGGTGCGTACCGCGTACCGCCATAGTCAGCGCAGCGGCGCTTCATCCCTATGTTGCGGACACGCACTCGCGAACGGGATATAGCTTTCAGACCCTACGTACTATTTATGACTCAAAACGGATCTTTTGGTTGCCAAACATCTTTGCAACATAATCCTGTAAACAGTAAAACCCCAGTTTGCACAAATGATGGAGCCAAAGCCAATCCCGTGACCAAGACCACAACTCCACTCAACACAACTGCAATGCTGTAGACTTCTTCCGATATCTTAAATCCCAACCAGATACTCATCAAACCGATCAGAAATATGAAAACATAGATATCTAGCATCGTTATTACCGTGAGTATACGAGGATTTGTGAGCAAGTAGCTTTGACTAAAATCCAAGTTAAGCATTGACAAAAGCTTCACCCTCAAGCATCACCCTTCGTCCGATCATGGACATGCTTGTTTCTGCTAATTTGTCAATGCGTGAGCTATGTAAAAATATAATCCACGGTCGCCGCTTAATCACTACCCCAGAACTTATCTAAAAAACCGCTCAGATTTTCATGGCTAGTACTAAGATAACGCTCACATTCCGATGGTAGTGGTTCAATTTGCCTATTGAGGTCAGCGATGTAACACTGAATATCTTTTAGTACTGCCACAATTTCGGTATTATTTAGGTAGCCGGAGTTATAGCTAAGTTTGGACTTTGCTAGATTACATTCATAAATAATTCGGTTGAGCGATGCATGAGCAATTTTTCTTGGTTCTCTATCAGGTAAAATTGGAAAGTGTGGGAAATTAGAATGATCCATGCAACCCTCTTGGAGATTAACAGGAATTTTTGGTAGTAATTAAAATTTTGCCTGATTAAAATTTCTTTGTAAATACACAGTTGTTTGTTTTAGCTGTTTAGAGGTTGTGAAAACGACTCACACCTGTGAAAATTACCAGAATTGAAAAATGAATATAGAAGAATTTGAGTCAATATACCAGACACTAACAGAAAGACAGCAGGAAGTTTTACATCTTTTTCTAGCTGGTCATAACGATAGACACATAGCCAAGTCTTTGAGCATAATTGAAGATACAGTTCGCCAACATTTGCGGAATATTTGCTTAGCTTTCAGGCTAATGGGTGAATCTCCAGATGAAAGAAGACGCACTAGACGTACTGAATTGATGGCTTTATTCGCTTATCACCATCCAAAGCAAACAGGTAGACCTGCAATCGCCGCTTCTACTCAAATTTGGGGTGATATACCGAATATTTCGGAGATTTTTGGGCGGACAGGCGAATTAGAACAGTTAGAGCAATGGATTACTCATGATAACTGTCGATTAGTCGGCATATTAGGTATGGGAGGGATTGGTAAGACCACCGTTGCATCGGACTTAGTCAGACGTATCCAAAATAAATTTGAGTATATTATTTGGAAAGCGATTAGAGAACCGATTCAACTTGCCGATTTACTCACCAGCTTGATTAATTTTTTTGCAGATCGTTTAGCAACTCCGACGAACATTCCCGATAGTTTAGACGGTAAGATATCAAAATTGCTAAATTTCCTCCGAGAAAAACGCTGTCTGTTAGTACTCGATAACATTGAGTCAATTATGGCGGAAGGTCGGGCTGGCTTCTATTCTGAAGGATATGAAGCTTATGGAGAATTTCTGAAGCGAATAGTTGTTTTAGGACATCAAAGTTGTTTATTACTAATTAGTCGAGAAACACCCAGTGAGATTGCCTTACTAGACAGAAAACAACCAGCGCATCTACTTAAATTAACTGGATTAAAGATGCCAGATGGCAAAAAGATTTTTACTGGGGTCGGTAATTTTTCTGCTACCGATGATGAATGGCGAGAATTAATAGAATATTATGCTGGTAATCCCTTAGCACTAACAATTGTTGCTTCAGTAATTAGAGAGACATTAGGTGGAAACATATCTCAATTTATTCAAGAATATTTAAATTCAGGTCTTTTAAGCGAAATCAGAGATATTTTAGATGCCCAGATTAACCGTTTATCAGACTCGGAAAGAGAAATTATTTACTGGTTGTCAATCAATCGCGAACCTGTTTCCGCCGCCGAATTAAGAAAAGATATTGTCTCATCACAATCACGCTTAGCTTTACTAGATAGTTTGTTATCTTTAACCAGACGTTCAATTATTGAAGTCAATAGTATTAGCTACACCTTACAGCCTGTACTCATGAAGTATGTGACAGCAAAATTTGTGACTCAGATTGTCAACGGTCTGACAACGGGAGAAATCGGGCTATTTGAAAATCATGCTTTAATGAAAGCTAAAAATAGTGATTATTTGCGAGAGCTACAAATTAATCTGTTCATTCAACCAGTATTACAAAGGTTACTCCAAAAATTTGGTACTCAAGAGAATGTAGAAAATCATCTCAAAACAATTCTTTTGCGAATAATAGATGAAGCCCCACAACAGAGAAAAATGAGTTCAAAAGGAAACGCGGTGGGAAATTTAATCAACTTATTTCGCTACTTGGGAACTGATTTAAGTGGATGTGATTTATCTAATCTTACTATTAAACAAGCAGACTTGAGAAATTCATGTCAAAATATCAGTTTTCGCAATTCCCATTTAGAAGATTGTCTTTTTTCTAGCCCTCTTGGCAGCATATTATGGGTAGTATTCAACCCTAGTGGGAGAATACTTGCTGCAGGCGATGTCAATGGGAGTATTCATTTATGGAACCTTAGTCAAAACAATAAACACTCATTATTAGATACACATTACACCTTTAAGGGACATGAAAGTTGGCTTTGGACGATTAGATTTAGTCCAGATGAGCAGTATCTAGCTAGTGCGGGTGATGACCAAAATATAAATATTTGGGATGTTCAATGTCAGCAAATTTACCGAGTTTTGCCAGGACATGAAGGTTCGATTAGATCGTTAAGTTTTAGTCAGGATGGTATTTTAGCCAGCGCTAGTGATGATCGAACTATCAAACTTTGGAATATTCATACTGGTGAATGCATCCAGACTTTATTAGGACACGATTCCATTGTGCGATCAGTAAGCTTTAACCCGCAAAATCCGCAAATTTTAGCCAGTGCTAGTGATGATGAGACTGTCAGAATTTGGCAAGTTAACGGAGAATGTCTGCGAGTATTTACCGGACATAGTGGTGATATCAGGACAATCTGTTTTAGCCCTGATGGTCAATTAGTCGCTAGCGCTGGAAATGATAAAAAAATTAGAATTTGGCAGGTAATTAATGGTGAGTGTATCGTCCTGGAAGGACATGCTAACTGGGTTAGGTCTGTTGACTTTAGTCCAGATGGGCAATTCTTAGTTAGTGCTAGTGAAGACAAAACTATCAAATTATGGAATGTCAAGTCCGGTGAATGTGTAAAGATTTTTTATGGACATAGTAGTTGGGTACAATCAGTAAGATTTAACCCCAATGGACAAACTTTTGCCAGCGGAGGTGCTGACCGCATGGTTAAACTTTGGGATCTCAATCAAGGTTGTCTCACTACCCTGGAAGGATATACCAACTGTCTGTTCACCCTAGCTTTTAGTCCAGATGGAGAAACCTTAGCTAGTGGTCACGAAGATCGCACAATCAGACTTTGGAATCTCAACACCTTGCAATATAAAACTTTACAGGGGCATACTGATTGGGTACGTTCAGTAACTTTCTCCGCCAATGGTGAATTTATTGCTAGTAGCAGTGGCGATAGAACAGTTAGATTGTGGAATCTTAAAACTGGAGAATGCAAAATTTTTGAAGGTCACGAAAGTTGGATTAGACAAGTTAGATTCAGTCCAGATGATCGAATATTAGCTAGCAGCAGTGACGATAGAATGATCAAAATCTGGGATATAGAAACAGGAAACTGTATCCAAACATTACAAGGACATCAAGGCTGGGTAAGGTCGATTGCTTTTGCTCCCCATACTCAGATCCTAGCTAGCGCTGGAAAAGATTGTACTGTAAAAATTTGGGATATTCAAGATATTCAAAATGTCAGATGCATCCAAACATTGCAAGGACATAATGACTGGGTATGGTCTGTTGCCTTTTCTCCAAATGGTGAAATTTTAGCTAGTGCTAGCGGGGATAAGACTATTAAACTATGGTATATCAATGATGGTTGCTGGAAAAACTTCAAAACTCTCAGCAGACATACAAAATCTATCCGTAGCGTTGTATTTAGTGCCGATGGAAAAATCCTAGCTAGTGGCAGTGTAGATAGAAAATTAGTATTATGGGATACCACATCGTGGGAGCCAATCGGCAATCCGAAGGAGCATAATGATTGGATTCGGTCTATTGCTTTTAGTAGTACAGGTAATTTAGCTAGTGCAGGTCAAGATGGAATTATTCAACTTTGGAATCTTCGTTCCTCATTCAAAACCATCAAACTTCCCAATTTGTACGAAGGCATGGACTTTCGCGGTGCTACGGGATTGACGCCGTTGCAGACGGCAAGTTTAAAAGCTTTAGGTGCAAAATTGACGTGAAAAATATCGGCATCAGTAATCCAAGTAAAAAAATTCGCTACTACGGAGTTCAAGATCTAGAAAACCTTCCCCAATTGCAAAGACTTTCTGCCACAAAACGTTTGGAAATGAAGGCTGTAGCGCAGGTTTTGCCTTTCCGCGTTAACAACTATGTGATTGAAAATTTAATTGATTGGGACAATATTCCCGATGACCCCATTTTCCGCCTGACTTTTCCCAATGGGGAAATGCTAGCTGCTGACGATTTAGATAAAATTGTCTGGCTATTAGATCAAGATACTCCCACACATTTAACAGAATTTGTCAAGTCAATTCGTTCTCGCCTGAATCCGCATCCCGCAGGTCAGGTTGAATATAATATTCCTACTCTCAATGGTCAGCCAGTACAAGGAATTCAACACAAATATCCTGAGACAGTACTAATTTTCCCCAGCGCCGGTCAAACCTGCCACACCTACTGTACATTTTGTTTTCGGTGGACTCAGTTCGCCGGAATGGATAGTTTTAAATTTGCTACCCGTGAATCGGGAAATTTCCAAGACTATCTCCGTCAGCATAAAGAAGTCACAGATGTCTTAATTACTGGGGGAGATCCGATGGTGATGAAGGCTCGCCATCTAGCTTTATATATTGAACCATTGCTCAGCGAAGAATTTGCACATATCCAAACAATTCGGATTGGAACTAAATCAATGGCTTATTGGCCTTATCGGTTTGTGGCGGATGATGATGCGGCTGAGATTTTGCGTCTGTTTGAAAGTGTGGTCTCATCAGGAAAACATCTGGCAATTATGGCACACTATGACCACTGGAAAGAACTCGCCACCGATATTGCCCAAGAAGCGATTCGATGTGTCCGTTCTACAGGTGCTGAAATCCGGACTCAAGGACCCTTAATGCGAGGTATTAATGACAATGCTGAAGTCTGGATACGGCTGTTGCAAGAGCAAGTTCGCCTAGGATGTATTCCCTATTATATTTTTGTTGCGCGAGACACTGGTGCAAAACACTACTTTGAACTGCCGCTGATCCGTACTTGGGAAATTTTTCAAGCCGCGACACAAAAATTATCTGGCTTAGCACGAACAGTTCGCGGACCAGTTATGTCTACTCAGCCTGGTAAAATCGTCATTGATGGCGTTGCCGAAATTCACCAAGAGAAGGTCTTTGTACTTTCCTTTCTTCAAGGTCGTTATCCCGATTGGTGTAAAAGACCTTTTTTTGCTCGCTACGACCCACACGCAACTTGGTTCACCGAACTAACGCCAGCATTAGGAGAACAAGAGTTTTTCTACTCTCAACAAATGGAACAAATGTATAAGTAGAGGTTTTAGGAATGTTAGCTTCGGGAGTAGGGAATAAAGCGATCGCGAAACAATTACAAATTTCCGAGCACACTGTAAAGTTTCATGTCGGCTCAATCATGACTAAACTTAACGCCTCTAGTCGCACCGAGGCTGTGACTCTTGCTGCGCGACTGGGTTTAATCATACTTTAATCGCGCGATCGCATGATTCACCGCCAAACCGGAATTTTTTGCTCCTCGATTTTCCCCAGTTTTTCAAAATCAGACTTACTGAGATAATGCACAACTGGCTGATATGCTTTGAGGAATCCCGCTTGAATATTATTGCCAATTAGTGACCGATCATAGCGAGTGCTAGCCCAATCACTAGCCCAGCCTAGTTTGTCAGTCGTCGGGGTATAAGCGAAGCTCCACTCAGGTCCAACACTGAGCCAGCGCAATGTCCACGTCACCTTGGCATGAGGACCCCAATTAACCCAAGTCACACCATTCTGGGAATTCGCATTGCTTGGGCGATCGCTATCCCGTGACAGTACAATCACGTACCGACGTTGACTATCAAGCACAATATCATCATCCATCACAGAGTGAAGTACTGCGCCAACAAACCCATCCAATTCCGGTAAATCCGGCGAGGTAGCAGTCAGTGACCAATAGCGCATCTGAGCACCTGTCATCTGAGCTTCACCATTGCGAGTTTGCGGAAATGTCGGCAGCTTACCTGTCAATACCGCCACTTTACCAGCCCCTAAAGACATGCCACGGACGAGGTAATTAATGTAGTTGCACTCGGTGGCGGCTTGTTCGTAATTACCTGGTGGCGGTAAATCCTCGCCCCGTCCAGCGACACCTTTATCAAGCTCCCGAATATACTGCTGATTCGCCCACTTCGTCTCCAGCACAGTACCAATCAAAATCGCCCGGAGAATACCAAACTTCTTCACCCAGCCATCATTTGGCCCAGACAAGAGTTTTGCCAAAGGGTCTTCCGGCGATGTCTTTTTAGCTGCAATACGTTTATTAGATCGCGATAACCACGCAGCAAACTCAGTAACGATAAAAAATTTCCGTCCATCGTTAAGTTGGTAATAAACTTTTGGCAGCGGTACACCAGCTAAAGCACCCTGTTGCTTATCTGGTGCATAATAACGAATCCAAATTTCGCCTACAGTCCACGGTCCCCGCCCATGTCCACCGCCTTGTCCAAGTCCCCAAGGTCCCTGATATTGGATAGCACTGGCTACGCGTGTGTTTCCGCGATAGCTTCGCTCGCCTGCGGCATCGCGCCAAAATGGAGGTCTATACGCCCGATTAAGCTCGACTGGGTTGCCTTGAGCTAACTCAAATATGACACGATACCCACGCTTTGCCGCATTTCGATTAGCCCCAACCCGGAACGGATTAGTGTGTCCAGGTAATGGTTCAATATCTGCATCCAAAATCGGCACTTCCGGAGCGCCAAACCCCACATAGCGATAAGCTTCTGGATGAAAAGAGGGTGTCGCCTGAATGTCGAAAAATCGGGAATGGGGGAATTGACCTTCGACAATCACCTTACTGCCAAAAGGCGCAAATAGATTAGGCAAGACAATGTATGTACAGTGGGGATCGGGAAAGTAGCCAGGAACTTTGGAGAGGTCAATTTCTTCCGCAGGACGAATCCCCCATTGTTCCTCCGTCACGTCTTCCGGTCGCACCAGACGAAAATTCTTCAGTTCCTTAGTATCTGTACCTTTGGGTAAAAGATTAAGCGGAATTTTGGCGTCGGCTTTACCGTCCAACCAAGCCTTGATGTAAGCCTCTAGTTTGTCGGAAATCTGCTTTGTCTCAGCGATTAGAGTATTACGATTGGTAAAGTTCGGAAATTTAGGCGGTTTGGGTACAAACCATTCGGGTGAGGATGGATAGGTGTTGTCCGCTGCGGCTGCAAGTTGACTGTTTGAGGCTGCGAGTTTGTTTAAGCCAACGCTAGCAGTAAGGACACCAGCGGCTGTTAAGAAATTCCGACGCGTAGTTGGCATAGTTGCAATTAAAGAGTGCTGACACCGATAACTGGCAAATAATCAGCGCGATCGCGCGTTAAATTAGTTTGCAAGTATTTAGACTCAGACTCGAAATCTAAAGTTCCTCGGCAAATCATCTTTACTTTTAACTGACGCGCGATAAAATCAACCTCAGGAAAGCTGGCAGGAAAAGAGAGTGAGAATTTGGCTAGGATTGATGCTGCTTGTGGTCACACTACTGTTTACAGTATCTCCATCTCTACTGACATCTGTAACTTCAATGCCGTCTGTATCCAAAAGTGTCCAGTATGAGTCACATACACTGCCGCAAAGCATAGTCCACACTCTGTTGATTCCGGCTCAAAGTCACTTTTTTGTGACTCCAGTAATATCGGCACAGGTGAATACCGTAGAAGAGTTTGCAGCTAAAGAGCAAGCAGTTGCTGTTTTAAATGGTGGCTTTTTTGACCCGAAAAATCAAAAAACTACTTCCTATGTCGTTGTCAAAGGCAAACTAGCCGCAGACCCGCGCGAAAATGAGCGATTGATGCAAAACCCTCAATTAACATCTTACATAGATAAAATTCTCAACCGGACAGAATTTCGTCGTTATCAGTGTGGACAAACTATACGTTATGGTATCGCCCTACATCAGGAGTTACCACCGACAGATTGTCAGTTAGTTGATGCTTTAGGCGGTGGTCCTCGCCTGTTACCGAGACAAACTTCCAAAGAAGAGGGTTTTGTTGATTTGACTACTGGAAGGGATGCTTTAGGCAGTGATCAACCAAATGCTCGAACTGCAATTGGCATTACCCGCGATGGCAGTGTTATCTGGGTAATGGCACAACAAAAGCCAAACAATCCTCACAGTGGGATGTCATTACCAGCACTAGCTGATTGGATGAAAAATTTAGGTGTGGAGCAGGCGATGAATCTCGATGGCGGGAGTTCTGCTTCACTTTATTACCAAGGTCAGACCTTTAATGGCAAGGTTGATCAAGCGCTGAATCCGGTGAAACGACCTGTCAAGTCAGTTTTGCTAGTGCGCTGAGAAGCTACTCTTCAGTGCTACCAAATCAATTGCCGAACATCATACCACCTTTAGCCTTAAACCAGATGTTAATTTAATGTAAAGTTTTTTAGGGTGAAGATGCATTTAATAGCTATGATAATAATTGTCTAAACAGATGTTGCATAAGTAGCTTTTATGTCTGAGGTAGCATCTCTTTTTTGAACTTTGATCCGATTATAGAGACATAACAAATTGTTTAATTTAGTATCGGTAGGTCTAAAATTATGTCTATGTATTTAGAAATATTTAAGGAAAAAGCTCAGCTGAAGGGATTAAGAGTACTTGTCCTAGAAAGAGAGCCAGATCATCAAGACCTACTCTCTTTTATCCTGGAAGTAGAAGGAGCCTCGGTGATATCGGTCGCTACAGTTAAAGAAGCCAAAGAGGTATTATCCAATCAGCCTATAGATGTACTATTCGCTAGTATGCGGACACTAAAAAAAGAACCACATCTGACACTGAAAACTCATCTGGCTGCAAATAAAGGACTTCTAGCGATCGCTGTAGCGGAAACACAAAGAGAAAGTTACAATCCTTCACGATTACGAGAGTTAGGGTATTACGGATACATTTGCAAGCCGCTTAACCCTAGCGAAGTCGTGAACTCAGTGACAATCTATACCGGACGCCAGAAAGCAGATGATCACGTTCGTAGATATAATGTGGTGATGGCAGTTGGATAGTCGCTGATTAGCGTCAGCTAAAATAATATTTGAGCATGGATTATCTAGACGCGATCGCTACCCTGAAGCAGTCAGATCCGATCTTGGCAAAAGAGATTGAACGAGTTGGTGATTGCAAACTCCATGAAGTCCAGCAAAAAGGAGATTTGCTATTTTCCCTATCCCGGTCAATCCTCTATCAGCAACTCTCAACCAAAGCCGCCACAGTCATCCACCAAAGATTTCTCCAGCTTTATGATGGCAATTTTACCGCCTTCGATATTCTCAACACTCCAGACGATATGTTACGAGGAGTAGGAATTTCCCGTCCAAAAGTATTGTATATCAAAGACTTAGCGCAGAAGGTGCTGCATGGGTTGCCAGCTTTAGCTGAGTTAGAGACAATGGATGACGAAGATATTATCCAGACTCTCACACCCGTCAAAGGTATCGGACGCTGGACGGTGCAGATGTTGTTGATGTTTCGCTTGTATCGGCTGGATGTGTTGCCTGTTGATGACTTAGGTATTCGGGCGGCGGTGCGTCGGGTGTACAATATGACAGAACTTCCCGATAAAAAGACATTAGAGAAGATGGGACAGGATTGGCAGCCATATCGGACGATTGCATCTTGGTATCTATGGCGTAGTCTAGAAAACTAAGCAGTACTATTTAACCATTCGAGCGGCACTGATTGCTCAAAAACTTAAAGAGCTTAGTCAGGTGACTAAACTCTCTTAAGTACGTAGCTTTTAGATTCTGCAAATTGTAGTGGTAGTTAACAAATAAGGTTGACAACGCTCACAAATTCAGCATAGGTATATCAATCCGCTTTAAGATTTGGCACCTCCTTGAAAAAAACTAGGACTCGCCACATTTTTTTCTATGCTGACCTTTGTCTGGGCTACATGACAGGAGACACTGGGTCATATGCCCTGTTCGTTTGGTTTAGTTTGGCTTGTGTCTTAATAATTAAGATATCACTTACCCAAAGAATTACAACTCACTCTTAACTTAACTTAACCTTTTATTAAAGTAGACCATTGGTAAAGAAGGCGATCGCTGATCAAGAACTACTGGACGAGAACACTCAGGTGCCACTATCCGACAGGCGAAGACCGTGATACCGTAGAAGCTTTGGAAGCATTGCTACTATCTAAGTATTTTTAATCATCCAAACCAGAATTCCTAAAAGTTTTTCAACTGGAGAAACTAAATAATCTGTTAAATCAATTGTTACTGTTTGTTGTTCTAACTTGAGAAATGTCCACAAATTACCACTAGTGACACTACCATAAATCACCTGGGTGGGTTGCTGGTTAGCTTCATTAAACCTTTGTGCGGCAACCATTTCTGCCATACATTGTCCTAAGCCTCCCTTGAGATTCTCTTTTTTTGCTTCTACAATCACGACGGCGGGGGCTTCAATAATTAATTGCTCAGGCGATTTACTAATCAAAAAATCACAAGTACCATTTAAGCCCACACTAGGATCGACTGTAAATTCCTCACCGGAAAAAAAGCTGATTTTGCGATCAAGAATTTTTCGCATCTCAAACAAAATGGGACTAATGATTAATTCTGAACGTGCTTTTTCAGAACCCATTGCAATAGCTAAAGGTAAACTTTCTTGTAAAAACTCTACTAGATATGGGTTAGCGGCGACAGGTTCAATAGGAGGAAAAAAGCTACCTCCTTCAACCAAAGTTAAATTAAAGCTTTGTTTTGCCTTACGAATAGTAAAATCGCTATAAGCCATGACTTTATATTAATGGAGTGCATTAATTTGTTATTTCCCTTTATTGTATGGGAGGAAATAGCATGAAAAAGTCAAGAGAGGGTTATCGTCATCACGTAATGGCAGCGGGTTTACCTTTTAGCGCCTCCATAATACAGTTCGGTTAAGAGTGCAGACTATCCTATCCGAACTGTATTAGGTGAGAAGAGTGTTTAAGTTATTTCGTCATGGGAGCGGTAGGAGTGCTACCATCGCGTGAAGGCTCTGTAGGAGCATTTCTGCTATCAGTAGGTTGTCCAGGTCCCGGAGCACTATCATTACGGTATTGCGGGGTACTGGCACCACCACTAGATGGCATTGAGGAATTATTGTTAGTCGCTGACTTTGCTGGGTCATACATTCCGTATGGACTGCGATCTAGGCTGGAAACGTCGCCATCTTTTGATAGTTCCAGAGGAGTATTCATCCCACCCATCGTGCGTCTAATACTGGGAATAGTTGTATATTTGATTGGCTCAGCAGCAGCACTCATTTTGTCTTCAGTTGGCTTAGCAGTCGAAGGAGTACTATCCCGTGTGGGATCAACGGGTCCATTTTGCCCACCTGCACCTGTAGGTCTTTGGTCATTAGTTGTACCATCGCGAGAGGGTTCAACTGGCGCATTGGTGGTGTCAGTGGGCTGTCCTGAGCCTGGTGTATTGTTATTACGTGGTTCGGTGGGACCATTGAGTCCACCAGCACCAGCAGGACGTTTCATCCGTGGTCGAGTTGTGCCATCGCGAGAAGGTTCAACTGGGGCATTAGTAGTATCGGTTGGTTGTCCCGAGCCTGGTGTATTGTTAGTGGGTGGTGTGGGTTGTCCCATACTGGGAGTACTACCATCGCGAGAGGGTTCAACTGGCGCATTAGTAGTATCGGTTGGTTGCCCAGTTCCAGGCGTATTTTGAGCTATTAATTCTTTTCTATTAGCAAGCTGTGTAGCTGAAAATGCTGGGACACTCAAGAAAGCGCTAACGCTAGCAACACTAATAAACACACTCAGTTTCAACAAATTTCTTTTTTCGTTCATGTTCATAGTCCGATTTTTTGTATTGAATACATTTTTGAAAGTTATTTACTATCTTCTCGATTAATATCGATAGGAATAGTTAGCTTTGACTAAGGTTTTTGTCAGTCAAAGTATGTAACTTGTGTTGAACACTACGCTTTAAAATTAACCTTTATCTCTGATATACTCTTCTGTCTGAGGGGTAGTCTTACATAACTTCAGAATTTTTATTATTTAGGATAATTATTCATAAAAATTACATCAATTACCTCTGAAGATAGATGAAAGTTAGATCAGCATTTCTTTAACGTCTTGAAAAAGTAGTTTTAGTTTTAGGGATTATTTAGAATATCTATAATTAATCAAATTCTGAAGATTATGCAATTAAGTATGTCTCACGCCCTGAAAGAATGGGCAGTTGCTGTCAATGCATTGACCGAGGGTAAAACGATTATGCTATTACGCAAAGGAGGTATCCGAGAACAGAATGGAAATTTTCAAGTAAGTAACGCAGATGTTTTACTTTATCCCACTTATGAACATCAACAATCTTTTTTGCTCAAACAAGAATATGCTGACCTGGTGCAGACAGTACCGTCTGGCTGGCATCCAGAAAAAGTTGCCATCAGCAGTTGGGCAAAAATTACGCAAATCATACCTGTGAGTGATGAATCCGTTGTCAAGGCGTTACTACCGTTTCATATTTGGAATGAGCAATTTATTAGCGATCGCTTGAAATGGAAACCGCGTCAACCATTATATATTTTGCTGTTACGCACTCACAAGCTAGCAAGCACCCAAGATATTCCCTACCATCCTAAGTACGGAGGATGCAAGTCTTGGATTGATTTAGATGCCGCAATTTCGCTTCAAGATGCAGAACCTGTGCTGAATAACTTAGCCTACAGTCAGTTAGTTGCCGAAATTCAGAGAATCGTGGAACAGAGGTAAGTTCCACGTCTAGGTATTAACTCCGTCAGTAGATATACTAATCATGAGCCGCAAAACATACTGTACTAGAAGTTGATTTACTAATTGACATCAGTCTGCTATTATGCACAATAAGCAATAATCCAGGTTTATCCAAGGCAAGCAAAAGTATACGGCAGTAAGTAAAACTATAGGAGAATCAATCGCTATGTACCGACAAATGTGCTGGTTACTAAAGTCTGATAGCAAAACAGAGATGGCTTTACATTTGCAAACTGCACCTAGTGAGCCTTGGCGTCCCTATACAGCTTTTCCTCAATATGCAGTACCTGATTATAAAATGGTCAATGGCTCCAAAGGTTGGGCGACTTACCAAAAGCTTTTAAAAGCAGGTTGGACTTTAGTACCAACTGCAAGAGCAAAGGAGTTTTCGTCAGCAATAGAGAATTCCGAAGTGAAACGTTCTCAATCCTAATTGTATAGAAGCTCTAGACGCGATCTCCAATGCAGTAATTTGTACATCGCGTCAATTCAAAAACCTCTTGGCGAACCTTCACCGCGTGGATCGGCAGCCCCTTCTAAAGTTCCATCAGGTGTGACGACAATGGCGTTACCATTACCCCAAGGAGACTGCTCTTTAATTTTATGTCTACGACGCTGCAAGTCTTGTACTGTCGCAGCATCCAGAGCAAAAGGTTCAACTCTCAACTCATCTGGCAACCATTGATGATGAATTCGGGGTACAGAAACTGCTTCTCCAGCATTCATCTTATATTCCAACACATTCAGCACAATTTGCAGCACCTGGGTAATAATTGTGCTACCTCCCGGTGCGCCTGTTGCTAAACGGAGACGACCATTTTCGCTGACAATCGTCGGTGTCATACTCGATAGCGGAGTTTTGCGGGGTGCTATTGCATTCGCTTCTCCTCCCACAAGTCCAAATACATTTGGTACTCCTGGCGCAGCCGCGAAATCATCCATCTCATCATTTAACAACATCCCAATCCCTGGCACAACTACACCCGAACCAAAACCGTAGTTGACTGTAAATGTGAGACTAACAGCATTGCGTTGTTCATCAACAACATTCAAGTGAGTGGTTTCCAGAGACTCTTTGGATTTGAGTAAAGGTGAGGATTGACCTAATCCAGGCTTGACCTCAGTCGAAGGTCGAGCACGATTCATGCTGATTTCGGCGCGGCGTTTTTTGGTGTAAGCAGGACTCAGCAGTTGTTGCACAGGAACTTTAACAAAATCAGGATCACCGAGATATTCCGAGCGATCGGCAAAAGCAATCTTCATCGCTTCGACCATCAGATGTAAAGCATCAGCACTATGCCAACCTAAAGATTTTAAATCGGTATCACCAATAATATTCAAGATCTGCAATAAATGTACACCACCAGAAGAAGGAGGTGGCATTGAGCAAACTTTGAAGGTGCGGAAATTGCCACAAATTGGAGTTCGCCAGATTGGTTTGTAAGCTTTGAGGTCATCTAAAGTAATCAGACCACCGTTTTTTGCCATATCTGTAGCGATCGCTTGGGCAATATTTCCGGTATAAAAACTTTGGGGATTTTTGGAAATTTCTTGTAAAGTCCGTGCCAAATCCCGCTGTACCAACCTTTCTCCTGGTTGATACAATTCACCATCATGAGTAAAAATCTGTCGCGCGGCGGGATTATCCAACAACGCCTGCTTACGCGGTCCGAACACCTGAATCGAACGCCAAGTCACAGCCGGACTAATAACAAAACCATCTTGCGCTAAAGCGATCGCCGGTTTCATCACTTCCTGCCAAGGTAACTTACCATAACGGTGATGCACTTCATATAAACCCGCCACTGTCCCTGGTGTCGCCACAGCCAAATAACCATTAACACTCAAATTCGGACGCACCTTACCTTGAGCATCCAAATACATATTTTTGGTAGCCTTTAAAGGAGCACGTTCTCGGAAATCAAGAGCTTTAATTTCACCCGTTGACGACGACATCAACAAAAATCCCCCCCCACCAATTCCCGCCGAAAAAGGTTCCACCACAGAAATCGCCATCGCTGTCGCCACAGCCGCATCAACCGCATTACCTCCCTTGCGTAACATCGAAATTCCCGCCTCACTAGCCAGAGGATTAGCCGAAACCACCATCCCTTTTTTCGTGCGTAAAGGTAAACTCACAGCAGCCGGTGCAGCTTGACTGTAAAAAAGCACACTTAGGGAGAAAGCAGCAATTACAACTTGTCGGCATTTATCAAAGACACCCATATTAAATTTGCTCTAAAATTAGGAAACTTATCTATTTTTACTACGCGCCAAGCAAATAATCAGATAATATTAATTAAGTAGTACAAAAGGTCTAGAAGCACTATGGCTAATCCCCTTCCAGTCTTAACTACAGTTCCGACAGATACCTGGGTTGAAGCAACCTGGGAAGATTTTCTGACATTTGCCGACGATCCCACATTGGTAAATGGCAGATTTTATTACGATGACGGTTACATGAGGATTGAAATGTCTCCACTAGGTTTTGCACACGGTCGAGATAATACAATTCTCTCGACGTTGATTGTCTTATATGCAGCTGTCAAAAATATTCCTATTACAGGGTTAACTAACACCAGTTTTAGAAAAATCGGTACCCGTGAATCTCAACCAGACCTTGCCTTTTATATTGGCAAAAATCTCAGGTTTCCACCTCGGAATAATTCGCCCGTGAACCTGAATGAGGTACTTCCACCCACTTTAGTTGTGGAAATTGCCGCATCCTCTCTCGAAGACGATCTTGAGCGCAAACAAAAACTCTACCAGCGCTTAGGTGTAAAAGAGTACTGGGTAATGGATGTGAATGCTCTACGTATAAATGCTTTAGCTTTGTCACCAACCGAGAGCACTGTGATTAGAATATCGCAAGTCCTACCAGGATTAGAAATTGCCATAGTAGAAGAAGCCATCAAGCGATCGCAGACCGAAGACGACGGTGCAATTAGTCGTTGGTTGCTAACAATATTTAATAATGCGTAAAAAACTCACTACCGACTCACAAAAACAAAACCCCGAGTCTTACCAGTATCCACATCAGTTGTCGCCATAGCCTTCCATAAATCAGCCGTCTTCACCCAAACAGGCGGATACTTATAACGAGAAACATCTAAAATCAAAAACCGATCTGTTTGCTCATTATAAGCAGCCAAAGGAGAAATATGTCCACCCTTCTCCTCACCAATCTCCTTACGTAAAAAATTAACAATCACAAAATTACCCGACTCCCGTAAATTCTGACGAGTCAACAGACGAAACTCCTCCAAACTAGTATCAGAACTGTGATAAACCTTCACCTTCACAGAATAACTAGCCAACAACCCACCCAACTGATCAAGAGTCATCCCCTGACGAGACACCACCTCAGGACCAACCACAAGACGAGCCTGCAGATTATCAAAAAAATTCTCCTGAGTAAAAACCCGATAAGGCTTATACTGAGACGAATCCGGAGCCGGAATCCCCAAAGCATTCAAAACCATCACACTACTAGCAACACCACAATAAGCCTGATTAACCTGAGTCACAAACTGAGTACTCAGACCCCAAAAATCCTCCCGAGAACGACTACTCAAAAACAACCGTTCCCCCTCAGGAGAATTAAAAACAATCAAACTAGGAGGAACCGCCAAAACCTGAGCCAACACCCCAGTACCCCAAAAAACCCCCACCAAAGAAACAATAACCCCTCCGCGAACCTCTGCGAACATCTCAGCGCCCTCCGCGTTAAAAACTACAACCCATTAACCCGCCGAAACTCCCGAACCACCTCACCAATATCCCGCAACTCCCCCTCAACCAAATTATTCAACCGCCGCATTTCCCCCGCCGAGATCTTACCAACCAACTGCGCGATCGCCGCCTCCAACTGCGGATATTTTCTTAATATTTCTTGACGAACAATCGGAGCCGCCTCATAAGGAGGAAAATAGTGGCGATCATCCTGCAAAACCACCAACCCCAACCGATCAATCTGTCCATCAGTAGAATTACCCGCCACAATATCCACCTGCTTCTGAATCAGAGCACGGTAAATCAACCCCAAATCCATAATACTAGGAGCTTGAGCAAAGCGTAAACCATAAGTCTGCGCTAATCCTGGCAACCCATCAGCGCGTTCCGAGAATTCATAACCAAAACCACCCCGCCACCGAGGCATATACCTCGCTGCTTGAGACAGAGTTTGCAACTGATAACGCTTCGCATCCTCAGAGCGAATGATCATAGCAAAAGTATCTTCAAAACCTAAAGAAGGCATCACCTCCAAATTAAACTTTTGCGCGTAAGCTTCCTTTAACCGCGTATAAAGAACCTGCGGATTGCTAATCGCCTTTTCCTTGAGAATAGCAGTATATGCCGTCCCTGTATACTCAATATAAGCATCAATCTTGCCACTCGTGATCGCTTGATGACAAACAAAAGAACCACCCAAATGTGGACGACGCACCACCTTTAAATTAGTTTTCGCTTCAATTTGCTGTGCTAAAAGTTCGCCTAAAATATCTTGTTCAGTAAAATCTTTAGAAGCAATTACAATATCACCACCGTCACTACTTGACGTAGGATGACAACTAGCGATCGCCACAATCAAAGCAAACAAGCAGACAAAGGTAAAAAATTTCTTCATCATTTGACCTTAAATTTACCCTCCAGCCAACCGATGGTAAAATCAGCCAGTAGAGCTATAGCCGCCGCCGGAACTGCACCAGCCAAGAGTAGTTGATTATTCACCACCGCAATTCCCCGAAAAATAAATACACCCAAACCACCCGCACCAATCGCCGCTGCGATCGTCGCAATGCCAATTGCAATCACCGTCGCCACCCGCACCCCAGCCAAAATCACCCCCAAAGCCAAAGGAATCTCCACCTGTAATAGTAGTTGTCGATCAGTCATTCCCATCCCTCGACCAGCTTCACGAATCGCCGGATCAACACCAGTAATTCCCGTATAAGTATTCCGAATAATCGGCAAAAAAGAATACAAAGTTAAAGCTACAATAGCCGGAACAACACCAATCCCACCAATAATCGGGACAGGGATCAATAAACCAAATAGCGCCAGACTAGGAATAGTTTGCAGAATATTCGCAATCCCTAAAACTGGTTGGCGCAGACTAGTTCTACGAGTAATCAAAATACCCAACGGAATACCCACCAAAATAGCAATCCCAATCGCCATCCCGACTAAAAATAAATGTTCCAGGGTGTGCTGGAGAATTTCCGAACCGTACTTAATCAAGAAAAAATCATTCATCCGTCTTTCCCAGAACGCAGACATTGGAGAAAAGCTAAAGCTTCAGGATGCTGTGAAAGCCTAAATTCATCAACTGTACCCAGCACCACCAACCTTCCTGAATCCATCAATCCAATTCTCGATCCCAAAACAAAAGCTTCTTGAATATCATGGGTAACAAAGACAATAGTTTTACCTAATTCTTGCTGTAGACGTTTAAACTCCTGTTGAATTTCCAACCGCGTAATCGGGTCAAGTGCGCCAAACGGTTCATCCATCAACAACATAGGTGGGTCAGCAGCTAACGCCCTCGCTACACCAACCCGCTGACGTTGTCCGCCAGAAAGTTCATGTGGATAGCGTCCGGCGAATTGTTCAGGATTCAATCCAATCAACTGTAACAATTCATACACCCGCGATTTGATTTGTTTGGGTTTCCAACCTTCCAAAGTCGGAACCAAACCAACATTGCGTTCAACGGTGAAATGAGGAAATAAACCAGTCTCTTGAATTACGTAACCGATTTTCCGCCGGAGTTTGATTTCATCCCATTGGGTTGTCGGTATACCCTCAAATAACACTTCGCCTTGGGTCGGTGTAAACAGACGATTAATCAATTTCATCGTCGTCGTCTTCCCGCTACCACTGCGTCCCAGCAATATCAGTGCTTCTCCCTGGCGGATAGAGAAATTTAAGTTCGCCACCAATGGACGACTGTTACGACTAAAGGTGACATCGCGGAATTCAACGGCAATTTCGTTATCCTGCGGCATGGGTGATAGGTAGAGGCTGTCTTTTTGCTATTATGTGTCAATTTAGCAAAGATTAGTCAGAAAAAACACAGAATATAGCTAGCGCCTGGGTCGTATACAGTCATTTATCTTGGTTAATCTTACTGAAGACAAATTTAATTGACTATTATTAATATCAATAACATAGCAATTATAAATATTTGCATAAAAGCAATTTCTGGATATAAAATTGCATATATGAATCACCTTGATTTAAAAGTAGGTGCGTTATATATCAGATTTTATTTACTAAGAGGTTTTTTAAGTCAAATAAAATTGCTGTATCTTTATTTCCACTGCAAACCAAGGTTTAAAACAGGAGTAAAAAAGGCGATGCTACCGTATATTATCAAAAGTGTATTTGACCAATCACATCACCCCACCCATGAAGATTTAGCAGCCGCAAATCATAAAATAGCTCGACTGGAAGAAGAAAATCGCTCCTATCGAGAACTGGAATATATACAACAGGGTAAAGAAAAGTTAGAACAGCAAGTCGAATTTCTGAAAATTCAAAAAGAAAAGCTAGATGAAGAAATTGAGAGTATAGAATCGTATGTCAGCGACTTTGAGATACAAGAATTTCTCGAAAATTTTGGTTTTAGAGAAGTAGATTATGACTTGGAAACTTCGGGAGAATATGAGATTAAACTCCGTGAAATTAAGAAAAGACAATGCGAAATGTTGACAAATAATACTGCTATTTATTTAAACCAGAATCCTTCAAAAGATCAGCAGACTATAAACCCTCGGATTTTGAATGTTTTTGGTAAAATATTATTATCGGCTTTTAATAGTTCTTGCTATCAAATCATCCTTGATGTTACATATGCTAAGAGTGATTACAATGCCCAAAGAAGGAAAATAGTTGATCTTGTTGAATATATAAAACTTCTTTCAATACCTATTCGATGCTTCATTACAGTCGAATATGAACGTTTAAAGTTTACTGAGCTTTATATCTGTCATATGGCTCAGAAAAAGAAATACGAAGAAGTACTAGAATTTAGACAGAGTCAGCAACATATGAAGCGACAAGATGATATAATGAAGAAGATTGATAAAGATTTGAAAGCAGCAAAAAAACGAGAGGAAGAACTTAAAAAAGCGATAAAAACAGTTCGTCAACAAGCGAAATATCAGAGTAATTCAACACAGTTAGAAACCGAAATAAACAATCTAGAAAGAGAACTTAAAGCAGTTACGGTCGAAAAGAAAGAATTGAACACCCGCAGCCAACTGATGACAGGAGGATATATTTATGTTGCATCTAACATTGGTTCTTTTGGTAAGGATACATGTATAATTGGCATGACACAAGAGCTAAATCCATTAGATTATGTCAAAAATTTGGGAAATGAATCAGTTCCCTTTGATTTTGACTTACATACGCTGGTTTTCTCGGGAAATGCCATCGAGATGAAAAATAGAATACACCAAAAGTTTTCTCAACGGAGACTAAATCAAGTTAATGAGCATAAAGATTTTTTCAAAGTGTCTTTAGATGAAGTTAAGTTAGCCATAAAAGAGATGATGGCACAGGACAAAACGGCAAAATCTAAGATGAAATTTGTCACAGTACCTAAGGCAAAAGAATATCACGATACAATAGTTAAAATATGTAATAATCTATCATAAAAGCAGAAAATCTCAGATGGCACAGAAACAATCTATTTATTGCTGGCAATGGTTGCGTCCCATTACTGTCCGTCTTGCTACTACAGTGATGCTAGCGATCGCGATACTAAGCCTCTTGGGTAGTACTGCGCCAATGAGTTACGCTCAAACTATGCCAATGTATGTTGCAAACACTCAACTGGTAAACCCCGCGAGACGTATCCAATCTCAACACAGAGTATTAAAAGCTACGCCATTTGTCACTGTGTATCGCAGTCCCGATTGTAGCTGTTGTGGTGGGTGGATTGATCACTTAAAGGCACAAGGTTTTAAAACCACCGACTTTCCCACATCCGAGATTGAGGCAATAAAACAAAAGTATAACGTGCCGGATGACTTAGCATCTTGCCACACAGCAATTGTCAACGGATATGTCATTGAAGGACACGTTCCTGCAGACGACATCAAACGGCTGCTGCAAGAAAAACCAAATGTGATCGGTTTAACTGTTCCTCAAATGCCTGTAGGCACTCCAGGGATGGAGATGGGAAATCAAAAAGACCCGTTTACTGTGTTTTCCTTTGATCGCCAGAACGCAGTCATGGTATTCAATAACTATCCGTCCTCTTGAGCTAAACTTAAATTGATATTATCCATAAAAAAGGCTGGGAATAAATTCCCATAGTATCAGTCCACGGACTGTGGACTGATCGCTTAATTTATTAATTCGAGGCTAAACAATAATTTGCTCGATTTAGGCTTTGGTATAATTATCAATTATCTTAGCCAGACCCGGTATTGCATCTTCTACATCACCCTTAGCGGAACTGCGGAGTTGTTTGTATGCCCCTTTAACGACGCGGCTTTGTGATTTCTCAATTTTGGCGTCGGTAACACCTAGCAGCGCATCTGCGGCGCGAGCACTGTTTTGAACAAAGTAATCGACTGGATTACCCGTTTTTACGCCCTCACTCCACATAGAATCGAGTGCCGCGAATGCTTCTGGTACCAGTCTTTCAACGGCACCAGCATAATAGCTAGGTGCGACTCCTTTGACAGCACTGTAGCTAGCTTTTAAACCAAAACCGGAAAGCCCTTTTTTGGCAGCAACTAACTCATCGATTAATTTAATACAGTCAGATACGACTGCCCCTTTTTTATTTGGGTCATTAAGACCGTTACAAAGCCCCATCTCGATTCTCCTTGCTCTCAAAATCTCTACTAAGTACATATAGGGTACACTAACTTTGTGCCTAGACCGATGTGGATTAATACTACCCAAGCTCAAGAGTTGTCGCCCCAAATATACGGTTTATAGGTAAGCACGGCATGCCTTTTGTATACATCCGGGCAGTCTCAAATACTGGCTTCATTCCGTAACGCTTAACTAAGGCGATCGCCGCTTTATTCACATCCGGGACATCGATAAACACCTCAGCATCAGGACACTTAGCAAGCAAAGCGAGTAAAAGTTGCTCAGCAATCTGTTCGTCATCAGCAAACAGCGGTCCAATCCGAAAACCTGTGCGGCTTTCCCGGATGACTCCATAACCAACAAGATTCCCCTTGACAACTCCGAAAGCAGTATGATTGCGGGGCAAAATCCAGGGATGCAGGAATTGCGATCGCTCCGCCGGAAAAAGTTGGCGATCGTAGGCAATTACTTTGTCAAAAGATACATTTGTGAGTTCGACGACGTTGGGAGGGACAACCCCGCCTCCCACTCCTTGATAACGAAGATGGTTATAGGCGATTTGGAAACCGAACTTTTTATAGTTATGCTGTTGGGCGATAACACCATCCAAGCCAATATTTCGCGCCGATCCTAGACGGGCGATCGCAGCCTTCCAGAGTTGTATACCTAACCCCTGTCCTCGAAACTGCGGCTTAACGATATAAAAGCCAATGAATCCAAAGTGGCGATTGTAAGCAACAGCAGATATACACCCCACAGGCTCGCCGTTCAACTCACCCACCAAAAAACCATAGCGATCTGTTTGATAAAAACACTCGGCATCGCCAATACCTGGATTCCAACCTTCAGCCGCAGCCCAATCGGTTGCCAAATCCACTTCCGAGCGATTCATTTGGCGAATCTTAAAATCATGTGTTGTCATCAGCGTGCTCCGATTTTGATCCGCCCATCTTTAATTTTAGTCTGCATAAGTCACATTTCTTGAGAGCTAATAAGAGATAGCTAGATTTAAATTTTTCAAATTTAAGTTGTGTCTTATATACATTGTTTGATCAGTCCGCTCTTCATCTTTTTAACTAGGAGATAACATATTCAGGAGAGAAATGTCCACAAACAACGCAATTTGCACCCAATTCATCTTACTCTTGTCTGCATTTGTCCTTGGTATATTATCAGGCATTGTCGGAATTGGCTTAATTATTCAATATGATCTCCAAGAAGCGCTAACTGTCCCTGTTCATTCAGAGACTAATAGATAAGCGTATGGTAAGCCAATGAAGTTATTCATAAAAAGCATAAATGTGTTGCTCGGTACGGAGGCTATTATAGTTTAATCAAAGGATATTTATTATTTTAAAAATTCACACTGTTTTTATGGCAAGGATGACCATTGACCAGTTACAAATTTTCCTGGCGGTGGCGCAGCATATGCACTTTACTCGCGCCGCCGAAGCGCTTTACATTACTCAACCTTCTGTTAGTGCAGCAATTCAAAACCTTGAGGAACAGTATGGAGTCAAACTGTTTCACAGGGTTGGTCGGCGGATCGAACTAACCCTTGCTGGGAGAATGTTACAAGTAGAAGCACAAAAAATTTTGGCACAAGTAGAGTTGACTGAACGTGGGCTACGCGAATTAAATGACCTACAACGAGGTGAACTCAAGTTAGGTGCAAGCCAAACTGTAGGTAATTACTGGCTTCCTCACTTCATCAGCTTGTTTAAACAGGAGTATCCGCGCATTTGTGTGGATTGTACACTAGGTAACACAAGTGAAATTAGTGAAGGGACGGTGACAGGATTGTTTGACCTGGGTTTAGTGGAAGGAGAAGTTGAACCATCAGTTTTGGCTTCGCTGGAAAAACGGATTATCGGCGGAGATAGTCTGCAAATTGTTGTAGGTCAATCTCACCCCTGGTTTAAGCAAAAGGCAGTAGAGGTAGCAGAATTAACAAATACTGCCTGGGTGATGCGCGAGAAAGGCTCTGGAACCCGTCAACAGTTTGAGCAAGTGTTACAAAACTGGGGGATTGAGCTAACTAATTTAAATATAATTTTAGAAATGAAAAGCGGTGAGATGGTCAAAACTGCCGTGGAGAGTGGGGTAGGGTCAACAGCGATTTCTAATCTAATTATCGTCAAAGAAGTGCGTTTGCATCTGCTCCGCCCGATTAAAATTACAGGTTTAGCTTCTTCTACCACAGATCCACTCTCCCGAACCTTTTTGCTACTAAAGCATCGGCTCCGCTTTCAAACTCGCATTTCCCAAGCATTTGAGCAATTGCTGGTATCGGCTTCCGAGGAATGATTACCAAATTACTTAAGTTGACATCAATGGCAAGCATTGCGCCTATATGCTGTGTATAAACGTGGAAAATTGTTAACCCAAGGGTATTGGGTTTCATATTTGAGATTGATAGTTTAAAACTATTGGTTGCATAGAAAAGAACGTTTGCTTCTATTAGTTGAGCTGCATAGAGTTAGATCAACCCCTTCACCTGAGGTTGAGATGAAACAAGATATTAGGTCGAACAAGAGAATGCAGATACCACTAAGTTCAGAACAAAAGTTTTTGTATCAAAAAATTGTGTTTCTCTTAGCCGCCGGATTTTGTCTGACTCCTTGGGCTTCACCGCCAATAGCACTGATGTTGGGAATTTTTTTGGCGCTGACTCTTGAGAACCCATTTCATCAGATTAGCCGCCCAGTTGCTAAATACTTACTGGAAGCATCCGTAATTGTACTAGGGTTTGGCATGAACCTAGCGGTTGTATTGAGAGCCGGTGCAAGCGGTGCTTTATTTGCCGTTGGCAGCATCAGTGCCACCTTCGTTCTTGGGTATTTTCTCGGGAAGTGGTTAAAGATTCCACTCAAAGCCTCAGCACTAATTTCCGCAGGAACTGCTATTTGCGGTGGAAGTGCGATCGCTGCAGTTAGCTCAGTAATTAACGCTGCCGAAAGCGAGATTTCTGTCGCAATGGGTACAGTCTTTGTCCTTAACGCCGTCGCTTTGTTCGTGTTTCCGCCTCTAGGACACGCGCTGCACTTGACCCAAGCACAATTTGGAACATGGTCAGGTGTGGCAATCCATGATATTTCCAGTGTAGTAGGTGCAGCATCACACTATGGTCAGAGTGCGCTATATACAGCCACAGCAGTTAAACTCTCCCGCGCCCTGTGGATTGTACCTATTTCCGCCGCAGCAAGCTATATATTTCAACGTCAGCAGAGAAAAACAGGTGAGACTGTCGCCCATAAACCTCAAATACCCTGGTTTATTGGTTTATTTATCCTTGCTTCTGTAGTGCGGACTTTTATCCCAGAAGTTGCTACTTGGTCGCCAGTGGTAACACACGTCTCGGAAACAGGTTTGACGCTAACACTGTTCCTGATTGGCGCGGGATTATCTCGGCGGATGTTGAAAGCCGTTGGTTGGAAACCGATGCTTCAGGGTGTAGTGTTGTGGTTATTTATTAGTGCTACTTCCCTCGGTGTAATTCTCTTAGTCATACATTAAAATCCATGTGCGCCAGCCATGCCAACTTAGGGTTTGAGGCGCAACTATACAGATTTAATTACGGTGAACTTGGAATTTCCGCAATCAACTGCTCAGGAGTGAGAATTCGCGGATTGATCACCGGAAAATCTTGGGAATTGCGCGTAACAATGACATCCAAGTGATTCAGTACCGCAGTGCTATATTGAATGGCATCTTCAAAATCCCGGAAGTTGGTAGCGAGTGCCATTGAAATTACTGCCTGATCTACTGTGGCAATTTGACAGAAGGTAGCTAATTGCCTCAAATAATCTCGTGTCCACTCTCGACCCCTTGCCTTACGAATAAGGTAATATAGGTCACTGAAAGTTGAGGCTGAAATATAGCCTTCTACCTGCCCTTGCTCAATCAGTAATAAAGTTTGTTCACTTGACTCATAAAAAGGCTGACGTTGCAGGGCATCATCTACAATGATGTTGGTATCCACCAAGACTTTCACAGATTGTGTTTCTCCTTCAAAGCTTCCCATCTTGCCTGATCTGCGTCAAAATCTGGTGGAACAGGAGGAGCATTTTCAAATAGACCTTGAAATGCTTTTACCCTAGACTTTCTCTGTGGTGTCTCTGGTTGTGATTCATTCACTGGCAATATGGAATTGTCACCCGTCTCAACTTGTTGCAATACAATCACCTCCACATCTCCTGGAGGCATTTTCACTGGCTCAGTAATTACTAAGTTACCTGCCGAATTGACTTGACCTTTGAGTTTGTAAGCTTTCATGATATTCTCTCCTATCAATCTATATTTATATATTATCCGCTATAGATTGTACTAGTCATTTCCGCAGCGTTTCATCTTGTTTAATTTGCATTAAATGAAGTTATATTTATTAGCCGTCGCTCTTATTATGTATAATCAGGCGGATAATCGACCGCGATATTAAGCCAGATAATATTATTCTGCGTCGTAGGGATGATAAACCAGCACTGATTGATTTCGGTGCGGTGCGGGAAGCAATGGGAACTGTGGTAAATTCTCAAGGTAATGCTAGCAGTTCGATTGTGATTGGTACACCTGGGTATATGCCGAGCGAGCAAGCCGCTGGTAGACATGTTTAATCTAGCGATTTATATAGTTTAGGTATGACAGCCATTTGTTTGTTAATTGGCAGATCCCCACAACAATTGGAGACTGATTACCAGACAGGGGAGGTTGTGTGGCGTCAGTTCGCTTTAAATATTAGCCAAACACTTGCAGGAATATTAGATCGGCTGATCGCTTACCATTCTCGCGGTCACCCTAATTTTTTAAGTATTATTACTGTGTTAAATGTTAAAAATATGAATGTATACTGAAATATATTTTTAGCGCTCACTCCTTTTTGATCTGATCTAACAAAATTACCTTGCTCTATACATTATCCATGAACAATTATTCAATTATCATGCTTGGTCCAAGCGGTTCGGGCAAGACTGTATTTTTATCTAGTTTATACAAAAAACTATCTACGCAAGGTGAGCAAGGCTTCTTTCTTCAGACGGATACCGCTGAAAAGCGTAAGCGACTTAACAACATCTATACCCAAGTCGCTGTTGACGAAAAGTGGCCTGCTGGGACAAGATATAGCGAAGTTTCTGAATGGATGTTTACTTGTGGCATTCAAAATCCAAGTAATCTTTCAATTTATGACGCTTGTAGCTTTACATATTTAGATTATGCTGGCGGAAGGATCACGCAAGAAGTAGACGAGGAAGGTGAAAATTCAGAATTTGATAGTAAATTTAAGGACGCAGACGCACTTTTAGGCTTGCTAGATGGACAGAAAATATCTGCTTTGATGCGTCAGGAGAAATTAGGCAAAATCTGGGAAGTTAACGATCTTGTCAATATGATAAATATAATGCAAGGATCACGTAAGCCTATTCACTTTGTAATTAGCAAGTGGGATATTGTTGAACAGAACTACACATTAGAGCAAGTCAGGAATCGTTTATTTGAAATTAATGAATTTAAGAACTTAGTTAAACTCAGAAATGAGGCTGGATCTCCTGTGCGACTTATTCCTGTTAGCGCAGTTGGTAAAGGATTTGCGCTCGCTAAGCCTGACGGTGGCATGGAAAAAACTGGAAAGTTACCCATGCCATTTCAGGTTGAGGTTCCTCTAGCTTGCATTTTACCAGATATGATTAAACTAATTATGGAAGAACTTATCAAGAAGCGGGAAGCGGAACTTAAAACATGTGTTGAGGTTAAACCTAACATCAATTTTCTTGAAAAAATCCTTGCTAGTGGGTTAAAAATTATTAAAGAACTTTTACCGAGTAACTATCAGTTTGCAGATAACGTTCTTCAAACTTTGATTCAATGGGCTGAAACTCCTTTACAGCAAAAGCAAGAGGCAGCAGCAACGAGAACTGAAGAATTAAAACGAGAGCAGGCAGAGTCTCTACAAAAAGTTGCTGATGAGGAAACAGCACTAGCGCACGCTGTTAACTGCTTTGTTTCGATTCAAAATCAACTTACTCATTGTTTTCCTGCTTCAGAATTAAGGGTAATATGAGTCACATTCAAGGTTGGCGATTTTTAGTAAGTCGGAATCAATTTTTAGACTACTTAACTGTGGTAGCTCCTGATTTTATGTGTCAAGCTAACATAGCTAGTCTTTTAGCAAAAGTAGCTGAAGAAGACCCGGCAAATCGCGATTGTATTTACTATCGAGAAATACATGGCTCAAAGAGCGGTGATTTAACCCTGATTTATCGGGTGATTGAAGCTCAAGCTAGAGATATAAATATTGAAACTGAAGGAGTTATTAAAGATTCTTTTGGCAGAGAAATTTACCTAATAGAAGGCATTGTCACAAAAGGAATACAAAACAAACTCTCTATAACATTAAAAGACCTAGAATCTAATCATCAACAACTTATCAATACCTATCGTGATTTTTGGGAATGGGTATCACCTCAACCTGCAATTCCATCACAGGAGTTTGTCTTACAATTTGACGGCAATCCCTTGCACTACATTTGGCTTAGTGAGTATATTATTAGTTCTCCATCTACTAAAACTGAGAAATTTTATCAAAGAGATTATTTTAATTCCACGCAAATACTTAGGCGTGGTAGCTTTATTTTTGACAAGGAAGTTTATCTATCAAAATTCATCAGTGATTCAGAACTTTTAATACATCAGTACGATACAGCGGTAATTCTATTTAAATGGAGTAATGGCGAGAAAAAAACTTTAATAAGAGGTATCTTTAATCGCTCTATACGCCAAACCATTGTAGATACCGATTCTAGATTTATATGTACTGCTAATGTAATTATTCCTGATCGCAATATCCTCAAAATATGGGACTTGAATAGTTCCACTGAAAGAGATATTGGAGAAAATAGTGTTAGTGAGCTTGGTAGAGTTAACGCTATTGCTTTTACATATGATGGTGGAGTGATAGCAACGGATGAGAAAAGTAAGCTGAGTTCATCAGTGCCAATCAAGTTGTTGGATACAAAAACTGGTGGAATTAGAGGGGAGTTAAGCTATCATACAAGTGATGTAAAATGTATCGAGGCAAGCCCATTTGATGACATTTTTGCCAGCGGCGATAGGGAAGGTTTCATAAAAATCTGGAACTGGAAAACTCAGGAAGTCATTGGTACTTTAACCAGTAATATGACTACAGTAAATGCACTAGCTTTTAGTCCCCGTGAGAAAATATTGGTTAGCAGTGGAGACGATGGAATAATTAAAATCACAAACTATGGTAGTGGTGTGAAGGATCAGGGGTTACTAGGTGAGCTTTCTGACTGGGGGGTAAATGCACTAGCTTTTAGTCCAAATGGACAAATGGTTGCTAGTGGCGGTGATGATGGTAAAGTCAAACTGTGGGATATCAAAAATAGAAAACTAGTTTATGAACTACCTGGACATGGCAACTCTGTAATGTCTGTCAGCTTTAGCCCTAATGGTAAATTCCTTGCTAGTGGCAGTAAAGATTGTACTGTACTGGTATGGCAACTTACATAGAGGGAAAAGAAGAATATCTTAGCCCTAAGTTACCCACACATCGAACAAAATGATAGTCACCCTATACGATCGCAACGCTTTCCTATAGTTTCTTAATCTGGGTTCAATTTTAATTTTTGATTACCTAAAAATAAAAAGTTACTCTCTAGGCTGCACTCATTACAGCAGAAAGCGATCGCACACAAATAATTGTTATAGCTTCGCCAATGGATGGGGTATAAGCAGCGATCGCCAGTAGATCTGAAAGAGGCGGCTGAAGCAATATTTCTAAAACCTGTTCTCGTAGGTCAGTTGGAAGTCGAGTTAGACCTGTTACAGGAAAACTACGAGGTCCCATATTGGTTTGTTGGATTAGTATTGAGTAGTCAAAAAGAGTTAAACCAATGATCCGCATATCCTTGGTATCGAGCCTCAACAGAATATTGTCAGTAAGTTCGATCCCAGTTGCTGTTTCACCATCTATAAAAGAAACATAAAGGGTATCGCTCGCTTCATCGTAATTAAAGTTTGGTTTAAGCATAGGTCACCATACAGCTTTCTGATAAGCTGTCACAATATAGTTGTTGGGATGTAGCTTCCCCTCAAATCCCTCAGTAAAGCGACAAAGGACAATAGCTACAATGTGTGTGTTATCTTCGATCAGATCGTCAAATTCCAGAGAGTAACGATACTTTTGCAAGTTTAGTGGATCTTGACGACGGCGACCTGATTGAATTGTTGCTTGAAGATAGTCTTCATAATCCAACATTTCTGGGTGGTTGCTGGAGCCGGTGATGTGTTGCCACCTTTCGTCCGTAAGATAGATTTTGTTGCCATAACGGTCTTGAACAGTCCACCGTTGCTCAAAATTTATTCCTGCCACACTGTCTAAATTTTCAATTTAACCTGGTATCATAATAGCAAAATATTCTGCTGTCATCGACCTTAGTTAAACAACTCTAGTCAATGAACTACTGTTGATGCTGAAATAATATCAACAGCTAGCATACTTGTTACTGGTTCATGCAATCAATAACCTGGCTTTATCTGCTTGCTCTTGTACAGATTCCTTCAGCCATTCGCTGATAGATTGAGCTAGTTTAATCGCAATTGTCGGGTCTTTGGTTAAAGTTTCTTGGATTTTTTGCTGCAACTCGGGTTTTTTCGTCTGTGCTAGGTCATCAATTCTTTTGTCTGAAACTAAATTGCGTATCCAACCGGGGATGTCTGTATCCTTGACTAAGGTTTCGCCAGCAAAGTAGGCGATGATCCCCAGAATTGGTGCGAGAATTCCGGCAAAGATCAGGATATGGAATAATCCGGCGAGGACAGCGGCGACAATTAAACCTACAAGGTGTGCGACAAAGATAGAGAGTCCGGTGAAATCTTCAACCGATATTGACGTGGGTACTTTTCCGGCTTGGTCGCCAAAGTCGATTGTTTTGCTACCAATTGTGCCGAGTGGTAAACCGTATTTTCTACAGATAGAATCAGTTTGTTCGCGCACTTCTGTTTGAATCTGTGCTAGCCATTCTACCAAAGACACAGTCATTTTCTGATTACCATCGCTGCCGGTAAGCCAAACTTTCGCTTTTTGCTCAATTTCTGCTTCTAACGCTTTCAAGGTGAGAATCTCGCGATTTCGCCAAGAGCGGATGCTAGGCTTAATTACTTGGTCTACTAAGCCATTGGCTAGTTCTGTAGATAATTTTTCCACAAAAACTGGGATGCGATCGCCAACTATCCCTGTCAGCTCTCGATCCAAAAATTGACTAATTTCTGCCATAAAGCCTTGTGTGCGAATATATACCCGTCCCCACCGCGCTAAACCTTTAGCAATACATAGTTCCGGCTCTCCATCGCGTTTGCAAGGTAAACCAGGAAACACGGAGGAGCACATTTCCAGCACAAAATACATTTTGGAAGCACTACCTGTTAACAAGATAGAATTTGGTTCAATACTTAGGTCTGCTAACTTTTGCTTTACTGTCTGTAACTCGCTATTGAAAGCATCTAGCCAGCTTTTGTTATCTAATTCTGGCAGAGGTTGATTGAGAATAGCGTTCATAATTTTCCCATTTACTAAAGGGGTAAACTTGAATTTTCTTTGAATATCCTCAGTCCCAACATTAACTAACTGATCCATATGAGATTCATAATAGTTAAAATACTCTTCCTTCGCTTTGCGACAGCGGAGTTCACAGCGATTTTTATATAACGGATTTTGAGCAAATATCTTTTCTAATTGCGTAATCTCGTCAAGCTGCCAAATCTCTTCATCACTGAGATATTCGCCTAAGTGCAGAATTTGTTCTTTACCTTGACGGTACTGGCGATGACATTCAATAGTTTTTCGTAATATTGCTTTGTCAATTAGGGATGCACCTAAATCATAGCCAAAATCTATCGGTGTATTAGATATCCCCTCAACTAAAGTGTAATCTGTAGTTGAAGAACCAATATCAATCACTAACACTGACTTGGCTAATTCTTGTATTGTGAATATGCCACTTTCTTTAGCATGCATCAAAGCAGCGCGTGACTCTTTCACCACAGTGACATTGGGCAAGCACTCTTCCAAGATTTGTTTATAAGTAGCAATCTCTTCTTGCCACCAGCCTGAAGGACAACCGACGAAAAATATATTTTGCTCTTCAGCTTGAATTTGCTGAGTATCAATCAACTGTTGGAATACCGCACTTACAAATTCTTTGATGACTTTCTGGTAAGCTTTGTCATCGAATCTCCTACTTTTAAAGGCAATTTCAAAGCTACTAGAATCACTCGCTTGAAAAGCTAGATCACCAAGCAGTACTCCCTTTTGTGGATGGTAAGCAATAGCGGTAATTTGGCTTTTTTTGTTATTAATCAGCAAACTTTGTGGCGCATTGTCTTGATTACCTGCTCTTACCCAAGTCAGAGCCGTTTCTCCGTGTCCTAAATCAAAGCCGATAATTTTTATTTCGCGATCGCTATTCATTTTAATACTCAATCCTTACCAATAAATTGTTTTTTAGCTGATAATGCCGGCTCAATCACACTACCGGGTAAAAGTACTCGTTCACCCTTGACCAAAGCAGGCTTTAGGGTGATATAATCAGTAATTTCCGGGTCAAGACTAGGTTCAAAATAGAACATTGACCATTCTTGTTCTGTATCCGGTTGATAAACTCGCGCCTCAATTCCTTGGCGTCTTAAAATTGTTGTTGCTTGTTGGATACGCCGCCGCACAGCAATTGGGAGTTGAATATTTTCATCCAAAGCATCCGCCATCAAATCTTGGAGATATTCTAATAAGTCTAAATTACCTTCCAAGCCTGGTTTGGTGGCTTTCTCTTCTTTTCCTCCATAAGCTGCAACAGTCAGGTCAATTGATTGCCAAGCTTGATAAAGATAGTCGAGTATTTTAGTTGCATCAATTTCGATTGTAGACTGAGGTAAGGCTAATACTGGGGTTGGGACACTGATGTCATCAGATAATGGCTGTTTTTTAAATACCCTAGTAAAAACTCCGCCAGTGACTGCACCTACAATCGCGCCGAATAATCCCCAATACAACCCACCTTCAAAAGTTCCGGCTAAACCACCAGCTAACAGGCTGCTAACAATCTCGCGGCTTTGACGTACTTGCTGTAAAAACACCTGCTGGTAATAAGCTGGCGATGTCATGGTTTGGAGATTTTTTTGAGTTTCCAGCATTTTTGTTACTGGCGATAAAACATCCGAGGTCAACTTAGTCAAATCCAGTTGACTGGCTGGTTTTTCGATATCTAAGGGGGAATGTAACTTGACTGAGCTTAAAATGTTAGTGTATTGGTTGAGTGCTTGTAACATCACTCTTGCAAGGCGTGCTTGTGGTGGAGTCAAGCTTTGAATATATTCGCCGTTAATGTCTATTAGCTGATTAATCTCATTCTTAACAATTTTGACTACTTGTTCAGTTGTCGTTGCTGCTTCTAGGTGAGACTTCAGCTTGTCTTTAATTTCTTGATAATGACCGACAAGTGTTTTCATAGTTTAAGAATGATAGTAATCCTTGAACTTAATATAGAAATAATAATTGTAATGAAATTATGCCTCAATAAGAATTGTGACACTTATTGCGGTCGAAACACTCGCTCAAAAGGCTGACGACGATAACGACGATAAACATCAAAATCTCTATCCATAGCAATAGCATCTATATCTAGGCGTTTGGAAATCGCAATTGGCGTTTCTGTACATACTCAGCAATGTACTGTCGGCGCACATCTCGGTCGGATAAGTTACCTGGACTGTTAGGTAGATATCCAGGATAACTACCTACTTCTTCAAGTCGCTCTAAAATCGCCTTAGGAGGCTGTATAATTTCCCAATGTTCTTGTATCAGTCGTTTAATCAATTCACTACTTGATGTATTTTCCTGCGCGATAATATCTGTTAGATACTTTTCTGTCTCGTCATCCAAGCTTACATTTATCATAAATAGCTACTCACTACATCGATTGCTTGTATTCTTCCAACAACTGGGGAATATAATCGTATCCGTCTACACCAATCAAAGAAATCATTCGCGGACGATTTTGTTGCAAAGCATTTTGAAAAGCTTCTTCGCCCATTTGTCCTTGGATAATTGTGATTAAGCCGGCTGGTTGACGCCATTCGCGCGACGCAATTTGTTGCAGTAAATACATACCTAAGCAACCAGTGTAAATAGCCTTCTCGAAAGAAAGTAGACTGTAATAAGCTTCAGCTAAATTGGCTAAATTGCGACCTTGTAAGTATAAGTCGCCAGATGCTTGGGCTGTTTTAAAGGCATCTTCGAGATATTTGATCGCTTTTTGTGGTTCTTGAATCACTAAATAGGCAATACCTAAACTGCTAAAACACAAAGCTTGACTTTGACCATCACCCAATTTTTCAGATAATGCTAAGCCTTGTTGCAGATAGTTAATCGCCATCTCATAAGTCTCTGGCTCGGTTTGTTCTAGTTGCTGCGCTTGCATCACTTCGCTGTAACCTAAATTAGAAAGTGCATTTGCCTCTCCTAAGCGATCGCCTGCTTGTCTACTCAAAATCAGTGCTCGCGAAGCATTATTTATTGCTAACTCATAGTTCTTCTCTTGTACGTAAGTCCGGCTAAGATGGTTAAAATTAGCGATTTCACACGGACGGTCTCCTGCATTCCGGGCAATTTCTAGCGCTTGCTGATGAAAGGCATTTGCCTGCTGATATTGACCCAAAGCACGTTGCGAATAACCTAAAAGTGTCAAAATTCGGGCTTTTTCTTGAGTTCCTTCCACTCTCTGTAGTGGTTCATCAAGATAAGAAAGCGCATCGCGCAAATAACCACCAGAAAAAGAGGCGAAAATCCCTCCATATAGTGGAAAATAAGTTCGCGCCGCAAAGGTTCGCAAAATCTGTAACATCACCTGATTACAAGCATCGCGGTAAATTTGATTACCATCCTGTAAACCGTTAGCTAACTGACTCCAAATCGCCGCAAATGTCAAAAAAGTTGAAATCGATAACTTTGACCCAGCTTTGATATCATAAGCCTGCTGGTCAAACCAATTCACCAATCCGCGTTGCAAATATTGCATCACTAATGTTAATTCTACCCAGTCAGTGATATTAATTCGACTTTGCCCATTAGCAAATTCACTGACTGATTGCTCCATCGCCAACGAGTGGAATAGTGCTTGCGGTAAGATGCTATTAACTTGCTTTTCCCAAAGTGCCCACGGGCCGCGTTGTGCTGATGCACCTTCAAAACCCAAAGGTCCGCGACTTTGTTCGTACATCCAACTAACTAAATGGTCTTGTAATCTTCCCCAAGCTGCGACACCACCTTTAATACCTGCAGATATACCTTGTAGAGAATTTTCCTGCTGGAGGGCGAGTGCCAATTGCTGCAACTGTTGTAAATTCAGCGGATGTTGACGATTGGGATCGATCACGCGCAATAATACACTTGGGCGATCGCTCTCTGTAGCTGTGGCAATATCCCGAAAAGCTGATTGAATAGCAGAATTAGCTTGATTTTGCTCTTCGGCACGTTGCCATTGGCTTTGGATAGTTTTCATTGCCCTCAGACTGCGAGTAGCCTTCGCCTGCTTAATGTCATCTTTCTCCGATTTCACCACCTGCTGAGTGGCGTTGAGGCTATCACTCAAAACCATCTCAAAAACTTCCCCCGTACCAGGACTGACATTTTGCAATAGCATCTGATAGACCTGTTCTTGGGAACTGATCTTGCCCTTGAGGGTAGTTTGGACAATTTCGTCAATAAAGGCACTATAGCGATCGCGTAATGGCAATTCTGACACGGTATTCTTCTAGAAAACATTAATCTCAATTGTAACTTCACAACAAAGTCACTGAGTCGTGAAATCCGAAGTCTCTACAAGAGTTACTTTTTAAGCTATGAGTAATAAGGTATCTCAGACTTAGCAAAAAGCTAAAAATGGCTCGCAACCCGACATTAACCTTTGATCGCGGCACATTGATTCTGCATCCACCACCGCGCAGTAAAGCTTGGATGGATTTTGCCACCTGGGATGATCGTGTGGAGAAATTCCGGATTCCGGCGATTCAATATCGTCCTTTGGTAGAAGCGCTACAAGCGGAAAAAACCGACTTTGTTGATGAGGCGAAGGCTTTTCACGCTGTGGATTTGGTGGCGAGTTTGGAAATGGAACCATACCCGCATCAGAGTGAGGCGCTAACAGCTTGGAAGTTGGCAGGTCGGCAAGGGGTGGTGGTACTACCTACCGCTGCTGGTAAGACTTATCTGGCGCAAATGGCGATGCAAGCGACGCCTCGGACTACCCTGATTGTGGTGCCAACTCTGGATTTAATGCACCAGTGGTATGCACACCTCAAAGCTGCCTTTCCTGATGCGGAGGTGGGTTTGTTGGGAGGCGGTTCGCGGGATCGGACACCGATTTTGGTAGCGACTTATGATAGTGCGGCGATTCATGCGGAGACATTGGGTAATCAGTATGCTTTGTTGATTTTTGATGAGTGTCATCATTTACCAACCGATTTTAGTCGCGTTATTGCTGAGTATGCGATCGCACCTTATCGTTTAGGTTTAAGTGCAACGCCGGAACGTACTGATGGTAAACATGCTGATTTAGATATGTTGATTGGTAAAGAAGTTTACCGCAAAACAGCCGAAGAGTTAGCAGGTAAAGCGTTAGCCAATCATGAGATTGTGCAGGTAAAAGTCAAGTTATCAGAGATGGAACGCTCGCGTTATACCCAGCTAATTCAATTGCGGAATGACTTTTTGAAGACGGTGAAGATTTCTTTGGGTAGTTTACAAGGTTGGCAGATGTTTGTGCAAATGAGTGCGCGATCGCAAGCAGGACGCCGAGCCATGTTAGCACATCGCGAAGCCAAAGAAATTGCTTTGGGTACTGATGGGAAAATGCGAATTTTAGCGAATATCTTAGCTAAACATTACCCAGAAAGAACTCTGATTTTTACTGCTGATAATGCCACTGTTTATCGTATTTCCCATGAGTTTTTAATTCCGGCAATTACACACCAAACTCCAGTGAAAGAACGGCATGAAATCTTAACTAAATTTCGTGAGGGTGTGTATAAAACGCTCTGCGCTAGTCATGTTTTAAATGAGGGAGTGGATGTCCCAGCGGCTTCAATTGCTATCATTTTATCTGGGACAGGTTCGGCGCGGGAGTATATTCAACGGTTAGGAAGGGTGTTAAGGAAAGGTCATGCAGATAAGCAGGCAATTTTGTATGAAGTGATTGCGGAGGATACTAGTGAGGAGGGGACTTCGCAGCGGCGACACGGAGAGAAAGGTAATTTACGTGTTGTTTATGGGAGTGATCAAGAAAGTAGTTATCAAGCTGCGGAACAGATGGAAATTAAGTATACAGTTAAAAAGCCTAATTTAAAAAATAATCAGAAAAATGTTACCAACAGATCTACTGACTTCGAGGCAAAACGGGGAGGAGATAGTCCCGAAGAAACTGAAGATTGAGCAGCCAAGTCTCGAAGTCGCTATTGATTTAATTGCTTGTTTTCATGAGGCGGTAGGTGATACTCAAGGTACACTGGAACGTCAGCTTTTGGAGTTGGAAGGAGATACACCTGACTTCAAAGTTAAGCGCGGGTTAGCACATATTCTTAAAAGTAGTTTTTGCACGTTTGAGGTGGTGAGTCCTTTGGAACCGCCAATGTTACGTGAACGAGTGTTTGCGGTAGCGGCGAATTCTATAACGAGTCGGGAATCAACTATTCAGACTTTGAGTCAAGTGGCGAATGAGTTAAGTCATGAATTAGAAAGAGAAATTTTACCGGAACAAGTTAGACAGGGGTTGTATGCAGATTTAATTGAAAATCGGATTTTAACAGTTTTTGATGCGCCAACACCTGAGAATTTGTTGCATCGATATAATTTATCTCAAGTGCAGGGTGTGTTTTACCGCGCTAGTCAACTAATTTTACATGCTCATCGTAATGATCCGGGAGAATATAAGCTGTTATTTCGCTATCTCAAGTTGTTCCAATTGATGGCTTATATTGAGGGGGATGCTGACCACGGCTTTACAATTACGGTTGATGGGCCAACAAGTTTGTTTAGTCCGAGTACACGGTATGGACTCGCGATCGCTAAACTTCTCCCGGCGCTACTACATGTGACAAAATGGAGTTTAGCAACAACATTGCAAATACGCGATGTTTACACAAATACTTGGAAAACTGGACGTTTCACCCTCTCCTCTGAGTGCGATTTGGTTTCTCATTATCCACCAGGAAAACCTTACGACAGTATGTTAGAAGCATCCTTTGCAGACAAGTGGGAATCTTTAAAAACTGATTGGGTGTTAGAGCGAGAAGTTGATTTAATTCCGATTCCGGGAAGTGTGATGATTCCCGATTTTCGTTTAGTACATCCTGATGGTCGCACATTCTTATTAGAAATTGTTGGTTATTGGCGACCAGAGTATCTACAAAAGAAGTTTTCCCAGGTGCGGCGTGCAGAGTGTGATAATTTGATTTTGGCAATTTCTGAACGATTAAATTTAGAAAAAGCTGGGGTTAAAGTCAGCGATGTCCCGGCAAAAATTATCTGGTTTAAAGATAAATTACTACCAAAAGCTGTGTTAGCAGCCCTTGAATAGACAAATTGTATCAAATTCACTCTTAAAACTAATTGTACACTTACCAATTCTCTGATTCCTGGAGTATTGGCTTTGCTTCTAGTTGCGAAGACCGGACAGGTTTTAATTTTTAGCGCTTCTATATGTTGATCGCTACTCGTTAATTGGGAATACTAAACTATAGTCAATTAGCAAGTTGCATGATTCATCAGTAAATATACGTATATTTTTTCTAGAGAATATTGCTTTTGTCTTGTTTCTATCGTAGCTGCTACGAATATATTCGATTTTCATCTTTAGTAAACAGAACAGATAAACATGGTTAATTTCCAGATTAAGATTCCCGGATATGTTGTGAATGAGTTGATTTATGAGAGTACCAAAACCCTGTTGTTTCAAGGCGTTAGGGAATTAGATCAAAAAACCGTAGCGCTCAAAGTTCTGCGGAACGAATATCCTAGCTTTGTTGAACTAGCGCAATTTCGCCACCAGTACACTATTACTAAACATCTCGACTCACGGGGAATCATTAAAACATACAATTTAGAAAACTATCGCAATGGTTATGCTTTAGTAATGGAATTTGGGGGGATTTCACTGAAAGAGTGGTGTTTAGGAATAAAAGACAAAGAAATTAAGACAAGTCCGTCTCTAAAAGAAATTCTCAAAGTTGCGATCCGAATCGTGTCTATTATTGACGGACTGCACCAAAGTCGGGTAATTCACAAAGATATTAAACCTGCCAATATTCTGATTAACCCTAGTACTGGCGAAGTCAAACTTATAGATTTCAGTATAGCCTCCTTAATCCCTGAAGGAACCCAAACTATTATCAATCCCAACGTTTTAGAAGGAACTTTAGCATATATATCCCCGGAACAAACCGGACGCATGAATCGAGGAATTGATTATCGCACTGACTTTTACTCGTTGGGAGTAACATTATATGAACTCTTTACCAAACAGTTACCTTTCTCTACTGATGACCCAACTGAGTTAGTACACTGTCATATTGCCAAACAACCACTTGCAGCCAGCAATGTTAACCCGAAAATTCCGGCAATGATATCTGATATCATTGGCAAACTAATGGCAAAAAATCCCGAAGACCGCTATCAAAGCGCTTTAGGATTAAAGCACGATTTGGAAATTTGTTTACAGCAATGGGATCGTCGTACTAATTTGCGCTTTGAGTTAGGTATACGGGATATCTCTGACCGCTTTGTGATTCCAGAAAAACTCTATGGACGCACCCAGGAAATAGAAACTTTGCTAGCTGCTGTTGAGCGGGTAAGTGAAGGAGCAAGGGAGGTGATGTTAGTGGCAGGTTTTTCAGGTATTGGTAAAACCGCTGTTGTTAACGAAGCCCATAAAATGATTTTACGGCAGCAAGGTTATTTTATTAAAGGCAAATTCGATCAATTACAACGTGATATTCCTTTGTCTGCGATTATACAGGCTTTAAGAAACCTACTCAGACAAATACTGAGCGAAAGTAACGAGCAAGTCGAACAGTGGAAAACAAAAATTAATCTTGCTGTTGGAGATAACGGTCAGTTGATTATTGACCTCATTCCGGAACTCGAATTGCTAATTGGCAAACAGCTAGATGTGGCGGAAACTGAACCAAATACTGCCGAAAATCGGTTTAAATTGGTATTTCCAAAGTTTATTCGGGCGTTTACTAGCATCTCTCATCCGCTAGTCATGTTTTTGGATGACTTACAATGGGCGGACTCAGTTTCCTTAAAATTGATTCAATCATTAATGAGCGATGCTGAGACTTACAATCTTCTACTAATAGGTGCTTATCGCGATCACGAAGTCAGTTCAGTACATCCATTAATATTGACGCTAGAAGAGATTTGTCAAAGTGGGTCAGCGGTAAACAATATTATGTTAGCACCTTTAACTTTGCATGATTTAAACTGTTTAGTTGCAGATACACTTCATTGCTCAGCAGATGTTGCTAATCCTTTGACACAATTAGTTTTTAGTAAAACACAAGGAAATCCTTTTTTCATTCATCAAGTCCTCAAAATGTTACATGAAGATAAACTAATTTTCTTTGATTTTGATGCTGGCTGTTGGCAATGGGATATTGGCCAGATTCAAGCATTGTCTTTATCAGAGAATATAGTTGAGTTTATGACCATACAATTAAATAAATTACCAGGAAAAACTCAAAAAACAATCAAAATTGCTGCTTGCATTGGCTATGAATTTGAATTAAATACTCTAGCAACTGTGTCTGAAAAAACTTTAGATGAAACAGTATCTGATCTTTGGCATGCAAAGCATACAGGATTAATTATGATAGATTATGACAGTGATAAATTAGTTTCAAATTATTTAAACAGTTTTCCAGGATTTTCTCAATCGCCAATTTATAGATTTTCCCACGATCGCGTGCAGCAAGCTGCCTACTCACTTATTCCTGAGGAGCAGAAAAAGTCTACTCACCTACAAATAGGACAACTATTGCTGAAAAATATTTCTCTAGAAGAACGCTCAGAAAAAGTTTTTGAACTGGTTAACCATTTAAATTTGGCGACGGAGTTAATCACTCAACAAAGCGAACGAGATGAATTAGCACATTTAAACTTAGTTGCCGGATGTAAAGCGAAGATGACTACAGCTTACTCTGTGGCTGTAAAATATTTAACAATTGGCATAGATCTACTGGGGATAAATAGTTGGGAAAACTATGAGCTTAGCTTAGTGCTACACGAGACAGCGACCGAGGCAGCTTATCTCAGTGGAGATTTTGAACAAATGGAGCAGTTAGCGGCGACGGTATTACACAAAGCAAAAACTATTTTGGAGCAAGTCAAAATCTATGAGATCAAAATCCAGGCATATACATCGCGCAATAGACTATTAGAAGCGATCGCTATAGCACGGAAGGCATTAAAACATTTTGGTGTATGTTTCCCAGATGAGCCGAAACCAGAAAATATTCAGCAAGAACTCCAGGAAACTGCGGACTTACTTGCTAAAAAAAGTATTGAGGACTTGATCAATCTGCCATTGATGACAGACCCTGACTTACTCGCAATTATGAGAATCATTTCAAGTGCAATTCCCGCAACTTATATTGCCGATCCTACCCTCTTCCCCTTAATGATATTGTCACAGATTAAGCTATCAGTACAGTATGGAAATGCACCTACATCTGCCTTTTTTTACGCCTGTTATAGCATACTATTAAGTAATATTAGTCAAGATATTACAGCAGCAATTCAATTTAGCGAAATTGCTTTAAGTTTAACCACAAAGTTTAATGACCAAGAAAGTAAAGTTCGGACATATTATGTATTGGGAGCATTTATTGTCCATAAGAATTCTCATATCAGAAAAACACTGTTAACATTATCAGAAAGTTATAAGATTGGTTTAGAAATCGGTGATTTAGAATCCGTTGGCTATGCTGCAAAAGACATTTGTCAATATTCATATTTTGTAGGTCAAGAGTTAACAAATCTCTCTCAAGAGATCAGAGATTATATGAATTTATTAGATAAATTTAAGCAAATTACCAACTCAATTTGTTGTCAAATTTACTGGCAAGCAGTTGCTGAATTAGCTGATATTGACAAATCTCAGTATATATTATCAGGTAAATTATGTACTGAGGAAGAACTGCTTCTCCAATTGGATAAAGCAAATGATCTGATTGGATTCCAGTATTTTTATCTTCATAAGCTTATTCTTTGTTACTTGTTTGCAGATTTTGAGCAAGCAAGAGCTAATGCTGCTAGCGCAAAACATTATGGCGTGGTGAGTACAGGGTTTGTGACTGTCCCAATCTTTTATTTTTATGATTCATTAGTCGCTTTAGCGGTGTATCGTGATTATCCTCAGCCAGAAGATATACTAAGCCAGGTAGAAAATAACCAAATAAATTTGCAGCACTGGGCAGACTCTGCACCAATGAATTATTTACATAAATATTATTTAGTTGAGGCAGAAAAACATCGAGTTCTTGGTGAATATATTGAATCAATGGAATTATATGATCGCGCTATCACCCTCGCAAAAGAAAATACATATATTAATGATGAAGCTCTCTCTCAAGAACTTGCTGGTAAATTTTATCTAGAGTGGGGTAAAGATATTATTGCTCAAATCTATATGACTAATGCCTACTATGCCTACGAGCGTTGGGGAGCTAAAGCTAAACTCAAAGATCTCCAACAACACTATCCACAATTAATTACTTCGATCCCATTCGCCAATAGTAATCTTCTAACCTTCGGTGACAAAAATAGTAATAGTATCACTATCTTAAATGGTAATACCACAAACAATATTTCTGGTTGTAGTGTTTCCGAGGTACTAGACTTCAAAGCAGTAATCAAAGCCTCTCAAGTTATTTCTGGGTCAATCGAGTTAGAGACATTACTATCCCAGTTAATGCAGGTAGTAATTGAGAACGCAGGAGCACAAGCAGGTACTCTGATTTTATGCCGGGATGATAGTCTATTGATTGAAGCACAAGCAGCCTGTGACAAAGATAGCTCAGCGTTAGAAATAACTTGTTTAAAATCAATTCCTGTGCAGAATAGCTATGAAATTCCTGTATCTATGATTAATTATGTCTCGCGCACATCGGAAGATTTAATTATTAATGATGGGGTTAAAGAAATAGCTTTTGCCAGCGATCCGTACATCATGGCGCATCAACCTAAATCTGTTTTGTGTATGCCAATACATAATAAATCTAAACTGATTGGGGTTCTGTACCTCGAAAATAATTTGACACGAGAGGCTTTTACACGCGATCGCTTACAAGTCCTCAAGCTGCTGATCACCCAAGCAGCGATCTCTTTAGAAAATGCCATTCTTTACCAGAATCTAGCTACAGCTAATGAACGATTAGAAGATTACAATTATCAACTAGAGCAAAAAGTGGCTCAAAGAACAGATAATCTTAATCAAAATAATCAACAATTGTCAAAAGTTTTAAATAAATTACAGAGTACACAAGCTCAATTGATTCAAACTGAGAAAATGTCTAGCTTGGGACAAATGGTAGCTGGCGTGGCGCATGAAATTAATAATCCAATTAACTTTATTCATGGAAATATTCAATATGCTCATAAATATATTGAAGACTTGCTTAAATTGATTAGTGTTTATCATCAGCAATATCCTGAGCCTACTTTAGAGGTGATAGAAACTATGGAAGAAATCGAATTAGAGTTTTTGAAAAAAGATTTACCAAAACTTTTAGATTCAATGAAAATAGGTAGTGATCGCATCCGCAATATCGTGCTTGGGTTACGCAATTTTTCTCGGTTAGATGAAGCAGAGATGAAATCTGTGAATATTCATGAAGGAATTGATAATACCTTAATGATTTTGCAGCATAAACTCTACCAAAAAAGTAATAAATTAGAAATTAAGGTGATTAAAGAGTATTCTCAACTTCCAGAAGTGACTTGCTATCCTAGCCAATTAAATCAGGCGTTGATGAATATCTTGAGCAATGCTATTGATGCTTTAGAAACAAGAGAGGAGGATGTAAGTTGTCCCGTTTCCCTCCCCCCTCCTGAAATTCGCATTTGTACTGAATTAGCGTCTAATACAGTGAAGATTCGGATTGCTGATAACGGTCATGGGATGACCGAAGAAGTACAGCAGAAAATTTTTGACCCATTTTTTACTACTAAACCAATAGGGAGTGGTACTGGTTTGGGATTGTCTATCAGCTATCAGATTGTGGCAGATAAACATCAGGGGCGTTTATTGTGTAATTCTCAATTAGGAACAGGTACAGAATTCATCATTGAGATACCTATTTCCCAGTCAGTGAATTAAGATTAAACTTTAGCGTCAGTAGCTTTTTTTGTTTTGATTACTTCAGTTATTAACATCAGTATGTATCCTGATTTCGATTTCAGTGTAAATGAATGTTGCTTATTTAATCTCGATAAAATTTAGTATTTATTTACTAATCAATGTCTCTAAGCTAGATGTTGCTACTTTTGGAGATTCATTGAAAGTCGATGATTCAAGCAAAGCTTGGGTACTAAGCTTCTCAAAATTATACAATTTTGCATTTGTAAGCACATCAAGAAAATCTGTAAACAAAATGAATATTTTGTTTGCTAAATTTATGTATGCATCTTTCTTCTCTAGTGTAAGAGGAATATTTTTTATAAATTCGTCATGTGCCGACGAATGCATACTATGATTAGTGTCAATGGAAAAATGGTGAATCCCAAAATATCGGTAATCAGTTTGAGTAATTGCTTTTAGCTCTTGAGTAACTTGTTTAGTTGATGTGAGAAAAATATCTGCCATTGCTTCTGCTGCCTCAATCACAACTAACTTTTCCATTGGAGTCGAATTGCATGTATATCTATAAAGTTCATAGATGATTTTGCGCGAAGCTTGTGTTTCTTCACTCCAGATGAATCTCAAAGCATCACTAAAGTTAAAAGAGGCATCAAATCCTAGCTTTTGGATATCTTCTAAAAACCAAACCCAATGAGCATCATCTTCATAGGTATGTTTATTAATCATTACCTGGATAGGATCGCTGCTACCTTCGACTCGCCAAACAGAACTATTTAATTCTCCAAATCCCATCACAAAAGGAGCAAAACTAGGAGCAAAGGCTAGTCTTTGTGCTGGAGGTATATTGCTATTTTGCAAAAATTGGATAAACTCAATTTGAGCAAATTCTTGCTTTTTTTTCTCAATAAATGCTAAAACTTCTTTCATTTTGAAATACTTACTTTTGAATTGATTACAGATGCAAATAATTCAGGCTTTAGACAGAGTTTAATCTTTGTATATTAAAGTATAAAACCTTACATATTCGCTGCTATTCCAATTTATTTGCAAAAGATTACATGACCTACAAGCTCATCAACACAGTTGATATCTGCTTTATTAAGACCGAACCTAAAATCAAACTTTGCATAACATTTATGATAGCTTAGCAAAGTCAAATTTATTTTATTCATCTTATTTTTTAGGTCAAATAAGTTAATTGCTCTATGTTTTGAAAATCGCATGTCAATAGCTTTAAACAAATTCCATTAAGTGTCAAGTATACCGTTATACTAAAAATCCAAGCAGATCTTTAATATAGAGAATGGCTAGATGAAAGTATTACTCTACTACTTTAGATATAGAAAAACTTCAAAAATTCATAAAAATCGCTAAAATTGTCTATTAAAAGTTTTTACAACGGACTTAAATTATGTATATTTTTTGCTTTATGTATTATTTTAGATAGTTGACAAGCTAGTAATAGAAGTACATCTAGGAGAATATTCTCTGATGCCAGTAGTTATCGACTATGACAACTCTTGGTAATAGTGGTAGTAAAACTTTTGTCACCGTGCCTAAGTATCCAACTCAACTGTTAGTAACACTATGCATAGAACTTTTATTACAATGACTTGAGTATCCGAGTGAGCAGAAGCACACAAAAAAATTAACTATTTCACCCTTCAGATAGTGTAGCAAGCCTCAAACTTAGTGTGAAACTACGTATATTCTGATGCATGTAGTCGGTTTTACTATCCTTGCTATTCTCCTTAACTAACTCATGAACTTCAAAATTGACGGTAAAACGATTTCTGACATCATCATTGGTCTGTCCGATGGGTTGACAGTGCCTTTTGCGCTGGCGGCGGGGTTGGCGGGAGCGATCGCTCAAAGTAATATTGTCTTAACTGCAGGGTTAGCAGAATTAGCGGCGGGTGGAATTTCAATGGGTTTAGGAGGCTATCTAGCAGCCAAAAGCGAAACCGATACCTATTACGCAGAACTGAAACGGGAACAGCAGGAGATTGTGGAGTGTCCAGAAGAAGAAATTGGCGAGGTTAGGGATATTTTAGCCGGTTATGGACTTGAAGGAGACACGCTTGAGGCAGCAGTCAAAGGCATTATCGCGAATCGGGAAGGATGGGCGCAGTTTATGATGAAAGAAGAACTAGGTTTAGAAAAGCCTAATCCCGAACAAGCCTTAAAAACTGCCTTTTTTATTGGTGGGTCATATATTATCGGTGGGATAGTACCTCTGACACCCTACGCATTTGGATTGACCGTTAAAGATGCATTCTATTTAAGTATTTTCACTACTTCTATCGCTTTGATTATTTTTGGTGCTGTCAAAGGCAAGTTTACATCAATACCGCCGCTGAAGAGTGCTCTAGAAACCTTTTTAGTCGGAAGTGCAGCTGCATTTGCAGCGTATAGTATTGCTCGTTTAGTCCAAGGTCATTAAATCTAGATGACACTACATCGGTTCGTAGTCGCACTTTAGCATACGAACCAATACACATATTTAGTAATTGCTAAAATAATGTATATTCTAGTGAGGTATAAACCAAAAAAATTCTGTAATCTAAGTAACTATTACTACTTAAGCATACAGTATGGACGTAATGTGTTATTAGTTAAAAAAAACTTATGAGTATCCGGTTGAGCAGAATTCAAGTTATATTAGGTTTAACGGCAATATTACTTACTAGTGTAGGCAGTAGCTATATATACGCTCATTCTCGAAATAAAGCGTTAGCTGAAAATTCTCACTTTTCACAGCAATCGACTTCTGAGCCAACAAATCTGTTAAGCGATCGCTATCCTTTACAGCCGTCAACAAAAAATTTATCTGCTTATCAAGTTATTGATGAGATGCAAAAATATAAATTTAGCATTGAGGGTCAGCAAGTTTTCAATACCGGCAAATTACCCAGGACTAAAGTTAATTTTAACCAAAAAGATTTATTAAAAGTCCTTGTGAATACCAGAGAGTATTTCCAAAAGTACTCTCAAGAAGATCCAGATATTCTCCGGTCAGGGCTACTTGGCACTCAAGGAGTTAAAGTAGAAGATATTCTCAAGACTTTAGATTTTATGAGCGCTGTCCTACAAGAAGACATAGCGAACAACCGACCAACGCGCTTACAAGATCCAAATTTTATCAACACTAATTTCCGCGTCATCAAGTGGACTGCTTATAATCCGCAAAGTCCGAACCGTAAACAGTTACGAATTACTAAATATGCGGTGTTTACTCATTCAGGCTCCTACACAAAATCCTCGGCATTTAATATTCCCCTGTACAGCTTAAAAGATAATTTGGCTGCTGACAAGTTTTACACCAAATACACCAAGCAAGATGTGTTGTCAGGTATTTACGATCCTGGTGGTAAAGAATACGGCAAAGTTGAACCCCTAGTTTACCTGACTCGCAAGGGCTTAGAAGAAGCATTAATGGAAGGGACAGTAGTCATTAATTTTCCTGATGGTTCTCATGCATTTTATAATGTAGATAGAAACAATGAAATGGCTTACGTGCGCGGACTAGCCGCCAAAGCCCAAAAACGTTACTGGTATTTTAGAAAAGTTGATGCGATTAAAGGCTATGGTTATAAAATAGATGCAAAAATATCCATTGAGCCAGGAGTAACTTTTGCCGGTGATGTGTTAAATATTGGTTTAGGTCGAGTGGTTGTGATTGAGTATCCTCAAGATGGACACAAAAACCTGCGATTGGGAGTGGTTGCAGATACTGGTGGAGCATTTTTACCGAATCTTCACCAACTTGATTTTCTGGCGGGTATTTTTCAGAATCAAAAAGATTTTGATCAGCATATTCAAACCCTTCCTGAGTATGCAACAGCGTATATTCTTGTAAAAAAGTGAAAGGCAACAAGTAACGATGCAATCAACGATTGTTGGATTACCAAGTTACACTGTCAGAGAAAGTAAGAAAGCCAAAAAGCTGCGGATTAAAATTTCGCTAAATGGTATTGAGGTGATTATTCCTCAAGGCTTCGATCACAAGCGCATTCCCGAAATTGTGCTTTCAAAGCGGCTATGGATTGAAGCGGCAGTTCAGCGGTTTGAAGCACAACTGAAGCTGTTTAAATTAGAACAACCTCATCAACTTCCAGAATATATTTCTCTAAGCGCAATAGCTGAGAAATGGCACATAGAATATCACTATACATCAGACTTAAAATTAGCCTTGACCGAACATTCCGAACAGCGGCTAATTGTTCTCGGTAATATTCATGATATTGACGCCTGTAAGTCGGCGTTACGTCAATGGATTGCCGAAAAAGCTCAGTCTCATTTGGTTCCGTGGCTACAGACAGTTAGTAAAATGCACCAATTACCTTTCGGGAAAACCGCAATTCGAGGACAAAAAACGCGTTGGGCTAGCTGTTCTGGTTATAAAACTATTAGTATTAACTACAGGCTACTTTTCCTCCCTCAGCGGCTAGTTGATTACGTATTCATCCATGAATTGTGTCATACAGTACACTTAGATCATTCTCAGAGATTCTGGGATTTAGTTGGAGAAAAAGAGCCAAGTTATAAGTTACTTAACAGTGAACTGCGAGACGCTTGGCGCAATGTTCCTTTATGGATAGGATGGTAAGTGAATTAAGAACTTGCTAACTCACTAATCAGTTTTTGGACATTGATCTCAATTTGCCCAAGGGCATCAGCAGCAGATGTACGATCAATATCATGTACTAACCAATATTCTACTGTATCTAACCACTGCGGAAAACGCTCTAGCATCAAAGGTCGATGTTCCAATTCATCTAGGACAATAACTCGGTCGGCTGTTTGGAAATCTTCCCGAGAAGCCGGTTGTGGTAAACGTTCTTCTGGAGAGAGAATCATCAGACGCTCATTTAAAGCCTCAACAGCATACCGAGACATTGCACCAATATTATATATCCCTCTTTCCAGTGCTAAACCTCGGGAATCAGCTTGCCAATCTAAACTGTTTTTCTTCGCTAACGCATTAAAAAGATGTTCAGCAAAACGACTACGGTAATAATTACCTGTGCAAAGAAAAAGGATTTTTTTCATATCACTTAGAGTATAAGTGCTTAAGAGTCATTCTCAGCATATTCTTGAGAGTACAATTCTACCATTGGATCGGTTCTGCCAATTCCTAGTTCGAGAAATTTGGCTTTGACATCATCCCATTCCGTACCGCAATAGTAGTATTTTTGCTCTTTAATATCTGCTAAATAATAACCAGCATTTCCGCCATTGATTTTAAATAATTCAGTCACAATTTGCTTGACAGTGATATTGAAAGTGGCAAGTACCTCTTCAAAGGAGGGTATTGGTGATTCAGATAGCGTGGCAAATGGTGAACTTAAGGTAAAAGACCAAAAATTACCGTGATGCTTAACAATCCGGTAGTGAACAGGGTGAAAAATTTTTGGCTCTGGATCTGTCATATTTGGAACCTGGACATTAAAAAGGGTTTTTATATAATCTAAAACTTTACTTCTTGTTACATAGTGCAGGATCGCCTTTTCCAGTCCTCTCAAGACTTGAATAGGGATCAGCACTTGTAACTTATGCATTTACGGGCACCACTGTATCATTATTATCTCAGTAATTGTCTGATAAGTATGTGCGAATAATACAGTTTGTAATGGTAATTTTTATGTAATAAATACTGATCGTGTAAGCAGTCGATTTCAAGGCGATCGCGATGATTTCGTTCATATTTATATACATAACGCCAATCTTAGGGTTCCCAAAATTCGCGATTATGCGATCACGCGTGCAGAATTTTTTGCCAGACTCACCTCGGCTTTTCTCAGTATTTACACTGACTGTAATACTCAGCAACTCGTTTTTCCCACTGTTGCCAGTAATCTTTCATCGCTGTAGGTTCAAACCAAAACACTTCTGCTTGTGTATCGGGAATAGCGATCGCGAGTAATGCTCTCTCGATCTGGATGCCGTAATCTTGATAATAAGCGTTAACTGCACCTAAATAAGCAGATAGTTGCAATGGATATTCATATAACCGCTCAATTGAACCTTTTGGTTTATCTGCTGTCTTCCACTCACAAACACAGGGAACACCTTGATAACTAGCAACACAATCTACCTGACCTGAGTAGCCTAAGTCGTAATGGAAAATAAAACCCTCAACTAATCTGACTGTATTGATATCTTGCAACACAGGTTGGATACTTTCCCAATAAGGACGACTAGCTTCTGGACATACTGGGTTCTCACCGAGTAAATAGCGTTGAATTTGTTTGTGAGTTTGAGTACCGCGACGACTAGCAGTACCAGAAATCCGGGTAGCTTCCTCTGTACCCACCCGGCTGCGCCAATTCGCCAACCGATCGCGATCTGCCTGTGGTTTGGTAGCATTGAGGATTGTGGTGACACTAGGCAAGCGATCGCCTTGCTCGTTCACATAATATTGTTTACCGTTGTCTCGGACAGTTTTCCCCTGGAGGGAAGGTAACAAATTGGTATTAAAAATCACTATTTTTCTATCAAAAGTTGGATATCAAAATCTAGAGATGTAATTTATACAGATATTAACTAACATACAAGTATTCATCTATTTATCAAAAATATCACCATTAGGTAGCCACTGCAAAAACTGCACTAATATCAGCCCTGTAGATTAATCCCGATCAGGGATGATGTCATTAGCACGCTCTTTTTAAATAAATTTATATTATGCGCCTAACTCTGATTCCCGCTTTAGCAATGTGTTTATTGCTACAATATTTTCCAACTCAAGCTCATGCTCAAGTTCCACCAATTGCCACCGATTCTATTGGAACGGTAATTGCTGCTAAATTAATGACCAATTACCCAGACGGTAACTTCCATGCGGAACGCTTGATGAGTCGGGCGGAACTAGCTGCAACTTTAGTCAAAACATTTAAACTAGATAGACGCCAAACTGCTAGCCCAGAAATTGTCATTCAATTGCAAGATATCCCAACTTCCCACTGGGCATTTAATGATATTCAAACTGTGCTGAAAACTGGGGTGATGAAAGGCTATCGTGGTAACTTATTCTTCCCTAACCAAAAAGTCACCAGGGCAGAAGCGTTGGCGATTTTTGCTCAAGCTTATGGCGTATTTCAATTTCCTGACAACACAGTCAATGAAGTGCTTGCTACCTATCCCGATGCCGCCTCGATACCACAATGGGCAAGAAAAGCAATGGCAACTTCACTGAATGAAGGTTTTGTCAATCTCGATCCTCAAAGAAATATTCACCCGCTACAGCCAATCACGCGGGGAGATATGGCTTATACATTAAGTAAATATTTACAACGTCAACAGAAACCAGGTTCAATCGAGAATAGATTTTGAGGGGAGTAGGCTTTCCCACTCTACCCTCTTTACCTTGTACCAAATAAGCGATCGCCGGCATCTCCAAGTCCAGGAATAATGTAACCGTGTTCATCCAAACGCTCATCAATAGCTGTAGTGTAAATGGGTACATCAGGATGAACTTCGCAGAAATGGGCAATGCCTTCTGGTGCCGCAAGTAAGCAGACAAACTTAATCGACAACGGATTGGTGGATTTTAATCGTTCCACTGCAGCGACAGCGGAGTTGCCTGTTGCCAACATCGGATCAACCACCAGCATGTCTCGCTTTTCGACATCTTGAGGGACTTTGAAATAATACTCAATGGGTACGAGAGTTTTGGGGTCGCGGTATAAACCAATATGCCCAACTCGGGCAGAAGGGATGAGTTCGAGCATGCCATCTAAGATACCTTGTCCCGCCCGCATGATCGAAACTAGCACCAACTTTTTATCTGGGGCGAGGATCGGCGCATACATGGGGGCGATTGGTGTTTTGATGGGTTCATACTTTAACGGTAAATCCCGCGTGACTTCATAGGCCAACAACAAACTAATTTCTTTGAGGAGAGTACGAAATTTTGCCGTGCTGGTTTCGGCATTTCGCATCAAAGTTAGTTTGTGTTGAACCAAGGGATGGTCAATTAAAGTTACTTGTGGTGCCATTTTTGTTAAAAAGTATTAGTCATGAGTCATTAGTCAGATAACTCATGACTTGTGTTCCAAGAAATGTTAGAAAACAGTGCCGTCACTTTCAATTTGAATGGGCGGGATACCTCCAGGTCGTAAACTAGCCGCAATTTTTCTGCCTGCAGTCCAGGTTCCACCTTGGAGGATTTTTACCAAAGGTAGTTCCGCCACACTCATACCTAATTTTTCGCGGATTGTAGCGGCGATGCGATCTAACAGCACTACTGTTAAAGCTCGCCATTCAACAATCACTGTCGAGTCAACTGTGTAAGTTGAGTGCCAGATATCTGAGTTTTTCGCAGTGATCAGTCCTAAGTCGAGACATAAACCGCCATTGCGATATTCAGGTAATCCAGTCAGCGCATCCAAACCCGTGATTTGTAGTCCGAGGGCTTGCAGTGGTTCTAACAGCGAGTAAGTCAGCCACTGGGAAAGCTTGTGAAATGGCACTAAACCGACGGCGGGATGATGCCAAACATCCCCCAGGTTTACTCCAGCAATTACCAAACGTCCAGGCCAGATATCACCTAGTCCTTGGAGAATTGCCTGGAATACAGTAACTGCAGCCAAGGTGTTGTTTTGAGATTTGTTAACGAGGTAATACACCAGATTACCAGGTCTCGGGTAATCCTCGCCAAAGAGATCAGGATAGGCAAGTAAACATTGTCCCAATTTTTGGAGCAATTCCAGCCTTCCAGAAATCCCCACCAGCGGGTTGGTGGCACTAACCTGAAAGCCCAGTGCGAGTATTTCTGGTGTTAATGCTGAAAGCCCTTTTTGTGTGGCACACAAAGGCTGCTGGGGATTGCTCGCAAAGGCTCCCTGACAAAACATCCGGAAACTTGCCACCGCTAAACCTTCTGAACGCTGGAAATCTAAGCCAGTTTCTTGCTCATGATAATTCCAGCTACCGGCTCCAGCATCTAGCAACACACTGACAATCGCCAAATCAAATTTAGCCGCTGCTTGCTCAATAGGCGTCAGGAGTGCCAATTTCGCATCTAACTCGGCTAAACGTGGTACTCCTTGTGCTTCAAAATGTCGCCAACGGCTGTGAAAAGGCACTTGGAGATCGGGGTACTGCTCTCGCATCACCTCGATTGTATAATCTGCCACGGTTGCTAGTTGTTCAAAATCACAGCGAAAATTCTGCAATTTGTCATCACTAGCCATTGCCAACAAATGTTCGCAGCGATCGCGAATTGCGAGGGTGGAACGAAGATACGAAATCGCCGCCGGTGACTCAATTAACTGATCCATCGTTTACACTTCCAGCGCCCGACCCTTAATTTCTGCCAAACCTAGCTCGTCTAACACCACGCCTTCGGTATAATATCCTGCCGCTTTCTTGGCTTCAATTTCTACCCTGGCATCCGGCGGAATCAAATCATCGGGAATAGCGACGCGTTCAACGATCTCGATTCCCGAATTGATAATCGCATCAAATTTCAAGTTACTCATTGATACCATGCGATCGATCCGGCTAATACCTAGCCAATGCAACACATCGGGCATCAATTCTTGAAACCGCATATCTTGCACCCCAGCCACACATTCAGTGCGACTAAAATAAGCATCAGCGCGATCGCCACCAATTTGGCGTTTCCGGGCATTGTAAACTAAGAATTTCGTCACCTCTCCCAAAGCGCGTCCTTCTTTGCGGCAATAGATAATAATCCCGACACCGCCTTCTTGAGCAGTTTGCACGCACACTTCAATTCCATGTGCTAAGTAAGGGCGACAGGTACAAATGTCACTACCAAACACATCAGAACCGTTACACTCATCATGAACCCGCACCGCTACAGGTTTTGTGGGATCAGCGATCGCATCAAGGTCGCCGATAATATATACAGTCAAGCCGCCAATCGGGGGTAAAAATACTTCCAAATCCGAGCGTGTCACCAATTCTGGGAACATTCCCCCTGTTTGTTCAAATAAGGCGCGGCGCAACTCACCTTCGGTAATATTAAACCGCTTGGCAATTCCTGGTAAATACCAAACTGGCTCAATCGCTGCTTTCGTCACGACTAAATCGCCATTTGCTTTGAGAATCTTCCCATCAATCGGCAAGCGACCTTTCGCCACTGCGTCCTGCAATTCTGGCATATTGATATGCGCTTGGGTAATCGCAATCGTCGGTCGGATATCATATCCTTCAGCGCAATATGCCGCAAAAACAGACGGTGCTATGGCACCAAACGGATCGAGAGAAACAATTTTTTCCGGGTCATACCAAGCCGGATGTGGACCAATTCCTTCTATAGGCGATGTATTGGTAAAATCGGCGCGGTGATCTGATTGCAGCGAACCACTGGCGACAGCCAAAGCACGATAAATCGCGTAACTACCTGAGTGGGTGCCAATGACATTGCGATGTGCTGGGTTCATCAATGTAGCAATAATGGGACCACGCTCGTGGGGATCTTGTACCCCCCAATTAATGGGAAGAGGCTTAGGACCAAAACGAGTCGGATGGGAAGTCAGAACTATATGCCGAGAATTTTTGGGATTTTGCATGGTCACACTGAGGGTTGTAGATGCTGTAAACTAGGTCGGACAAAGGTGATGAAGCATTGGCCGGTAATGATGTGCGCTTCTGATGATTAAAATACTTAAGCTTAGATTCTAGCAATTGTTCTGCTGGCAGACTAGATGGATTGTGCCAGTGCATTAGTACTGCACACTACAATTATTTTGAGATCTATCGCCTAAGTTTTCGGAAAAAGAGAAAATGTAGGAAAATAAACTACCAGATAGTTTGTGTGCCTTGTTGATTCGACTATACAGTTCCCTATTTTCATATTAATGGACTCCTTACCAATTGAATCGCTCCTTGCAGACCTAAAAAATCCTGATGAGACAGTACGCGATCGCGCGACGCAAAAACTTTGGCGCATCTGGTTCCAACAAAAGGGAGCATATGGCCTAGAACTGATTGAACGTAGCCAATCTCTACTAGATACAGGTGAAATTAGCCAAGCTGAAGCCGTGTTGACAAGCCTGATAGAGGATCAACCCGATTTTGCTGAAGCCTGGAATCGTCGCGCTTTTCTTTATTACAGTATTGGCGAGTATAAAAAATCGCTCTTTGATTGCCAGATGGTGATTCAGCTGAACCCTGTACATTTTGGGGCATTACACGGTGCAGGTTTGTGCTACGCCGCCCTTGGCAAGTATATCGAAGCCATCCAAGCTTTTCGCCAAGCCTTAGAAATTCAACCTTATGCTTTGATCAATCAAAAGTTGATTCTCGAATGTACAGCCAGATTGAGCTAGTCCCTTCACTCATCATCCCCTGAAAGCAGGATAATTTAATTGAAACTATGGAAACAATTGACTGGGATCATGTGATTGCTTGTCTTGCAGGGATCGAAATTGTTACAGACCAAACGCTGGTAGCAAAATTATCGCAAGATTACCATACCTTTAGCCCAATTTTAGAACCGCTACTAGCGGGACTCGCAGGAGATATTGTTGTCCGTCCAACCACTGAAGCTGAAGTGTTAAAAATCGCCAAAGTTTGCAGTCAATATCGCGTGCCAGTGACAGTGCGGGGTGCCGGGACGGGGAATTATGGGCAATGCGTACCACTGCAAGGTGGTGTGATTGTTGATATGACAAAGATGCAAAGAATACATTGGGTGAAGCCGGGAAGTGCGCGGGTTGATGCAGGGGTGAAACTTGCAGCTATAGATAAAAAGACACGAGAAATTGGCTGGGAAATTCGCATGTCTCCCTCGACTTATCGAACCGCAACCATCGCCGGATTTATTGCTGGGGGAAGTGGTGGAATTGGATCGATCCAATATGGACAACTGCGCGATCGCGGGAATATCCTTGCTTTAAAAGTCGTAACATTAGAAGATGAACCGCGTGCGATCGAACTACGTGGCGACGAGGTGCAAAAAGTAAATCATGCTTGGGGTATAAATGGCATCATCACCGAAGTCGAAATTCCGCTTGCTCCAGCATATCCTTGGGTAGAAGTAATTGTCACCTTCAGCGATTTTATGGCAGCAGCCAAATTTGGGCAAGCTTTAGGCGATGCCGATGGCATGATTAAGAAGTTAATTAGCGTGTTCGCATCTCCTATTCCCAGTTACTTTACCGCTCTCCAACAGTACATCCCGAGTAACACTCACGCGGCTTTATTAATGGTTGCCGAAACGAGTTTGCCATTCTTACCCGGATTAGTCCAGTCATATGGTGGCACAATTACTTACCAACAATTAGATAAAAGCCTAAATTTAGGAGAATTTACCTGGAATCACACCACTTTATTAGCGCGGAGTGTAGATACTTCCCTAACCTACTTACAAAGCCTGTTTCCACCTGACAACCTGCAAATGGTAGAGCATATGTATCATCACTTCGGCGATGAGGTAATGATGCACTTAGAATTTATCCGCGTCAATGGGGCTGCAATTCCCGCCGCCTTGCAACTCGTCCGCTACACTACAGAAGCACGCCTCAACGAGATTATGCGCTATCACGAAGAACAAGGCGTATTTATTGCTAATCCTCACACTTATATTATTGAGGATGGTGGCAGAAAGGTGATCGATCCTCAGCAAATGCAGTTTAAAGAAATGGTCGATCCCTACGGCTTGATGAATCCGGGTAAGATTAGAGCTTTAATGAGTCGTGTCACCTGAACGCACTATTGGCAGTTTAAATCAGTCTCATATAATAGACGTGTATTTTCACGCGTTCATATATGAAAATCTTAAGTCTAGTTTTGCCAGCTTTGTTTTTGTTGACTACACCAGCGATCGCTGTCGAGTATCAAGGAAAAAATATCGATGGAAGAAAAATCCCAGCTAAAGTATACTACTACGCAACTGGTGGGGTGTACAACGTTCAAGTGAGCTTCCAGAACAATCGAGCCACAATCTACTTTAACGATGACTCCGAAACCAGTATCCGTTTAAACCGGCGCTCCCTCTCTGACCTCAACGATATTGAAGGTTTTGGCAAACTAGGACAGATTGCACTCAATGAAGTATTTAGTATTGGCTTAGATGGCAATAATTTATTAAGTAATGGTCAAACTCTACCTGAGTCACGTTCACTGGAAGGCTTATGGAGAATTAGTATAGACCCAGCAACTTTAAACAAATGAATGTAGCTCATGTCGAAAATTTTAGTGACGGGTGCGACAGGAAATGTGGGTGCGGAAGTCATTCGCTTGCTGCATGAGAGCGATTGTGAAGTCTATGCAGCAGTCAGAAATCCCGACAGTGCTAAACAAATTTTGGGCAGCAATGTCAACTGTGTTGCCTTTGACTTTACCAATCCTGACACCTTCGCCAGTGCTTTTACCGGAGTTAACAAACTTTTTTTAGTGCGTCCGCCAGCCCTCGCCAATGTTAGCCAGCAAATTGCCCCGGCGCTGGATGCGGCAAAACGTGCTGGCGTTGAGCAAATCGTGTTTCTTTCCATCCTCGGTGCTGATCGCAACCGAATTGTGCCACACGCCGCGATTGAACGTTACATCAACCAAATAGGCATTCCGGCAACTTTTTTACGCGCCAGCTTCTTTATGCAGAACCTGAACACGACACACCGAGAGGAAATCAAAACCCGTGGTGAATTGTTTCTACCTGCCGGAAATGGTAAAACTAGTTTCATCGATGTGCGGGATATTGCCGCCGTTGCTGTACGTACCTTAATAGAAGATGGACACACAACCCAGGCATATGCACTCACAGGCGCGGAAGCCTTGACCTATGATGAAGTCGCAGATATATTTACCGCAGTTTTGGGTAAACCAATCCGCTATACAAATCCCTCTTTACTAAAGTTTATCTTTCAAACGCGCCGGAGGTTGCCACTGAACTTTGTTTTGATTATGGCAGCAATCTATACAACCGCTCGGTTAGGATTAGCGGGTGGTATGACATCAGATGTCGAACAATTGCTAAATCGACCACCGCTGACCATGCGGCAGTATATTGAGGATTATCGAGAGTTTTGGCTGTAAACGACTCTATGTTTTACTTTTCTTTCTGAGAAAGGCACAAATGATCAAATCCGGCACAAAATAAATTTTGAATTAAACTAAATTAGTCTTATCTCTCCACAATGCTCAGCGTGATGCATTTGTGAGGAGAATGCCAAATTCATGGCTCCGAAATTCATGGCTCCAAAATCGATTGATGGTTCCTACGGAGAAGGAGGTGGACAAGTGCTCCGTACCTCGTTGAGTATAGCTGCGATCGCTAGCATTCCGATCCGCATTGATCACATTCGTGGCGGACGCAGAAGACCCGGATTAGCAGCACAGCACTTGACCGCAGTTCGCGCCGCTGCAGCTATTTGTCATGCCGAGGTGAGTGGAGATACTCTCGGTTCAATGACATTAGAATTCGCTCCTGGCAATTCTGTACAAGCAGGAAATTATACCTTTGATGTCACCGAAGCCAACCCAGGCGGCTCGGCTGGTGCGGTGAGTTTAGTATTGCAGACAATCCTTTTACCGCTAGCGCTAGCATCAGGTGACTCCGAAGTAACGCTACGCGGTGGAACACATGTTTCCTTTAGTCCATCACTTACTTACATTCAGCAAGTATACTTACCAATGCTCCATCGGATGGGAGTGCAAGCGGAAGTTAACCTTAATCGTTGGGGATGGTATCCACAAGGTGGCGGAGAGGTACAATTACTAGTACGTGGCGGGACTAAACTTAGCTCGCTCAATTTGTTGGAGCGCGGCGACCTGCAACAGGTGCGAGGATTAGCGGTAGTCACAGGATTACCCTCCCATATTCCGCAACGCATGGCAAATCGTGTCCTGAACTTGTTGCAGCTTGCGGAATTGAAAGCCAACGTGCAGGCGTTTCGAGAGACGGGGAAAGCGTTTGGCGCAGGTATATTTCTCACCGCTGAGTATGAGCATAGCTTGTGTGGTGTCGCTGCATTAGGGCGTGTCGGGTTGCCAGCGGAAAAAGTCGCCGATATTGCGTGTAAAGAATTGTTAAAGTTTCATCAAACCAACGCACCTGTAAACGAACACTTAGCCGATCAGTTAATGTTACCAGCAGCGTTAGCATTACAAGCGAGTCATTACCGAGTAGATAAGATCAGTACTCATTTAACAACTAATGCGTGGGTAATTGAGCAGTTTGGGTTAGCACGCTTCTTAGTAGATAAATCTGAGAACATCGTAGCAGTTACACCTATTTCAACCTAAGTACACTCGTATAACTACATTGGTAACTAATACCCTATCTTAAGAAAGCTTAAGACGTGGCAACATGCATTCAGGTGATACGCCATTGGACTAATTGCCCGGATTGAGCAAAGAGCGTTTAATGATCAAGTACGGTAATCCGAATTTGTTCCTTGCTCAGAGAATATCGTTTAATTGTTAAGTTTAGTTACATAGGCTCAGAATATATTGTTTACGGTGTTATTTTGAAGGGTTTGTAATATTAATGGCAATTAAAGAACAACGTCAGCCGCCGCGTTTTGCGATGGTGGCAAACATCTTACTAGCACTATCGAGTGTTTTTCTCCTCTTAAATCTGTTTGTGCCCGGTTTATTTGGGAATCAAACATCGTCCGTTCCCTACAGTTTATTTATTCATCAAGTAGAGTCAGGGGAAGTTAGCCGCGTTTCTGTTGGTCAAGACCAGATCCGCTACCAAATAAAAACTGAAGATAATTCTCAACCTGGGGCAGTATTTGTCACCACACCAATCTTTGATTTAGAATTACCGAAATTATTAGAGGCAAAAGGTGTAGAGTTTGCCGCCGCACCAGCAGCCAAAAACGGTTGGTTTACTTCCCTATTAGGTTGGGTCGTTCCGCCGCTGATTTTCGTCGCAGTCTTGCAGTTTTTTGCCAACCGTAATGGCGGTGGTCCGCAAGGTGCGCTTTCGATTGGTAAAAGCAAAGCGAAGGTTTACGTTGAAGGCGAGTCAGACAAAATCACTTTTGCTGATGTGGCTGGGGTGGAAGAAGCAAAAGCTGAATTAGTGGAAATTGTGGATTTCCTCAAAACTCCAGCACGCTTTATCGAGATTGGTGCTCGGATTCCCAAAGGTGTACTGTTGGTAGGACCTCCAGGGACAGGAAAGACACTTTTAGCGAAAGCTGTAGCTGGAGAAGCTGGAGTGCCATTTTTCAGCATCTCTGGTTCGGAATTTGTCGAACTCTTTGTTGGTGTCGGTTCTTCACGAGTGCGTGATTTGTTTGAACAAGCAAAGAAACAAGCTCCTTGTATTATCTTTATTGACGAACTCGATGCTATCGGTAAGTCTCGCAGCAGCAATGGCATGTACGGCGGTAACGATGAGCGGGAACAAACCCTGAACCAGTTACTAACGGAGATGGACGGCTTTGCGGTGGGAGGTTCGACAGTCATTGTCCTGGCTGCTACCAACCGTCCAGAAATTCTCGATCCGGCATTATTACGTCCAGGTCGTTTTGATCGCCAAGTGTTGGTAGACCGTCCTGATCTCTCTGGTCGCGAAGCAATTCTGAAGATCCATGCTCAAAAAGTGAAATTAGGTGCGGATGTAGATTTGCGGGCGATCGCTACTCGTACTCCCGGATTTGCTGGTGCAGACTTAGCGAATCTTGTCAACGAAGCAGCATTGCTAGCAGCTCGCAATTACCGGGAAAAGGTAGCTCAAGCAGACTTTGCGGAAGCAATTGAACGTGTAGTCGCCGGATTAGAGAAGAAAAGCCGGGTGCTGAATGAGACTGAGAAAAAGATTGTTGCCTATCATGAAGTTGGGCACGCAATGGTGGGAGCATTGATGCCAGGAAGCAGTCGAGTCGAAAAGATTTCGATTGTCCCGCGCGGGATGGCAGCTTTAGGCTATACTCTGCAATTGCCAACAGAAGACCGCTTTTTGATGAATGAAGCGGAACTGCGCGGTCAAATTGCTACCCTATTAGGAGGACGTTCTGCTGAGGAGGTCATATTTGGTAGTATTACAACCGGCGCTGCGAACGATTTGCAACGAGCAACTGATCTAGCAGAACGGATGGTCATGACCTACGGGATGAGCAAAGTTCTCGGTCCTCTAGCTTACCAACAAGGCGCTCAGTCAATGTACTTAGGTAACGATTCTCAGAGTCCCCGGCGATCGGTGAGTGAAGACACAGCGAGAGCTATTGATAGCGAAGTCAAAGAGATTGTAGAAATCGCTCACGAACAAGCAAAACAGATTCTTAGCCAAAATCGTGATTTGCTGACTTCAATTTCAACTCAACTCTTAGAGACGGAAGTTATTGAAGGAGAAAAGCTGCACAATCTGCTCAAGCAGGTTCAACCGCTACAAAACATGAATAACTAGTAATTCGGTTCAGTTAAGGGTGATGGGTCTGATTTTCAGAGTGTAGATTCGTCTAAACACGTCTCAAACAGTCTAAAATTATTCCTCATCGCCCTGAATCGAATTGTATGCGGTAGTATTTCTTACTATTGAGCTAGCAGTTTGAGTTGATTTCTCGCTATTTAGGTCTAGCCGAGATTAGTCAAAGGCTTTCTTCTGTAGCGTAGCTGAAAAGCGGCAATCATACCTATGCCAATTAGCGCTGTATTAGTTGCCGGTTCGGGAACTTGGTGAGGCGTCTGGAACGAGCCTTTCAAGAAAGCATGACCTTTTAAAGGAGCAGTTGGATCTGAATTAAGTGGCTCAATCTCGGTAAAATTTAATGTGCCATTAGCGCCACTGAATCTGCCCGCACCGCCAGTGATATTAATCGTACCAGTACCTGATAGTACATTATTTGGGAAGTCAAATGCAGCCGTAGCGGTACTGTTTCCAAACAGTTTATCAGCGCCATTTCCAGAAAACTCTTCTCCACCGATGGGAAAACCTGATAAACCAAACTTTGATGCATCTTGAACAAATACGAGATTACCAGTAGCTGGGTCAACCCGACTGTAATTATTAAAGCTCTTGAAGTTAGTTAGTCCATAAGGAGCATCAGGATTAACACCTAAGACTAATGCCTGGGACACATCCTTCGTGATTGGTGTCAGGGTGACAACAGTATCATAAACGGTATCAAATGGATAAGTTGTTTGAGCACTAGCACTTTTTACCTCAGCCAAAGTACCCAAAGTGAAAGCTAGTGGAATTAACCACGCAGTATATATACGGAGCATTAGTAATATTCCTCACGTTATTTAACTTAATATAGATGACTATACTTAGGATTTATGCAAAGATCCATAGGCAAAAGATGTATTTCTTATGAGATTTCGGTAAAGTGTTAGTAGTAATGCGATCGCTTTTCAGCAAGCAAGTCAATAAAAATTTTGCAACTTCCGGTCAGCACGGAATTTTTTTCTGGAATTATAACCGCTTTTTATGTATGATTCCCAAATCGAACATCAGTCTGTGAGGAGAAGAGTCATGCATGTGCTCAAACGCTTTTTTCAGAAAGCAGTGCAATCATACCAAAAGCGGAACTGGTTGACAACGAAAATCAAAATTCTGATTGCTTGTACCGTTTTACTGGCGGTTAGCGGTGTTGGCATTGTTTCAGCGTCTGGGTTAGTGCAGCCATTAGACCGCGATCACACAGAAATAGCAGTTGCGAATGTTGACCTGGGGCGATCGTTTCAAGAATTGGGTGTTAATGGCGCGATCGCAATCTACGATAAAAACAATAATCGCTTCTACGAACACAACCCACAGCGTAATACAACAACTTTCTTTCCAGCTTCAATATTTAAAATTTTCAATGCACTAGTTGCCCTCGAAACCAAAGTGATTCCCGATGATGTCCATGTTTTGACATGGGACGGCATTAAGCGCGAAATCCCCGCATGGAACCGGGACACCAATTTGCGTCAAGCCTTCAAAGACTCAACTGTTTGGTTTTACCAAGTATTGGCTCGCAAAGCTGGACATGAGCGAATGCAAAGCTTTATTAATCAAGTTGGCTATGGCAACCGTCAAATTGGGACACCGCAACAAATAGATCGATTTTGGCTAGAAGGACCCTTGCAAATTACACCCAAGCAGGAGATAGAGTTTCTACAAAAGCTAGAACGCAACGATTTACCCTTTTCTCAACCCACGATAGACTTGGTGAAAGATATCATGATTATTGAACGCACTCCAGACTACACCTTAAGAGGGAAGACAGGGACAGCTTCCAGTGTCAAGCCAAACATTGGCTGGTTGGTAGGATATCTAGAACAAAACAAAAACGTCTATTTCTTCGCCACAAATATCGATTTGCAAACTCCCACGGACGCTGGCAAACGCCTAGAAATCACGCGCCGCAGTTTTAAAGCGCTAGGATTACTGTAGTAAACAATCAATGTAAGAGAAAGCTATGTTGTCGGTGAAAGGCATATTTCAAAACGGCATTGCTCAACCAACTGTACCTGTAGAAGGGCGTAACGGTCAGTCAGTTGTCATCACTTTCTTAGAAGAAGAGAACACTAGCCAATTATCCTTCACAGAAGATCTCGGTTGGGACGCTTTGGAACAACTTGTAAAAAACTGCGCTGTTGAAACAGGCATTACAGATTTGGCACACCAACACGATCATTATCATTATCTCTACAGGAAACCAAAGGAAACACGATGTGAATAAAGTGATCATAAGTATGGCAGATTAGATTTCGCAGATGAATACTAACAATGTACTTTACAGCAGGTATCCCAAACAAAATTGCAATTTTTCAAATAAGCCTTTACAGAACAAGCTAAAGCTTTGGCTAATAGTGGTGGAACGGCATTACCAATCTGGTTAAATTGACTGTTTTCTGTACCTTGAAATTGAAACCAATCTGGGAAACTTTGCAAACGCGCCCCTTCCCGCACTGTGAGTCTTCTCCGACGTCCGTCTGGTAAGCGCACACGCAACATATCACCAGTTGCACCGCATAAATTTCGGCAAGTAACTGTCCGAGAAGGAATATCTAGATGAAGATCTCTTGGGTTGATGCATTTAGATGCTATCTCGTACTTCTTCACATATTCATCCATACTAGAAGTAAGAAATTTTGCATTAGGTGGTGCAGTAAAAGCTAATTCTCCCAAAGCTTCACCAGCGGTATAGGGTGAGTGAAGATGTGTTTTAACTGGCCACCGCCAACCACCGAGGTGTACTACACAAAAAAGGCGTTCTCTTTTCTGCGGGACACCATAATCGGCAGCGTTTAATATTTGCCACTCGACAATATAACCGAGTTCTTGCAGTGCCAAAACAATTTCTTCAAAATAGGCTTTATTGCGAAAAAGCATTCCCCGCACATTTTCAAATAATGCTAATTGAGGATGATAACGCGCCACCGCAGAGATAAAAGTTGGAAAGCCGTCTCGGCTATCTTGTAATCCGAGTTGATGTCCACCGACACTAAAAGGTTGACAAGGAGGACCACCAATGATTACTGCGGCTGCATCTAAATCAGATAATGGAGTTAAATTTACCTGATAACATGAACTAGACAAATTATGTCGGTAAGTTGCACAGGCATCCTCTAATATTTCGTAGCCAACAGTCTGAAAACCTACGGCTTCAAAACCAAGAGCAAGTCCACCACAACCAGCAAATAAATCAATAACTAAAGGTGCCTTGTCGTGCGATTGAGGGAATTGTAACTCAGTTTCAATAAAATTAAGGTATGAATGTCTTGGTTCCAATGTCTAAACTCTATAAACTATTCTGTTATCTTTTGTTTACTGTTGTTAATTAGGCGATCGCTCCCAAAATAGTCTCGCACTCAAAAAAGTCATTCCAGGGAATATAAATTTTTTGGTGTTGTTGGAGATAATCAGCTAGGCGATCGCTATCTTCTCCGCGAACAAAAGCCTAGGTGCATTAGCTACTGTTAACACACCTGACTAGTGAGTTTTATCAATCCTCAAATCGCCACAATTACGGCTTCTCGACATTACCAGCGTGCAGACCGCACTCTTTCATCGTCGATTCTTCCCACCACCAGCGACCTTCGCGTTCGTGCTGGTTAGGTAACACAGGTCGAGTGCAGGGTTCGCAACCAATGCTGACAAAACCGCGTTCGTGCAATTTATTGTAAGGCACATTTAAGGCGCGGATATAATCCCATACCTGCGTGGAAGTCCAGTTTGCTAAAGGGTTGAACTTGATTAATTGATGACCTTCACGAGAGAAAGCGGTATCAACTTCAATTACTGGGATGTGGTTACGGGTACTGGGGCTTTGGTCTTTGCGCTGACCAGTGATCCAAGCATCGAGGGTATTCAGTTTGCGGCGCAGTGGTCTGACTTTGCGTATCCCGCAGCATTCTTTATGACCATCTTGATAAAAACTAAACAGCCCTTTTTCGTCCACTAAGGCTTGTACTTCCGCTGCATCAGGGAACATGACTTCGATTTTGATCCCGTAATGTTTTCTCACCTGCTCCAAAAATTGATATGTTTCTGGGTGCAAGCGTGCAGTATCTAAAGTAAAAACGCTGATATTGTTAGTGATTTTTGATGCCATGTCCACTAACACCACATCCTCAGCGCCACTGAAGGAAATCGAGATGCTGTCAAAGGTTTCCAAGGCAAACTTAAGAATTTCCCGTGGTGTCTTTTGACTGTACTCTGTCTCTAGTGCGGCAAAATTCAAATTCGGTTCAGCGGCGATCATATCTTCATTTTCTCATTCTCATCTTAAATTTTACCAATTTGTGATGCAATATAGTTGCATATCATCTAAATAAGATTGCCAATAATAAATATGCTAGTGCGATCAATGATTTTTCCAATCCTATTAATATGAAGCTTTTCAATCTTTGTCAATTAAGTATGCCATTACTAAGCTCCTTATTGTTATGGTGGGTAGCTCCACAAGCTAACGCGGCGCTTCTGGTAGGTAGCAGAAATAACAACTCAGTTTTGCGATACGATGCAGAAACCGGAAAATTTATTGATACATTTATACCATCGGGAAGTGGCGGATTAAATGTAACAGTGGGTTTTGCTGTTGGTTCAGATCAGAATTATTATCTTAGCAATCTTGCCGGTAGTAGTATAGAACGTTACAATGGACAAACCGGGGATTTCATTAATACTTTTGTTCCTAAACAAAGTGGTGGATTAGAACTTCCTCAAGGTTTGGCTTTTGGACCTGATGGCAACCTCTATGTCGCGGGGACAGTAAATCGTATCAATAATACTGTTCGGCGTTATGATGGCAAAACTGGAGCGTTTATTGACACTTTCATCTCATCTGACAAAATAGATCCGGCTGCACCATTTAGTTTAACCTTTGATCCAGACAACAATATATATCTTAACAGTGCGATCACGGGCAGCATCAAACGTTATGACAGTAAGACAGGCGCTTTTATTGATAACTTTGCCCAAAGCCAACCAGGATCTATACCAGGAAGCTTAACTTTTGGACCAGATGGCAATCTCTACGTTGCTGACTTTAAGACTAACGATATTGCACGCTATGACGGCAAGACAGGAAAATTTATTAATTTTTTTGTTACAAGTAATAGCGGTGGTCTTTCTGGACCTACAAACCAAACTTTTGGTACTGATGGGAATCTCTATGTAAGTAGCATCTTGACTAATAATGTTTTGCGGTATAATGGCAAGACTGGAGCATTTATCGATGCATTTATTCCCGCAGGTAGTGGGGGTTTAGGACAACCAAGATTTTTGTATTTTACTAAAGATGTAGTTGCAGTTCCTGAATCTAAAACGGGGTTAGCTTTATTAATATTTATAGCTACCTTAAGTGCGGGTAAAGTAATTGGTCAGATTCAAAAACAATAATTACGAGAAAAAGTCCAATCAGCACCCCAACTATGTTGCTGTATGCTACCGTATTTACAATGTTTCCTCACATAAGCATGTTTTTCGCATTGAGACATGGAGTAGGTACCCATCATCACCTATTTAGTTAAATAGCTACACGCAAGCAACAGTTATTTACACTTTCCGGCATTACTTAAGTAAAATGAGGTGAAAAATGTCTATTCAAAACATAGTTAGTTGGGACGAAGTGTTTGAAATTGCTCAAAAAAATACCTCTGCTCGACGCGTGCGTAGACCGGGACAATCCCCTTCTACAGCGCCAATCCCAATTAGTCTTCAAAAACTTCCTCCAAATACGAAGCCGCCAGTACTACTTTACCGAGATACTCACTCTTGGTGTCCTTTCTGTGAGAGGGTCTGGTTTGCTCTTGAGGAAAAAGAAATTCCCTTTGCCACAGAGTTTATCGATCTGATGAACAAGCCTCAATGGTATACCGACCTAGTTCCCACAAATAAAGTCCCGGCAATGAAAATTGAGGGAGACCTAGTGTATGAGTCTAAAAATATACTATTAGCATTGGAAGAACGATTTGGTACAACCTTGCTTCCTGATGATCCACAGGAAAATGCTATTGCTAAACAGTTGGTTGAAGATATTGATACCAATGGATTTGCAGGTGTTGCCTACAAGTTTTTAATGCAAAAAAATGCGGATGCTAATGAGGTAGCAGAATTACGGACAGTATTTGAAGCCAAATTAGATGAGTTTGAGCAAGCCTTGGATAAATATCCTGGTCCCTACTTTTTGAGTACGTTTAGCTTAGTAGATATTATGTATAGCCCTCATCTAGATCGATTAGCGGCTAACTTACCTGTTTATCGAGATTATCAAATCAAAGGAAATCCACGTTTTCCGCGTATCAATGCTTGGTTTGAAGCGCTCAAACATCGTCCTGCTTATAACCGAGTCAAATCTGACCATATCACCAACAATTTACTCGCACGCCGAAGATTTGGTTTAGAGCCGATTGGGAATTCCTTGCCTCTCGATACCGCAGACAGTCAGTTAATTGAATATCGAGCAGAAGCTGCTGAGAGACTGAGCGATAATCGAGAAATTGCCATCGGAGACATCCTGAAAAATTCTGGGGTTCAAGCTTTAGCTAAAGATGGTGATATCTCAGCAATAGAAGAAGCAGTTGATCTTCACCTGAGATTATTAGCTAATTATCTCCTGAATGGGAATGGTGAATTACCAGGTGGGCAAACAGGTGGTAAGGACAGTAGCGATCCTAGTGTAGCAGCGGTAGGAGCCATTACTCTGGCATACGTAAGGAATCGCATCTGCGCCCCACGAGATATGAGTGCTGGTGCGGCAACTGCTTTCCGCACGGCGGCAGATAAAGTGTTGGCATCTATTTATTAAAAAAGCCTTTTCAAATGGTTTTCAATGTCAAGATACCGCACTCATGACGTTAGACCTAACCCCAGGGCAACCCTTCCCTACGACGGAATGGGGGTTTCAAAGCCTATAAGCAAAACACTTAGAGGTTTGGATACGTGGCTCTTTTCTTTTTTGGAGATGTCTCATGGAAGCTATTTTAATACGGTTCGATTGTAGGGGCGCGGCGGCTTGCGCCCTGTCTTAAACGCAATGCTTGCGCCCTTGTCCTTGGTGTAGTATATCCGACTGTTAACCGAACTGTATTAAAAGCTATTTAGTCTTATATTCCTGATACTCCTTGTCTTTGTGCTGCCAATATTTATCCACAGTTTCTTTGGCAGCAAGAGCACTTTCATACTCAACATCGCCTTGAGAAATTAATCGCTCTCTTACTTTTTTGCGGAGATCGGAGACGATTTTGCCATTAAATTTGCGCGTTTTTGACCAATCTAAAATCGGCTGTGGATAGTAACTATCAGTATATTTTCCTTCAATAATTTCACTGAAAGTATAACCTTGTAATTCCGGTATCCAGTGATAAATAAAACTAAGGTCAGGATCTTTTTCTTCAATATTCTTGTTAGGATTGTATATCCGAAACGTCTCGCTCAGAGGATTAGTCACACCAGCCTGCATCTGCCATTGCCAATTATCAATTGCTAAATCACCATCTACTAAATAGTTCATATAGTGTTTAGCTCCGTGATGCCAAGATACACCACAATTTATCGTCAAAAATGTGGCACACATGGCTCGCATCCGAAAATTCATCCAACCCATAGCTTGGAGTTGTCGCATACTCGCATCAACTAGAGGAAAACCTGTCATCCCTTCCTGCCAAGCTTGAAATAATTCAAGACTTGCTGGACTTAGTTCGTCCGGTCGATACCACTCATCAAATTCACTTCTTAGCGATTTTCGTAAGCTATTTCTGGATGAAAGTAAAGCCTTTGAGTAAAACTATCATGCCAACGCAGGCGATCGCGAAAAGCTTTCAGAGAAAATTCCGCCTTGTCTTGGCCAGCCAGTTCTGCTACTCGTGCTTTAGTAGACTGATAGACAGTGCGAGTTGAAATAGTACCAAATGTCAGATGTGGCGATATATGAGAAGTTGCCCCTTGTTGCGATAGCCAAGGGCGAGAAAGTTTCCAATGATAACCGTGAAATCTAGCTTTTAGAAATGAATTTAGCGTACTTTTTGCATTTGTTTCACCTCCGGGGAAATAGACTTCTCCCACATCCCAAAAATCTCGATATTTGTCTTTAAGTTCTGTAAAGGTAAGTTGTGGTAAGTTAATGGATAACTCAGGTGTGTTGAAAGTTTCAGGTGCTTGGTATTGGGATTTTCTTTGATAGGTGTAGTATTCGTTAAACCACTTTTGACGGTTATCTGCTGATTGCAGAAAATTGTTTAGCCCAAGATGATAATCAAGATTTAACTCTTGATAAAAATCGACTATTGCCTTATCCCGGCTTATACCATACTCTACTTGCACATCCCGGTTAAAGAAAAGCTTGGGTTGATATCCTTGTTGCATTAACTGTCCGGTTAGGTCTTGCAAAATCAGAGTTGAATCACCCTCGAATAATATTAGTTGGCTACCTAAACGTTGCAGGTTATTATTTAAGTTTTCCAAAGACTCAAACAAAAACCTCACCCGTGCCTTGCCTATATCATCCCATGTATAAAACCAAGGGTCAATGATAAAGAAGGGTAAAACTGGGGTATTGTTGACAGCTGCTAGTGTAACAATTTCGTTATCAGTTAATCGTATATCCCGACGAAACCAAAGAAGGTGCATGACTCAATTTTTTATATATAAAATAAACTTTTGGCAAGAACATAATAGTTCTGAGAAATTACCCATCTACCCTAAATTATATATAATAAACATGCATTGATGGATGCTTCGCTATAATGCGCCAGCAATATCCTTCCAGCGACGACTGCACTTTACTACTGTAGCGGTAGAGAAATACTGACTTATCCCGGCGGTGTGAGCGATCGCTTATGCTAAGTGCGGTAAGCTCATTATCTGGCTCTGGTTTGGCATCATTGATGCATGGTTCTGTTGCAAAATTATTAATCTCACGAGGCTGCATAAACTACTTGAGCAGAATTAAGTATGACTTGACGACGTAGGTAATTCCGGCTAGCCTCAATACCTCTTTTACTAACCAAATCAACCTTGCGTTTGAATATTACCTCTAATTCGTCTTGCATATCAACCAAATCCAACAACGTACTATGGGCATCAGATGCAAATGTCGCTAGCACATCAATATCGCTATCCGGTCGGAAGTCATCTCGCAATACCGATCCAAACAAGGCAAATTCTGCAATTTTCCAGCGCTGGCAAAAATCGCTAATCTTGTCTTGAGGAATTTCGATATTCTTTACCAACATCTCGATTGCCTCCAACTTTAGGTAGCAGGGGTTTTGGTGTTGTTCATATCATATAATATCAACCACTATCCCTGCAATCAGGCTAATATTTCTACTTCGCCACATTTGAGTTGTCCAATTTGCCACCCCTAATCTTGCCACACAGCAATTCCACCTAGCAAGCCAGTAATATTAGGAATAATTGTCACATTCGGCGGTAATGGTAGATTTACCCTGACCGCCTCACCACCACCAATATAAAGATGCTCGTAATTAAATAGATGTTGTAGAGATGCGATCGCTTTCTCAACCCGCCGATTCCATCTTTTTTTCCCAGCTTTAGTCAACGCCATCCGTCCCAACTGTTGTTCGTAAGTCTCACCTTTACGAAACTCGTGATGTCCCATTTCCAAATTTGGTACTAATTTACCATCAACAAACAATGCCGAACCAAAGCCTGTACCCAAAGTAATCACTAATTCCACACCCTTACCAGCAACCGTCCCCAAACCCTGCATATCCGCATCGTTAATGACGCGCACGGGTTTGTTAAATTGCTTTGACACTACGCTTGCTAAATCAAAGCCAATCCATTCAGCATCCAAATTCGCCGCTGTTTCTGTCACCCCACAACGCACCACACCAGGAAAGCCAATTGATACCCGGTCAAATTCACCTTGCTGTGAAGCAATGGTCGCGATCGCTTCAATGATAACTTGAGGTTTAGCTGGTCGCGGTGTGTCTATGCGTATCCTCTCAGTTATCGGATTACCTGTATGATCTAACACAATCACCTTAATCCCACTGCCGCCAATATCAACCGCTAGCGTGCGGAAATATCCATTGATTTCAATTGGTTTCATGCTCTAAATCTGGGTAGAATGCCTTTTAATGCTACAGCAGTAATTTTATGCACAGTTTCATTCCTCCACAACGGTTTTTTCCCTACTTGACTTGGACAGATATCCAGGCAATGCCAAACAAACAAAATGTAGTATTGATTCAACCAGTCGGGGCGATCGAGCAACATGGGCCACATTTACCGCTAATTGTCGATGCTGCCATTGGTGTAGCAGTCCTCGGACAGGCATTAAAGAAACTTGATTCTACTATTCCTGCTTATGCCTTACCACCACTTTACTATGGTAAATCAAATGAACATTGGCACTTTCCGGGGACGATTACCCTCAGTGCCGAAACTCTGTTGGCAACACTAACAGAAGTTGCTGAAAGTGTCTATCGTGCAGGTTTTCGCAAATTGGTATTAATGAATTCCCACGGTGGACAGCCACAGGTAATGGAAATTGTGGCGCGGGATTTACACGTTAAATACGCCGACTTTTTGGTCTTTCCGCTGTTTACTTGGCGAGTCCCAAATATTACCGGAGAATTACTGACAGCCAAAGAAAAACAGTTAGGGATTCATGCTGGAGACGCCGAAACAAGTTTGATGTTGGCGATTCTACCCGAACAAGTGAACATGTCCGCTGCTGTAGCTGAATATCCACCGACTCAGCCATCCGGTAGTTTATTAAGTATGGAAGGTAAATTACCTTTTGCTTGGGTGACGCAAGATTTAACTCGTAGCGGAGTTTTAGGCGATCCGACAGTTGCAACAAAAGAGAAAGGCGATCGCATTCTAGAATCCGTGTCAACGGGCTGGGTCGAAGTCATCACAGAAATTTACAAATTCCAGCAACCTCAACCCCACCAAGAAACAACGGGAAATCCACACCCGCCATCAACAAGCGAGATTTGCTAGGCTAGTAGCTAAGGAGCGACTAGCGCGCAAAATACTTATCAAAAAAACCAGATGAACAATTCTGATGCTAAAAATGTGCGCTGTTACAGTCAAGAAGATGTGCAGCAAATTCTCCACTTAGCGATCGCGCGTCAAGCCGAGGACAAAGAATTTTCTTACCAAGAGTTGCGAGAAATTGCCGAAGACTTAGAAATCTCTCCCGAAGTGTTGCAACTAGCCGAAGGCGAATGGCTAGACCAGCAAAAAGACTTAGTTAAACGTCAAGCCTTTAACAAATACCGTCGCGGTAGACTAAAAAAGCATGCAGGTCGGTATGTCATCGTGAATACTTTTTGCGTTGGACTAGATTTACTCACCGCCCATCATCTCTCTTGGTCCCCATATATTTCATTATTCTGGGGATTAGGGCTTGGTTTTAACACTTGGAATACCATGCAATCTCAAGGTGAAGAATACGAAAGAGCTTACCAGCGTTGGTATCGCCAGAATCAATTAAAACAGACCTTTAACAGCTTGGTGAATAAGTTCCTCAAAGCTATCTCTTAAAGTGTTAATTTTTATGACGCAGAAAGTTTAATCTCCTTCCATCAATTTCTCCATTTGAGCCAGAAGTTTTTCTAAAGATTTTTGCTTTTGCGGATTTGTCCAAATCTTGGTTTTTTGAGCACGAACTAGAACTTCGCTAATGCGGTCTTTTAAAACATTTGCAGGCTTCTTCAACAGAGGATTGCTCAAACTCTTGACTCGTTCTTTAATTTGAGCCAAAGATAATCCGGTAGCGATCGCTTCCTGTAACAACTGTTGTCGCGCTTGTATATCTTTGACTCTAGAAATCGCCAAAGCCTTAGTATATTCGATTTGTCCTTGGCGCAGCACTTCTACAATATCTTCTGGCAGCTTCAACAAAGGTAGACGGTTGCTGACAAAAGACTCCCAACCCATCATGCCTAATTCAGCAAACACGGTTTTTACCGATTCAGATTCCGGCTGACTAATAACGTTATTAGTCATGCGAGTTATATCATTTTGCATCCGGTAAAGCAGCAAAATCGTTTCCTCTTGAGTACACTGTAACCGTAGAGCGAGCAACTGCACAATCCCTTCAGTCTCTTCCACCGGATTCAGGTCTTCTCGCTGGAGATTTTCTACCAAAGCGATCGCAAAAGCTTGTTCTTGACTGAGTTCCCGAATACTCACAGGAACTTCCACTAACCCCACAGCCACTGCGGCGCGATAACGCCTCTCCCCCGCAACTAACTCATACCGTCCCTCCTCACCGCTAAGAGGTCGCACCAGCAGATTTTCTAAAATCCCATGTTCCTTGACCGATTGAATCAGCTGCTCCATCTTACCGGAGTCAAAGTAACGCCGAGGCTGGTGAGAAGGGAGAACAATTGCTGATAGCGCCACTGTTCCCGTTGGTTCCGCCATTGGTGATTCTGCATTATCAAACACAAAATCCTTCAATTCGCGTCTTTTAACGGACATTGATTACCTCCAAAGCTTCCTTAAATAGAGTTTCAAAATCAGCAGCAGCATCCGTTGCAGCTTTACCAGACATTTGAAACACTGTAGATTGCTGACCTGGAGCATCAGCAATACACTGCCGCTGATAAACAGCCGCACTAATTAACTTTGTCCCTGTCGCTTTCAAAGCTTCCCGCGCCTCGCGTTCCAGCACAGTCCCCTTAGTAACTCGACTTAAAAACAGTGCCGACGATGGACGACCATCTCTTAACTCAGTGGCATGTTTAATAAATCGCAAAATTTTATGACTACTATGCAAGTCTAAACCAGAAGGCTGACAAGGAACTAAAGCCAGGTCACAGCGAGCCAAAATCGCTTTCGTTACCTCACTCAAAGAACCGGGACCATCAATCACCACAGATGCATACTCCGTACCTAATTCGGGAATCTTCTCAAATAGCTCCTCTGGATCTGAGATAACTTGATGATCTAAACCCAAAGACTTAACCCAGATAGAACTACTCTGTTGAGCATCAGCATCGATCATCAGCGTTTTTTGACGGCGGCTGAGCCAATATGCCATATGGACAGCGGCAGTGGATTTGCCGACGCCACCTTTTTGATTAGTGAAGGCGACAATCATGAGCAGGAGCCTCAAATAAGAGCGTGAATAACAATTGTCGCATTAAGCAATCAAGAGAGGAAGATAATCGCTTAATTTTCGCACACAGTTTGTATCTTTTTTTCAACGCGGAGGAACGCTGAGGTAGCGCGGAGGAACGCTCTCGGGAACTCCGCGTTACTCTGCGTTACCTCCTTTCTTCCTCTGCGTTGATAAAATCCGTACCTCAATAGTGGTAATACCCGCTTCGTTATTGGCTCGCGGTCAGTTCTATTGGGACTAAACTAGAAGTATGTACCGACTACATCGAGCTTCATTATGACAAGTCTTCTTTCGTTAAAATCAGAAGCACAGTCCGCTCGTTTGTGGCTGCCTGAGCGTGTTATGTTTACTCCAGCCGCTTTAGCAGAACCGTGGGGTCAGCAGATTTTATCCCGCGTCCAGTCTTTAAATTTACCGATTGAAGAGTTGCCGCGAAATCGCCTTACAGGTCTGCGAGGTGAAGACGATCGCGAGACTTATAATACTAGCAAGCGTACTTTGGCTGTTGTCACTGCGCCGCCGAGTTCATTTAAACTTAGTCCGATTCCTCCATCTGCTGATTGGCAATTTCATCTAGCTGAAGGTTGTCCGGCGCATTGTCAATATTGTTATTTGGCTGGTAGTTTGTCTGGGCCACCTGTGATTCGCGCTTTTGCTAACTTACCGCAAATCTTGGAAAATTTGGCAGCTTATGAGGGTAATAATGCTACATCTTTTGAGGTTAGTTGTTATACCGATCCTTTAGGGATTGAGCATCTCACTGGTAGCCTTGCTGAATGCATTCGCTATTTTGGCACGCGTCAAAGCGCACATTTACGTTGGGTTTCTAAGTTTGATGCTGTAGATAATCTCCTCGATTTGCCGCACAACGGTAAAACTCGTTGTCGGGTGAGTGTGAATGCAGCGCCTGTTTCTGGGAAATTTGAAGGTGGGACGGCATCAGTAAAATCACGCTTGCAAGCTTTGCGGCGGTTAGCCATGCCACGTAGTCAAGGTGGTGGTGGTTATCCTGTCGGTTTGGTAATTGCGCCGATTATGGCGATGGAAGACTGGAGTGAACATTACACTCGCTTGTTTGATTTGATTAGTGAAGCACTGGATTTTGATTGCGACCTCACTTTTGAATTGATTACCCACCGCTTTACTCCAGGCTCGAAAGAGGTATTACAGACTTGGTATCCGCAATCCAAGTTGGATATGGATGAGGAGAAGCGCAGTCAGAAGCGTAACAAGTTTGGTGGGGTGAAGTATGTTTACGATTCCAGCACCATGAAAGAGTTACGCCGCTTTTTTGAAAGTGAGATTCAACGACGTTATCCTACAGCCCAGATGCTTTACTGGACATGAGGGTAATCGTGCCTATCTGTTCTTTCATTCGCGTAGTCTAGATTTATTTTCTCAACTTTAAGGCTCGCGCCAAGATACCGGGATAAAAAAGTGTGGTTGGTGGCTTGATTAGATGTAAGACTTCTGCAAAAGCTTTGTATACCTCAGGATTCTCACCAGCCAACCACATAACTCGGTCGAGATACTTATGCATAAATCGAGTCATCAAGTCTGGTTTTCCTCCTTCGGTAGTCGACCAGCGGAAATCATCACTAGTTGCCATCATCCAAGGAACTGAGTTAACTTTAGCCAACTTTTTGGGAAATTCTTGGGCTAAACCTGTGAGTTGTCTTTGATGTGCTGAGGTGCGATTTCTGAGGCATTGGTCTAAAGTTAAGGCTCCTAATGCTGCAATAGTCATACCCTGACCATAAACAGGGTTAAAAGCGCAAACAGCATCACCTAGGACAACAAAGTTTTCTGGTAATCGTGGTAGTTGTTCGTAGTGACGCATGCGGTTTTCTGTACGCTGGTAGCTATAAATTGGGGAAACAGGTTGAGCGTCAATAATTGCTTCATAAATTTCCGGGCTGCTCAAACTGCGAGCGAAATTCAAAAAGCCAGCTTCATCATTTGGTGGATAATCTCGACCTACACCAATAAGGAGAGCCATCCAGCGACCGTCTTCAACTTGATACAGCACACCACCCCGAGAACTATCCGGAGCTTTCGGCACCAGATACAATGCTTTGTAATCTACATGGTTGTGGCTAAGAGACTGATAGGAGCGACTGGCGTAGCCTAAATGCGAGTTCACTATCGTCTCTTGAGGTATTTCATAACCTAAACTTTGCAACCACTGAGGTGCTTTAGAATCACGTCCACTGGCATCGACTACTAATTGAGCAGGTAATGTTACTGTTGATCCATTGCTCCGAAGCTCAACACCTGTCACTTCTGTATTATCCCTAGTAGCCAACAAGCCGGTGATTAAACTTGCTTCTCTAAATTGCACTTTGGTGTTATCAGCCATACGCTGCCGGATAGTAGCTTCCAGGAGATTTCGAGTACAGGCGCGAGTAATAATTTCTGACTTAAACCGAGGTGCCCAACGACCTAGCAAAGATAATGGACAATCTGCAAGCCAATCAATAGACGGTGCTCCCTTGTCAGCTAGTTCGTCTTTCAGTCCCGGAAATAGCTGTTCGAGAATTTGCTGTCCTTTACCTAGCAGTATATGCACCTGGTGGGATTGTGGTAAACCTTTGCGAGCAACCGGATTTTCCGGATAGCGATCGCGTTCTACAACCGTTACTCGCTCAAAATGCTGTGTTAGTACCCTCGCTGCTGTTAACCCAGCAATGCTACCACCGATCACAATCGCATGAGTACTGTCATCCGCGCTCTTAACTGACATAATTGTCTTCCCTAGTAAAGGAGTCATCTCAATTAAATAGATGTATTGCTATCAGTACTAATGCAGTATGCCGGAATTCTCACAAAACATCTGTGTAAAGACCGCTTCATCCAAAAAAAGCGGCAGGGGAAATGTGAAAAAAGTCGGCAAGCTTGCGAATATGTTCACTAGTCAGTTTGCGTTGACCACTTAAAACAGCAGACACGATAGACTCTGTTTTGAATATAGGAACTAAGTCTTTCTGGCGCAGATCAAATTCTACTAATAAGGCTTTAAGTAATTCTACACCGTGCAGATCACGTATTTCGTAGTGCCTTTGCTCGTATTCGTAAACTAATGTACCCAAAACATTAATATAGTCTTGTTCGTCTAATGTTAGCTTGCCACGATCAATCAAGGCATCGATTACTTTTTGGGTAGCAGTTAAGTCTTCTTTAGTCGTAATCGGACGAGGCGGGAAGGCTCTAAGTAATTCTGTATAAGCGCTGACGTTATGTGTACCAAGGATCATTTTTCCAGTCCTCCTTATTATATTCCGCATGGGTTATAGCATAACGGATAAATACTTTTTGATATTTGTAATCTACAAGGGTAATAAGGCGATAGTTATTACCAGCAATATTAAAAACTGTCAGATTACTAACTTGGTCGGCTGAGGGAAATACTTGGCGTAACTCAACAAAATTTTGCCATTGACCTAAAGATGTGAGTCTATACCATAGTTGCAAGCTAGTTTTTGCGTTAGGATGCTTTTCCCAGAACTCAATTAGCCTTGAACGAGTAATGATATGCATGAAAGTTGAGATCGCAAATATTCATGGTTATGTATTTGTTTTAAAATTACTGCTTAATCTTAGCAAATTGCGAATTTATGTGTAAGCACTTCATATATCTTTAGCGAACTACTGTCCACAAAAAAACTCCCTCAGACCTGATGAGGGAGTTGAAGGAGAAATGATTATCAATTAATTATGCCGGATTTTCGACAGTGCGGCGCTGAATTAAATTAATAATTGCTGCTTTTTCCAAAATTCCTATGAGTACGCCATTTTCGCGAACCACTGGTAACGATGTCAGCTTTTGCTGTTCGAGTAACCGCACCACATCCAGTAAAGGTTGATCGGATTTGACTGTCGTAGATTGTGTGAGAGGTCGCATCACTTCTCTGACACTGGTTTGTGACCACATTGCAGTCGGGACGGTTCGCACATCATCAAAAGCGATCGCACCTACTAATTGTCCGTCAACATCTGTGACCAAGAATTTTTGCCAGTTTTGGGTAGCAAATATTTGTTGGTCAGCAAAGTCTCTTAAAGTCACATCCGCAGAAACAATCGGACTATTTTCAGTGACAGCATCTGCAGCGGTCAAACCTGTGAGTCTTTCCTGTACTCTGGCAAATTGCGCGGCGCTACCTGCGTTTTGTACTAGGAACCAACCGATTAATAAGTTCCATAAGTTATCAAAGTTACCAGCGAATAGCGGGATAATCCCGGAGGCGATCGCTACCCAACCAAAGAATTGTCCGACTCGGCTGGCGAACATCACGCCTTTATAAGGATTACCTGTAATCTTCCAAACTAATGCTTTTAAAATATTACCGCCGTCTAAAGGCAAGCCTGGTATTAAGTTAAATAAAGCTAAGGCTAAGTTAACAGAAGCCAATACGCCGAGAACTGCGGCTAATATACCTGTTGCTCCAGTACCAATACCAATCGCGGTGAGAAGAGCAAATAACGCTAGACTGACTAGAGGACCCGCGATCGCTACCCAAAAAGCTTCACCAGGTGTTTGCGATTCTTTTTCTAAACTTGCCAAGCCACCAAAGATAAACAGCGTGATTGATTTGACATCAATTCCTTGACGCAACGCCACAAAACTGTGACCCAACTCGTGGGCGACAACGGAAGCGAATAACAACAACGCTGTGAACAATCCTAAGGACAAAGCTAGTCCTACACCCAATTGCGGAAATTGTGATCCAAGTCCACTACCATAACTCCACGTCACCAAACCCAGAACTAGAAACCAGGAGGGATGCACGTAGAAGGGAATCCCAAATAGATTACCAACGCGAATTGTGCCATTCATGCTGTATACCTTGAAGTTCAGCTCGATGTCTATATCGTAACGAAATATTAAGTAGTATTTAATCTTGTTAAATGTAGTGGTGTCCGTCTGTTGAGGTGTGGTTATGCGAATTATGGATTTTAGAGCGAGGAATGAGTGAGTAAAAATACTTAAATTAATAGCACAACTGTAGTTATTGCTTTAAAATTGGTGGCACAACGAAAAGATAATTTTTAAGTGCCAAGAATATGGCAAACCCAGACACATCGCCATTCCAGTCCTTTCTCGATGATTTACATCAAAAGTACCAGCCATTACGAGAGGGTGGAGTCGCTAATTACATTCCGGAACTAGCAAAAGTAAATCCAGATTTGTTTAGTATCTGCGTTGTGACTGTGGATGGTCAGGTTTACGAAGTTGGTGATTACAGTCAACTATTTACAATTCAGTCAATTTCTAAAGTGTTTGTCCACGGACTGGCGCTGGAAGATCACGGACGGGATTATGTTTTGACGAAGGTGGGGGTGGAACCGACAGGGGACGCGTTTAACGCGATTGTTTTGGATGAGACATCGAAACGTCCCTATAATCCGATGGTAAATGCAGGTGCGATAGCGACTACTAGTTTAATCAAAGGAGCTGGACCAACCGACCGTCTGAACCGGATGCTGGAGATGTTTCAGCGTTATATCGGTCGTGATGTTTACGTCGATATCTCCGTGTTCATGTCGGAACGCACTACCGGACATCGCAATCGAGCAATGGCGCACCTGATGCTGAATTTTGGCATGATTGACGTCAAGATTGATGAAGCCCTAGATCTATATTTTCAGCAATGTTCTTTAATGGTGAATTGTCGCGACTTAGCAGTGATGGCAGCGACACTAGCAAATAAAGGTGTAAATCCGCATACTGGAGAACGAGCTTTAGACAGTCGTTATATCAAAGATATTTTATCAGTGATGTACACCTGCGGCATGTACAACTTTGCCGGAGAATGGGCATATAAAGTTGGTTTTCCGGCGAAAAGCGGTGTTTGTGGGGGAATTATTGCCGTCATTCCCAACAAAATGGGAATCGCCGTATTCTCACCACCGCTAGATATACGCGGTAACAGTGTACGCGGAGTCAAAGTGTGCGAAGAACTATCACAAAAATTCGGCTTGCACCTATTTGAGTGTTCTCAAACTGGGTCAGATTTTCTCGAAAGCTTATGTATAAATGCTTAGAATTTATCTGTTGCGTCAATTAACGCACTACGAATACCCGGTTCGCTCATGGAATGTCCAGCATCTGGAACTAGAATAAATTCTGCTTCCGGCCAAGCGCGATGTAATTCCCAAGCGGAAATCGGCGGACAGACAACATCATAGCGTCCTTGAACAATGACAGCCGGAATATGCCGGATGCGGTCAACATTCAACAGCAACTGTTCTTCTGGCTCAAAAAATCCTTGATTAATAAAATAATGGCACTCAATCCGCGCAAACGCCGCCGCAAACTCATCCTCGCCAAACTTTTGCATCAATTCCGGATCGGGAAATAATCTACTAGTACTAGCTTCCCAAACTGACCAAGCCCGTGCAGCTGCTAACCTAATTTCCGTATCCGGACTAGTTAAACGTTGATAATAAGCAACTAATAAATTGTCACGCTCATCAACGGGAATTGGTTTAAGATATTCTTCCCAAGCATCAGGGAAAATATAACTAGCACCCTCCTGGTAGAACCACCGGAGTTCTTTAGGTCGCAACATAAAGATCCCGCGCAGAATCAATCCCTGACATCGTACAGGATGAGATTGGCTGTAAGCTAACGCCAGGGTACTTCCCCAACTACCACCAAACACCACCCACTTCTCAATTCCTAAATAATCGCGCAGTTTCTCAATATCACTAACTAAATCCCAAGTCGTGTTTTCCCGCAGTTCAGCATGAGGCGTACTTTGACCGCAACCACGTTGGTCAAACATTACCACTCGCCATTTTTGTGGATTAAAGTACTGTCTGTAAAAAGGTGGACAGCCGCCACCAGGGCCACCATGTAATAGCACGATTGGTAAACCCAGCGGATTACCTGACTCTTCAAAATGAATGGTGTGCAGGTCAGAAACCTGTAAGCTGCCTTGTTTGTAAGGGTTGATTGGCGGGTAAAGTTCTCGCATTGTAAATACTTTATAAGTAATTATGATCCAAAGGTTAAGATTCTGAAGCTTGGCGAAATTTTTTAAGGTGCTTCCACATAGCCATCATCCCGAACAGTGCCATCTGGCATAGTAGTGTTGCAAAAAATAGTCATTCTAATTTGAGCATTAACTAGATTAGCTTGTTCGAGATCGGCGTCAGTTAAATCTGCATAATCTAAATCTGCACCTTCGAGATTTGCTTGGAAAAGAGTAGCTTGACTGAGATCCGCACCATTTAAATTAGCATTACTCAGATTTGCTTCACTCAAATCAGCACCCCTCAAATCAGCATTTCTCAAATCAGATCCCCTTAAATTAACTCCTGAAGCGATGTACATAGCTCCTGCCTGTGCCAGTGTGGAATATATTTCATTGCCTGACAGAGTTTCTATACCTGACGTATAAATACATTCATCAAAAATAGTTTCTAAGTCGTAGATAGACTCATGGAAATTTACAAAACTAAGATCCGCGCCGCTTAAGTCAGTTCCTCTCAGATTAGCTCTTTTTAGAGAACCCTCATCCAATATAATACTTTTCATATTCGCCTCTCTAATATTGGCGTTGTCAAATAAAGCACGATGTGCTTTTGCTCCTTCCAAGTTCGCTCCTCTCAAATCGGTATCATTCAAAACAGCTTCATACAGTCCTGCACCTCTCAAATTGGCATTAGACAAATTTGCTCCCGTTAAGAGAGTTTCATCTAAGTTGACCTGGATTAAACTAGCACCCTCCAGATTAACCCCTTCGAGATTGGCAAGATCTAGCCGTGCATTGTCCAAAACAGCACCTTTTAGATTGGCGTTTTGCAAATCGATTGTATACAACATGGCATTACTGAGAACGATCTCTGGTAAATCAGCATCCTCTAGACTTCCTTCCTCAATGTGAATTCCCTGAAAATCTCTTTCTCCCGCCAAATAGCGTTGAATTAATTCTTTAGTGGTAAGGTTAAGCACAATATCTGCGGTAAATGACATTAATAATATCCGACTCTATTTTATGATGAAAATATAGAACAAGTTCACTCATTATGAAACCTCTAGAAGTTACCGGAACTGTTGACGAGTCAGGTCAATTGCATTTAGACAAACCGTTGGCTATGGGTAGCGACCGCCGTGTTCGTGTGATTCTTTTATTTCCCGAACCAGAAGAAACTGAAGAAATGGAATGGCTCCGAGCCGCAGCTACTAATCCAGTTTTTGCCTTCCTCCATGAGTCAGAAGAAGACGTCTATACCCTAGAAGATGGAAAGCCACTCGATTCAGTTTGAACAGTGAAAAATTTGTCTCACCACTTCCAGAAATCTTTGCACGATCGCAGAACTATCCGGATGCCAAATCATTGCGATCGTTACTTTCGGTGTTGATTCGGCAATCGCTTTATAAACAATCCCTGGACGCTGAAGTTGTTGCAGGGAGGCGGGAACGATCGCCACTCCCATTTCCGCAGCCACTAAACTAACAATCGTTTGCATTTGAATCGCTTCTTGCGCCACAATCGGACTGAAACCGGCTTGCTGACACGAGCTGATAATCGGGTCATATAAACCAGGCGCAACATTACGCGGAATCATAATAAAAGACTCAAGGGCAAGCGATCGCAGAGACACTTCACTCTGATGAGCGAGTGCGTGAGTTTCCGGTAGGGCAACCATCAGCGCCTCTTCAAATATTGGCTCAACACTAAATCCATCGTCTTCAATCGGCGGACGAAATAACCCAATATCAATACGCTTCTCTCGCAGCCATTGCATTTGCTGATCGGTAGTCAATTCCTGCAATCCTAATTTCACATTGGGGAAGTGGCTGCGGAAGGTACGCAGAATCGGTGGCAAAACATTATACGCCGTAGAACTGACAAAACCAATCACGAGTTGTCCAATTTCGCCTCGACTTACTTGTCGCCCCACCTGGATTGCCAGAGTTAGCTGCATGAGAATCCTTTGAGCTTCAACAAGAAAGACAATCCCGGCTTCAGTTAGCTGCACCGATCGCTTTGTCCGATAAAACAGCGAGAACCCAAGTTCTGTTTCTAATTGGCGGATTTGTTGGCTCAAAGGTGGTTGAGCAATATGTAAGCGCTCAGCTGCACGTCCAAAATGCAGTTCTTCAGCCAAGGTAACAAAATATCGCAGATGTCTTAATTCCATTGTTGAATGGCGTCCCAGACTAATACTTTAAATATATTAATCAACCATGAAAAATATATTGGACATCTATTATGGCTATTCTGTACCTTAGAAAGCAAGGGGTTGAATCGCCGAAAAAAGCCGAGGAATTTTTATGCTACAGAATCAATGGAACACCGCTCTCTACGAAAAAAATCATGCTTTTGTTTGGGAATATGGAAAGTCAATCTTGGAATTGCTCGCGCCAAAACCTCAAGAGCGTATTCTCGATCTAGGTTGCGGAACCGGACAACTCACTCAGGAAATTGCGGCTTACGGTGCCAACGTGAGCGGAATTGATCGCGAGCCTGCCATGATTGAAAAAGCCAAACAGAATTATCCGCAATTGCAATTTACCGTCGCAGAGGCAACAGATTTTGAAGTTGAACCACTAGATGCCGTCTTTTCTAACGCTGTTCTGCACTGGATTCCCGAACCTGATGCCGTGATTCGCTGTGTGTATCAAGCGCTGAAGCCTAATGGTCGTTTTGTTGCCGAGTTTGGTGGTAAAGGGAATGTGAAGGCGATCGTCAATGCGCTTTACAGTGTTTTAGAAACGATGCCAAAATCTTCTCAAACCATAAATCCCTGGTATTTTCCGAGCATCGCCGAGTATACAAATTTACTTGCAGAACAAGGGTTTGAGGTAAGTTATGCCGTCTTATTCGACCGTCCAACACCTCTAGAGGGCGGGGAGCGAGGCTTAGCAAATTGGATTCAAATGTTTGCTAGTCGTTTTTTAGCAGAACTATCTAGCGACCAACAAAGGGAATTAATTCAAGCTGTTGAGCAGCAATTGAAACCTATATTGTACCGAGACGGAAGCTGGAGTGCAGACTACCGCAGAATTCGCATAGTTGCTACCAAATAGATGCACGAATTATTTTTAGCTTTGCCCTCAACAGTGTTTCTATTTTTCACTGCCATGTTAGCCGGGGTGTATACACGATTGCTTGTCCTTTTCAGCTATAGCACGATCAATCTATTTGCGATATCCTCAGAGAAATAGCCCAGCAGTTGCTAGGGCAAATCGGAAGCGATCGCTATGAACACAACTGCTAAACTCAAAATGACGTTCGAGGAGTACCTAAGTCATGATGACGGCACGGATAGCCATTATGAACTCGTGGCTGGAGAGCTAGTCGAGATGCCTCCAGAAAGTCGAGACAACTCGAAAATCTCCCTGTATCTGTTGTTGGAGTTTAGTAAGTTCCTACCGATTGAATACTTGTGCCATAAAGATACAGAGATTGAAGTGACCGGAACTAGGGCACAAACTCGAATACCCGATCTGATGGTGCTATCAGATGAAGGGGTAATCGCTTTAGGCGGTCGTCGAGGAACAATTACGCGGGATATGCCGCCACCTGTTCTGGTAGTGGAAGTGGTATCCCCAGGTCAACAAAATGAAGAACGGGACTATCGTTACAAGCGTTCTGAGTACGCTGCTAGAGGCATTTCTGAGTATTGGATTATTGCTCCACTAAAAGGTCAAGTCTTGGTTCTGACTCTTGTTTCTGGACTATATGAGGAAAAAGAATATACCGACGATCAATTGATCGTATCTCGTTTTCCGGAACTACAAGTAACGGCGGCTCAAGTTTTGCGAGCAGGCAAATAAGAGGCGGTAATAAAAATTTGTATCATGCCCAACGTCTTAGCTGACGAGGAAAGGCTTTGATGTTAGAAAGGATGGCAGAAAGCCCATAAAACCGATTGACATTGGGAAATACAGTATACGCTCGCCAAAAGCATCCTTTTGAGGAATCATGTTTAAACTTATTTCCGAAAAGTCAGTACCTCGCTGTGAATCTATGCTGTAAGCCCAACAACCAAGTCTAGGCTAGTATCTTTTTTGACTGGAGAACTCGCAGTGACGCTGGAAGAAATCGATCAACTTTTAGCTGAGTGGAAAAATAAAGTTCAGCTTGTCGGTGAGAATTTGCTGGATCTACAACAATTGCCAACCTACCAAAGGCTGTGCGGTACTCCGGGATACCCAAAATTAGAGTTGACGGGAATTACAGCGCTGCGAGTTCTCCCAGTCCTAGCGGCGATGGACGAGATGTTTCAACACTTTGATTTATTAGCCGAGACGATTAAGCAAGCCACAAATCTTCGCTCATCAATAGTACCCTTTTTCGGTGCAGACCAGAAAATTGCCGAGATTGACGAATTGTTAAGTGGATCAATTCAGTTAAGCGTAGGAGAAATACCCCTAGCAGAAAAAGGATTGCTGAGTGGATCACAGAAAGTGAAAACGATCGCCCCCGCACATTTACTCCAACAGATGACCAACACATTTGGAGTAATTCGAGATGTCATTATCTCCGTGGACACCGCGTGGACACATCTAGAAAGCCAAATAGAGGAGAGTCAAGCCCAAATCCGCTATCTAGAAGCCCAATCGGCATCTCTCGGTTTAAACCTAAGTATATTAAATGATGTTCACACCGCGATCGCCCACATCCAACAACAGATCGAGCAAGATCCACTTTCCGCCAACATTGATTTTGCTCAGCAAATCCAACAACCTTTAGCACGGTTAAAAAAAGATCTACTTCAAGCAGTTAAAGCACGCGAAAAATTAGCTTTAGCCAGCGACTTACTCCAGCAACTCCAAAAATTTCATACCCAAACCGTCGCCACACTTCGAGAAACTCAAGAAAAAGTATCCGGGTGTAATCTACTACAACCTTTACCACCAGAAGCGATCGCCGCCTTGAGTCAATGGCTAACTAAATTAGAGACAAAACTAGCCGAAGGTCTAGTGAGTCCGGTGATGATTGGCTTAGATAACTGGATAGTAAAAGCTAGAGAGTATATTGGATCTGAAAAACAAGCATCCGAGGTAAATAGCGCTTTTTTACACACACGTTTAGAATTACGCGGTCGCCTTGATGCCTTCACCGCCAAAGCCTTGGCGCGAGGAATGGTGGAAGACAGCAGCCTCACAGAAATAGCGATGCAGGCAAAGCAACTACTTTACACGCGACCCACTCCTTTAAATCAAGCGGCTGAGTTGGTATCCCGGTATGAAAAACGACTTAACAATCAAAAGGAGAAGCACTAATGGAAGGCGCAAGCTGCAACCGAAATGGATGTACTGGCATAATTGAAGATGGCTTCTGCAACGCCTGTGGAATCGCACCTCAGAGTTATCACCCACAAAGTGCGACTATCGCGCCTCATAGTACGCCGACTACAGGCACTGGTTCCTCACCACTAACCAACCGTTCCAAAGGTTCACGCCGCGTCGGTACGAGTGCTCCCCATAGTAGCCGCAAATTAATTGGTGGTGGACTCGTATCTGTCCCGGAACTACCATCAACAGAACCCGAAAAAGCCATTATTGCCGATCCTAAAGTCCCGGAAAATAAACGTTTCTGTGCCAATTGCAACAACCAATTAAAACGGGAGGCGGGTTTCTGTAGCCAGTGCGGACAGAAATTTTCGTTTGTACCGACACTCCATCCTGGCGATCTGGTTGTTGGTCAATATGAAGTTAAAGGCGCAATTGCCTACGGTGGATTAGGTTGGATTTATTTAGGTTTTGACAGAATGTTGTCTCGGTATGTAGTGCTCAAAGGTCTACTAAACACTGAAGACGCATCAAGTGCCGCTGTCGCCGTCGCTGAACGGCAATTCCTCGCTGCAGTCAAACACCCGAATATCGTGGGGATTTATAACTTTGTTAACCACGGTAGTGAAGGTTTTATTGTCATGGAATATGTTGGCGGTAAAACCCTCAAAGAAATCCGTAAAAGCCGCCCCAC